>Ga0163150_10000666_pt1 | contig 62654 bp, 74 predicted proteins | sample OliLakLV19P2IB_FD_148628 | JGI IMG/M metagenome (GOLD analysis project Ga0163150, IMG submission 148628) | Freshwater microbial mat bacterial communities from Lake Vanda, McMurdo Dry Valleys, Antarctica - Oligotrophic Lake LV.19.P2.IB | ecosystem: Environmental > Aquatic > Freshwater > Lake >...
TCAATCTTAACAATCGTATTGAGAGATAAATCGGCCAGGCGAGCGACCTTTTCTAAGGGGTAGCCCTTTTCGGCTCTGATCTTTTTTAAATTGCTTGCAATGCTCATATGAAATCGTGTATAATTTAGTATATAGAATATAATATAAAGTATGGATTCTTTATATTTTAATCATAGCGAATTTATGAGCAAATGTAAATTGCTAACGGCGAAGCCACTGGTATTTTGGCGTGGCATCCCGATAGACTTGCGAGAAATAGCGTTGATGGTGGAAAGGTAATTTATCTCGTCGATACTGGCGTGATAGCCGAGATGAAATTCCCAACTTTTTGGTTTGATCCGACACCGCAAGGCAAATTCATGCTCTCAATCGCTTTTTCGCAATCCAAGTATTATGTTGATAATTTGTCGGAAAATATCAAGCGTGGAAAAAGAAACAAAGTGAAAGATGGAATATGGCCTCAAATGTCGCCACTAGGATATGTGAATGAGGGTGGAAAAATTGTCGTTGATAAAAATATCGCACCTTTAATCAGAAAAACATTTGAGGCATATTCGTCTGGGTCTTTCACTTTGCGCCAACTTCGTGACAAATTTAATGGACTTGGATTGAAAAGAAAAAGCGGAAAGGAACTTGCGGTGTCGAATTATCAAAAACTTCTCAAAAATCCTATTTACACAGGTCTAATGAGATATAACGGAGAGATTTTTGAAGGCAAGCACGAACCGATTATTTCAAAGAAACTTTTTGATTCCGTTCAGGAAGTGATGATGAGAAAATCTAAACCGCATAGCAAAGGTCTAAAGCCATTTTTGTATAGAGGATTTTTCCGTTGCGGAGAATGTGGATGTTTTATTACCACTGAAACACAAAAAGGTCATAATTATTTGCGATGTACCAAACGGAAAAATCCTTGTTCACAAAAATATGTCCGCGAGGAGCTCATCACTTCTCAAATTCAAGAGGAAATCAAAAAAGTTTCTTTGCCACTCGATTGGGCAAACTGGATGATTGCCGAAAATGCAAAAGATCGGCAATCCGAAGTCCAATCGAGTTCGCTTTTTGCAGATTCAATAAAAGCCGATATTTCTCTTTTGGATTCTAAAATTGAGAAGCTGATGAACGCCTATCTCGAAAGTGCATTGTCGCTTGAAGAATATCGCGATGCAAAGAACGCTCTCGTTGCCTCAAAACAGCTTCTCAAGGAGAAATTATCGGCTTTTGAGCAAAAAGCGAATAATCGGTTCGAACTTACCGAAAAGTTTTTGAAATACAATATGGAATTGGCAAACGACCGAACAAATGAGGAAAATACTCATTTGTTCAAAAAAGTCGGTTCGAACTTTAAAATCTTGGATCGAACCGTACTTTTTGAGCCACGCGGAGCGTGGAAAACCCTTTCAGATTCAGAATTTTTTGGGGGGAATGCATTAGTGTCGCGCCTTTGGCGCGACCCCGTTTCGGCTTCCAATTCCGATTTTCAATTTTGGCGGAAACGGAGAGATTCGAACTCTCGAAGCCTTTCAGCTTGCCACCTTTCCAAGGTGGTGGAATAAACCACTATCCGACGTTTCCAATAACTTTCTAATAAAAATTTTTTACTCGCTCGATATTATCTGCCTGAATTTCAAAATGTATTACTCGTGACATGTTTTAAAAAATTATTCTTGTAACTGCAAAAATGCTACCACCTTATTTCTCCCGCTCTCTTTTGCCTTATAGAGCGCTTTATCCGCCCGCTTTACAAGCTCATCAAGCGAGATGCCCGCTTCGGCTGATGCTACACCCGAGCTGATGGTAACCTTAAGCTCTGGATTACTCTCAAATACAAGAGCCTCTACAGAGCGACGAATATCTTCTGCTTTACGTACCGCATCAGATTCGTTTGCACCAAGGAGTAGCACTACCATTTCTTCCCCGCCCCAGCGTGAGGCCGTGTCTCCCTGACGAAGTCCTTTTTGGATTGTCTGCGCAACTTCTTTTAACACAGTGTCCCCCACAGCATGCCCATAGGTATCGTTTATTTTTTTGAAATGGTCAATATCAAGAAAAATAAATGAGAGATTTTTGAACCCAAACCACTCTTTTCTTTTTCCTTCTTTACTGTTTAAGATTGAATCGAGATACACCTTCGCTTCTTCTTCAAAAAAAGCACGTGTCTTGAGAGCAGTTAAAGAATCGTGGATTAAATCTTTTTCGAGGGAATGCACCTCTAACTCAAGTGCTTTTACTTTCTCAATTAATTCTTCTTTCGAGATATCATTATTCATTATTATTTTGTTTCACCAGTGAGTGCTTGTATTCTTTCCTGCACTGGCGGGTGTGTCATGAATAGCTTCGTGATGAAGCCAATCTTACCATTTTCTCCATTTCCAAATGGATTCGCAATGAAGAGGTGTGCTGTTGCGTGATTGGCCTTCAAAAGCGGTCGATTACTTGCAGAAATTTTGCGTAATGCATTTGCAAGCCCTTCTGGATATCGAGTGAGAAGTACACCCGATGCATCAGCGAGAAATTCTCGTTTGCGTGAAATCGCGAGTTGGATAAGTGTTGCGGCGATTGGTGAGAGAATCGCAAGAATAATTCCTACAACAAAAAGGATGCCTTGAACGTTTCCACCCTCTCTATCTCTTCCCCCGCCCCACTGCGCACTTCGCAGAAATATGTGAGAGAGAATACTTACAAACCCAGCAAGCACGACAACAACAGTCGAGAGGAGAATGTCACGATTGCCAATGTGAGATAGCTCGTGAGCAATGACACCCTCAAGCTCATTTTTCTCGAGAATGGCGAGAAGTCCTGTCGTCACACAGACCACCGCATGCTCTTTATTGCGCCCCGTTGCAAATGCATTTGGTGCAGGATCATCCACTATATAGACCTTTGGCATCGGAAGCCCTGCGGTAATAGAGAGATTTTCAACCACATTCCAAAGTTCACTGTGATCTTCACGAGTGGCAGGATGGGCCCCAGAAAGAGAAATGACAATCTTGTCGGAGTACCAGTAGCTCGTAATATTTAAAACAATCGCGAAGATGATAGCAAAAATAAGAATTACTGAATTGTTATAGACATATCCAAAAAACCATCCCAAAAAAATAATGAAGACAAAGAACGTGGTCATGAGAAACCACGTCTTCCAAATATTTTGCTCTTGATGTGTGTAGATATTTTCTGCCATTTTTAATTAAAAACCCGTTCCTCCGATAATTCCACCCTCACCATTTATATGTTTTTTAATCATCCTCCATGCATTTTCAAATTCTAATTCTTCAAGTGATCCTTCTTTTTCAACTATTTCTTCACGTATCTGATTTAAGTCAGCAGAATCATCATCGAGAAGTCTCTCAGCGATAAGAAGTTTGTATAGGGAGTCAAGATACGGGTCTATTTTGGGAAAATGGGTGCGCTTATATTCATCTCGCGCTTCCTTTCCTTCGTTCGTCCATTTTTCAAGACGAGCCCTGTATTCAAGTGATTTTTTAAGTAAACGTTTTGCTATATCACCAATTGGATCTTGTGGCATATGCAAAACATTTGGATTTTCAGGCGGTTTTGGAGATTCTTTTGGAAAATCACTGTGAAAATTTATCATAGTGGAGAAATTTTAAAAACACTTTTAAAACTTAACTTCGACAGGGTTCTGCTCAATTGCATTTGTTTCGAGTTCAAAGAACTCCATTCTCTCAAAATGAAACCATCCTGCAATGATGTTCCCTGGAAATGATTCAAGTCCAATGTTGAGGTCTCGAACGTTGCCGTTGTAAAACCTACGAGAGGCTTGGATTTTATTTTCTGTATCAGAAAGTTCTGTTTGAAGTGATAGAAAATTTTGATTCGCCTTAAGGTCTGGATATGCCTCAGCGATTGCAAATATAGATTTCAAGGCTCCCGCGAGATCATTTTCTGCTTTACCTTTTTCTCCCGCACCTTGCGCACCCATCGCCGCCGCGCGCGCCTTCGTCACATTTTCAAACGCACTGGATTCATGCGAGGCGTAGCCCTTCACTGTATTTACCAAGTTTGGAATCAAATCATAGCGACGTTTGAGCTGGACACCAATATCTGCCCAAGCTTCTTTTGCTCTATTTATAAGACGAACAAATCGATTATAAGCAAATACACACCAAAGAAGCACAATAACGATAATTCCTAGAATAATTGAGAGAAAATTCATATTTTTATAAGAAAATACTAGTGATAATGACGACATTGTAGCACCAAAAAGAGTCTTACGCACCAAAGGAAAACTTCCTCTTTTTATTGTAAAAATAGCTACTTCAGTATAGTCTCTTGAAAGACCTGTTTGAGAAAAACGAGTATACGGGGGTTGTTTTATGACTATAGCTTCGATTTGGAAAGAGCTTGGGGGGTGTCTCTATGAATTCATCCTGATGATGATGCTCTCTGCTCTCTTGGTATTCCTTTTTCTTCTTCTCATAAGCCTGAGTTTCCAAGGCTCAAGCCCAGGTAACTAAAAATCGGTTGGCTCAGGTCTGAGCCAACCGATTTCCTTTTTATATTAGTAATCCATTCCTCCACCTGGACCGCCAGGCACTGGTTTATCTTCTTTTGGTTCTTCCGCAATAGCAACTTCAGTGGTGAGAAGTATACCCGCTGCAGATGCCGCATTCTGGAGAGCAGTACGAGTAACTTTCACTGGGTCAATGATCCCTTTTGCGATCATGTCGGTTTCAAAGATATCTTCGACAGCACTGTAGCCGACAGAATCACTTTTCGCTTCCATTATTTTTTCAATCATGCCGGAGCCATCATTCTTTCCTGTATTCATCACAATCTGGCGAAGAGGAGCTTCGAGAGCCTTGAGCACAATGTCGTACCCTAAAGAAATTTCTTGATTCCTACCACCTTCAACTTTTGCAGCACGAATTTTCTTCGCTGCGCGAACAAGCGCTGTGCCACCGCCAGCGACAATCCCCTCTTCAATAGCAGCCTTTGTAGCATTGACTGCATCTTCGATTTTTAATTTCAGATACTTCATCTCTGTTTCAGTTGCGGCTCCGACGTGAATCACCGCCACACCACCAGAGAGTTTTGCAATTCGCTCTTCAAGTTTTTCTGTATCAAATTTTGATTCACTTGCTTGTTTCTGTTTTTTCAATTGCGCAACGCGAGTATCGATTTCAGCCCTCTTTCCTTTCCCACCAACAATGACCGTCGTGTCTTTTGTGGCAATCACCTTATTAGCACGCCCGAGAACAGTAAGCTCGACAGTATCAAGCTTGAGTCCTACATCTTCAGAGACAACTTCCGCCCCAATTACCACTGCAATATCCGCAAGGATTTCTTTCTTCCTGTCACCGTACCCTGGAGCCTTGATGGCTAGAACATTAAACCCGCCACGCAATTTATTTAAAACAAACGTAGTGAGTGCTTCTCCGTCAATATCATCAGCAATAATGACAAGCTCTTTCTTTCCTGATTGAGCAAGTTTTTCAAGAAACGGAAGGATTTCTTTCACCGTAGAAATCTTTTTGTCAGTAACAAGAATAGAAACATCTTTATATTCTGCTTCCATCCGCTCACCATTTGTCACCATATAAGGAGAAACATAGCCTTTATCAAATTGAAGTCCTTCGACTACTTCATAATCAACACCAAACGCCTGAGATTCTTCTACCGTCACTACACCATCTTTGCCAACTTTCTTTATTGTATTCGCAATGATTTTCCCAATCTCCTCTGATTCTGCTGAAATGGTTGCAACCTGCTCTATCTCCATATCGGTCTTAATCGGCTTTGCCATCTCCTTCAAAGCTTTCACCGCCTGCTCGGTTGCGCGTTCGATACCGATACGCACCCCCATAGCATTGACCCCAAAGGCTGTGTGCTTCATCCCTTCATGAATAATTGCTTGAGCGAGAATCACAGAAGTCGTAGTGCCATCTCCCGCAACATCGTTCGTTTTTGAGGCGACTTCTTTGATAATCTCTGCGCCCATATTTTCAAATTTATCTTTGAGTTCAATCTCTTTTGCGATTGTCACACCATCATTTGTGATAGTTGGAGAGCCATAGCCTTTATCAAGCACCACATTTCGTCCGCGAGGACCAATGGTCACCTTCACAGCATCAGCAACTTTGTCTACTCCGCGCTTGAGTGCTTTTCGTGCTTCTTCGTTGAAAAGTATTTGTTTGGCCATTGTTTTATGTGTTATTTGATAATCGCAATCACTTCAGCTTCTTTTATAATTGTGTATTCCTCTCCTTTGTAGGTAAACGTGTCGCCCCACGAAAACATAATCTCATCTCCTTTTTTAACTTTCATTGTTATAAGTTTGCCGTCTTCAAATCGGCCCTCACCCACGGCCACAACTCTTCCGCGCTTAGAACCGCGGTCTTCTTTTACTGTATCGGGAATGTAAATACCTGAATCAGTCTTTTTCCCCTCTTCACTTTTGATTTCTTTCACAATCACCCGATCCGAGAGTGGTGTGAGACCAAAAGAAGATTCTTTGGTTTTTATTTGCGCTTTCGGATTTTTCTCTATTTTTGCCTTTATCTTCTTTGTTTTCTTTAGTGGTTTTTTCATAGTATATAGAAGGAAAAATTAACCAATACTAATAATGGGTGCCGATACATTACCCTATATTGTCTGAAAAATCTACACTATCAGAAAAAAAGAGAAATGAAAAAGGCCCCGAATGCGTACTGCATTAGGGGCCCGTTGCCAGACGTTACCGTCCAGCCTTCTGCTTCTTTCCACCACCAGAGGTAGCACCCTTCATCCGAGTGCGGATCTCCTGATCCCGCAGGCGACGCTCGAACTTGCGGTCAGGCTTGTGGACCGAAGGCGCCGGAGTCGTAACCTGCCGGATCCGCTCGGAGGTCGCCCTCTGCTCGAACTTCTCGATCTCGGTGATGAACGCGAGGAAGCGGGCCCGGAGGGAATCGAGCCCCTCGTGAGTAGAAACCGCATCCTTGTACTCATCTAGCTTGACCTTGAGGGTCATCACTCCGAGAGCGTAGACCCTCGCAGAAAGAGAGCTCAAGGTCTTTTTGGCGCCAAGGAAACCCTTCTGCTTACCACGGAGATGCCCGGTCATCTGCTCGTCGATGTACTGGGCACCGCTCTCGATCCGAATGGTGAGACCCTGATCTGGCTCCTTCTGGAGACAGGCCTCGAGACGGCCCATGGCAGCGATGTCGGAAGCCATGGTACCGAGGAAGATGAAACCGGAGTCTCCGAGGAGTCGGGCTCCTTCGAGCTCGAGCGCAAACCGCTTAGAGCGCGCGCGGAAGAACTTCATCGCACTGCAGAGGTGCTTGAAATCCTGCTGGGTGTAACCCATACTTTCCTCCCTGTTTGGGTAAAAACGAGTGAAAAACGAAAAATAACTATCTATCTACTATTATATCATGCGCATTATATTTGTCAATCTACTTTTGCCGGCAGACGGGTACACCAAAATAGCCCTAATTAGAGCCATTTGCAATTCCTTACATTTGGGGTATACTGGGCACTAATGAGTATCTCTGCGGTATTACCATACATTCAGATTGCCCTCTCCCTCCTCCTCGTCGGAGGTGTCCTTTTGCAGAGAACGGACGCAAGTCTCGGAGCGGCTTTTGGTGGTGATTCCTTTAGTTCTGGTAATTTTACACGCCGAGGCGGAGAAAAATTACTTTTCAGAGCAACCATTGTTATTGCAGTACTTTTTGTACTCTCTGCGTTTGCTGCGCTGATTCTTAAATAAGAAAATACATCATCTCCGTTTGGGGCACATTCATGCCACGGACGTTGAGAGATACTCAAATTCTTTCTATATATTGTGAGCATAGATTTCGAAAAACTATTTTCTAAACGTTTCAGTCTACCAAAAGCAGATGTGTTTAAACACGCACTTAAAACATTTTCTTTTACAGAACGATTTATTTTTTATTCCTTTGTGGTTATCTTGATTGCAAGCACCCTCCTTCTTTTAGAAAGAGTGAACACATCCTTCCTTATAGAAGTGCCCGATCACGGTGGAGAACTTATCGAAGGGATTGTCGGCTCACCTCGCTTCGTGAATCCACTCCTGGCCCTCTCTGATGCCGACAAAGATTTGGTTTCTCTCGTCTACTCTGGGCTCATGAAAGCAACTCCAGGAGGAACTCTCGTTCCAGATTTAGCAGAAAGTTATAGCATTTCTCCTGACGGGCTTACGTACAGCTTCACACTTAAAACGAATGCGCGGTTTCACGACGGAACCCCCATCACTACCGATGATGTGGTGTTTACAATAGAAAAAGCGCAGGATGCGACACTCAAAAGTCCGAAACGAGCAAATTGGGATGGCGTCTCCATCGAAAAAGTAGACGATAGAGAAATTCATTTTGTTTTGAAGAAGCCATACGCGCCATTTATCGAAAACACAGCACTCGGCATCTTGCCAAAACATATTTGGAAAAACGCGAGTGCTGATGAATTTGCGTTTAGTCAATTTAATACTACCCCCATCGGTTCTGGACCGTTCAAGGTGGGTAGTGTTGCGCGAAATTCTGCAGGAATTCCAAATGAGTACACACTCCAATCTTTTAGTCGTTATGTACTGGGTGAACCAAACCTCGCAAAACTAGTGCTGAAATTTTATTCAAATGAAAACGACCTCGTAGATGCATTTAGTTCAGGGGATATAGAAAGTATGGGGGGGATATCTGCAAAAACATCACAAAGTATAGACAGAAAAGATGCAGAGATAGAGAAAGTCATCCTCCCTCGAGTCTTTGGTGTTTTCTTTAATCAAAACCAAGCGCCAGTATTGGCAAACAAAGAAGTGCGCCAAGCGCTCGCAATTGCTATCGACAAAAAGCGTATTGTACATGAGGTGCTTTCTGATTTTGGAAAAACAATAAATGGACCTATCCCTCCAAAAGATTTTAATACGGATGAAATCTCCACAACCTCTGGCACAAGCACAGATCGTATTGCTTCCGCAAAAGCGGTACTTGAAAAAGCCGGATGGAAGATGAATACGGGAACCAACACCTATGAAAAGAAGAGTAAAAAGGACACCGTGGAGCTTTCTTTCTCAATTGCAACCGGAGACGCTCCAGAACTTAAGAGTGCGGCAGCACTCATCGCAGAAGATTGGAAAACACTCGGGGCTCGCGTGAATGTAGATGTATATGAAACTGGAGATTTGAATCAAAACATCATCCGTCCTCGAAAATATGATGCGCTTTTCTTTGGAGAGATTGTTGGCCGTGACCTCGACTTCTATCCATTTTGGCATTCATCACAAAGAAATGACCCAGGGCTCAACATTGCCCTATACGTAAACAGCAAAGTAGACAAGCTTCTTGAAGACGCGCGCGCGACAACGGACGAAACTGTTCGTAATCAAAAATATCAACAATTTGTGGATGTGCTACAGAGTGATACGCCCGTGGTGTTTGTATACTCCCCTGCATATCTCTATGTAGTACCTTCAAAAGTAAAAAATACTGTTCTCGGATCGCTCACTGTGCCAGCAGAACGATTCTTAAATATTAACGAATGGTATATAGAAACAAATAAAATTTGGAAAATTTTTAATCACTAATAACTAGCCAAGAAAGAATGAACACAAACGAACAAAAAACGACCCCGTCGAGTGAAAATTCTCCCCGACCGACAAGCCGTCCTCCACACGGAGTTAACCCCCTTGCACGGAGAGGAAACACATTCAACAAACAGAGACGACCGATGCCCTCTCGAGGGCCTCGAATGTCTTTTGTGCACGGAGGAGAGAAAAAAGAAGTAGTAAAAATTCCACCAATTGGCGACAGTATCCGTATTATTCCTTTGGGTGGAGTTGAAGAGATTGGCAAAAATATGACCGCAATCGAATACAAAGATGACATCATTGTCCTCGATGTGGGATTTCAATTTCGAGAAGAAGACACTCCGGGTATTGACTATATACTCCCCAATACAAAATATCTTGAGGAACGAAAAGAAAAAATCCGCGCTGTGATTATTACTCACGGACACTTGGACCACATTGGAGGAATCCCCTACATTATGGACCGTATTGGCAATCCACCTCTCTACTCACGCTACCTTACCACGGTGATGATCCAAAAGCGTCAAGAAGAATTTCCCCATCTCCCTCCACTCAATATCAAAGTTGTTGAAAAAGAAGACCACATTACTCTTGGGAATCTCAAGGTTCGCTTCTTTGCAGTAACCCACACAATCCCCGACTCAATGGGAATCATTATCGAGACTCCATACGGCTGGATTGTAAATCCAGGTGACATTAAGCTTGACCACAACGATGGTATAGTGACCGATGCGGAAGAAAAAGAGTATTCCATCTTTAAAGACGCAAATGTTTTAGCTCTTATGCTGGACTCGACCAATGTCGACAATCCAGGATTTTCTACTCCTGAGCGACTCGTGCACAAAAATCTTGATGAAATAATCAAGAACACAAAGCGAAGACTTATTATCGGAACATTTGCATCTCAAATTGAACGTGTTATTGCAATCATCGAAAGTGCGGAACGATATGGGAAAAAAGTTGTGGTAGAAGGACGAAGTATGAAAAATAATGTTGAGATTGCTACCATTGTTGGAAAGCTTAAAATCAAAAAAGGTACCATCATCACTATCGATGAAATGGACGGCCTTCCACCAGACAGAGTCATTATCCTTGCAACCGGTGCACAGGGAGATGAATTTGCGGCGCTCATGCGCATGTCAAACAAGAGTCATAAATTTATCAAAATCACTCCACGAGATACAGTCCTTCTTTCCTCTTCTATTATTCCAGGAAACGAAAGAGCTGTGCAGAAACTCAAAGACAACCTTGCTCGCCAAGGCGCAAAAATCATCCACTACCGAACTTCGGATGTCTACATTCACTCAACAGGTCACGGGAATCGCGGTGAACTCGAGTGGCTCCACAGACACATCAAACCAAAATTCTTTATTCCTATTCACGGCAACCACTACATGCTCCGAGTCCACGAAGAACTCGCGCAGTCTATTGGCATGGCTGAGGATCACATTGTCGTTCCTGATAACAGTATGATTATTGAAATTCAAGATGAGGGCAAAAAAATTGTCGCTCTCAAGGAATCTGCTCCGTCTGGTATTGTCATGGTAGACGGATTCTCAATTGGAGACGTGCAGGAAGTGGTTATGCGCGACCGAAAAATGCTTGCCGAAGATGGAATGTTTGTCATCATCGCAAGTATCAATGTCAAAACCGGAAAACTCCGAAAATCTCCAGACATTATTTCTCGAGGATTCGTATACCTGCGTGAATCACAAGATCTCCTCCAGCAGGCACGTATTATCATCAAAAAAACAATCGAAAAAACTACCGCGGGAATGAACCCAATAAATTTTGATTTTGTAAAAAGTAATGTAAACGACGCGGTAAGTAAATTCTTATTCCAAAAAACAGCGAAGCGTCCTATCGTTATCCCTGTGGTGCTTGGTGTCTAGAGACGTTACAATAAAGAGATGAGTGGAATCATCTCTAAAATGAGAGCGCATTGGGCGATGACGATTATTTATTTCCTCAATCTTGTTCTCTCTCTTCATTTTTATCTCGTCTTATATATCAACTCTTCTTTCCTCGAAACAACCCTCGGGAAAAGTAGTGTTTCAATTCTTTATATTGCAGGCTCTATAGTAAGCCTCATCACGTTCGTCTTTACTCCAAGAATTCTTGGTTTTTTTGGGTTATGGAAATATCTCCTCTTTGTAATCGCAGGAGAATTTCTGGCCGTACTTGGATTGGCTTTGTTTCACTCACCCCTCTTATTAGCCATCTTCTTTGTACTTCATCAAACGTTTTCGACTGTAGTATTTTTTGCGCTTGATGCATTTCTCGAAGAAACCACCAAGGAAGAAACACATACCGGGGAGCTTCGAGGGCTTTACCTCACAATGGCGAATCTCGCATTAGTCATCTCTCCACTTCTTGCGGGGTCTATTATTGCAGAGAGTGGTTTCAGAAAACTTTACTTTATATCTGCGCTACTCTGTGTCCCACTCTTTTTCGTAGCCTTCTCATCCCTCCGTACTGTTGCGAAAAAACTACCCCGTCATATCAAAACGTGGCAAACTTTAAAAACAATCTTGAAAAATAAAGATATTTTAAACGTTTCTTGCGCCCAACTTATTTTACAAATTTTTTATACATGGATGGTCGTCTATGTTCCCATATACCTCAATCAATACATGGGGTTTGGTTGGAAAGAAATTGGGATGCTTTTTACCATCATGCTCCTTCCGTTTGTGCTTTTTGAATTACCAGTAGGTTGGATTTCCGATAAGCGTCTTGGCGAGCAAGAAATTATGATCGGGGGGTTCCTCATAACCTCATGTGCAGTATTAGTAATCCCATTTCTTCACGCCTCATTTCTATCTTGGGCAATAGTACTCTTCATGTCTCGAGTGGGAGCGAGTCTGATCGAAGTTACAACTGAAAGTTACTTTTTCAAAAAAATCGACGGAGCGGATTCTGATTTACTAAGTGTTTTCCGAATGACACGCCCTCTTTCGTATTTAATAACACCGGCGATTGTACTTTCTGCCTTCGCTCTCTTGCATTTCGAATACTCGTTTTTGATTCTCGCCCTTATCACGCTTTCAGGGATTCTTTTTGCGTCTAGAATTGTGGATACAAAGTAAAAATTATCGTACCTCGCGAAATTTATCAAAGAGAACTTGGTAGACACTCCCAAGAGCCACGAGGATGAAGACAAACTTGAGCACACTCCCAAGATATGGCATATATGAGGCGGCCGCAACAATTGCGACACCAAGAAGTATGGTTTTCCAGTTTACCGTCACTGCTTCATCTTTCACTGTAAGCCTGTAGACGATACTGCCAATCATAATAGGCGCATACACAACCGCAATGATCAAAAATACTATGTAGAGAGCGGTACCTAAAATTCCAAACGGAATGCCCACGAATGTGAGAAATGAGAGAATGATTGCTGCTGGGGTGGCAACCAAAAGAAGAAAACCTCGCACAAAACTCCACCCAAAGTGTTTGATTGATGTTGTAACAAAACGAACCGAAACATCTCTTAAAATACCGTGCAAAATAAGAGCCAGAAGAAGGAGCACAATAAGATTAATGAGCATCCATGTGCCCCACAGTGTTGGAAGGATTTTTTGTGCTCGAGTGCTTGTCTCGATTTTTTTGTATTGCGTTTCTCCTAAAACTATTGCTCCTTGACTTAATTTTGCAGGGTTACTTGAAGAATACACAAAATTGCCTGTGATAAGAGCATTGGGGCCTAACACAACACTGTCTGCAGTGATATCAACATTTCCACCAATCTTGTCGTTGATTTCTACTTCTCCGGCGACAATTTTTACGTTTCGCTTTACTGCTCCATCAAGCACAACACGTCCAGCCACCGCTAGAAAATCTTCTCCGATAACAGATTCTGGAAGTACACGCACTTGATTTGCAACAACTGCCATATCCTTACCAACAGAACCGGAAAAAAAAGTGCTCCACCCAACAAGACGAAGATCTTGTTTGACTGTGCTTACAATATTAACTGTTGCGCCAACGATAAGGGCGTCATCAGAGATTGAGTTTCCTCCCCCCACAAAAACACTTGACCCAATAGCAAACAAATCTCCAAGAATACTTCCCGCTACAGTTGTGTTATTTCCGATTGCGTATAAATCCTCTTTCACAACCTCTCCCTTTCGCAAAGAGTAGTCCTGCGAGACATTCACAACACCAGCACGGGAAAAAATAGGAGTTAAAAGAAGGACGGCTATGACAAACACAATGAGGAGGGACTTTTTCATATTTTCACAGTAACACCCCGATTATACTCGCATCACCCGCCCTTTTCAAACAAGAACTTAGACTCCAAAAAAAATTAAGAATGGGACCCATCAGAGGATCAAACCCTCGGCCAAATACAATGACACCACCGAGGCCTCAACCCACAACCGCAACGATTAAGCCCAATGTTATTTTCTTCATATATTATTTTTAAAATAATTTTGAAACTTATAAAGCCGGCTCCTCTTCTTTTTTATCTCGAGCAAACAAAAAGAGATACATAATTTCTAAAATTCCCATTGTGTGAATAACTAAAAATATCACAAACCACCACTTTTCATTTCTATGAGATGATCGCCAGAGTGCCATCCCCTTCCAGACAAACATCCAGATTAATAGGAGCGCGAGTGTTGCGGGATGATTTTGAAAATAAGATAAGAATTGATTAAATTGTTCTATTTGTTGACTCATACAACTATTATATAGCGTACAAAATTTTAACCAACAAAGGTAAGAGCCTTACCTTTCATATTCGCCCTGCCAGTTCTGCCAATACGATGAATATAGTCATCGTATGTTGCAGGAATATCAAAGTTAATAACATGACTGACGTTTGGGATATCCAGGCCTCGTGCGGCGACGTCCGTGGCTACAAGAATTTGCACGCGACCGTCTTTGAAAGCACCTAGCGCTTTTTGACGCTGAACGTGTGTCTTGTTGCCATGAATTGATTCTGCCTTAAAACCACGCTTTGAAAGCGCGGTTGCGAGTTTGGAAACTCCATGCTTTGTGCGACCGAAAATAAGCACTTTGTTAAAATCAGCACCATTTAAAAGTTCATGAAGCGCATCAACCTTGTCTTGGCCAGTTTTCATCCGAACAATATCTTGATCAACATTTTTCGCTGTATCACGAGTTTTTACAGATATGGAAACTGGTTCACGAAGAAAATCATTGATAAGACGCTCAATATCTTTTGAAAGCGTCGCCGAGAAAAAAAGCGTATGACGGTCTTTTGGCATAATACTCATGAGATATCGCATGTCAGCAATGAAACCCATATCAAGCATTCTGTCTGCTTCATCGAGCACCACTGTGCGGGTTTGGGAGAGATCTAAACTCTTTCGTTCAATCAAATCCTTGAGTCGCCCTGGAGTACCAATGACAAACTGATTGAGGTGTCGAAGTTCACGAATTTGCGGAATTATGTTTGCTCCACCAACGCAACAGACGGAAAAAATTCCAAGCGCAGGAGCAAAACCCTTTAATTCTTGATCTATTTGAATAGCAAGTTCACGAGTTGGAACCACAACAAGCACACGCTCTTTAGGATTTTTTAAAACTTTATCAATAAGGGGAATGAGGAATGCTGCGGTTTTTCCAGTACCAGTATTGGCAATACCCACCACATCTTTCCCATGAAGAACGTGCGGAATAGCCCTGTCCTGAATTGGAGTTGGTGCAGTATATCCTTTTCGAATAATATTCTTTTTGAGACGCTCGTCTATAGGAAAATCAGCAAATGAATGCTCGGGAATAAAATGATTTTCAGTTTCTTCAACGACAACAGCTTTGTTTACAAAAAGCGAAATATCGAGATGTTGTGATCGTCCCCCACGAGAACCACTTCGACTTCCTCCGCGACTTCCTCCAAATGATGGCCTCCGAGAGTTACTAAAGTTTCCACTAGAGCGAGCCGGCCGAGAAGACCGAGATTCTGAATTAGGACGAAAAGGACCACGAGCATACGAACTCCCCCTAGTACTGGTGGTACTAGGGCTCTGTGGTGCTCCTGTCTTATTTTGAGAGCGATATGGTGAAGAGCCTTGAGGTCTTCGAGAAAATCCTGAGCTCTTTTTTGGTCCAAAGGATGGTTTGTTGTGCATAGATAATACCAAGGATTCTCGCGCGTTTGTGGGATAGAATCCTCTCGATTTGAGAAATGAGTAAAGAATTAACTCTCAAAAAGAAACGAGTGAGATACGCTTGAGTTCAAACTCTAGCAAGAAAGAGACTTTATGTCAATACAGAAGGGTGTTTTCCCTACACAGGAAGCTTTTTGGTGTGATTCACTCCAAATAAAGCGTTGCCGAGCGAAAGCACAATGGAGAAAGGAAGTGCTGTTCAAAAACCAGAGATACCGAACACGAGAACTAGAAGGGTGGAGTCTTTTTTACTTTTCATGCAGCCATTATACCAAAAATAAATGGTACGTTGAGCTAAAACATTTTATCTGCTACCGTTATAGAAATGAATCTTTGGAAATACCTCATTATTGCTTCTCTTACTTTAAACGGTTTACTCTTCCTGGGAGGAATTTTTATTTGGCAACAAACAAGACCGTTTCCCTTTGAATCCGATCCTCCATATATACCAGCAATAGAAAACAAAATTCCACCCCTCGTTGCAACAACAACAAGCGCGACAACCACGGAAAATGTAGTGAGTGTGCCGGGTGAAAGTGGCATCACTGATTCAAACTCTCCCACTCTTTTTAAACTCTTTACCGACCTTCTTTCAAGCATTGCTCCACCAAACACTATTGTACAAGACAAAATCGTATCGGTTACTGGCGACGAGGTGGTAGACAATATCATCTACACGCTTGCAGAAGATGCAGGATATGTCCGCCAGCCCGTCGCGAGCACAACTCTTGCCAGCGTAGAGGGACAACGGCTTCAACCACAAGCACAAGATGCTTGGAATTTACTCAAAGCTGCTGCTCTTCTCGATAACGTCCGACTTGGTATTGTTTCGGGGTACAGAAGCCCAGAGGCACAGCGTGCCCTTTTCCTCAAATACTTCCGAGATGAAACCGTGCGAGACAATCATAAAGAATACACAGTGAAAGAAATTCGAGATGGAAAAGCTGATAAAACACTTATCCGCACACTTACATACACGTCTCCTCCTGGATATTCACGCCACCACACAGGATATACAATAGATATTCGTGACATAAATTCAGGACTTTCATTTTACGAATTTTCGAAAACAAAAGGTTTTGCTTGGATGGCAAGAAGTAACTATTTGAACGCACGCCGGTTTGGTTTTATTCCAAGTTATCCACGTGGTGAGAGAGATGGTGGACCTGAACCCGAACCTTGGGAATTCATTTGGGTTGGACAGGAAAAAATTGACTCATTGCGCTTAGGCGGCCGGTAGAGACAGTTCCCCGAGGAAATATTGTATCTTAGATCACGGTTGCAAAATAACCTCGTGTGTAATGCGCAATTACAAAACCGAGAGCGATAGCAAGAGCAAAGTACAAAAAACCTTTTATGGATCGCACACTAGCAATTTGTTTTAGAGCCATGCCCGCAATCGGCGCAAGCACAACGTACGGAAGAAAACTTGCTGCCAAACCAAAACCAGACACACGGTCAAAACCAAAGAAACTTGTGAGGCCTTGGGCGAGTTTAGTTGCATATGCGAGAACTTCTTTAAAACCAAAAAAGATTGTGAGACCAAGCGCAAACCCAAAAGCAACATTCATAAGAATACTTAAAAGATTCGTATCGCCACTGCCTGCGTTTTGGTAAGGATCCATAACACTCATGATACGACGAAGTGAGAGCATACTCAATAAAGAGGAGAGCGAAAGCCGACACTCTATGCTAGACTCTCCCTTGTGAATCGACCCAAAGGAAAACCGAAACAAAAGCAGAACGACTCAAAAGCAGTACCTTCCGCAAAGGCGGTTTTTCCCATGCGAATCAATAAATATTTGGCTCTAAAAAATCATGCCACCAGGCGAGGTGCCGATGAAATCATTTCGCAAAAAAAAGTTTTTATAAACGGCACTCTCGCAGTACTTGGAGACAAAGTTGCGGAAACAGATATTGTCGAAGTGCGGCGCAAAGCAAACACGCTCCCCCAGTATGACTATTTTGCATACAACAAGGCTGTCGGACTCGTCACTTCAGCCCAAACGCCACATGAGCAGGATATCGTCCGATCTCTCCCGGTTGAAATGAAGAAACTCAAACTTTTTCCACTTGGTCGCTTGGATAAAAACTCCCACGGCCTCATCATCCTTACAAATGACGGTCGAGTAACCGACAGACTTCTCAATCCGAAATACGAACATGAAAAAGAATACGAGGTCACCACCCTTAAACCTCTTCGCACAAATTTTAGAGAAAAAATAGGAAAAGGGGTGAACATTGAAGGATACATCACAAAACCCGCAAAAGTAAAAATCCTAAATGAACGAAAATTTCTTATTACTCTCGTCGAAGGAAAGACTCACCAGATCAGACGCATGATGTCTGCCCTCTTTAATGAAGTGGTGGACCTTAAGCGTGTCAGTGTTATGAACATTAGACTCAACAATCTCCCTGAAGGTTCATACCGCCCAATAACAAAAGAAGAATTACCTATCTTTTTAGAATCTCTTAATCTCTTGAATTCTTAAAACTTTTTCCCACTACAACACCTACCAAAGAACCAATAATTGCTCCCGCGACAAAATCTGAAAACCAGTGAATATTTGTGGATACCCCAATGCCGACATATAGAGCCAAAAATATTGCGAAATACTTGATAAACCAGTTGTGTCGATAGAGCACGACGAGTGTTATCGCAACCGCAAAAGCAACCGCCGTGTGCGATGATGGCCAACCCCAAAAAATTCCATGTCGCAAAAATCCAAACTGAAAATCCCCACTAATATCAGTAGGATACAAAAGATGGAGAGGTGGTTCTACTCTTCCAGTGAACGCTTTATAAAATGACGAAAGAAGCCATCCGATAACTGCCGCTTGTCCAACTGCATATGCAGTATTTATAAGATTCAAATTTTTCTTGACCCTTCCCCATACATACAAAATAAAAGGCAGAAGCATCGGAAGCAAACCACCGATAATAACTGCGGGGAAAAGAAATACTTGAAGCGTTGGATTTTGCGCATGAGTATAGTAATACCAATCGAATCCAGATACCACGAAGGTATATGTGAGAACGAACGCTAAAAGATGCCATAGTAAATATTTTTTACTAAAGCACCGAGTAATGTTTTCAACCGTTTTATTAAATGCTACAAGCAAGGTTGTTGCCCTGTGGCTACTTCTTTGCTTTTTTTGATTTCTTTTTTTCTTTTCGCTGTGAATTGTTTCCTTTTGCCATTTTTGCTGATTTGTTAATGTGTAATCCTTCTAGTATATCAAAAGATTTTTGTTTCTTTATAAATGCCAGTTTATATTCTCTTTTCCAGCGCTTAATCTCTACCTCTCGTGCACGAGCAAGACCGAGTGTTTTGTATTTTTCTATGTACACAAGAGAAACAGGCCTACGAATTTTCGTATAATGTGCCCCACGCTTTAGATGATTATGTTCGTACAAACGCCTTTCTACATCATTCGTAGAACCTACATATAGTGTGTCATCCTTACATAAGAGAACATAGACGAAGTGAGGCATGGGATTGATAGGAGAGAGAAACAAAAACACCCGAGCGCAGGCTCTGCGCTCGGGTGTTTTCTCTATTAAGCTTTTTTGCGCTTCGCAAGTAACATGACATGCTTTGCATCCAAACGCTTCTTGGTTTTTTTAGAACGCGAAGCCTTATTTTTTGTATTTACACTCATTCTTTTTGCCATATATAGTAACTATATCCCATAAGAGAGAAAAGACAATGGAGACTCCTTCCTTTTTCTGCTAGGATAGCGCGAATGGATGAAAACACTATCTGGGACGTAATCGTGGTGGGAGGGGGACCCGCTGGCATGATGGCTGCAGGACGCGCAGGAGAAAAAGGCGCTCGTGTCCTTTTGATTGAGAAAAATGAAAAACTTGGAAAGAAACTCCTCATCACTGGCGGAGGGCGGTGTAACGTCACCAATTCTGAACTTGATACCAGAAAACTTCTTGAAAAGTTTAAAGAAGATGGGAAATTCCTTTTTTCTGCATTTTCACAACATGCCGTCAAAGACGCTCTTGATTTCTTTCATGTAAGAGGGATGGATACCAAGGTAGAAAAGGAACTGCGCACATTCCCCGTTTCCGATTCTGCTCAATCTGTCTGGAATGTTCTGGTGGAAAATATGAAAAAAAATAAAATTGAGGTTCTCTCAAACTCCCCCGTTTTTGAAATCGCCCGCGAAGACAATCTTATTGTAGGAATAAAACTCAAAAATAGAAAAACTATTAAAGGTCGCTCTGTGATCATTGCAACTGGAGGAACTTCCCGTCCGGAAACTGGCTCAACTGGTGACGCGTACAAATGGCTCAAGGATATTGGCCATACCATAGTAGAGCCAACTCCCTCCCTTGTTCCGATAGCGCTTAAAGACTTGTGGGTCAAACGACTTGCTGGTGTGACGCTTTCTGACATAAAGCTCACCGTATTCCAAAACAACGAAAAACAAGATGTTTTAAAGGGAAAAATCCTTTTTACTCATGTGGGGATTAGTGGCCCAACAGTGCTCAATATGAGCAAGGACATTGGGGAGCTTTTAAAATATGGAGATGTCACTATCTCCCTTGATCTCCTCCCAAAAGAAGATTACGGTACCCTTAATAGCAAACTCCAAGTGTTGTTTCAGGAACACGATAAGAAGAAATTTCAAAATGCACTCTCAAATCTAGTGCCAAGTGCCATTGCACCAGTTGTCGTAGAACTCTCAAATATTGATAAAGACAAATCCTGCAACAGCATTACCAGAGAAGAGCGCTTGAGTCTCGTGAACTTACTCAAAGGTGTTCCTATGCAGGTAGACAAACTCCTTGGGATAAAGAAAGCTATCATCACAAGCGGTGGAGTCGTTCCTATCGAGATTGATTTTAAAACAATGCGCTCTCGTCTCTATCCAAACCTCTATCTTATAGGAGACATTTTAAACATTGACCGACCATCCGGCGGATACAGTCTTCAACTCTGCTGGACTACTGGATATGTTGCGGGCTCTTGGGCAGTAGAGTAAAAATCTATTTTTCCAAATCAAGAATCTCGTCAATCCTAATTTTCTCTACAAATTCTGGCACGTGACTGACAAGCACCATCGCCCCTTCGTATGCGTTGAGTGCCTCGGCGATGATAGGCAGATGTCTGAAATTAATATGATTTGTCGGTTCATCGAGGATGAGAAGCCCCGGTTTCTGGAGCACGAGTCGAGCAAATGCTACAAGCCCCTTTTGGCCTTCAGAGAGACTGCCGATCTTGCTTCGAATCAAATCCGCATTGATGAGAAATCCCGCAGCCACAGAGCGCATATTCTCTTCAATATGCTCTTTCATTACTGACATAAGTGAGTCGTACACTGTGTCCTCAAAATTAAGAGTAGAGAAGTCCTGCCGATAATACCCAACAACAGTTCCAGAAAGAATTTTTGAACCAAGAGACTCTCCCTTTGCAATAGACTCAAGAAGTGTACTTTTGCCAATTCCATTTGGACCTCGCAGAAGTAAGTGCTGATTTTTTCGCACAACAATATTTGCTTTTCGCTTTACAGGCTTATGGGTTTTAAAATTGAGCACGCCAAAAGATGTAACTGTGAGAATATCTCCCACGTGCCCCGCCTGAAACGGGATAGTAAATGGACGGATTGTTTTGTCTTCCCTTCTGGTATCCACCTTACTTTCTTCTAACTCTTCTGCCTTATCACGCATTCTCCGCGCAACAAGACGCATTTGTCCTCCCTTGTTTGCAAAGAAATTTGCTTTATCTTTATTTTCTTGGATTTGTTTTGCGAGTTGCGCATTCTTTCGATTCTCCTTTTCAACTCGAACTGCGATTTGCTCTACCACGTCAAAATAGTTTCCCACATACTGCTCGACTTTTTTTGTAAATACATCGAGATACAGCACTCCGTCAGTAAACGCGTTTAAGAAACCTGAATCGTGGGAAATGACAATAACCGTCTTTGTGTATTCCTTGAGAAACTCTGTGAGGTGAAGTATTCCCGCTTTATCAAGATTATTCGTCGGCTCATCGAGAAGAAGGAGGTCCGGATCTTGGATGAGGGCTGAGGCAAGAAGAAGGCGGGCTTGCTGGCCCCCAGAAAAGGAATCCACAATGCGCTCATGCATTTTTTCATGGCCTTTTAAATTTACGACCTCGAGCACCACATCAATCTTTGGGTCAATATCGTGGATTTTGCCACTACTTTTTCGCAATCTAGCTTTCACAGAATCATCAAATGCTTTTAGAAAAAACTCTCGCACTGTGAGCATCAGCTCATCGCGCGGAATCACTTGGCGAGCAATGGCGATGGTCAAACCTTGCGCGAGAAAAACACTTCCTGATTCTGGTTTGAGCTCTTTGGTAATGTGTTTAAAAATCGTACTTTTTCCACCACCATTTTGACCCATGACAGTAATCTTAGAATTTCTTCGTACAGAAAAAGCAACCTCATTTAAAATGGGCTTATTGGGCTCATATTCAAAGCCAACATCTTCAAACCGTAGTATCACCTCATCTCGAGACATGGACATGAGCCTAACATAAATCCTCGACGACTCATACCAAGAAAAATTTACCGAGTGTGATCAACCCTGCCTTTATTTATAATTCCAACGGCTTGCGAGAGAAGCTTATACTTTGCTTGTAACTCTTCAAATTTTTCTTTGGAAACATTTGTTTCTCTTTTTAGAGAATCAAGATTGACTTCAATCCTACAAAAAGCTTCTTTTGCTGGTTCGCGAAGCCGATGAGCTTCGGATTCTTCTGGAGTAATTTCTGTAATTGCATGAAGTTCGGAAAGAGAATAGATCGCTTCGAATGAAGTAACCGTACCCTCCCACTCAATAACGAGCGGCCCACTCTCCCTCAAATCCTCTGATTTAATTTCAGTCTCCTTATCATCTTTTGTCCAATTGAGTTCTTTCCACCAGAGAATCCTTGCTTGTTCTTCTAGAGTTAGTGGTGTGTAAATCCCATCTTTTGATTCTCGTGGTGTGTAAATATCACCTTCTGGTTCTTCTGGACTAGGCCCTGTGGGTATTCCTTCGTGCATACAACAATACTATCATGTTAGGTAATCCTTACGTCGACACTCTACTATTAGAAAATAAGCCCGAGTAACCAGAAAGCGAGAATTATAATGAGAACAATCATACCTCCAGATACAGGCTTACCATTCTGACGAAGTAGCGGATGATCTTCGCGATCCATACACGTAATGATGATAATAAATGAAGAAAAAGCGACTATCCCGATCGAAGAAAGTGATTTATTAATTATCTCTCCTGAAATAACCTCCCATATAGCCAGAATTCCAAAAAATGCGAGAAAAACAACAGAAGTGATAAGAACAGTAATCGTTGAGTGTCTAATCGTTGTGAATAAAGTAACATCATGTGTTTGAGGGGTGATTCCAGGCGCCATAGGCATACCCGAAGCAACTTGTGCGGACTTATGACTATCAACAAAACGTCCAGCAATCATAATAATCACTGCAACACCCGCCAGGAGGCCGATTGTTTGAAAGGACTTAGTGATAACATCAGCATCAAACACCTTCCACACCCCTAAAATTGAAACCACCGTAAGAACTGCAACACAAACAATAAAACCATATCCTGCACTATCTTGTATTTTTTTCATAAAAAGATGTAACTTACTATCCATCTATAGTACCACAATGGAGAGCGCACACCTATAGAGATACCCACAATCCTTCACCCAAAAAGCCTTTAAAACAAACACTTTCTGTACATTCACGATAAGACAAGATACACTAGTGCGACACTATTATTATAAAATTAAGAATACATTATGAAAACAATGACTTGTAAAGACATGGGAGGTTCATGTGATGAGATGGTTCACGGTGCTACAGCAGAAGAAATGTCTATGAATGGCATGAAGCATGCTGAGACAGCTCACCCAGAGATGGCAGCGAAAATCAAAGCAATGACAAAAGAAGAAACAGATACTTGGATGACGGAGTTTACAGCAAAGTGGAGCGCATTATAATCTTAAAAATCCCCGTTTGGGGATTTTTTGTTATTAATAGTATAACCCCCCGAGAACACTGTTCTCGGGGGGTTAGGGTTTGGCAGAACTGATTTAGTTCCAGGTTACAGAGTTCACAGGGACAGGAAACTCATGACCGGTGTTACCTGGCAGAGCGACTGTGACCAGATCTCGCTGACCGAAATCGATGTGATCAGAATACTGGACTACTTCGGTCGAAGCCGTCATCCCGCCGAGATCTAGATCGGGAATAAGCCAGGGACACTCATCGGGGTTGAGGTCTCGGTTGAGCACCCCTGTACGCTTAGTAACTCTTTTCATAGCTACCTCAATTAAAGTGTACTAGGAACGATCTAATACATACTATAACACAGAAACAAGAATTTTAAAATCTTTTCCTCTCTTTATCTTCATACACCTATGGTATGTAATGATCGTCCAACATGGTATTATAAAATTAGAGTTGAATATATAAACATAATAAAAACTTATAAAAATCTATGCCAGAAGAAAATAAATGTGAAGCGTGTGGACATACACACACAAACGATGATGGAACATGTACCTGTGGATGCCAAGATGGAAAAAAGTAGTCGCGGATCTGTGTGAATCTGATTTCTAGACATCAACACAAAACCACTCCAGTATACTGGAGTGGTTTTTGTTTAGTGGTAATTTCTATAGCTTTCGTTTTCGGGTAAACTCAAATCAATAAAATTGAAGGCTACACCGAGTTTTTTCATTTCTTCTGCAGGATTATCTATCCTCTCAACAGCAACTGGTTTTGTTGGCTCTTTGACTATGACCTCAAGATTCCCCAGACCTTCTTTGTAGAGAAAGATATCTTTGTCGAAAGAATACATATACCCACTGTCGCCATAGAGTTTCTCTAAGCTTTCTTCAAGTGAACCAAATCCATAGATTACCACTTCGTGTTTATTTTCATATAAACTCACACCCATATTGTAGTGAGCAGTTTTACCCTCTATCTCATATGGTTTTCCGCTGTATGTATAAGCTAGAGCAATCCATTTGTGCGGGGTTGAGTGAAAAGACTCTTCGTCAAAAACAACCTTCATTTCTCCATCCTCATCCTTTCTCTGCCGAATTTGCCTTTTCGGTATAGCGTAATCGGAATCAAATTCTTTATTCGATCCATGATATACATATTTTTCAGAAAAATTTTCCATTTGTTGATTTTTTAATCTATATGATCAATTATACCCATGCCTCCGATAGATTTTTGAAAACTTCGCTTGGTTTCATGTATTCCTGAGTAATCTCAGAAATATACAAATCATCCCGTATATCAAAATTGTGTGAGGCATTTGTCATCACATCATCTAAATAGGGGCCGCATTCTTCTACAACCTGAACTGTAACCGGAATCATTTTGATATTGTGTTTATGAAAAAGTTGTATACGATGGTTACCTGACTCTAAACGAAACTTTTTATTCTTCAATCCAACACGCATTATTAAAGGATCATACATTCCCTCGTGGACAAGATTTTCCCACAATTTGTCCATACCCACAATTGAACCGTCCATCAAATTAGCCTCCTGAGAAACATCTGGCCCGAAGTACCTCCATACCCAATCAGTAGATACAAGTTCTACCTTTCCTTGTTTGTATAGGGGATGATTTTTCCAAAGTTGTTTTATATGCATACTGTTTGCTGTGTCTCCCAAATAAAATCCGAACTTTTTTTCAAATTGATAATGTTAAGCATTAATAGTGATTACAATAGTTATTATGTCATTTGCAAAAACTCTTTCATCTTTTCGAACTTTTGCTTTAAGTGGTAACAGATATGTTCCGGATCTTTTATCTGGGAAAATAGATGTATTCCATTTGCTTTTACCTAGCATGACTGAAACCGGAATCGAACCCCAACCTTTTGTTTTTACTCCAAAGATCTTTTTGATTTGTCCAGACTCCTTTTTCGGCAAGCCAACAAAGTGCCAACCCGACATTCCCGGATAAAGCCATACCTTTGAACGAATCTTGTACTTCGTTTTCATAATTTAATTTTAGCATTTCTCAACAAAAACTGTGTAGCAAAATATATCTCTATTGCAGTCTTTTGCAAAACACTAGAATAGATTTAGCGCGGGGAGTGAGTTTGTGCAGAACACTTGGGCCTGAATTTTTCTTCATCAAAAGACCAGCGATGGCCATTTTGCGAATATGATCCGATGTATTCTCATACCCCATTTTCAAAATCTCAGAAATCTCTACAACCGATAATTCTGGCTTGTTGTCCAGAAGCTCTAATATCTTGATACGATTGTGATTGGCGAAACCTTTTACAATTCTTTCAATTTTCCTATATTCAATACTCATATCTAACAGTATATCCCTATTGCAGTCTTTTGCAAAACACTAGAATAGACTTGATTTTGGCGAAAAAACGAATTCCGAAACTTGGCTGTGTCTCCTGAACAAAATTCGGAGCTATGCCTCGCGACGCGACGGGGGTTTCAGCCAGAATTCGCCAAGGGTTTTTGAAATCCAAAGAGAGCGAGCGGGACGCGAGGCGGGGGTTCTATGATGAGTACATCATTCAAAACAAAGTTTTGCGAGCCAATCTGGAAGCGAATAATTATCAATATTTAACATAAACTTTTTTCTATGAACAAATTCTTTCTATATGCGAGAAAATCTACCGACGAGCCAGATCGTCAGATTTTGAGTATTGAATCGCAGATTGACGAGTTGAAAGAATTTGCTACGCGAGAGCGGTTGGAGATTGTTGAAACTTTTGTTGAGTCACAGACTGCCAAAGAGCCGGGCAGACCTATTTTCAACAATATGCTCTCGCTCATAGAAAAAGGCAAAGCGTCAGGAATTTTAGCTTGGCACCCCGATAGATTGGCGAGAAATAGTATTGATGGTGGAAAGATAATCTATATGTGCGACCTTGGTAAAATTAAACAGCTAAAATTCCCGACGTTTTGGTTCGATGCTACGCCACAAGGTAAGTTTATGTTAAATATTGCTTTTGGGCAGAGCAAATACTATGTGGATAATCTTTCAGAGAATGTGAAGCGTGGACTTCGACAGAAAGTAAGACGAGGCGAACAAAGTGGTCAAGCTCCGACTGGATATGTAAACGACAAACTGAACAAGAAAATTATTCCCGATGTTGATAGGTTTCGCCTCGTCAGTAAAATGTTCGAAGTCTACGCTACTGGAAATTATTCTCTGAAAGATACAAGGAATTTGCTCGCCCAAAAAGGCTTGCTGTCTAAAAATGGTAAAGTTCTCACTGTTTCAAACACGCAGATGATCTTGAAAAATCCTTTTTATTACGGCGGTTTCAAATTTAACGGAGAACTTTACCAAGGAAAGCACGAGCCAGCGATTACAAAGAAACTTTTTGATAAGTGCGTTGAAATATCGGCGAGGAATGCTCACCCGATGAAGCGAGGAATTATCAAGCATACTTTTCGCGGAATATTTTTGTGCGGAGAATGTGGCTGTGGTATCACAAGCGAAGTGCAGAAAGGTCATACCTATTATCGCTGTACCAAAAAGAAAGGTGTTTGCACGCAAAAATATATCCGCGAAGAATTCCTCGCCGAACAAGTAAATGACACTATCAAAAAAGTTTCTTTGCCGACAGAGTGGAAAGAATTCATGCTCGCTGAACTAGATAAGGAACAAGCGAGCAGTTTCCACTCTGACGCCCTTTTCGTTCAAAATCTGAAAAATCAAATCAAAAGTGTTGAGGAGACGCTAGACAAGCTTCTTGACGCTCATTTGGATAGCACAATTACGAGCGAGGAGTATATCGCCAAGAAGCAAAAGCTCCTCAACCAGAAAATTGATTTTTCAGAGAAATTGAAGGATTTTGAACGAAAAGGCAATCGCTGGCTCGAACTTTCTAAACAATTCATTTTAGACAGTAACCAAGCCATAATTATCGCTTCCGAAGAAAATCTCGAAGCTAAAAGAGATTTTCTCAAAAAGATTGGCTCGAACCCCCGCCTCGCGTCCCGCTCGCTCTCTTTGGATTTCAAAAACCCTTGGCGAATTCTGGCTGAAACTCCTGTCGCGTCGCTTTGCGACGCTCCGCATTTTGGCGAAAACGGCGATTCTATTTTTTGGCTGCGGGACTTGGACTCGAACCAAGATACTACGCTCCAGAGGCGTAAGTCCTACCATTAGACGATCCCGCAAATTAGCTTTTAGGTAACAGCTTGTAGCTTATAGTTAAAAACACCCAAAGCTATAACAAAATACTTTAAAATTAGCCTTTTTTCAAGCCAAACAAAACCTCCGCCACGTTTGCCGTGGCGGGGGGTCAATCGAAAGATCAGTTGAGGTGCTGGACCCCGATTTGAAAATCTATGAGACAAGATGAGAGTTCCTGATTCAGCGAATCAGAAGAATTAACCTCTATCACCCCCTCCAAATCCCTCGGGCTAAACTCGAGTTGAAGTGAAAGTCCCGAGACATGATCTCGGTTGAAATCGTACTCGTGTTTGTCTACAAGCTTATACTTCAAGAAGTATTCGAGGAACTTGTAGGCAGCCTCCTTGGAGTAGATTTCTATTGGAAGTTTGACATTCGTAAGTGGCCAACCCAGGACGAAACGCCCATGCCCCCCACAGATTGGACAAAGTGCGAAGTGAAGCGCCTGCTTGGTGAAGCTCATAGTCCCCCCTATAGAATGTGCGAGGTGTCTGTTTCTAATTACCGTTATAACAAGTTATGTATACTCTGTCAAACACACACTGAAAATAATTTTCTACTTTGAGCGCTTTTTGCACGCTTGTATAAATGCTGTGAAGAGTGGGTGCGGACGAAGTGGTCGCGCCTTAAATTCTGGATGAAATTGGGTCCCGAGAAAGAACGGGTGTTTTGCTTTCGGAAGTTCCGCTATTTCCATAAGTACTCCGTCAGGAGATTTGCCTGAAAAAATGAGTCCTGCATTTTCGAAATTTTTAATAAACTCTGGATTGACCTCAAAGCGATGGCGGTGGCGTTCAGAAATTTTGTCTTTTCCGTAAGCGCTATATGCAACCGTTCCTCTCTTTAAACGTGCCGGGTACGCCCCAAGCCTCATAGTTGCCCCATATCTGCCGGCTGATAGGTGATGCTTCTGGTCAGACATGATATCTATCACTTTGTGCTTGGAATCACTGGTGATCTCTGTGGTGTTTGCATCTTTCCATTTCAAAACATTGCGTGCGTATTCAACAACCGCAAGTTGCATACCGTAGCAGAGTCCGAAATACGGGATCTCGTGAACGCGAGCATATTCGATAGCATCAATTATTCCCTCTACTCCTGAAGTACCAAATCCCCCGGGGACAATAATACCGTCGTATTTTGAAAGGATGGATGTTTTTAATTTTTTGTTTTCAAAATCTTTTGAGTTTACACAAGTCAGTACCGCTTTGACATTTTGAGTGTAGGCAGAAAACTTGATTGCTTCAAGCACTGAAATGTACACATCAGAGAGCACGAAATCACCTGAATCAAAATATTTTCCTACTACGGCAATCTGTATTTTCTTTTTTCCGTTCTTAGTTTTTTTGACAAATTTTTTCCATGCAGTTAATTCTGCTTTTTTTCGCTTCGAGATGTTGAGAACTTTAAACAAGATTTCGTCCAAATGATCCTTCATAAAATTAATCGGCACATCATAGATACTTTCTACGTCTGGCGCAGAGATGACGTACTCAGAAGGAATGTTACAAAAAGTAGCGATCTTTTCTTTGCGTTTGTGATCGAGCGGAACCTCACTTCGCGCGATGATGATGTCTGCTTGCACTCCAGCACCATTTAACGTACGAGATGCGTACTGGGTCGGCTTTGTTTTCATCTCCCCCACCTTGGAAGGAATCGGGATATAAGAAACCATCACAAAAGCAACATCGGTAGGATACTTCGTCTTCATCATGCGACCCGCTTCAAGAAAGATGATGTTTTGATATTCACCGACTGTCCCACCAACTTCGATGATTGTGACATCTGCGTGTGAATGCTCTGCGGCTTTTTCAATGCGGTGGATAACCTCGCGAGGAATATCTGGAACCACTTCAACATTTTTCCCTTTGTATTCAAGATTACGTTCCTTGCGAATGACCTCCTGATAGACCCGGCCGGTAGTCATATAATTTATCCGACTCAAATCAACATCCATAAAACGCTCGTAGTTGCCCATATCCTGATCGGTTTCATCTCCATCATCAAGCACAAAAACCTCACCGTGCTCTGTGGGGTTCATGGTTCCCGCATCAACATTAATATACGGATCGATTTTAAGTGCCGTGACTGTAAGTCCTCGAGCCTGCAGAATCTTTGCTATTGAGGAGGACGCTACACCTTTGCCGACTCCCGACATTACCCCACCGACCACAAAGATGTATTTCCTGTTTTGCTTCATCGAGGTGGAAATTTAAAAAATAATTCCACGGGGGGCAGAAAACCTGCATTGTGTTGCAGATTATTCATTTTTCCATATATTGAATTCATGACGAAATTCTTACGGGACAGGGTTTCACACCTTAAGATATTTGCGAACCGCCAAGTAGCTCGAGATGGCGCCAATAAGCATGCCGGAACCCATAACAATTAAGAAAATCTGACCAAAGTTGTGTGTGTAGTATGCAAACATATTAAATCCAATGAAAAAACTCTGAGACGCGCCCCCCAACCAATAGGTAATCGGATAGAACAGAAGAAGTGTGAGTACCCCCGATACGGCTCCGTATATCATACCGACAACCACAAACGGACCGCGAACATAGAAATTGCTTGCGCCGACAAGACGCATCACCGATATTTCTTCGCGAGAAATATAAATAGCAAGACGAATTGTGTTGAGTGTGATGAGAATAGAAACAATAACAAGAACAAACGTGATGATTGAGCCTAGCTTACTTGCGCTTTTGATAATGCCGGTTAATTGCTCAATCGCAGTGCGATTCTGATTGTAGTTTACTTTATCTACAATTGAAGCTCCGTCTTTTGAGAGGATTGGTTTATTTTCGAGATATTGTGATATGCCTTCGTATTGGGATGGGTCTTTTGCTTTTATGTTGAGCACAGCTCCAAGTGGGTTGTCATTTAATTCATTGAGAGCCTGGAGAGTAAACTGGTCGTTCTGATGGCGCGCCTTAAAATCCTCGAGCGCTTGCTCGCGAGAAACATACGTCACCAGAGAAACTTCTGGTAACCCCTCGAGTGTTTTCTGTAACGAAATGACGCTTTCTTCAGGCGCGCTCGAGACAAAATATACATTGATATCTACTTTGTTTTTTATTTTATCGAGAGAAGCATTTAAAAGTGCCGAAAGAAAAATGAGAGAGCAGATGACGGAAAGTGTGATAATCATCACCAACACAGAAGAAAGAGATACGAACGCATTTCGTGAAAAATTAAAGAAACCGCTTCGAATTATTCTTTTTGTGTCTACCCAAAACATAGTTATATAGTATACCTTCCTTCCTTATCATCGCGAACAATGCGACCATTTTCCATCGATATAACGCGCCGGCTGAGCGAATCGATCACCCCTTTGTTGTGAGTGGTCAAAATAACAGTTGTGCCGAGATCATTTATCTTCTTAAGAATTTGGACGATATCAAATGTGTTTACAGGGTCGAGGTTACCAGTCGGCTCATCAGCAATGACAATGTCCGGCTGGTTTACAATTGCGCGAGCGATAGCGACGCGCTGTTTTTCTCCACCAGAAAGTTCGTGAGGAAAATTCCAAATCTTTTTTGTGAGATCCACAAGTTCCAAAACATGAGGAACGTCTGACTCAATCTCTTCGTCTGATCGTCCTGCCGCCTCCATACTGAAGGCAATATTTTCATAAACATTTTTGTTTGGAAGGAGACGAAAGTCCTGAAAAACAACACCGATTTTTCTTCGGTATATTGGGATTTCTCTACTGCGCAATGACTGAATATCTACCGATTCAAAGAAAACTTTTCCGTCTGTTGGTCGCTCTTCAGCCAAGATAAGTTTAAGGAGAGTGGTTTTACCCGCGCCAGAATGTCCCACAATAGAAACAAACTCTTTCGGTTCAACAGAAAAAGTGATGTCCTGAAGAGCAATAGACTCATCAGGGTAGATTTTTGAAACTTTATCAAAGTAAATCATTGACTCAACAATTTTAACACGAGTCGAGAGGTACGGCCAACACTTGATTCACTTAAAAAAGTGTTTTCTATAGGCTTTTTTCTGCTTCTATAAAGACGTCTAGATCACCTTCTAATACAGAGTCAATATTTGAGGTTTCTACCCCTGTACGATGGTCTTTGACCATCTTATAGGGATGCATAACATATGAGCGGATTTGATTGCCCCACTCTATCTGGGTTGTTTTTGATATATACATTCCCTTCTCTTTTGCGATACGCTCCTCTTCCATCTTTTTGTAGAGTTTACCAGTCACAATCTGAAGAGCCCTTTCTTTATTTTGACCTTGGGAACGCTCCGAGGTTACGTGGGCAGAAATATTTGTTGGGATATGCACGATGCGCACGGCAGTTTCCCGCTTGTTTACGTTTTGCCCCCCTGGACCACCCGAGCGGGAAAGTTCAACACGAAGATCTGTGTCTGGAATATCAATCTCGCCTGTTTTTTCAAATTTTGGAATAACTTCTACAAGGGAAAAAGATGTGTGCCGGAGTTTTTTTGCATTAAATGGAGAGACGCGTACGAGGCGATGAACTCCAGACTCATTTTTGAGTGTTCCGTAGACATTTTTTCCAGAAATTTCTATTGTTACATTGCGATATCCACCGTGGTCATTTTGATTTTGGTGAATGAGAGAATATGACCAACCCATCTTTGTAATATATTTAAAATACATTTGGAGCAGTATCGCTGAAAAATCTTCTGCATCATCCCCTCCCGCACCAGAAAAAATCGTCATGATTGCATCCCCCTTGTCGTACTTCCCTACTCCAGCAATTTCGTCTTTCAAATCTCCGAGTTCGCGAATCATCGCCTGCGCTTTGTCTTTGTCTAACCAAAAATTGCTACCCGCCATGGCGGTTTCTATTTCTTCTATGCGATTTTTTTTCTTGTCCATTTGGAGCCAGAGGCCGGGATTGAACCGGCGGCACCCGCTTTACGAAAGCGGTACTCTACCAACTGAGTTACTCTGGCATTAATTCATTATCTCAAAATACCAAAAAAACTAAGGTCACAAAAATCTGGAGCCGTTGTCCGGGATTGAACCGGAGACCTCGTCCTTACCAAGGACGCACTCTACCGACTGAGCTACAACGGCCTGTTGAGAGACTATTTATACCATTGAGGCGCATATCTACCAACCTGCCTGCCGGCAGGGGCAGCTACATTGGCACTACTGAAACAAAATACCACAGAATGCTCCTCATAATATGGAATTTGTGGTCTTTTTGCAAAAAAAACTCAACAAATGTGGACGAAGTGAGAACTAGCTTGTTGCTATCAAAATTATAATCATAGAAGAAATTACTATGTATAAGATATTAATTATTATTAATCCAATAGAAACAAATCTAGACATTGTTTTTTTAAAAAAGGTTATGAAGTTTAGAACAATACTAAAAAAAGGCAATGCCAGCGTCACTACAAATTGACCTATTCCGTCAAGAAATAGTATTTTCTGGAGTTTATATATTATTGCATTACTACTAAATTGTATGGAGGGAAAGGTGTATTTATGAAACAAAAGCATTAATATAAATAATACTGGACCAATAAAAAAACTTATTATGGCAAAAATATTTAGCTTCTTCATGTCAAAAGTATACCAATTTGAAACTAAAAAATCCTTGCGTTGCAAGGACTTTTTAAGTGGAATTTTCTAATGCGCGACCAACCGGACTTGCCTCTCGCTCTTCTCTGCTCAAACCCTTCGGCGCTTCTCCAGCGCCTGCGGTCCGCGGTTCAAGCCGATCATGTTCATAGAGCAAACAAAAGCCCGGAATTAATTCCGGGCTTTTGTTTGCTGGCGTGGACTAGTGGACGACGTTAGAACTAGATTTCAGCTAGGATATGCACAATCTCATCGACCGACAGCCCTTCCTGTCGCATCTTTATAATTTCTTGCCTCATAGCTTGGTGCTGTGGGTATCCTGTATCTTCCACGCCACCTATGAGATTGGGAAACTCGATATTGAGAAGGACTGTCAGAGACTCCTTTATATCATTGAATCTAGTAGGCTCGATCTTTAACGAATCGTACTTCCTATGAGTATAGAAGTGGAGCAGTTCATGCATCACCGTCTTATTTGGAGTAGTGGAGTCGTAATAGATGTAAAAGTAGTTCTCTCTCCATTTATATGTGCAGCGTTGATTTTGAGATAGAAAAGCGATTATCGGGCCGTCGAGCTCAATCCCGAACAAGCCCTCACATTTTTGTATAAAAGCCTGCTCCACTGGCTCCCATCCTTTTAGAAACTCAAAAGCCTTATCTATGAACTTTATCTGTAATGTAGCGGTCCTCTCTTTCAAAAAATTCTCAACCTTTTCCCGAGAAAAACTCCTTCCTAGCAAAGACTCGTATTCTTCCTGAAGTTTAGTAGGATGCTTACTATTTACAGACTCTGTACCACGAACAAAGTTATCCGTATCTTTTTCGAGATTATATTGAAAAGTGAGCAGGCTCATATTTTAAGAGGAATATCCACGAGCTTTTGGTACGGACCTTTGTTTTTTTCCTTCTGATAAAGCCTGACGGAGGTAATGATAAAGGGTGGGATGTTACTCAGCTCCGACCACGCTCTCTCTTTCATCGATCGAAACTCCTCAGTAGTCATGCCTCCCCATGTTGTTTCCCCAAGTGTTAGATGGGGATGATATAGCGAACCTTCAAAGAATTTTTCTATAGCTTCTTCATCAGGATTAAGTAGAACAATCAATTTATTATGAAGATAAATAAGACCTTCAGAGGGGGTTGGGTTTAAAAATAGAACTTTACCATCAAACTCACCAACCCCCTTAAAACTAATTTGAAACGGCAGATGGTTCCCAACCAGGGCAATCACTTGTGCAAGCCAAGACTTGTCTTCGGTAAGAGAGCTTGGAGCCTTTAAAGTAATGTGCGGCTCGTAAAAATACGGAACCTTATTTGAAGGAAAGCTCTTCTGAAAATCAGAGATTCTTTCCTTTGTAGCAAGAGGTGGAACAATACCAATGAAAAATGTCATTCGATGTAGCAAAAGTATATCAGTTCTAAGCCCCATCAGCCTACAGAAAAAGACTCTTATTTCTAAAGGTCTTTTTCGTTAGCGCGCCCTGATGAACTGTGTTGGAGTTAATATATAAGATGATTAAGACAGGATCTTTATTCCCGACCTATTCCAAGAGCCACTTTGATTGCTACCGGTGCCTCTACTGAAATTGATTTATTCTCCATATCGGTAGGACTATTGAGACCAATACCTATATCTGGTTGCAAAGTATAAAGCGTTACATGGGTTGGTTGAGAAGAAATTTTTATTTTCGATCTTTCTTCTAAAACTTTCGAAAACTCTGTGAGATTCGACACCTCACAAAGTGCGACAAGAGTCTTTTTGCCTTCAAACTGAGCAAACCGGAACTTTCCTGTATATCTAACAAATGAAATGTCTCTATCTGCCACGAAAGTGCAGAACGTATTTAGGATCTCCTGTTCGGAATCAGGGTTGTTAGCGAGAATATCTTTAACACAAAGCAAACTCACGTGGAATGAGCTTTTCTTTTGAAGTGTTTCTCTTTCGATCAAAGCAGTGTCTGGAAGATTCTGGAGTTGTAACGGAAGCCCTATATACCCCTTGCTGTATATAAACTTTGTACCACCGCAGAGAAAATTCTTTGACTCCATTACTTAATCATACCAAAAATGACCACCCGTGAGGTAGTCATTTTTGAACCGATCTACGGTTATTTGCGCGAGCGATGGGACTTGAACCCACGACCTCCAGCGTGACAGGCCGGCGCTCTAACCAGCTGAGCTACGCCCGCAACGTAATACAAACTAACAAATTTTGCCTGACTAAGCAATTTGTGTCGATGAGTGGAGTCGAACCACTGTCTGAGGCTTATGAGTCCCCTGTTCTAACCGTTGAACTACACCGACATGTGAAAATCACTATACTATCCAAACTCTGTCCAAACAACCTCGCCCCGAAAAATATTCGAGGCGGGGGTGTTTTTTCTTGCTTCATAAAACAGAACACCATTCTTGTTGCGAGACCAAGATTCGGCGCCAGCTCACAAATTCGCTCCTGCCTACCGGCAGGCAGGTCGCTCATAAGTGGCTCCTGCCCGGACTCGCCTGTCGCCCTGCGACATGGCTCCGTCTTGCGAATCTTGTCGAAAAACAAAACTGTTTGTTTTTCTGTCCCTCACACAATTTCCCCTTCGGGAAAATACTTGTTGCGGGACCAAGATTCGCACTTGGACCTTCAGGTTATGAGCCTGACGAGGTACTGTTCCTCCATCCCGCTATATTACAAACATTTCAATACAAACCTTCATACAATACACCTTTTGCGAGGAAGACTTCCTCCATCCCGCTATATTACAAACATTTCAATACAAACCTTCATACAATACACCTTTTGCGAGGAAGACTTCCTCCATCCCGCTATGTAATTCCTCTACACCTACGCAGAAACCTACATACGAGGGCAATTATACAAAGAATCCCTTCTTTGGCAAGGCGCTCCTACTCTAAATAAAGCTGAACTCTTCGAATACGTTCTGATAGAGACCGATCACACGACGGGCCTCACGTTCGGTTATAAGAAAATCTGCTCCCTGGTGAGCGATCGAATTTCTCACCTTGTGAGCTTCCCACGCGTCTTCGATAGTATTAAAATCGCTTTTTTCAATTGACTTCAGTCTGTCAGCAACGGTTTCGCCTCCATATCTCATCGTGGTGAGCAGGTCATCGAGGATAATATCTGCCTCGAGAATTGCAAATTTCCAATCATTTGGATTGACCGAATTCATGTGCTCGAGTACTCGCTCCCAACGTCTATTTTTTTCTTTTTCAGCCGGTGCGAGTGAAAAATGTGCAGGATGAAAAATCTCATTTTCAAGTATGTTGATTTTTGTAAGTTGAGAAATGGCATACAAAATACCAACAAAAGAAAGGGCAGAAATTCCAAAAGAAAAGAATTTTAAAACAGGAACAACATGAATATTAAAATAACCAATGAAGGTGTCCGGATTCACATCTCCAAAACGTGAACTCAGAAACACATACGCTCTGCGAAAAAATACCGAGAGCATCACAAGTATAAGAAGGATGAAAAGAATCTCTTCAACTGGGTCAACCTTTTTTGGCCCTACTTTTTTATCGTCTGCCATGATTTTCTTCAAGGAAATCTTTTCCTGCTTTAAAAAGAACACCCTCTTGATAGAGTCCTGAGAGAAGCTGAATTCCGAGCGGAAGCTTGCCACCTAGATTTTCTGCCATCCCTGATGGGAGAGAGATTGCAGGGATTCCCGCGATATTTGCGGGAACCGTAAACACATCTGCAAGATACATTTCGAGTGGGTCGTTTGATTTTTCACCAATCTTAAATGCCGGGGTTGGAGTGGTGGGCGTGATTATCACATCAACCGTTTTGAGAGCATCTTCAAAATCTTTTCGTATCAAACTACGAACAACGTTTGCCTTTCCATAAAATGCATCGTAGTACCCCGCCGAAAGCACATAGGTGCCAAGCATGATTCTCCTGCGAACTTCCTTCCCAAACCCTTCTCTGCGAGTATAGATATAATCCTCAAAAAGATTTTCTCCGTTTCGATGAAACCCGTACTTCACCCCATCAAACCGTGCGAGATTTGCTGACACTTCTGCAGGCATAAGCACATAATACACGGCAAGCGCGTACTCTGTATTTGGAAGTGTAATGTCTAAAGTCTCGTATCCAAGAGACTCAAAGCGAGACACTGACTCATTAAAATTTTTTATAACATCTTCGCTTAGTCCACCAGTTTCTAAAAGATGTCTTGGTACCCCTAAACGCAATTTTTCTTTAACCGATTCTCGCTTGGTAGGATAAAACGAAGTACTATCCATCGGATCTGTACCCCGAAGCGCTTCGAAGAGAATCTCTGCATCATCGACGGTGCGCGTGATGGGGCCAATTTGATCAAGAGACGAACCCATGGCTATGAGTCCATGTCGCGAAATACTTCCATAGGTTGGTTTGAGCCCCACACAACCGCAAAAGCTTGCTGGCTGACGCACAGAGCCCCCTGTGTCAGATCCGAGAGCAACAAGCGCACCATCCATAGCAACCGCCGCTGCAGAGCCCCCTGAAGACCCGCCTGGTACACGAGTGGTGTCATACGGGTTTCTTGTGACCCCAAACGCAGAATTTTCGGTAGAACTTCCCATGGCAAATTCGTCCATATTTGTTCTGCCAAGAAAAATCGCTCCGTGTGCTTTGAGTTTTGAAGCTACTGTTGAATCGTATGGGGAGACAAAATGTTCAAGAATGTGAGATGCCGCGCTCGCGCCATGACCTTTGATGAGAATATTATCTTTTGTGGCAATAGGGATTCCGGTGAGCAGTGTTGCACTTCCTTCTTTTATTTTTTTCTCTGCAAGAAGCGCTTGTTCTTCAAGGTCAGAGAAAATTTCAAGATACGCATGTATGGTGTCATTTTTTTCTTCTGCAATCTTTTTATACGAAAGAGCAAGGTCTTTGGGGCTTAAATCCCCTTTTTGCATGGCCTCCGATGCTTTTCGAATGGTGAGATTTTTTATATCCATACTAAGAAAGAATCTTTTTTACTTTCACAAAATTTCCCTCACGACTTGGCGCTTGAGAGAGAATATCGGCAGTATATATTTCAGAATCATGTGGGTGAGTATCCTCACGAAGAACGTTTTTTACTAACCCAGCTTGAGTGAGCGCGCCGGCAGTGGGGGCTTTGTTTACCTTGGCAATATACGCAAGGATAGAATCAATCTCTGTAAGAAAAGTATCACGCTCCTCGGGGGTGATTGCGATTCGTGCAAGAAGAGCGAGTTTTTCTATATCTTTTCCTTCAATCATATATCGTATCGTATCATATGTGTGGCTCTTTTTTAAAGAGAAATGAGTCTAAAAAAATCAACCTCTTCGAGCGTTTGAACCCCAAGTGAAATAGCTTTTTCGTATTTATCACCTGGATCTTTTCCGACAACTACATAATCAGTTTTATTTGAAACAGAAGACGAAACATGACCACCGAGGGCTTTGATTTTTTCTTTTGCCTCATCACGAGAAAGCTGGGACAAGGTGCCAGTAAGTACAAAAGTTTTGCCAGATAACTTTCCAGAATTGAGAGCCTTTTGCCTTTTTATTTTTACGTGCGCGAGAAGCCGGGAAATGAGCTTCTTGTTTTCTTGATTTGCAAACCAAGTCACAAGAGACTGTGCGATAATCGGACCAATGCCGGGAATTTTCTCAAGGGCTTCAAAATTTACTTTCACAAGTGTGTCGAAAGTACCAAAGCGCTGTGCCAAAACATCTGCTGTCTCTTCGCCAATTTGTGGAATCGAGAGCGCAACTAAAAATTTTGGAAGAGACACATCTCGAGCTTTCTTGATAGAGGTAATGAGGTTATCAGCCGATTTTTCACCAAAACCCGGAAGGATTGCAATATCACCTTTCTTCAGCGTAAAAATATCATCAAAAGAAGATACTAAATTTCTTTCCATAAACTCTTCGATGATTTTTTCTCCAAGCCCATCGATATTAAAAGCTTTCTTGGACGCAAAGTGTTCCAATTTTCTTTTTTGTTGAACCGCAGAATCTGGATACACGCATCGATATGCTGCTTGTCCGGGAATTCGTTCGATTGAACCATCACCCCCACATTCCGCAACTTTTTTTGGAAAAACATATGGCTTCTGTTTTCCTGTGCGCAGTTCCGTGAGCACTCGCACAATGTCAGGTATTACATCTCCCGCCTTTTGGAGGATGACAGTGTCTCCTATGCGCACATCAAGACGCTTAATCTCATCCTCATTGTGGAGTGTCGCACGCGACACCGTAGAGCCCGCCACAAGCACCGGTAAAAGAATGGCTACGGGGGTGATAACTCCCGTGCGTCCAACCTGAAGCACGATATCTTCAACGGCGGTTGTTGCTTGCTCTGCAGGAAACTTGAATGCTATAGCAAAACGGGGAGCTTTTGCGGTGTACCCAAGAGCTTCTTGTAAGTCTCTTTTTTCTACCTTTATCGCAATACCGTCTATTCCATACGGAAGATCGTCTTTTTTCTTCATCCATGCTTGGTAATACAAAATGACTTCAGAAATATTTTTACAAAGTTTATATGTTTTGTTTACATTGAAACCAAGCTCTTTGAGTAACTCCAATTCTTCTGTTTGAGTTTTTGGAACAGAAATCGGTTCACCTTTTGTTTCAAGAAAATCTATGTCATATGCAAAAGTACTTAATTTTCTTTCTCGAACAATCTTCGGGTCAAGTTGCCTGAGGGACCCCGCGGCAACATTGCGAACATTTGCAAAAAGTGGCTCCCCTTTTTTCTCGCGCTCCCTGTTTATGCGAGCAAGTTCTTTGTGTGGTAACCACGCTTCTCCTGCGACAACTATATCTATCTTCTTTGGTAAACGAAGTGGGATTGATTCTATCGTCTTTAAATTTTCTGTAATATTTTCTCCGACTGTACCATCTCCGCGAGTGGCGCCAAGCACAAATACACCGCCCTTATATGTCAGAATCACCTTCAAACCATCTATTTTATGTTCAGCACAGTATGCAATACCAGGGTGCGAAACACCTGTTTCTTTTTCAAGATGTCGCTCGATTCTACCTTCCCATGCAGTAAGCTCGTCTTCGTCAAAAACATTATCAAACGACCATTGGGAAATCTGGTGTTCCACCTTTTCAAAAGATTCTATAGGTGCGCCACCAATACGCTCTGAAGGAGAGCCCTCCGTCTTTAAGCTAGGATGTTTCTGCTCAAGAGAAATCAGTTCACGAACTAAAGAGTCGTATGCTTCGTCAGATATTTCTGGACTATCTTCTTCGTGGTAGCGCTTGCGGTGATACTCGACTAGAGAGCGTAACTGCTCTACCCGTGCTCGTATTTCTTTAGAAATGGTTGCCATTACAGGACAATCATACACAAAAGAGACTCTCCCGTGTAGCTAGTAATTAACTAGAATTGCGCGCTCAACCCTGCGCTCGTTTGTCACACTGCAACTGTTATACCCTCTAGATTCTATCTTCGTTTTTGGAATTCCGGCCACGTAACTCTTGACCACAGTGACATTGACGCAGTATGTTTCTGGAAGGAATGTCAGAGAAAATGTAGACGTGGCATTTGCTCCCCCTCCACCGACAGAAATACCAGCATTCCCCGGATTATTTACATCAGAATTACAATTAATCAACCCTGTAGTTGATGTTGCAAAAGCACTTGAGCCTAGGGGGTTTTTTAAATCCCAGTAGATAGCACACTCTACACCACTGTCTGCTACATAAAACGCTCCCTGTGAATCACGTCCAGCTCCTGATGTGCCGATCTGCTTGATGGCAAGCGATATGACCGAAAAACTGACAAGTACCAGTGCCGCTGTTACCACGACGGAAATATAGATTGCAATCCCGCGAGTATCTTGTATATTTTTTTGTTTCGAAAATAATTTCATACTATTGCCAATTGAGGAGGGACTCGCGCGCGACAAATGTTTTACCATTCCCCCACTTCATCGTAACGACTATAGCCACTTCCGTAGTATTAATTGTTTGTATTTGGATTTGTCGATTAAATCTTGTTGTTGTCCAACTGTTCGTATACCCATACATTCCGTATGTAACCGAACCCGTTGCCAAGTCTTGTCGGAGATATGGACACGGAGTTGGACCTCCTATTGAACACGCCGACGGAAGATTGGTCACAGGAAAAACTGCATCAACCCAACAAGATTTTCCCGGGGAACAAGGGTCAGCGCCAACATCAGCAATTCCAACAAGCCACGCTCGTCCATTGAGTCCATTGGTATCACGCACGTTACGAATATACTCAATTCCCTCTTGGGCAAGATAGAACGCCGTTATTTGATCTCGAGATTCAAAAGCACTTTGCAAACCACTTTGTGTTGCACCAAAAGTGGCAGTAACTGCAATCATAACGATTGTAATACCAATAAGAGTTTCAAGAAGGGTGAAACCTTGTTTCCTATGCGGTAGTTTTTTTTCAAAAAAGTGTTTCATTTTTTATAAATCAAGCGCACGCTGTGAAACGAGGGTTTGTATGATGAAACTTGATTGGGCGTTTGGTTTAGAACCTGCATATCCACGAACATATATGAGGGCTCGCGGTTGATTATTATTTCCAGGTGGGGGAGCACTATCAAATACATAGTACTTGAGATCTTGTATTACTATTTCCTGTGACGTGACAGTAATGTATGTCACCCCATGGTCAATTGATTTCTCAATTTGCTTATTTGCCACGTTGAGACGATATATAGTGTCTACACCTTCACTTGTTGTGAAAGTTGCAGAGCTCGCAGCAGGAACACCCGAGCCAGTGCAGTCTTGGGTATTTGTTCCATGTGGGTTGGTCGTATCAGTTCCACAGTAATAATATTTTCCAAATTTCATCTCACGAGACATAATCTCCATCGTAAAATTAAGATTTGTCATAATCGCCGTGAGTGACTTGGATTTTCTCCCCGCATCAAGAACGCTGATAACCGATCCAAGAGCAATCGTCATCACAACAGAAAAAACTCCAAGCGCGACGAGGAGTTCGATCAGGGTGAACCCTCTTGCAACCCCATGTTTTTTTGAAAGAAATCGAAATTTCATATTACTGAATAGAAACTTGGCCTGTCGTGTAAATGACTATATATGCTTTTTTGCCACTCGGAGATGAGAGTTCTATTTTGGCAGCTTGGGCTGTGGGAAAAGGAACCTGTGTGCCACTAATGTTAAAAAAAATGAGACGAGCATTTGGGTATGGACGCAAAAAGGTTATGTCTACGCGACCAGCATTTGTACAGGTTGTACCATTTGAAAGAAGGGCACAGAGATTGGTAATGGTGTTTCCACGAGAAACATAGAGACGACTCAAACACTCTGATGTTATTCCTGGCTGACACACCGTGGGGGTGTCATAGATTCCATTTGCTGACGCTCCTCTGTCTGCAAAATATACGTAGGAATTATTTGAACCACCAGAGAGAGAAATGAGATTGAAACTGACTCCATATGCGACATTAAACTCACTTGTTCCTGGAGCAAATTCCCTCACACTGACACCATACGTTTGGGCTTCGCGTATCTGGAGAGAAATTTCACTTCCAGTATTAGAGAGAGCCACTTGATCAGTAAAAGCGTTTTGATTAAAGACGACAACAGACGTAATGATAGTAATAATTCCCAAAGAAACAAGGAGTTCAATCAAAGTGAAACCCTTTGGGCGACCAGACTCTAAGGAAAATAAGTTTTGAAATATCATACAAAGAACATATTTAAACTGAAGATGTCGCTTCCGAGCAGAAGAGCGAGAAGAATACCCAAGATAAGAAATGGTGCAAACGGTATCTCACTCTTCATTGTAATGATTTTCCTTGATTTTCTCAATCGATTTGTTCCAAACAACTTCTGCACCCTTCGAGTCCCGAGGGTAGTAAGGGCAACAACTGCGCCGATCCAAAATCCAAACACTACCGCAGAAACCCCCTGCGCAAGACCTAAATAAAGCCCAATACCGATGGCAAGTTTCGCATCACCAAATCCCATCCATGTGCCACTTGAAAAAAACCAGAGAGCGGAGAAAAATAGAAACAAGACGAGAGCAGAGAGGAGGTGCGAGGCGAAGGTTCCTGGTGAGAAGATGATTGTGTTGAGAAAAGCCAGAGCGATAAATGCAAATGACAATTGATCTGGGATTATCTTATGCCTCACATCGTATACAAAAATCACGATAAGAGTCGCCCATATTGCGTATGAAAAAAGAAGCTCTGTTAGAAAAAAACTAAAACTTCCTGCGCTTACTGTTGGGAGAAATCGTAAAAAAAATAGGAGAAAAACAAACCCAGTAAAAAATTCGACCAATGGGTACTGAAAAGAGATTTTTGTTTTACAGTGAGAGCATCGCCCTTTAAGCATGAGGAAGCTCACTATAGGGACAAGCTCCCTTGCAGTAAGTTTCTTCCCGCATGAAAAACACCCGGATCTTCCCCCCAAAGTAGCACCGGTATTGAAACGAAAAATTACTACATTTAAAAAACTCCCGATAATTGTACCAAGGATAAAAACAACGACCTGCCAAAAAACAATGGGCATATATAGATTATACAGCAGAAAAAGAAGATGCTTTTTGTAATCCTAAATCAAAACTACTGACAAGATGTCATTAATCCCGAAAGGTCAGCAACCTCGCCTTTTGAATTGGCGAGATTGTCCACACACCAATAATTCACAGTAACACCAGCGATATCTTCTGGAGCCTTGAGCTTAATCGAAATTGCCCAAGAAGAAACAGGAGCGGAAGCAGGCTCTGAAACACAGGTGGTGGTACCTCCTGCACCAGACGCATTGAGAGCAGAGGTGATGGAGTCAAGGACGGTTTGTTGACCAAAGATTGTTGTATCGAGGGCAACGGGGCAAGTTCCGAGTGCCTGGCCTATTGTGCCGTACGTTTGGGCATTGTCATAAATAATCTCAATAGAACTTCTCACACTCGCCAGATTTGCTTTTATTGCAGTGTTCGCGGCCCTATTACGAGCAGTGCCAAGACTTGAAATAACAACCGACGAGAGTATGCCGATGATTGCAATAACAACCAAAAGCTCCACCAAAGTGAAGCCTAATTTTTTTGAAGTTTTGTGATATTCCACGAATATTCTAAGTCGAAAACACGATTTTGATTATGGGCAGAGGCCTGCGGCTGTCAATGCTGCATTTACTGGCTTTGAGGTGCCATTAGAATCTGCACACCAGAAACCGTATGAAACCCCCCCGATTATTTCATTTGCCTTTAAAGCAATTCTGATAGCCCAAGATGTGGCTGGACCAGCCTGAGGAAGAGACACACACTGAGCCGCAGCGGCACTTCCTCCTGCGGCTTGCCGAGCGGCATCAACAAATGCAAATACATTTGGACTTGTTTGTCCAAATATTGTTGTGTTTGTTGCTATGGGGCAGTTTCCAGCAAGCATCCCTGTCGTGGCATACCCGATTAGTGGTGGTGTTCCTATTGTACGGTTATCAAGAACGATCTCTGTTTGAGCGCGCATGTTTGCCAAGTTACTCTTTATCGCGGCATTCGCACCCTTACTTCGCGCGGAGTTGAGGCTTGCAAGGACTACGGTAGAGAGAACCCCGATGATGGCAATAACCACGAGAAGTTCAATCAAAGTGAAACCTTTTCTCATGTTCTGTGTTGTTTTTTTCATAATGAAATCAAAAATCCTATAAAAATAACATAGCTAAAGATACTTCCTTAACAAAAGTATATAGAAAAAGAGCCTTTTGTGCACATTTTTTATCCCCAAAACAAAAACACCCCCAGAAGGGGGTGTTTTTTAAGAAACCAAACAATAAACTAGATACAAGCCACAATAGCTGCACCAAGAACGTTTGCGACAACTTCCGTCTTAGCTGCTCCTGTACTGTCTACACAATAAAATCCTCCAACCTTAAGTGGAACCGATGCAGCCCATCCAACTGCTGAGCTATTACATACAGCGGTGGAAGCAGTTTGTAATGTGTCTGTGAGTACAGCTCCGGCACCAACTGCATTTGCTCCGGCTTGGATCTGGGCATACACACCCTTTATTCCTCCCACTGCTGAGCCTGCAGTATTACAAACATCAGTAGCTGCTGTGGTAGCATCATAACTATTGCCGTTTGCATCATAGAAGAGCTCTGCTTGTGCTCGTGCATTTGCGAGGTTACTCTTCACAGCCGCATCAGCTCCCTTGTTTCTTGCGGTGTTCAAACTTGCCAACACAACAGATGAAAGGATACCGATGATGGCAATAACCACGAGAAGTTCAATCAAAGTGAAACCTTTTGTTAATTTTTTCATTCTCAATTATTACTAAAAAACTTTTAATAATCAGCACCCCCATATAGAACACCTCGTTTTCTATAAACGACTATATCTATTATAAGCCTTTAATCCTCGCCTGCAAACCTCCTGTGGATATGTAAGGGAACACTTACCCCGTTCTAATGGGGCAAGGGAACACTTACCCCGTTCTAATGGGGCAAGGGCACACTTACCCCGTTCTAACGGGGCAAGGGCACACTTAGGGAACAACTTACCATCAGATTATGAGATTCCGCCCGCAATATTGTATATAGGCATGAGGACCGACGCGAGGAGGAGCCCCACACCGAGACCCAAGAGCACTATCATGACTGGTTCAATGAGATCAACCAAGGTGTCAACAGCGACAAGAACCTCACGCTGATAGAAGCGGGCCATGGTTTTAAGTATTCCACCGAGCTCCCCTGTTTCCTCACCAACTTTTATCATTTGCACCAAGATACCAGGGATTTCTGGATATTGAGAAAAGGATGATGAGAGAGAGCTCCCTCCTTTTATCGCCACCATACTTTCATTTAAAATCTGTTTATAAATCTGATTCTCAACCACGGAAGATGTGATTTCAAGAGCGCGAAGCATAGGAATACCAGAAACAATCATAGTATTCATATTGTCCGCTATCATCGAAAGATAGAGTTTCCTATACAAATCTCCCACATACGGCACTGCAAGTTTGAATTTATCAAATGCATACGCTCCGTCTGGGGTTCGAATAAACCGAACAAAAAAGAAAATCCCGACAACTAAAGCCGCCATAAAAATAAGACCGTAGCTTATGAGAAAATTACTGATGCCGATGACGATTTTTGTATAAATAGGGACAGCTTGGCCGGAATCAACCAAAATCGAAGCAATTTTCGGAATAATGAGGGTAAACATAAGCACCATCACCGCAAAAAAAACCGTTATAACAAACGCTGGATAAATAAGAGCGTTTCGCGCTTTTGACATCACCTCATACGAGCGGTCGAGATAATCTGCAAGATAATTAAAAGTTTCATTTAATTTTCCTGTTTCTTCTCCAGAACGAACCATGTTCACATAGAAATCTGAGAAAATATTTGGATGTTTGGAAAGAGCTTTTGAAATTGAGCTTCCCCCTTGAAGATCATCCGCTACTTCTGTGAGGCCCCTGCGGAGCGCCTTATTCCCCGCCTCCCCAGAAATAAGTTTGAAAACACGAAGTGCAGAAACTTGCGCTTCAAAGAGAGTTGCGAGCTGGCGAGACAAGATGACGATATCTTTGTTTGCTACTTTTTCTCCCTTGAAGATACTTGGGAGTATTTTCATCTTGAGGAACCCCGATTCCTCCCCCGCCGGATTGATAGAAGAAATAATAAGGCCGCGTTTTTGAACAGAGTTTATGGCAACATCAATAGTAACAGCCTCAACTGCTCCCTCTTTATTTTCTCCATTATTGTCAATTGCTTTGTAATTAAAAAGCATGGCTGTGGTGATTACAAAATCCTCTCAAGACTTTTTGGATTTGATGAGTAAAAATACGCATTCTCAATGGTAATCTCTCCTCGCGTTACCAGAGAAGCAAGATAGCGATTCATATCTATCATACCGTCTTCAGAACTTGTTTCAATGACGGTTGCGATTTCATGAGTTCTTTTTTCACGAATAAGACTTGAAACAGCTGAATTGTTTATCAAAAGTTCACAAGCGGGAACGAGTCCACCAGAGACTCTTGGAATGAGTCGCTGGGAAAAAATCCCCGCGAGACTGCTTGCAAGCTGAGATCTGATTTGTATTTGCTGATCCGCAGGAAATGAGTCAATAATACGATCGACCGTCTGCGCGGCGGTGTTGGTGTGAAGAGTAGAAAGAACCATGTGCCCTGTTTCAGCGGCGGTCACGGCAGTAGAGATGGTTTCTGGATCACGCATTTCTCCAATCATAACCACATCAACATCCTGGCGAAACACATTCCAGAGAGCTGTATGGAAATCCGTCGTGTCTATGCCGATCTCTCTTTGGTCGATAATGGCCTTCTTGGGCTCAAAAATGTATTCAATGGGGTCTTCGATGGTAACAATGTGCTCAAGGCGCTCGAGGTTAATCATCTCAATCAATGTGGCAAGTGTTGTTGATTTTCCTTGACCAGCGGGGCCCACGCAAAGAAAAAAACCCTGCTGTCTCTTGGTAAAATTTTCAAGTACGGGAGGAAGATTCAATTCCTCAAGAGTACGAATACGAGTTGGTATCAAACGCAAGGCAATCGACATCTTCCCTAAATGAAAGAAGACATTGCCACGGAGACGAATGTTGTTATTTGAAAAACCAAAATCAACCTCCTTTTTTTCCATAAACTCTTTCTTTCTTTCCGGTGTGAGAAGAGCATCGAAAATTTCATCCATATCTGCGCGAGTCAATTCTTTTTCTTTTATAAGAGGTATGAGAAAACTTGAAACACGAATAAAAGGATTTCTTCCTTCTGAAAGGTGCAGGTCTGATCCACCCTCTTTCACCACAATATCAATGAGATTGTCTAACAATTTTGACGTATGCATGAACTATGTTTTTTTATTTTGAACAATGTGAATCACTTCTTCCACTACTTCAGAAGGAATAGTGGTTGCTTTGACTATGTAGCCAGACACGCCAAAGCTCTTTGCTTTTTCAATTTTTGCGGGTTCGGTTTCATTCGTCAGCATGACAATCGTGGCGTCGGGAGATAGATTTTCTTTTCGAATGGTTGCGAGAAGTTCCAAGCCGTCCATCGCCGGCATAATAATATCCAAAAGCATAATTTTGGGGTTGAGTCCCCCGCGAAGTTTTGAGAGAGCCTCTTCTGAGCCCGTTACAGTAAATGGACTGTGGCCAAGATTTTTAAACTTTGTCGAATACATATCGAGAAGAAATTTGTCGTCATCAACAATTAAAATTGAGTATTTTTTTTCTTCGTTCATACTTTTTCGTTATTATGAAACAAGTATATCATGAGGAACGGCAGGAAAATACTTAAAGTGTCCCCACTTCCTCAAAGGGAATCATCCGCTTAAATGCCTTGAGAATCGCGTCTTCTTTCATTGAAAGAACCCCGCTTTCTCGAGCCGCTTTTGCAAGCTCAATTTCGGAACCATTTCTTAAAATTATCTCTTCAATCTCTTTATTCATCTCCATAACCTCCATCACGGCATAGCGACCACGAGTCCCGTTTGGACAACCTTCTGTTGGAGATATCTCATACAGTGTATCTCCGAGTTTGAGGTCTTTCTTGTATTTTTCTGGCAAATCAGCGAACTGCTTTTCAAGCATAACTTTGATACTTCCGTCAACAGGTATTGGTTTCCCTGAATTTGGACAGAGTGCTCGTACCAGACGCTGGGCAATAGCAAGAACTAAGGTCGGAGCAATCAAATACGGATCAATTCCCATGTCTATCAAACGTGGAATAACACCGATTGCATTGTTGGTGTGAATGGTAGAAAACACTAGGTGGCCAGTGAGCGCGGCCTGTATCGCGAGCTGGGCGGTTTCTTTATCTCGAATCTCTCCCACCATGATAATGTCGGGGTCCTGACGGAGTGTCGTACGCAAGCCGGTCGCAAATGTGTAGCCGATTTCAGGACGAACTTGAGACTGACTAACCCCCTCAATGTTGTACTCGATAGGGTCTTCAAGTGAGAGCACATTTTTATGCTCACGATCAACCTCATTTAACATTGAATAGAGGGTCGTGGATTTTCCTGAACCAGTCGGTCCTGAAATAAGGATAAGTCCATATGGTCGCTTGAGACTGTTCCTGATGAGGGTGATATCGCGTTCGGTAAGTCCTAAATCATCTAAACTTTTGACACCTTTTTCCTGATCGAGAATTCTCATCACAACCTTCTCTCCATAATAGGTTGGGAACGTAGAGACACGGAAGTCTATTTTTCGTTCCCCTATCTTTGCGCTAAAACGACCGTCTTGAGGCTTTCTTCTTTCATCGAGTCGCATATTAGAAAGAATTTTTATGCGCGCAACGACCGCCGAGTGAATCTTTGCTGGAAGCATCAAACTGGTGTTCATAATGCCGTCGACGCGGAAACGGACTCGGACATTTTCACGCATACGCTCTATGTGAATGTCGGAAGCATTTCCATCAGTTGCATATCTTAGAATGGTTGCGACAATTTTCGTAACAGGAGCATCCTCAATTATTTTTGTTTCTCCTTTTGCATCCCTGATTTCAGAAACCGCCGATGCGTCGATTTCATTGGCGGCAACAGAATTTTCTTCTTCCTCGGGGCTTTCTCCCTCTTCGGAATCATCACCTTTCTCTTTTGATCCACCGATAAGCTCGGTTTCAAGTTCTGAAAGCGCCTTAGTAACTTCACCTGAAATACCTTTATACATCGAAAGGACTGCTTCAAAATCTTGCTCACTAATCAGGAAAATTTTGAAAGGCATATTTGCCTTCGAAGAAATAAAGTTGAGCGCATCGCGGGCCTCAATATTGTCTGGGTCTACCACCCCAACCTCAAGCACGCCGTCTTTCACCGCAATTGGGACAAACTTATAGTGTAGGACCGATTCCTCGGGAATATATTGGAGTGTTTTTCCAGGAATTTCTTTACCCTTGAGACTTCGAATCGGGATATCAAGAAATTCTCCCTTGCCATGGAGAATTTCTTCTGGGTTTACCCCTCGTCGAATGAGAACTTGTTCAACGGTAACATTATTACTTTCGGCGTCTTCAAGAATCTCAGGAATATCTTCCTGTTTTATGATTTTTTTTTCAGCTAGAAATTCAAGAATACTCATGCGCTGTAATATAAATGCTCAAAAAGCTATCGTGTAACACTTTTTCTATGAGCTTTAGACAAATTATCTCACCCCAGGGAACGATTGGAAAGGATTGTTTCTTCCTTGGGGTTCTTTTCCTAAATCGGTTGTGAAATCGGTCAGTCCGACGAAAGCTGGAGAATCAAAAAGGTTGGTGTCGAGCTTCACCGCCTGGAGTTCAGCGAGAAGACTCACAAGATCTTGTCCGACTGTTTGTGATTCTATTAGATTTCCGAACTCATCAACTGTTGCTTTTTGAGGAGCGGGGCGAAGCCAAACAAAATAGACAGAAAAAAGCACTAAAACAAGTATCACTCCCCAGATAACTATTTTTTTTGTGTTTGAGCTTTCCATGTGTATAGATTTATCTTACCCAATACGTCTGAATCATGACATCGTAACTAAATATATCAGAGGTATCGCTCGTGTGTGAAAGCTTGATCGTCTGCACATCGATAAGTTGTAAACTTTTTTCCAAATCTCTCAAAAACAACTTAAGATTTTGGTACGATGAGTCAAATTGAAAGTGTATGGTTGTCGTCTGGTATTGTTTTTTATGCTCTAGGGTTGCAACCTCTTGACCATTGTCTGCAACAGGCTCTGTAACGCCGATGTTTCGGATTGTAATCCCGTGCCGGCCAGCGACGCTGTTCATGTCAGCGACGAGTTTAACCGTATTGAGATTATTCGGAAGAATGCGCTCCAGACGAGTCATGTTGTCTTTTGAAATTGAATTATATTTTGTGAGCAATTCATCTCGCGTGGTAGCTACTTCACCCCCCTTTTCGAGCGCGGCCGTATATTCACCCTTTGTGATGATAAGAGTTTGCACATTTTGATAACGAGGTTCTATGTAAATATAGAAAATTCCCGCAGAAAGAATAAGGAGAAAAATTGTGATTACATTACTTCTCATGGTTTTTTAGTTTTTGAAGAGGTTGTCGTTGCCGGAGCAGAGCTAGACGTTGAAGTTCCTACGAGCGTGTCTTCTGTAGAGGGACTTACGACTGGAGCAGTGACCTCTGCTTGTGTTTCAGGCGTGACTTTTTGAAGCCCTTTTGTGTACGAAATAACAGATGGATTAAGTCTCCCTTTGAAATTAAACACAACGCTTCCCTTACTATTTAAATCAAGATTGGAAAATTGCGAACTTTTAAAGGAACCATCTTTTGAAAAAATATCTGCTTGGAGAGCTACGGTCGCATAGCTTCTTGCCTCACCGCTCATGGTAATTGAAATCGCACCCCCTTGGTCGGTAGAATATGCAAAATCATTGAAACGGACGGTCTGTAGAGTCAAAGACTCGAGCAGGTCAAATAGTCGAGAAATCGTCACATGCTTATTGATAATCTCTTGAGCAGACTGGAAACGAGTACTGGCCTTTGAGAGTTGATGGATGAGATCAGGCTCTATATTTTCTGTGGCGGTCGTTAAATCACCCTGCATCTTTCCAATCTGAGTTTCAAGAAGTTTTTGATACCCAAACATTCCAAGAGAGGCAATGATGGTAAAACCAAATATGATTTCTGCCAGGAGATAAAAAATTCCACCGGACATGTGAGATGAGCGACTCGAGTCTAATACCGGTCTCTTGGGAATAAATGAGCTTTGAAATTTTGTGTCCATGTGCAAAGAAGGGGCATCTACGAAACCACAAATATTATACTACAAAATAAATAATGAGGGGATGTATTTCATCCACAGGATAGACTTTATTCAGATTCCTGTAAGCGACGAAGTGCCAGCCCAACGGCAACGGCAAATTCTGGACCAGTTTCTTTGAGCACGTCTTCAAGAAATGCGGGCGCTTCAACTTTTTTAAACGGATCTCCAGCCACTACTTCAATTTGAAAATTTGCCTGGGCGAGCGACTGAATCCCCCGGAGGGACGATCCGCCACCGACGAGGATAATTTTTGAAAGCGTTTTGCTGTATTTTTTCTGATAGTTAAGAATGACCTGATTTGCTTCTGAAAACATATAGGCAAGCGAGAGATTAACCACCTCTTTAATATCCTTGTCCCCGCTCGTCACCGCGCCCGTGCTTCGTTTCAAAAGCTCTGCATCTTTGACTGAAATCCCAAGAGATTTGGAAATAGTCGTGGTTACATCTTGCGAACCACGATTGATGGTATGCGACAGACGTACAATGCCACGCTCTACTATATAGAGCTTGGTTGAGGCTGCTCCCATATCAAAAATCATCACAGGATTCTGGTCGTTATCGAGCACTGCTCGCATGGTACTAAAAATTTCTATCTCAAAAAACGAAAACTCGAGCCCTGTTTTGGCAATGATTTCTTGGTATCTACTGATGGTGTCGTTGTGGATTGCAACGAGAAGCACATCTGTTCTGTCCATTTTTTTAATTGGCGCTTTGCCATCTTCATCGTCTTCATCATCCTCTTCTGGTTTATTTTCTTCCCTCGGAATGATAGACCAATCAAGTGTTACTTCAGAAATTGGAACGGGAATATATTTTCTGGCTTCAAGCGGAATCATGGCTGACAGCTGTTTGTATGAGAGCAGAGGCATTTCTATGAGAGACATCAAACTTGATGCGAACGGAATTGCCACCCCTACTTTGTTTGTGGAGATATTTACTTCTTTTTCCCTCATCAGATCAGAAACCGCTTCAATCACTTTCTCCACGGGAAGATTTGTTGCCTGGCCAATCTCCACTTTGCCATACGGACCTAAAGCAAGCTCTCCGTATGTTTCGAGAATTGCTTTATTTCCGCTTTTTTTGAGTTGCACAACCTTGATAGCAGAAGAACCGATATCAAGGCCAAGCACGCTACCGCTTTTCTTTTTAAAAAGATTTTTGAATGGATTATCCATAGTTCAGATTGCTTTTCAGTATACCCCAGGAGATAGTCACAGACCATACGTAAAGTGACATTTCGTATATACAAGAATAGACACATACTAAAAACTGGGCTCGATCCTTTATCTCACGGGGTAAATCATAGACAAAAATTGATTTTTCGGAGAGTATGGCTAGTATGAGCCGTATCCGACAATACTTCGAAAAATTTCTCGATATCATATTCCCCAAACGGGCTCAAGTTCTTCAGCTTGAACAAAAAGCTCAAAACGGAACTCTGGGAACCTTGTCCGAAGCAGAGGAAACTCCCCTTTCCTACACTACGGCACTTTTTTCATATAAAGATGGGGATGTGCGAGAACTAGTCTGGCAGATTAAATACCAACAAAATCATCTCCTGACTCATGCGGTTGCAAAATTACTTTTTGAATTTATTTTAGATGATTTACAAGATTCTTGGTTTTTTGAAAATCACGACAAAATACTTTTAATTCCTGTGCCCGCAACAAAAGAGCACGTTCACGAGCGCGGAGCAAACCAAGCTCTCAATTTAGCAAAGGCAATTATAAAAAATGATACAGAAGATACGCTCGAACTAGGAATTGATGCCGTTTCAAAAACAAGAAACACTATTTCTCAAACAAAAACTCGAAGTCGGGGCGAGCGGTTGAAAAATCTTATCGGCGCATTTGCTGTGGTGAAACCAGACCATGTCCGCGGAAGAAAAATAATTATTATTGACGACGTCATCACGACAGGAAGCACGATTCGAGAGCTCACAAAAATACTCAAAGAAAATGGAGCGAAAAGTGTAAAAGCATACACAATCGCGCATTAGAAACTGCCAATTATATAACAAAATATTAAATTTTAATTCACTGGTAAGACTCTTTTTGTCAGGTCAGAATAAGAATAGGCAACCTTATGGTAGTCGGCTATTTTAAGTCTACTAATAACTTCCATCTGCTCCCTTTGATATTCAGAATATATTTCTTCATTTCTTACAACTGTTTCAAGTTCCAAAAACTCCCCTAAATCTTTCACTCTATCAAGGTGAATTCTCGTATTTTTGTAAATAAACAACTGTCTTTGTTTTTCTATAACCTTTTTGATTCCAAACAAAAAAGTTAGAATTTTTTTTGTACAATAGAATAAAAGACTGTTCAACTTAAAAATAAAATAATGTGAGTCCTTTGAGTCTTCCTTGTTTTCTCTTTTATAATATATTAGTTCTGTCTTATTTGTCTCCTTTCTAATCTTTAACCTTCTGTTCCCCAATAGATAATATGTGTCAGTTTGAAATAAAGTTCCGAGGCACGTAGGCTTTAGTGTGTTGATTCTATTCAACATACTGACATAATCAACCTGTGCCTTTAACTCTATATTTCTCATATTATTTTGTTCTTTTAAAGAATGATTATAATACAAACACTCACATACCAGTGCGTTAAAAATGTGTTTCGAAAATATCAGAAAATGTGTTACAGTGCGACTCGTAATTGGAGACGTGTCAGAGTGGTCTAACGTGCCCCCTTGCTAAGGGGGTAGGCTTTAATCGGCCTCGCGAGTTCAAATCTCGCCGTCTCCGCAGAATGAAACTTCCGAATCCGAAAGGTGGGAAGAAGCCCGCGCCGAAGGCGCGGGAGTGGGCAAAAGAGCCCGTCGCTTTGCGACGAATTGGGACGGGACGGGCGTGGCGAACTGGGCGGATTTGTCACGAACCATGGGGTTCGTTCCGATTTTTTGGACGAACGATTTGATTTGGTATAAATCAGATGAGGAGGACAAAAAATTGGCTTGTTTCATATCTAAAATCCATTCCCGCAAGGGTTCGACCCAATTGTTTCTTCCACGTTCAAAATCTTTCTCTTTTTGGCGCAAAGCGGCGAGAGAGCGCATGAGCATATCTTTTCGCTTCAAATATATTTCCTTTGGCACATCACCATCGAGATAAGTTGAGACAAGTTTTTCCATGCGCTCCTCGTTCGCTTTGATACTATCGGAAAGATTTTGAACCTCGCTTTGCGACGCTCCAATTTCCTTGCGCTCCCACATTTTCACTTTGTCCAACATCCAATCGGTATAGCGATCGCAAAGCGAGATTGTTTGAAGCCGTGCACAGAGTTGTCGCGTAAGTTCGCTTTCTTGCAAATACGCTTGCGAACAATGGCCGCGCTTTTTCGAGCACCGATAATAACGATAACGACCACCAGATTTTCCAGTCGCCCACTGCGCGGAAATCATACTGCCACACTCGGCGCATCGAAAAAGTCCAGTAAAAGGAAAATCGTGCTTGATTTTCCTTTTACGCGGCCTTTCTTTCGTTTGCAATACTTTTTGCACGGCTTCAAACAATTGCGGAGAAACAATTGGCTCAAAGTTTCCATTAAACCATTCCTGCCCGTGCTTCACGAAGCCGAGATAGGCACGATGAGTAAGAAGTCGTTTGATGGAAACTTTGGCAAGTGGCGTTTGATTACGAGTCACCACGCCCAAGTCCGCCAAAAATTGTGCGAGCGAAATATAAGTATGCGACCCTTTGGCGTATTCTTGAAAAGCAAGATTTACCACGCGAGCGTTTGTGGGATGTGGCTCAATATTTCTCACCTTCGGATTATTGGTGTAGCCAAAGGGAGCTAAATTCAACCATTCGCCTCGTCGCAATTTTTGGCGAATGCCACGCTTGATATTGTCGGAAAGATTATCGCTATAATATTTAGATTGCCCAAACGCCACTTGCAACATAAAGAGCCCTTGCGGGGTTGGTTCAAACCAAAATGTCGGAAAGCGCAAAGACACAACCTTGCGAGTGTCTACGGCGTAAATAACCCTGCCACCGTCAATACTGTTACGCGCGAGGCGGTCGGGATGCCACGCCAATATACCGACACCATCTAGTTTTTCAATTTTTGCGAACATTTCGCCGAATACCTCGCGCCCCGGTGTCTTTGCGCTTTTCGACTCTTGAAATTCCTCAAGAATTTCAAGATTTTCTTTACGCGCCAATTCTCGCAGTTCAAAAAGCTGTGCCTCTATGGACATCACTTGTCGGTCATCATCCTCGGTACTTTTACGCGCGTATAGAAAATATTTTGGTTTGATATTCATATAGTTTTTAGATACGAAACAAGAGACAAATCCGCCCAGTTCGCCGCACCCGTTCCGTCCCAATTCATCGCAAAGCGACGGGCTCTTTTGCCCACTCCCGCGCCTTCGGCGCGGGCTTCTTCCCACCTTTCGGATTCGGAAGTTTCATTCTGCGGTGATGTATTAACCTTTGCGCGAACCCACTTCGCACGCGCGGAGCGCGTGGTGGCTTGAAACTGCCTCGTACGCTCGGATTGCGTGGTGATGCTAACCAATTCTCCCTACGGGAGCGGTACACCTTTCGCACTGAGGTGCTCAAGGTCTTGCGAAAGTCTCCCAGACTTTCTCACCTCGGACACGCTCGCAGACTCGCGTGTGCAAAGACCAAAAAATTTCCTTGCATTTTCCTCGCGTCTCCTCCCCCCCACCCCTCCACCGCGAAGCGGAAAAAGAAATGGAAAGGAAATTTTTGGTTTTGCTTCGCCGTTATAAAATTGATGAAAACCATTTTATTTGCTATCATAGTATTGTCACTTAGTATAACACAAGTAATGATATCAAAGTATTGATACTATGGCAACAATTGGAGAAAATATAAAAAAGGTTCGTAATAAACTTGGCTTGACTCAAGATGATTTAGTGAGAAAATCTGGTGTGAAGCACACAACTCTTACTAAAATTGAGAGTAATGTGGTCGTCAAACCAAGCGTTCAAACGGTCGCAAAAATTGCTAAAGCACTTGACATTGCTATGGAGGATTTGTTAAAATAGAGTATCAATCAAACTTTAAAAAAATCATTTCAATAATTTAATTAACAAATAATAATATATGAGCATAGAAAATCCATTCAACAATCCTCCACAAGAAACTCCAAAGCTAGAGGAACAAAAACCAGAACAATCGAAGGTGGAAAATCCGGAAGTTTTGCCGACGGCAGAAAGCACAGAACGCGCCGAGTTTACGCCAGAGCAAATAGAAAAAGCACGTCAAGAAATGGAAGCAGAATTACTAGAACGCAAAAAGGTTGAGATTATCTCCAAAGCAGCTCTCGACGGATACAACGAAGATGTGGGTAAAATGGTGGTAGCGATAAATCGCAGTATAGGTGGTCGCGCTGAGAGCATGAGTGTTTGGGAGGGTATGCGACAACAGCTCGCGCGTTCTGCTCGACAAGAATTGTCTAGCTCTATCGGCAAAATTAAGGGTGAAGCCGATCCGAATTCAATGCTCGGAAAAATTTCGGAATCAATCAACCAAGATGTCTTTGAAGGACCACGACAAGGTATGAAAATTCCCGAAGCTATAGACCGCAACCCTGAAGCTTCTCTGATCGGTTTAATTAGAAAGCGAGGTGCGGAACTAACTGGAAAGGAACTCGAAGATGTTGAGGAGGCATTGAAACTCGTTGCCCTTAATGCACAACACAAATTTTTCTCGTGGCAACACGCGAGTCAACTTGAGGGCGTTATTGCCGCACAAGAAGAATTAACGAAAGTTAATGACGAATTTGACCCAGCGCGCGCAGGATTCTTTAAGTTAAAACAAGTAGTTCAGAATGGCTTAGCTTCGATAGAATTAGATTTCAACAGCAAACCAAATTATCGTTATGCGTCTCCAGAATTTGCCGTACGACAAGGCGATCTTGCTCGTATGCTTTCAGGGTTGAGTAAGATTGAAGCTCGTCAATTCTTGAAAGACAATGATATTGATTTAGAACAAGAACCTGAAAAGAGTTAGTGTTGCTAAATAAAAATTGCCGATAGTTTTTCTATTCGGATTCAAGGGAGCCATCCCCGCCGTTTTATAATATTTCCCAAAACGGCGGGGATTTGTGCGCGCACGGGACGGGTGGGGAAAGCACATATAGGATTTGTACCTCGCTATTCCTTAAAGAATTTTGTATGGCGAGGCTCCACTTTGATGAGTTGGTACTTCCGCCGTCGAAGCCACAGAGTTCGGAGTTACCACCAAACGCGGATACGGGTGCGCCTCGGTCGCCGTTAGCATAAATATGGTGTATCCCATTTTGGGATTATACCATAAAAGGATATATGATTATAGACACATGAGCAAGTCCACGTACTCAAAAGACTATAAAGACATCATTGAGCGCCTAAAAACAGCGCGTATTGAGGCTGAGCTTGCACAGCAAGAGGTTGCAGACAAACTCGGTAAACCGCAATCTTTTATATCAAAAATTGAATCTGGAGAAAGGCGGCTCGATGTGGCAGAGATAAGAAAGTTTGCTGTCATATACAAAAAAGATATTTCTTTTTTCATAAAATGATTATGCCAAAATTACTTTCAAAAAAAGAGGCGGTAGCTTATCTCGATCTTGATGAAAAGACTTTTGATAATTATTTCAAAAGCGCCGCCGAGTTTCCCTGCATTGAAAGAAATGGTGGGAGAGGAAGATTCTATTTTGACGAGGAGGCACTTCATAAATGGAAAGATGGTTTAGCATGGAGAACTGTTGAGTTGGATAAAGAAGATTATGCTTTATGTTTAGATTTTGCGCTTGCGCAACACTTTAGAAATTATGTTCAATCAGATTTTGGCACCGGAAGACAACGAGAATTTGGACAAAAGATTACAAACTGGGTTAAGGGACAACTAGGAGAAGTTGCTGTGAGAAAATTTCTGAAAAGAGAGTTTGGTCTGAATGTTGAGCTTGATTTTGATATTCGGGACAAAATTGTCTTGCAAGATTTAATCGGAGTTGAAGATAAGGGAAAAATGAGGGCACCCAAAATTGGTGTTGGCATAAAGTCATCTAAACCAAAGAGCGCATTTTTGGTGCTTGGAGAAAATGAAATAAAAATTGAGGGACGCAGATCGGATATTTATATTTACTGTCGCCCCGATATACCCGACGACCATCTTTTGAGGCTTACGAAAGAAGAAATCAACAAGGCGGTAAAAAACAAGCCTCATTACTCAAAATATAAAGATTTGATGCCGGACTTTGCAAATATACCCTGCGAAGTTGCTGGTTGGTGCCACTATTCTGATTTAAGAGAAGTGAAAGAAATCCCCGGACAAGAGTTTGATGGCATTAGATTCGTCAAAGAATCTGGTCTTTTGAGGAAGTCGAAGAAAGATTGGCAGGAACTTATAAAGCAACTTTAGCTCCTGTTTCCACTTGGTCAAACAGACTCGCTATTTCTTGCACATTAGCTTCTCCATTAGTGAGTTTTGATTCAACAAACTCATAAGGAATCCCTGCAAAGGTTTTTAGCACAGCAGAAATAACTGCCTGTGCTCCAACCGGAGGCACAGCCATACCAATTTGTTTTCTTGCACTCTCCTTTGATCCCTCAAAGACAAAATCATCGGGGAAAGATTGTAGGCGTGCTCGTTCTCGGTTTGTAAGTGCGCGATGTTCTGACCAATGATAAACATGTGTCCCACCCCCTCCGCTTCCGGTAATTGTATAAGCTGGTTTTTTTGGGTCTAGTCTTTTGTAAATTTGACTCATACGAGCACCTTTTACATTCAGTCTCAAGTGTTGCGGTATTCCCTCATACCAAGCATTTTCTCCGGCAGGAATGTGTTTCAGTCGTTCAACAACGACCGCAGATTGTTTTGTAAGCTCGTGATTTTCTGCATTTTCTGATATTCGCGGACTTTCTATTGCCTCACGGGAACTCACATAATTATTCTTTGTAGTCGGAGCAGGAACCCTGAACCTCAAGCCTAAGTCTTTTCTTATTCCAATAATGACAATCCTATGCCTTTGTTGTGGGACTCCATATTCTTCAAACTTGTATAAGTGTGGTGTGAGGGCATAACCTTTTCCAGCTGAACCTAGATCTTTCAAAATTTGCTTAAAAGCATTGCCGCCATTTGCGCTTTGTAAGCCACTAACATTTTCGGCAATAAACCATTTTGGATTGTGTGTGTTAATTGCCCTTACTCCGTGAGAGTAAAGAGGACCAAATTCTCCGTCAAAACCTTTCTGTTCACCAACAACACTAAAATCATTGCAAGGAAATCCAAAAGCAAGTACATCAAATTTTGGTACCTTTTTAAAATCTATTTCTTGAACAGACGCACAGACAACACTTTCCTTATTTCCGTTATGAATATTACGAGCGTATGTCCTACAAGTATCAGCATCGTAATCGTTTGCCCAAATAGGCTCGATACCGTAAACAGTATTTTCATTTTCGGCAAAAGATCGGATGGCACCGAGAGCAAGCCCGCCGGGGCCAGAGAATAATTCTGCTAATTTAAATTTGATTTGTTTTTTATTCATAACGGCTACTCTTATTCTAACATTTTTCCGATTGGTTCGTAACGATATTCATCTTCTTGCGGACGTTTAATAACCTCAATAACTTTTCCATTTACTAAATACTCGTCAAAATCATCCTCGTGTATATGAATTGGTGGAAAAAATTGACTTGATTCTGATTGTAAAACAATCTGTCTGTGCGCTTTATCTTCAGCAAATCTTTTAATGTTTGCAAGTCCACTAATGACCGACAGGACATAATCTCCTGTTTTTACATTTCTATCTTCTCCGTCAACAATTACATAATCGCCGTCCTCAATTGATTTTCCATTGACACTAGCTCTGTTCATGGAAACCCCCACAGCTTTTACAGCAAAAAGATTTTCAACATGGTTTGTTGGAATTAATTTTTTTGAAATCGGTAGCGTTCCCTCAATGCGCGCTTCGGCTAACATTGTGGCATCGCCACAATTTGCTAAACCTAAAATAGGTATTGAGAGAAGATTTTTTGCTTTTGCAAGCAGTGGAGATTTTATTTGGTCAGACCTCTTTTTCTTTCCATCGTCAAGAAGGCCAATTTTCTGCATATGGAATTTAACTTTTTGTGGGTGATCTACTCCAATAAGTTTCCCGATCTGTCTAAGCCCCATTTTCTTTAGATCGTAGCGTTGGGAAAGTTCTAAAAGTTGTTGTTGGGTCGGATGCATCATATGTCCATTATAGCCGGAATGGGTGGCAACCGTCAACTGTTGACAACTTGTTGAACAAAACCTGATTTTTGACCTTGCATTTTTTCCGATTGCCGCTTAAAATATAAGCATTCCGATAGTCTCCGACAATCGGGATGGTCAAAAAGCAAAACAACGGACATCTTTGCGGACGACCGTTGCTCTGTTTCCGATAGGTACGTTACGGACACTATATTATCCGAAACGTAGCTTAGAAATGAACGATCTGGTCGAACTTCATTTCTTCGCTCCTCTATATTGTAGCGTGTGACCGAAAATTAACCAATATCGCAATTAACACTAGCATGGCAGTACAAATTACTTGTATCAGTAAAGATTCCGGTAATCATGAAAATCCATATACCGCGATTAGTAATCTCGGATGGAAAAGTGATTCGGATGGGAGCACTGGTAGTTCAACTCGTCTGGAGATGTATGACTTCGTTAAAAATAAAAATGGAGTTGCATATGTAAAAGATCCATATGACGAGAGCAAAGCGTACCTCACCGCAGAGGAAACAACTCGCGGGACTAAGTATGTGAAAACACTCCCCAACGACACGAGAGCTGATAACCTCTTGAAGTTGCCGGAATGTCGGTAGAGATAGAAATTATTAACTTAATTTTACAAAAATGGCACACCAAAAAACTACGAGTCGTCGCGTCGCAACCAAAGCTAGCCAACTTCTTCAGAGCAGGCGTACCTCCCGCACGACAAAGTCTGTAGCAGGAAGTGCTCTGTCTCAAAAGCATAGCCGTGGACGACGAAGCAAATAACATCACATCTCTGGCAAAACACCGCACAATACGCGGTGTTTTGTTTTCAAGGGAGCAATCCCCGCCGTTTTATAATTTCTCCTCAAAACGGCGGGGATTTGTGCGCGCACGGGACGGGTGGGGAAAGCACATATAGGTTTGCTTGCGCCTTGGCGCGAACCGAATTGTATGCGCCTCGGGTCGCCGCGAAGTAGTAGAAAAGAGCAAACAAAAATGTCATATATAAGATTGCTCTTTTCGGAGACTGAAACGGCGAAGCAAAACCAAAAATTTCCTTTCCATTTTTTGTCGGCTCCCCCCACACCCCCCGCCGAATTAAATCAGAAAGGAAGGAAAATTTTTGGGTTTTGCCCGCGCGAGTCCGCGAGCGCGCCCGAGGCGCAATCGGAGCGTACGATTCAATTCAAAGCCACCACGCGCTCCGCGCGTGCGATTAGTCGGAATCAGGGTTTAACTCAAAATACATTCGAACTTTGTCCAGCAAACACCGCCAAAA
>Ga0163150_10000667_pt1 | contig 62631 bp, 46 predicted proteins | sample OliLakLV19P2IB_FD_148628 | JGI IMG/M metagenome (GOLD analysis project Ga0163150, IMG submission 148628) | Freshwater microbial mat bacterial communities from Lake Vanda, McMurdo Dry Valleys, Antarctica - Oligotrophic Lake LV.19.P2.IB | ecosystem: Environmental > Aquatic > Freshwater > Lake >...
GCGGAACAGATCGTTTCAGCGGCTTCAAAGCGCCGGCGGTCTTCGAGCGGAGATACTCTCGATTGATGTCGGTCGAGCTCAGACCCGATGCAGCGTCTGGCTCGAAGAAGTAGAACTCATCCGGTTGAGAAAAGCAGATCTCTCTGACAAACTCCTTCCAGTCATTCTCGCCGAAACTATCTGTCACCTCCAAGATCCGCTCATAGTCTTCGTACCTCAGATGCCCACCGAGATACACCCCGCGAAAACCGAGGCCTTTGGCAATGGCACATTGCTTGGCCGCCAGCTCCAGAAAGAACTGCTTGCCCTGATCCGCAGATTGAGCCTGCCTCTCGGACAACGCGAGCAACTCGTCCGTCACGATGCAGCCGGGAATCTTGTCGGCGTGAAAGTATCGGGCAGCCGCCGCACTGAGCACGTAAACATTGGCGATCACGGGGACCTCAAGGCGGCGCAAGCTCATATACTTGAGCAGTTCGTCCTGCTTGCGCGAATCGTAGCCGATCTGATTGATAATAAACTGCGCGCCACTTTCGATCTTCTTGGCCAGCTTGAAGTACTGCGGCATTACCTCGCGTTCGTACCGCTTATGATTGTTGACCACGGCCCCCAAAAACAGATGAGTCGGCTCCAGGCGTCGGTGCGGCTTCCCCTGAGGATCCGCAAGTGCCATTCCAGCATTCATATCCGAGAACATCTTAAGCAATCCGGCTGAATCAAGATCGAACACGCCGCTGGCCTGCCCTTGATATCCGCCGGTTGGATAGTCCCCTGACAATGCCAGAACGTTGTTGAAGCCCGCGCTGGCCAGCTGCCAGCCACGGCTCTGCAGCGCGTTGCGGTTCCAGTCTTTGCACGAGAGATGGATGATGACATCCTGGCCCCGGGAGATGAGGTCGGTGCCCAGAATGTCGGCACTGATCATCGCGTTGCCGCCGGGATTGTCAGTAATGCTGAGCGCATGAATGCGCGGATGATGTGCCAGCTCTCTGGCCAGTTCCAACACTCGCCGGCCACTGCGTTCCGTGATGACTCCCCGCGAGGTGACCAGCTCCGCACAGGTCACGAACGTGCCGGTCTCCTGGAGCAGGTGCCGGAACGAGCGCTTCTGCCAAGCGCCGAGACTCAACGTGTTTTTTGCCGGGGACAACCCCATGTCATTCCTTGATCCGTCGATCGACAAGACGCAAGCGTGTGGCTTTGCTGCATCGCATTGTGCCCGACGTCATTCTGCGGCGCATCGTGCTCCCGGGGATGTGTGCTTCCGGTAGGGTGCGTCGCGCGTTTCGACGCACCACTCGAGCGCGGTGCGTTCCATACAGCGGAACGCACCCTACTTTCTGGCTTTTCTAAGCGCGCAGCCGCGTGGATGTCGCCGAAGCAAAGACCTCCGGCATGGGCTTGAACTGGCAACCTTCTACAAACACTTCAAAAAAGTCTGGTGTCGTTTCCAGCTCGACATGCTCGATCTGCGTCACCAGATGCTCCATTGCCTGTCGCTTGCGCCGGGACAACAGCACTTCCTTCGCGCCCTGAACGGACGCATTGCCGATCTTCACAATGCGGTCCTCGGGTACGGGAGCTAGAAACCCGATCTCAATAGCGTTGCGGACGTTCACGTAGTTGGCGAATCCTCCAGCGAGGTAGAGTTTGGTGATGTCGCGCGGATTGATGCCGAACTTGCGCAGGACGATCAGTTGCCCGCAGTAGTTGGCCGCTTTGGCTTGCGCCAGGTTACTGGCATCTTCGCGAGAAAAGGTGATGCCGTGTTCAGGCACAATCGGCATCTCATAAAGCTTGTTGAGGAACACACCTTTGGGTGTCATCCCCCCATTGCGTCGCAATTCCGCCAAAAGATCGATGAGACCGGATCCGCAAAGGCCCCGGGGATCGACACCGCCTATCGTTTCGTATTCGAAATGGCCGTTAGTCAACCGAACGGATTCGATGGCGCCATCGCAGCCGGGCATTCCATATTTGATGAGACCTCCTTCAAAGGCAGGCCCCGCCGGACAGGAGGCCGTCAGCATGCGCCCTGCATGACCCACCACGACCTCGGTGTTTGTGCCCACATCGACCAGCATCACGACTTCATCCTGTGACGCCATGTCGAGAGCCACCAGGTCAGCGGCCGTGTCACCGCCTACGTGACTGGCCACCAGAGGCAGTCCGTAGACCATGGCCTTTGGGTTGACCTGAATCCCAAGGCGGCGAGCCTCTTCGTGAAGCGCCGTGGTTAAACGCTTTCCTGCGAGGAATGCGTGCTCGACGGTGGATTTGTAGGGACGCTGTCCAATGCTCTGAACATCGAGCTTGAAAAACAGATCCCGCATGGTGGAGTTGCCGGCGATCACCACTTCGTAGATTTCCTGCCGCGTGAAGTTCAGCCGGCGGCACATTTCGCGGATTTCCTGATTCACCGCATTCATGACCGCTTTCTGCAGTTCGCCGCGGAACGGGCCGCCATCGTAGGAAATGCGGTGCATCACATCACTGCCGCCAAAGCGCTGCGGATTCTCAAAGGAGCTGATGCAGGCACTCAGGCCGGTTTCCAGATCTACCAGCTCCATCACGATGGTTGTGGTTCCCAGATCGACAGCGAGGCCGTACAGGTGTCCGCGAAACCTGTCGACCGGCTCGCCATCGCACAGGACACTCTCGCCCACGCGCGTGACAAGCGGATCCAGCTCTATGGGCTTTTGCTGGGTTTCGACGAGGATCTTGGGACGGCGCCGCAGGGGAGAGAAGTGAAGTTCGATGTCTGGATTCTCAATCCAAGCCTGGCAGGCCAGGCGGTAGTTGTCCCGCAGGAACGATTCTGGCTCGCTGCGGGGACTCAGCGCCTCCATGCCTTGGCTGATCTCCACAACGCACTCGTGACAGATGCCTGTCCGCCCGCACGACGTCGGCACTTGGACCTTAAGGTCATCAGCATAATCGAAGAGGGTCTTGCCGCTGACGAGCTCGAGCTTCTGGTTGTCGTGCGCAATGATGGCCATAGAAAAGAAAGGGTCAAGGCGAAAGCGTTAAGAATTAAGGGTGGGCCAGGAAATCTCGTTTGCCTTGACCCTTCTCCTCACTCCCAAGCCGGGCGATAGTCCAGTTTGTCGTCTCCGACGCAGACCGGGAGTTCCCCGTGGGAGCGGGGCTTTCGTTTGTTGCGGCAGCCGAACTGGGCCGTACACTGGTCAAATCGATTCTTGTAGGGGCATCGCCACGACGATTGATGGTCCGCATGCGAGACCATCGCAGCAAACAGCTCCGTGATCTGGTCTAATCGTTGTTGGAGTTCGTCCTTGTTGACCTTCGGCATGGTTTGACGGCTTTCAGGACCTCGCCACCACTCCCAGCAAGCTCTTGGCCAGCGCCACGCAAGCCAGCGCATCTTTGCCATAACCGTCGGCGCCCATGTCGTCGGCAAAATCCTGTGTCACCGGCGCTCCACCCACCATGATCTTCACTTCATCACGCAAGTCCGCATCAATGAATGCTTCAATGGTCTTTCCCATGTTTGGCATGGTCGTGGTCAGCAGTGCCGACATTCCCAGCAGTGGCGCCTTGGTTTCTTCCACAGCTTCGATGAACCTATCCGGCGAGGTGTCGACCCCCAGGTCGTGCACCACGAAGCCTGATCCCCGCAGCATCATGATGCAGAGGTTCTTGCCGATGTCGTGCAGGTCGCCCTTGACGGTTCCCATGATCACCGTTCCAATCGGTTCGACTCCGGCCGCCGAAAGAATGGGCTCGATGTGGGCCATCCCTGCCTTCATGGCGCGCGCGCAGGCCAGGACCTCCGGCACAAAAATAAAGTTCTGACGAAACTTGATGCCCACGATGCCCATGCCTGCAATCAGCCCGTAGTCCATCACTTCCAAGGCTTCGATGCCCGAATCCAGCGCCTGACGCGTTAACTGATCGACGATGTTGTTCTCCCCTTCGATCAGTGCCGCAGCAATGGCCTGCATTTCCGGGCGCGCTTTGGCAAACGTGTTGATCGTTCGCTGGCGCTCTTCGGGCCGCTCGATAAACTCTTCAATTTCCTGCCGGATGAATTCATGGGTGATATCCGTAATCTCGGCCATGGTTTCCTCTCAAACAACCTCCAATGAATGGTCCACTCGGCTGTCTGCTGCACTGCGGACCGGGGCAGGCGAACCGGCATCTCAGTTCTGAGATGCCTTCTCCTGGTGCCACTCTTTCACCGCTTTCGGAATTTCTTTGAGATTCTCGATGGCCGTCTGCAGCGGGATCGCGCACTCGGGTCCCACCAGCTGAACACCGGCTTCCAGATTCTTGACGACTTCCTTGCGGACCTCTTCGGGCCCCTTGGAAAACAGGGTCTCCGGGTTGTTGATGTTGCCGACCAACGAAGTTCGGTTGCGCATGATGCGCATGGATTCCACCGGATCGTTCTTGGAGTCGTAGTGAAAGGCCGCCATGCCCGTCTGGGCAATGAACTCCATGCGATCTTCGGTCTTGCCGCAGATATGCAGGATGATCGGGACGGCCAGCCTTTCGGCAAACTCAATATGGAGGTCCCGCAGGTAGCGCGCATAGTACTCGCCGCTGACCAGATCGCCGGTGGCATGGTCCGGCAGCGTCAGGGCATCGGCTCCCGCCTCGATTTGAGCGAGTCCGAACTGGAGGGTAGCTTCTTTGAGCCTGTCGAGACAGGCTTTGGTCTTTCCGGGGTTGTCGAGAGACATCAGCAGGAAGGGTTCGACCCCAAAACAGTGGTATCCCAGCGACCAGGGCCCCATCGTTTTCCCGATCACGGCCACCTCATTCCCGAATTCCTTGCGCAGGATCTTGATGGCTTCGACAACACAACGCGTATCGGGGTGGGTCAGGAAGTCCGCTGGTATCTTGATGTCGTCCACATCCTGATAGATCGGTTCGCGCATCTTGACCGTCGGCCAATTGTCCTTTTGTTCCCACTGAACCTTGCAGCCCAGCGCCGAGGACTCCTGAATGATCGAGAACACCGGCATGATGCTGTCAAACCCCAACTCCGTATAGCTCGTGGCCGCCAGACGTGCCATCAACTCCGGAACACGGTTGGCATCTGGAAATGGCGCGTCCACCAGATCCATCAGTTCCACAGTAGCGACGGAGGTTGGGTTGCACACCGGCGTGCGGTCAACGGGCTCCCGGCGCAGCGCGGCGAGCACTCGCTGACGACTATTCATGGGACCGACAGTCTGAGGTTGTATGTTCACGTTTCTTCCCTCTAACCAACTGCTGTCAAAACGGACACCTTGGTGCCCAACACTCGGAACCTATTTCTGAGCACTGGGCGCCGACAGAACGCCTCGCGAGGCTGTCATCTCCTGCTCCCGCAGAACCGCCCGCACGTTCAAGGCGCGCACCAGTAGCAAACCGGCCAAAGAATCATGTGATTGCCCGCAAGCGAAGGCGACGGAATCACCGCCAGACACCCCGACTTGCATCTGACCCAGCTTCATGAGGCCGTTCGTCACGGCCGCGATCCGGCTTGCCTTGTCCAGTTCCTCACCGCCAGCCGCGAGAAGGTATACTCCGTTGCCCTGACTGGTGACCGTGATGGTGCGATTCGACTTCTTGTCCAGAATTTGCAGTGGACGGGGTTCCATAGCTTGACTCGGATCCAGCTTGCAGGCCTCCAAGAACACTCGGCGGCAGGCAAACGGATGCTCAGCACGGCAAGGAAAGCGCAGCTTGAGGCTTTCTCCCAGGACCAGCTCGAGGCCACCCAGGATTGCCATCGCCCGGGCGACGAACTCCACTCGTTGCCGCGTACCATCCCGGTTGCTATAGCTATGAACCCGGAAAACCGGCCCGTTACCATCCGCTTGCCGGTACAAGGCAATCGAAATGTTGTGAAAGTGCGGGTCCATCGGGACCAGCTCCATGCGGCGCCCCAGATCGATCGTCTCGCCCATGTTGAAACTCCTTACAATTCTCCGTGCAGCGGCTGTCAAGGAAGGCAGGGCGCCCACCTGGCGGGTAACGCCTCCGCCCACTGTCTATTCCTACGACGGCCCGACCGACAAATTCCCAGTTGACCCAGCCCCAGATTTTCGATTAGCCTACTAACAGGTTGTCTGACATTCAACTAAAGGCTATTTGAGGCTAACGGGTTTGTAAAGCAGTTTATTTATTGGAACGTAATGCGCTAGTTATTTGGGGCGCTGCGCTTTGGGGCAGTGCGGCAGCTTGCTGGCGCTCTAATTCCGCGCTGCAAACAGCGGCATACTGGGCCGTCCGTTTGGGCGCAGCAAGCTGCGCCTGTGGAGAATTGCCACAGTGCAGAGCGGCAGCAAGCTAGCAAGCTACTGCACTCCAGAACTCCCCCCGGTAACTAAACGTATTACATTGGAACAACGATCGGGAAGGGTCAGGACGATGGAAGTTCAAAAAAGAGCTTTGGCTGTCGATGCCATGCGCCCGGTCAATCGGAATTCTCTGAGCGACGCGATTGTGGACCAGATCATCGACCTGATTTCCCGGGGTGTTCTGAAACCCGGGGAAAGGCTGCCGTCGGAAAAGAAACTCTGCCTGCGGTTCGGAGTCGGCCGCACGACCATTCGCGAAGCCTTGCGCTCGATGGCCGTGATGGGAATTCTCGACGGAAGGGTGGGCGAGGGCACCTTCGTGTCGGCGGACAGTCGAAAGTACCTGGAGAAGGCCCTGCAAAGGGGCCTGCTGATTGATCGCAAGAGTGTCAACGACCTGGTTGAAACCCGGCTGATGCTCGAATCCCAAACGGCCTATGCTGCCGCCGCCAGAGCCACTGAGAAGAATCTGCAGGAAATCCAAGAAGCACTCGAAGGCATGCGGCAGTCGTTCGACCGCCCTGAGGAATACTTGGAACACGACCTCCGTTTTCATCTAGCCATCGCGCGTGCCACGCAGAACTCAATTCTCTTCAACCTCCTGAGTATGACTCGGGGCTATCTGCAGACCTGGATCAGCGAAAGCCTGTCAAGGCCCTCGACCCGAAAAATGCGCGCTCGGGCTGAATCGTCGGTCCGGGAGCACCAGAAAATTCTCCAGGCGCTGCGCAAGCGGAAGCCTGAAGAGGCCCGGCGAGCCATGACGGAGCACATTCTCTCAAGCAGCTTGGACTTTCAAGCCCAGGTCGATGTGAAGCGTGGTGAGTGACGCTCTTTGCATGACTGTTGAATACGCGAGTCGGCAAGGAGATGAGGCTCCGCTCTCTTCACAGGCAGGCTCAAATGCCACGTTCACGAACCTCCATACCAGAGTTGCTGCCTTTGAACCACACAGCCAAATTGATGTCTCCTGGTAATGCGTTGGTTACAGGGGGAGTTTGGAGTGCGGCAGCTTGCTTAGCTTACTGCCGCTCTCTGGAGATTGGACGTTTGTGAAGCGGCAAGAGGCCGGCTTCTTCCCTATAGAGCCCCAGCGGGGCGTCAGAGGGTAGCCCAGGGCGGCACCAGCGGCAGGAGCCGCTGGTAAAGCCCTGGGTCAGTGTTCCCACAATTTGTTCCCTCTCCCCCAACTCGGGACCGCCGTCCGCGTTTTTTGTGTTGGGGGAGAGGGCTAGGGTGAGGGGGAAGACCCCTGTGATTTGCGAGAATCATGCTTCGTGCTGAGAAATGTTTGGAGAACAACGAAACGCGAGACTCGCCACTAGGTAACAAATGGCCACTTCTCCCGACCTCTCCCCCCGAATCGCCCAAAGGCGGGCGATTCGGGGGGAGAGGGGAAGAATGGGTCGGAACGCTGACCCAGGGCGGCGCGAGGGGGGACGGCGGTCCCGAGCTCCTGCCCTCGCTGGCCCGGGCTACATTCTCACGCCTACAGGGCTTTCAAGATGAAGCAGCGGCATCCGTGCCGCTGCACTTCTTAAAAAATGTCCAATCTCCAGTGCGGCAGCTTGCTGCCGCTTTGCACCGTGGCAATTCTCCTCAGGCGCAGCTGGCGGCGCCCACACTCGTTGCCCGGCTGTGGACGGCCTGGTATCCCATTGTTCGCAGCGCGGAATTTAAACCGCCAGCAAGCTGGCGCGAGCCAGCATCCACCAAAAAAGGCGGCAGCAAGCGACAGCGGTCGCAACCTGCCGCACTCCAAAGCGCAGCACACCAATAACTAACGCATTACGTCTCCTGTCCGGACCGGCGCGGACTGGTTGCCAGAATCTCCGACTTCATCTTTCGCAACGGTGGCAACATTCTCCACTTCGACCAGCACACCAACCTTCAGGCCGGCGTTTTTCTGGCCCGCTTGGAATGGGAGCTGGAGGGCTTTCAAATCCCTCGTGAAAAGATTGCAGATTGCTTTCAGAGTATCACCTTGGAATGCGGTATCCAGTTCGAGCTGATCTTCGGCGACCGTGTGCCCAGGGTGGCCATTCTGGCTTCGAGGTTGCCCCATTGCCTTCAGGCCTGCTGCTCCGGCAGCAAGCCGGAGGGATCACTGCGGAGATTACGCTCATTATCGGCAATCACGAGGAGACTGGCCTGATCGCCCAGTCGTTCGGGATTCCATTCAGATACTTCCCCATTACGGCCGGCAACAAACCAGAGCGAGAGGCTGCCGAGATCAGGAAGATCAAATCGGCAGGCGTTGATCTCTAGATTCGCGCTTCCGCGGGCATGACGGAGGGGGCACGCCACGGATCTCGTCACGCAGACCAGGCGCAGCTGGGATCTCAAGGCCTGACGACAGGCTTGAATCCCTCGGCAGGGAAATACAGTCCCTGCAGAAAACAGCCGATCGCCGCCTCGCGAGAATGACCGGCCTTTGCCCAAACGATGGAGTTGCAACCATGTGAGATCTGCGCAAAACAAGTCTTTCTCTCCAAAGAGGAATAAAATTGCAAGTTCGGTGCATTTATCGTTAATTGCCAGCAGAACTGGTTCACTCGATCGTGGAGAGTTCATGTTCAGACATCGCACACATCTTTCGTTTTTCCATCAAACATTCTGTCTCCTATTGGCTTGCCTCATCTCGGGTTCAGCTCTGCATTCACACCCTGCGCTTGCCGCTCAGCCGGATACGTCGATCAAAACAGGCCCGGCAGTGGGCGACAGGATTCCTCCCTTCAAGGCCATCGATCAGAATGGTAAAACCCAGAACTTTCGATCCATCCAAGGTCCCAAAGGTGCGCTGATCCTATTCTTTCGCTCGGCCGACTGGTGACCGTACTGCAAGTCCCAACTGGTCCAGTTGGAAGAGTCGAAAGCCGAGTTCGACCAGATGGGGGTGGGCATTTGCGCCATCAGCTACGACAGCCGTGAACTGTTGGCCGAGTTTGCGCAGCGTAAGAAGATCAGCTATCCCCTATTGTCCGATCCTGAGTCCACGATCATCCGCGCTTTTGGGATCTTGAACACCAGCATCCCAGAAGAAGACTCCGGCCACGGCATCCCGCATCCCGGACTGTACCGGGTCGACTCAAGAGGCCGGGTTCAGTCCAAATTCTTTGAGGAAGTCTACAACCATCGGTATGCCCTAGGCACAGTATTCACGAGGCTCTTCGGCTCGCCATTACAAACACACGAAACGGTGGTGGAGGACGATTACCTGTCGCTCAAATCGTTCTCCACCACCGACAGAGCTTCCATGGGAAACCGGCTGTCGCTCGTTCTGGATATCAGCCTCAAAGATAGGATGCATGTCTATGCGCCGGGCGCTCAGGGTTACCGTCCTATTGAACTCAAGATGGTGGACTCGCCTGCATTCACTGCAGTGCCTGCCACCTACCCGCGGGCGCGGAACCTTTATTTGCCGGCCATCCGGGAAAGTGCTCCTGTGTATCAAGGAAAACTCCGGCTCTCCCAGGACATCGTTCTTATTCCAAACACCAAGAAGTTGGAAGCCTTTGTGAATGCGGCCAACGAACTGGTGGTGGAAGGTAGTCTGAGCTTCCAGGCCTGTGACGACAAGATCTGCTACTTGCCGGCGGCGATTCCATTGAAGTGGGTCATTAAGATCGTCCCTCCCGACAGCGAGCGCGTGCCCGAAGAGTTGAGGCGAAAAAAGTAACAGCCCGTCTTCGGCGCTGAACCGCCTCGTCAGTTCAGGTCAATCATGGCTTTCAAGGCAACTGAAGACTCCGAAGGGTCAGAGTTGTTCCAAGAATCGGCTCACCGCCGGAGCGGGCCGGGTTGCGATCTGCAGGTTCTGCTCGTGGTCCAGTGAGGAGACAACAAAAGCTAGATGGCCTTCAGTTTGCTTGACTGGATCGCAGCTGCCTGAGGGAGCAGCGGGCGGTTAGTTCTTCTTGAAGTCTCAGCCCATTGGACTGAGATGTGGCATTTGGTCCACAAGATCAGAAAGGAGTGTCCGCGTGAGTCCGGTTCCCTTAAGTTATTCCTGCGGTTCAGCTGGCCCTCCACTTCTGGGCCGTACGATCGACGAAGTACTTTCGAAGTCGGCGGCACGGTTCTCCCACGGCGAAGCATTGGTGGTTTGTCACCAGGGGGTCAGACTGACCTATGCGGAGCTTCAGAGTAAAGTCAGGCAGACAGCGAAGGGCCTGTTGGCGCTGGGTGTCCGCAAGGGAGATCGAGTGGGAATCTGGGCCTGCAACTGCGAAGAGTGGGTCTTGACTCAATTCGCCACGGCCGCGATTGGCGCCATCCTCGTGAATATCAATCCCGCCTATGGAACTCGGGAGCTTGCATATGCGCTGAAACAATCCGGCACGCATACGCTCGTGTTTCACTCTCACTTCAAGCACTCGAACTACCCGGCAATGCTTGAGGAAATCTGTCCAGAGGTCGCTCAGTGCAGGCAGGGTCGCCTGCGAGCCCGGAACTTGCCTAGGCTGAGAAGACTCATTTTTCTCGGTGAGGGACAGAAGCACGATTGGTTGCTCTGGCAGGCGCTAAGCGTGTTGGCTCAGAGCGTCTCCGATGAATCCTTGGCTGTCCGACAAGCGGAGCTCACTTTCGAAGACGCCATTAACATCCAGTACACGTCAGGCACTACGGGTTTTCCGAAAGGGGTTGTGCTCACCCACCACAACCTCGTCAACAACGCACTATTCATCGGCAACAGCATGAACCTGTCCGACCGGGATCGTATTTGCATTCCGGTTCCCTTCTATCACTGCTTCGGCATGGTCCTGGGCAACCTCACTGCGATCCTGGCAGGCGCCACGATGGTGATTCCGTCGGCAACGTTTGATGCGGCCCATGCGCTCAGCGCGGTAGAACGAGAACGCTGCACAGCCCTATACGGCGTTCCTTCCATGTTTATCGCCGAACTGGAACACCCTGAGTTCGCTCGATTCCGTCTGGGCACTCTGCGTACAGGCATCATGGCTGGCTCGCCCTGCCCCATTGAAGTCATGAAGAAGGTCGTCGAAAAGATGCATTGCCGCGAAATGACAATTGCTTACGGCCAGACCGAATCTTCCCCTGTCATCACACAAACTTGTGTGGACGATTCCATTGAACGCCGCGTAGCCACCGTTGGGCGGGCCTTGCCCCATACCGAAGTGAAGATTGTCGATCCAAACAGCAGAAGGATTGTGCCTCGAGGGCAACCGGGAGAACTGTGCTCGCGCGGCTATTTGATCATGAAGGGCTACCACAGGAATCGGAAAGCAACCAGCGAAGCGATCGACTCAGACGGCTGGCTTCACACCGGCGATCTGGCGGTCATGAATACAGACGGCTACGTGAACATCACAGGGCGTGCTAGAGACATGATTATCCGCGGCGGTGAAAACATTTATCCTCGCGAGATCGAGGAGTTTCTTTACACTCACCCCAAAATTTCGGATGCACAGGTGATCGGAGTTCCCGACCGAAAGTTCGGCGAGGAAGTCATGGCCTGGATTCGGCTAAAGGAAGGAGAGACAAGCACCGTCGAAGAACTCAGGGCCTTCTGCAAAGGGAAGATCGCCCACTATAAGGTCCCGCGCTTTTTCAAGTTTGTGACCGAGTACCCGATGACCATTTCTGGAAAGGTGCAGAAATACAGGATGCGCGAGATTGCCATTCAAGAACTAGGGCTTCAGGAGTTGACCAACATTCAGACAGCCTGAACCCAGGGGGCACGAGGACTGGATCGCTCTATCGAGAATTGCGTGAATCTAGACTAGTGGCTCTTCGAAAACCGGCCTTGTCCTCAAAGAAAAGCCGAGGACGAGAGATCATTCAATATGCAGGCGGTGCCGCCCAGCGGCATGGGCTCGCTTCCACGGAGTAGGGCAGCTTCGTCATCCCACCTTTTCTCCGGGCATGGCCACGGATGGCTCCGGAAAGGGGCCCCATTCGTACTTCGATAACGTAAAGTCTTCTTTGGAGTTCATCACCTGTTCCCAAGTGACCACCTGTCCTGTGTAGCTGGCTGTGCGCCCCATGATAGCAAGCAGTGTCGTTTTTGACATGTAATCACCGTTGTTGATCGGCTTGCTGCTTCGAATGCTCGCGAACAGGTCATCGTGCTCGGTCTGGTAGAAGTTGTTCTTGGGGCCGTCATATTTCCAGGGATTCTTCCCCGCAATTGTCTGGCGCTGCTGTGAAATCTCTGCCCGACCTTCTGTTCCCACAGCGAAGGCGCCCGTTTCGTTGTAACAGCCTGGCTGCTGCCGGCAGGTGCCATAGAGTCTCGTTCCATTGGCATATTCATAGATCACCGAATGATGATCGTAGATATTTCCGTAATCGGAGCCGGTGCGAACCTGGCGTCCCCCGGTGCCAATGGCCTTGATCGGGTACTCGTCCTTCATGATCCACGAGCAAGCATCCAGAAAGTGAACATGCTGCTCGACAATGAAATCGCCAGAGAGCCAGGAAAAGTAGTACCAGTTGCGGACCTGATACTCCAAGTCGCTCCAGCCTGGCTGGCGTTTGCGCACCCAGATGGGGCCACGAAAGTCGCTGGCCTGGAGCGAAACGATTTGTCCGATCGCGCCGTCGTGGATTCGCCCAACAGCTTCACGGAAACCGTAGGAGTACCGCAGGCACAGGCCTGAGACAATGGACAAGCCCTTCTTCCGAGCCTCCTCGCACGTAGAGAGCACAGAGCGAACTCCGGGGCCGTCGACGGCGACTGGCTTTTCTGCGAAGACGTGCTTGCCTGCCTCGATCGCTGCCTTCAGATGCTTGGGGCGAAAATGCGGCGGCTCCGCCAGCAAGACAACATCAACGCCGCTTTCAATGACCTGCTGATAGTTCTCGAATCCGGAGAAACGCCGCTCCACGGGAACGTCGATCTTGTCTGCAATCTTTGGGTCGGCTTTCAGCTTTGACAGGCTGCTCTGAACGTGGTCGAGAAAGGCATCTCCCATGGCGACGAGTTTGACATTCGGGTCCGCCGCAAGAGCTTGCGCCGCTGCACCAGTTCCTCGTCCTCCACATCCAATCAGCCCAATCCGAATCAGATCATTTCCTGGGGCCATTGGACGGTTCGCGCGAAGCACGCTCGGATTCAGCGCGTTGGCAACAGCAGCCACCACTGAACCTTGCACAAGCTTCCGGCGAGAGAGCCGATTCTTCTTGTTCTTGCGATCCATGGGTGGAGTCCCTCCATTGGATGAGTCCATTTGAGTGGCAAATTGATGACAGGCCAACTAAGGCAGTTCTTTGATTCGAAGGTTCCGAAAATCGACTCGCGAACGATGGCCCAGAAAACCAATGTGACCGTTTCCTCGCAGCAGTCCTGGATGTTCGCGAAGAATGTCTGGATCTGTAATCGTGTCGAGATCGGCGTCGACAATCACGGCTCGATTCAGCGTGACTCGGATCCGACGACCGTCGGCCCGAATTTCCTGCTCGTTCCAATCTCCAACTTTCTTGAGGAAGCCTCTTTTTGCGCCCACCACTCCATAAATAGATCCGTGGAATTGAACCGGCTTGACAATGCCTTGATAGCGAGGCGCCTGATCATCCAGGATCTGAATCTCTATGCCAGTTAAATGCGCATCCTTCTCCAACGGCGAGCGGATGGCCACACCGTTATTACTCGCTTCCTGGAGGCGAAATTCAAATCGGAAGACAAAATTGGAGTATTCCTTTCGCGAAAAAAGATGACCGCTTTCTTCGGCAGGGCAAACGAGAACCTCGTCTTGCAGGAAATAGCCGTTAGGCCCCTCCCCTACATGAATCCAATCGTCCAGATTCTTGCCGTTCAGCAACGGAGCAAACTCGCCGTCGGCTATGGCCGAAGAACAAAACAGCAAGCAGCTGAGAACTGCCCATCCTATAAGGCAGCACCAAGATTGGAATCTTCGCATGTGTCCGCCTTGATCAGGGATTCGACGCGTCTTGGCTGCCCTATCCCGAAGGAAAGTCTTCTGGCATGCCAACGGCTTCATCTCCATCGTCATCTGGGACGGCAAGCTAATTCAGCAGTCAAGCGTTTAAGGAGCCGGCTTTGGTCTTAAAGAGTGTTTTGGGGTATGACGCCGGATCTTGACATTTCGAAATTCAGCCGGAACTCCCTCGGACTGCAGACAAACGTAGCCCAACTTCGGATCGGCGTTGGATGCAAGTCCGATCAGTTTGCCATTGAGGACTGTCGCCAACCGTCCTTCTTCCGAGTAAATCTCGTAGGAATTCCATTCACCGACGGGACGGGCTGCCGCGTGAAACATCTCGCCACCATCCAGCGTGGCGCCGTTCAACGGGAAGATGCGTCCCATGTGAGCAAAGTAGAGCTGGCATTCGATCGATCGCGGCCAGATTTCGTCTTTCTGAATGTGGACCAGGACGCCATTGTTTCCGGGAGCCATGAGACGAACTTCTACATGAAAGACGTAGTTTTCATAAACGATCTCCGTGCGGAGATATCCGCTCGGTTTGCCGGTTGTGAACAGACTGCCATCTTTGACAGAGAAAGTCGTCTGGTCACTGACTTCGTGTTCCAGAAATTTCTTCGCGGTTCCCGCCTGCGTCTTGACCACAGGCACCCAGCCCTTAAGATCTCTGCCGTTGAACAGAACAGTCCAGTCATCCTCTGCGCGGACATTGGGATCGCGAAAGTCGCTGATACGACCGCTGGGCGGCATGTTCTGGGCGACAGCCGTCCACAGTGTCGAACCCAAGACCAATCCGGCCAGAACCAGACCCTTGACGACCCAACGTTTGGTTACGATTCTCATATGGCTCGCGCGAATGACGGATCACGCAGAAATTTCACGCGAGCATCAGCAGGGCTGCTATGCGTGCCCCACCAGATGCTGAACGTTCCAGGGTACCTGATTCAGCTCTTCCAGCTTTGGCCCGGACTTTCCGCATGTGTTCTCGATAACCACAAAGTCCATGCCCGGCACGACCACGTCATCCCAGTAATCACTGATGCCCCGAATCGCCACATCCAGCATGATGACAATCTGCCTTCCCAAAGGCTGCTGCGAATTTAGCGTGATGGCCCCGTAAAACTCCTGACATTCGGTGTAACCGGCGTTATGGGTTCCGGTGTAGGGCTTTAGCCGCTCCAACTGGATGGTCCGCCCCAGCCTTTGGCTGACAAGTTCTTGCTTCGACCGGAAGAAGTCCACCAAGGCCTGCTCCTGTTGGCAAGCGGGTTTTTCGTGCATTGCGACATCTTTCAATGCTTGAAGCCCTACTTGATACGCCGTTTGGACAAAATCGAACCAGAATCTCTGCTCGTCGGTCATCTGAGACGGATCCGACACCGCGACGCAAGATCGCCGTAAGCAGGAGTTTAGCCCATCCCGCTTGGGTGCTACGCCCAAGTGAACGTAATCCCCTGGTTGGATGACGCGATTGAGAGCCTTCCCGATCAAGGTCCGATTAGCCGTGTTCGCACCGACCATCACGTCCCACCCCATCTCTTCCGCTCCGAGCTCGCGACCAACAAAATAGCCCCAGGCGGCCACCTGAGTTTCCAGCAAACCCGGCTTCAGCACTGCCAGCATTGCCCGCATCATCGCGTCGGCGATGATGTTGGCATCCTGGATCAGGCGCATCTCGTTGTCCGATTTCTCATATTTGATCTTGTAGTAGGTTTCCTGACAGTCGACCACATTCTCCCGTCCGAACAGGGAGTCTAAATACTCCACAAGGGCCGCAGGAATCACCTGCCGGGGAGTTAGCAATCCGATCCGTTCGACTTTGCGCCCTGCAGCAGCTTCGATCACCTCCTCGAGGCGCTGGGCGTTGATCGGGTACTCTTCGTCAGCCAGCTTTAACATTTCCACCTTGTGGACCTTGGCGGCGGCGCGCGAAGCCAGCTGCTCGGCAATGTAGCCCCCTTCGAGACCGGCAGCAATGTGGAATCCAGTGCTGCCAATGACGCCCGCTACCTGTTCAATCTGAATGTTGGTGTTCCCTCCAAGGTACGGGACATCGCCATCATAGTGTTCGTCGCTGAACACGAAGCCCGCCTCCAGTCCCAGGTGCTGTAAGGCGGCGCAAGTCTTCTGCTGCCGCTGCACAAATTCTTCAGTGGGAATCGAGAAGTGCTTGTCGATCAATGGCGTGTCCTGCAGCACCCGTTCGACTAATGAAAATTCGCTGCGCAGCTGTCTAAGACGGGCATCTGGAAATCGGGTCATCAAGCTCCTCTCACCGCAACCGTTGTAGTCATCGCTCAAAACTGCGCAGTCTTGTGGACCGCGCCTCGGTCCAATTTCAAACCAACCTGGCTTCCCGCTTCTGACGGAGTGACGATTCACCTCGTGGAAGCGAGTTTCCTCCATCCCAGCGTCTGATGCGGCGCGGCTTATCCGGACGAGGTGGAATCACGGCGCAAGCTTTTTTCCGCCAGAATTTGGCTCAGTTTGTCGTCCTGAGGGTAAGCGTGGCCGAGATGCTGGCGAAACCCTTCCGCGTAGGCTACCCCTCTCGATTGGCCAACCTCCGCAGACCAACGGCGTGTACTCTCGACAAACTCATCGATGCCGTGATGCTTCATGACCCATTCTCGCTGGCTGGCATGGCACTTTAGCATGTCCTCCTTGAGTGTCATGACCTCCGTTGTCTCAATGGCCAGATCGAATCGTGCGGGATGCCCCCAGATATCCTTGTTCTCCACTGGCGCTGCGTAGTAAAGATATGGAATTCCTTGCAGCGGCGCTGCCGCCGGCAGCGCGTCAGTCAGCATGTTTGGAGCCCCCGCGCAGAAACACGCATTACGCACCAACTGACTGGTGACTTCGTGGTCCAACATATAGTCAGAAGGGTTGTGTGTGAAAACAAGAAATGGCTGACAAAGTCGCAAAATCTCTACAACCCTCCTGATAACGGCGGGCTGATAACTGATCAGAAAATCTCTCTCACCGGCGCAATAGTAGCTGGCATCCAGCAGATCGGCGGCTGCACGCGCCTCCTTGAGACGGACGCGCGCAATCTCGTGCCCGGGCAACTCGACACTGCCCCCATCGCCCGCCGTCATCGTCGCCATGTGAATGGTGTAGCCCTTCTTGCGCAGGTGGACCAGAGTTCCGGCGCACAGGATTTCTATGTCATCGGGATGGGCCATGAAAGCGAGAACGTGGCCGTTATCTGTCACTTTTAGGGCTCCTTCGAAAATCCCACTTGGTAGAAAACACTGTTTGGGTGGATCGACCCCCTGCCGCAAGAAGCGCGGCGTCCCCCTGAAGCTGTGAAACAATTCAACGGTAGGGACGCGCTGCGGCGCGTCGGCAACCGGAAACCCAATCCGGACGCGAGGCACCGCGTCCCTACCCGATCAGGTTCAGGCGGCAAATGGAATTTTTTCACAGCTCCCCTTGTCAAGGGGGACAAGCCCTACAGTAAATGGGTCTCACCGGTCCACCATGGACGCTATCTTTACAAAATGTCCAGATAGATTTTCCGTGCTCTTTCATACACGGCGAGTGTCTCCTGACGGTGGGACTCTACCTTAAATCCGCTTTGGGTTCGTGTCCGTGCGATCAACTGATCTACTTTGTCCAGCCAATACTGGGCGCTGGCTGCAACGCGAACCGGCTGACCATCCTTCAGCACGTAAATGGGACTGGTCTGGCCGAACACGACCGTTTGGGTCGATTTCTCGAAGGCCCGAGCAGCCACCCAGACCGATTCACTCACGTCAATATTCTGTCTGGCCACCAGTTTTCCTTTTCCTCGAGCGCCAACTCGAGTTTGCCCATTGACAACGATCTCGAGCGACTCCAATTCGTTGCCACTTTCTGCGCTCGCTTCGATCTGAATCTCTGTTTTTCCACTGAACTCAATGGTTGACCCGATTCCCTTTCCATTCACTTTCAGATCCAGCATTGGACCGTTGGTACTGAAGCTACGCCCCGCTTTCAGCGCGCGGAAAAAGCTCTCGTAAGAAAAAGGAGCATCAAGCTTGACATACACTCGATTGTAACCGACAGGTAGGGGCTTGACGCCGCACGCCGAGCCGCCGGAGACTGGCAACTGGAACCCACAATTCAGAAGTTTGTAGTAGAGATCCATGATCCAGAGCGCGAACCCCCTGTCCCAGCCCTCGAACCCCGGATCGGGCTTCCACGAAGCCCAACGCTGCAGATCGGCATCCACGCCGCGCGGGAAAAAATGATTGCAGGCGATCTCCATGAAATCGATCTCTCCAAGCGCAACGTTAACCGGGACATCGAGCCAGAAGGGTTTGTCGCCATCGACGTATCCACCTTGTTCGCGCGTCTTCCGCGTCAAATGGGAGGCTGGCGGATAGAGCTCATAGCCGTCGAAATCCAGCGACAAATCCAAACCGAACAGAGTCACTGCGCCTGGACCCTCGATAATTCGCTCGACCTCATAGCCCCCGACCGAGAACACGTGGGTGTCGTCTGCCTTCACGAGCGATACCGCTGGCTTTGACGCTTTCTTCAGCGAATCCCATTGGCTCCAGTGATGCGTAGAAATCAGCGGCGCGATGTTGAGATCCTCGCCCAGCAGCGTTTCAGCCATTACTTCCGCCGGTCGGTGAACATGCAAATCCGCTGAGTACCAACCACGCAACTCCATATTGATCCATCTATCAAGCTTGAAGGTGCGCTGCACTTCCTGGTCTGCCAATATGGCGAACGTCTCTTCGACGGGGCGGAATTCCTTCCCGCGCTCAATGCGAATGGTGTACTGGCCAGGTTCAAGGGAAAGACGGAACGTAGACGACACGTAGAAATGCCGTTCTCCTCGCCTGTCATAGAAAGTGAACCCTGGCGGCAGAATGGGTTGTGTCCCTTGTAACAGTCGAATGCGAGCTGTGACGGGTCTGCCAGACTCGCCATCGATGATTGAGCCTGACAGGCATTGCTTCTGGGAAAATGCCGACTGGTCCGAGAGGAAAGAGAATACGAGGAAAAACGAGACAAAGTTGATGCAGCGGTTGGTGCTCGCTTTCTGGCAGGCCATCGAGTCCCCCGGACTATGGGTCGTGCTTCCCCTCGTTCGTTCGGAACTATTTCACCAATACTTCCCCCGGCAATGCTCCTGTGTGCTGATGATTATCTTTAACGGGAGTTCCGTTGACAAACACATAAGGGATGCCCGAAGGATACTGCTTCGGCTGCTCATAGGTTGCATTGTCCTGCACCGTTTCAGGATCGAACAGAACGAGGTCTGCCGCCATCCCAACGGCCACGGTCCCGCGATCCCTTAGACCCAGGCGCGCTGCCGGAAGCGCAGACATCTTGCGGACCGCATCGGGCAGGGTCAGCAGGCGTTGGCGGCGCACATATTCGGCGAGGACGCGCGGGTAAGTCCCAAAAACTCGCGGATGAACCTGCCCATCGAAATGGACGGCGTCGCTGCCAATCATCAGCGACGGGTGCTGCAGGATGACGCGCAGGTCCTCCTCACTAGACTGGTGAACGACGTAAGCGATTTGCATCTCTTCCTCAGCCAACAGTTCGCACATCGTGTCAGCGACTGACTGGTTTCGCCGTTTGGCAATTTCCGTAAGACATTGCCCTTCAAGCTCACGGTTCTTTCCTGCGCGGAATCCGCACAGGTAGACGCCCGAGAATTCCATATAGTCGAGTCCCTGAATATGACCACTTATTCTGCAACGCTGCGCGGGTTCTCGGAGCAGCGCTACGGCTTCACTCACTTCACCGGCAGTCACCCAAGACGGCAACAGGCTCGCCAGCATGGTACAGCCTGCTGTATAGGGATACAGATCGCACATTGCATCCAATCCGCTTCCCCGGGCTGACTCCATCCGGGTCATCAACCGCTCTCCCATCCGCTGGCCTCTGTTCAGCTTTCCAGGCGCTTGCAGGTGGGATACTTGCAGTCTTACTCCAGACTCTTTCGCGATGGTGAAGCTCTCATCGAGCGATTCGAGCAGATGTCGTTGATAGTCGCGCAGGTGAATCCCAAGAAGCCCCTCATAGCGGGCCACGGTCTTGCACAGCACGATGCATTCTTCAATGCTTGCGGAATTCATCGGGCGATAAAATAGTCCAGTGCTCATTCCCCAAGCCCCACTCTCCATCGCCTCTTGGAGCAACCGGTTCATAACTGCTAGTTCTTCGTCTGTGGCGGGCCTGTCTTGCCAGCCCATGGCGGACACACGCAAGGCTCCGTGGGGAACCAAGTAGGCAATATTGGTGGCGATCCGGCCGCGGTAGCACTCGAGAAACTCCCTCGTCGTTGCCCATTCCCAGGCGATTGAAGGATGGTCTCCAAAAAGTCCCCGAAGATACTTCCGCTGCATCGCCAACGCTTCGGGAGAAGCCACGGGAGCAAAGCCGAGCCCGCAATTGGAAAAGACCTCGGTTGTGACGCCTTGCATCAGCTTTGATTCGATTCTCGGATTGGCCATTAGCTCGAGATCGGCATGGGTGTGAATGTCGATGAAGCCGGGGGCAATAACCAAACCGGTCGCATCAATCACTCTCGCAGCTGAGTTCGTGCCGAGTTTACCAATGGCATTGATATGACCTGCTTGGATGGCCAAGTCAGCCGCAAACGGATCGCTTCCTGATCCGTCTACGATCATGCCGTTGCGGATAAGGTAATCGAATCCCAATCGAGCCTCCGTGATTTCGGGTACTGGAACAACGTTGAGTGTGGAACCTGCCGGTGGAGAGGCCGCTGTTCCAGTCACAGCGGACTGGAACAGCGGAGCCCCCAAGGCGAAAAGCCTTCCGTGGAGTTTTTTCGATCGAGGCTACCAGTCAGGCTGGAAAGCCTGCCCACGTTGTTTACGGCTGTAACTGCCGGTTTTCAGCTTTCAGACTCAGGCCTAAAGCCGTACCTCCAACGCAGACTTGGAAGCGGGCGCACAGCTCGGTCGCAAGTGGCTGAAACTGTAACCCACCACAATGCACACGGCGCAGCCCAGAGCGCCAAACCAGATCCAGTACCCAGGCCAAAGGATTGCACTCAACACAATGGTAATGATGCTGGCCAGGATTCCCACAAACACGCCTTGGCTGTTGGCACGTTTGCTGGCCATCCCAAGCAGAAAGGCGCCCAGCAAACATCCATAAAAATAGGAGTTTACCCTGACGATCAGCTCGAGAATCGAGCCCATCCTGACCGCCAGCATGCCCGCACAAACGACGATTGCTCCCCACACCACGGTGAGAACCTTGGCCCTTCTCAATGTGTTGCCTGGATGAAATCGATCGATGAAATCCACCACGGTCACGTTTGCCAGCGAGTTCAAAGCAGAACTCAGGGTCGACATTGCCGCCGAGAAGGCCCCGGCGACCAGAAAACCTCGCAGTCCAGCCGGGAGTTCTTTCATGATGAAATGGGGAAAGACACGGTCTGGCGAGATGTTTGCGGGAAGAGTCCCTGGGCGGGCCGCGTAGAAGAGGTATAGCATTGTGCCCAGAGCGAAGAACGCCACATACACAAGCAACAGACTGATCCCGTGAAACAGGATGGCGCGTTGCCCGCCTTGGAGACTGGATACCGTGAGATACTTCTGTACTTGAGTTTGATTCACGCCGTTCAGCGCCAAATGAGTAAAAAGCATAGCGATCAATCCGGCCCAAAACGTCGCGGGGTTCTGCATGTCAATGGAGAAGTCAAAGGTGCGTAACTTCCCCTGTTCGATGGCAGGAATCCACAGGTCAACGAATCCTCCTGGCAAAGACGCGATTATGAAACACACGGCAACGAGCCAGCCCAGCATAAAAACGAACGTCTGCAGCATGTCGGTATAAATCACTCCCTTGATGCCACCCAACATGGTGTAAAGCGTGGTCACGGCACCCACAATCCAGATTGAAGCCGTGACCGAAACCCCCGCCATTTCGGAAAGCATGATGGCAGGGGCATAGATCACGACCGCGGTTGACCCACAGATGATCAGCTGAAAAATCGCACTGGCGAGTAGCCGCGTGTTGAGATTGAAGCGATGCTCCAGAAACTCGTAGGCCGTGACGACCTGAAAACGCGTGTAGACCGGAAGAAACAACACACTGACAATCCAGCATGCCAAGGGGAGGACCATGTAAATCTGCAAGAAGGTCCAATCTGACTTGAATGACTGTCCAGGCATTCCGATGAAAGTGATCGTACTCACGCTGACCGCTGTCATCGTAATCCCCGCCGGCAACCAGTGGATGCTTCGATCACCGAGGAAGTACGTCAAGCCACTTTTCTGGCCTTTGCCGAAGTAGAGTCCGATTGCTGTAGCCGACACGAAATAGGCGAAGAGAACGAGATAATCAATCCAAGTCACTCTGCAACTCCTGCGGTTGGCCGCTTTTGACGGACTTCAGGATGGCCTGGGCGAACCTCGTTGCTCTGAGTCCGTCTGCTGCCGAAATCACCGGCTTCTTTCCAGTGCGCACAGAGTTCACAAAATCTTCCAGCACACCGAACGTTCCGTCAGCGCGCAACTCGTCTTCGGCAGCGTAATGAGAGATCGCTACACCTGAAAAATGTGCCTGGCGGAAATGATCGTAAAGCACGGCAGAGCGGTCTCCACCAAAGACTTCATGAAGCCATTTCCCGGCATATCCGTTTTCACCGGCTTCGGCGAGAAGCAGGCTCGCAGTGGCGCCATTGGCAAAGCGGACGGTTGCGGTTACCGCGGTCACATTGCATTCTTGCTCTGGCAAAACTGGCACACTTTCGGCATACACGCGCACTGGCGTGGAACCGCTGAGCCAGCAGATCATGTCGAGGCTATGACAGGCCGTAGCCAGAATCAGCCCTCCGCCCCGCACCGGATCTCGAACCCAGATGCCGTCCGGCATTCGTTCCATCGTGAGTTGACCATGGAGGGCTAGAGGAGAGGGGATGAACTCCTTCACTTTCAGAACCGCCGGCGCGAATCGGAACTTGAAATTGACCGTAATCGTAATACCTGCCTGGTCGGCTGCGGTGGCTATTCGTCGACATTCCTCAACGGTTAAGGCCATCGGCTTTTCCACCAGGACATGCTTCCCATGTCCGGCCGCATCGAGAGCCAGCTTCGTATGAGAGTCATGATGGGTACAAATCAGAACCGCGTCGATACCGCGATCCTCAAAGATTTGTTCCGGGCGGGTGGTGAAGTATCGGCCTTTGAACTCGTGACAGAAAGCGCGGGCGGCTTCCTCACAAACGTCAACGGTGGCTTCCAACAAGACATCGGTGCGAGCCGCGATGTTTTCGAGATGGCGGCGACCGATGAACCCGCATCCGATGAGCGCAACACGAAGCGGGATCATGTCGGGCAGAGCTCCCTTCCGGCCACGACCGGATTTCGCAGAACGCCAATTTTATCGATCTCCAACGAGACCAGATCCCCGGGATGAATGGCTCCCGCCGCTTTCGGGCAGCCCGTGGTGATGACGTCTCCCGGGCACAGGAAAACATAACCACTGATGAATTCCATGAGTCTGGCGATTCCGAAGGTGAGTCCACGCGTATTTGTGCGGACCCGAACCTCGTCATTAACCCGAAGAATCATCTCCAATTCGGGCTCCACTCCTATCGCGTCCACGGTAGCCACCCATGGCCCCATTGGAGTAAAGGTTTGGAGGCTTTTGCATCTGAAAAGCGGATAACTTTCTTTGATCTCCCGGGCCTGCAGTTCCTGAGCGCTCACGTCATTCAGAATCGTATAGCCGGCGATATAGTCCACGGCTTGCTCCGCTGTTACATGACTGGCTTCCTTTTTCACGATGAAGGCCAACTCAATTTCAGGCTCCACACGACCGAGATTGGGCGGCAAGACGATGGGATCCTTCGGACCGATCACCGATGTGTTGGCTTTGCTGAAGAAGATGGGTTCATGAGGAACCGGGAGCGTGCTCTCTTTCGCGTGGACGCTGTAGTTCCTCGCCAGAGCAATGATCTGCCCTGGTCGGGCAAACGGGGCAAGAAGCTTGCAATCCTGAAGCGGCAGAACACAGCCGGTCAAGGCGCGCTCCTCGACAAACCGAGCAATTCTGCCAAGCAGAGAGGGCTCGAAGCGAGCGGTGTTGAGCAAGGCCTGAATGCTGGTCGCCGGAATCGCTGCTTCTTTCCCGTTGCCCGATTCCAAAATGTGCAGGGCTGCGGTTAGGTCAACACAGTTTCCGTCACTCCGCGACAGTACTACCTTTTCACATCCATTGTGTTTGGCGTTAGCGAGGAGCATGCAGAGAGATGGGGGAGTTCAGGAAGAGCGGTCTGGCCGCTCCCCTTTTCCTTCTTAGGAAGTTTTGCCAGAACGGACAATACATCTCGTCGCTGCCAGCAAACGACTAGAGCGGCGAAGGCGCCAATCACTCACTGCCTCAGACTGTTGCTGAGGCCCAGTTCATAGATCGCTACAACTCTCAAAACAGCAGCTTGAGTCCGAACTGAATCTCGCGCGCCGCGCTGGCTCCGGTGATGATACCGAAATTGCCCGAGTTCAGGTTCGTGTTCGGATTCCCGAAGTTCGTGTGATTGAAAACATTGAAACACTCGGCTCGAAACTGCACGTTGAGTTTCTCGGTGATGCGGTTGTTCTTGAAGATAGAAAAATCCCAGACGTGCTGGCCGGGACCGGTCAGCACATACGCTCCTAGATTGCCATATTGGCCGCGCGTGTTCGGAGTAAAGGCAGCTCGGTTGACATAAGTGTGACGCACGGAGGTTCGGTAATCGTCTGTCCCCCCACGAATGTCCTGGCCCGCAATGTAGTTGGGCCGTTGCCCGGCAGAGTTGCCACTGCCGAAGTTGTCTCGTCCCGACTCGATGTTCAGCGGGAAGCCAGTCCGCAGGCTGGTAATGCCGTTGACGCTCCATCCCCCCAGAATCGCCTTGGCTGCTCCGCCGGGGTTCGACAGAAGCCAGCGGTCAAAGGCCAGGTCCCAACTGTAGTTAACTGAAACGACGTGGCCGATGTTCAAGGTCGTGCGCGAGCGCGACCCGCGTGTGTTGAGTGGATCCTGTATCCAGTTAATGGATTCCTGTGAACCGCCTCCATTAACGATGGCCTTAGCCCAGGTGTAGTAGCCGTCCAGACGGAAACCAGAGCTAAACCGTTTCTTAAGAGCCAACTGCATCGAGTGATAAACACACATCCCTTCGTTCGAAATCCAGCGGATCTGACCCAAGGCCGGAAAGGGCCGGAGGCCTTGAGCGTCCCGCTGATTGAGAAAGAGAAGCTGCATGAGCTTCAAGCCACGGTTGCCTACGTAACCGGCTGTAAATGCCCAGTCCGACGCTAACTGTCGCTGGTAGTCGAGGCTCCATTGCTCGGAATACGTGGTCCGGTGGTTGGGATTTTCAAGATTGCGGCTCGTTGGGATCTGATCTCCAAAGCGTGTCGGGTCCAATTCCTGGATGCTTACTGGAAACCGCAGGTTCGGGTAGTCTACGCGATCGACTACAACAAATTGTGGCTTGTCGACCTCGATGGCCAGGACTGAAACCTGGCGATGCGGTTCGTCAGAATAAAAGACGCCACCTCCCAACCGAACGACATTCTTACTGTTACCGTTGATATCCCAAGCCAGTCCGAAGCGAGGGCCAAAGTTGTTAGAGTCCTTATTCCAGATGGCTTGTCCACGCGTTCGGAACGGGCCGTACGGGCTGTCGACGACGTTGAAGATGTTTCCGTTGGCCTCGGTTGGTGGCGAATAATACTCCCAGCGCAATCCAAGGTTCAAGGTCAGGTTGGGGCGGAGCCTGAAGTCGTCCTGGAAGTAAATGCCCGTTCGAGTCGTTTCCGTGCGGGTTTGAACGGGGTTCAAACTCAAGTTCACGGTCGATGTCCGGGGTCGACTGTTCAAGATATCGTCCACCGTATCCATCTGGTAGATGGGCACCTGGGAGTTGGCCCGGCCATAATGGTAGCGCTGAACTTCAAAACCAGCTTTGAGGCTGTGGCGGCCGACATTGTGCGAGAAGTTGTCCAGGATCGTCCAGCTTCCGCCGGCAGCCCTTAGAAACTCGATGTCAGGCGTATTCAAGTACCCGTTAAGGGTTCCTATCTGGCCGGGAATGAAGGCCCCATTGCTTCTCGGGAGATCCTGTTTGTTGGCCCCGAATCGAAACTCATTGATTGATTGGGGTGAAAGCACCCTGGAGTAAGAAAAAGTAAGGCTGCGGTCCTGGCTGGGAAAGGTGAGTCCGTTGAGCGGCATCAGATTGGGCGATATGACTTCAGCATCGAAAATGGTGTAGCGGGCGAAGAAGCTATCCCTGGAGTTTGGAGAAAAATCGAGTCGCCCCTGGAATACGTCCTCACGGTCCCGGCGCACGTCACTGCGACGATGGAACCCGCGGTTGATTTCTCCCGGTAAGGGCTCAGTGGGCAGCGGCAGTAGATCAATCAGTGGGCGATACGCTGCGTTGTTGGTCACCATCTGCTGGCGAAGCAACGGCGTGGGAACAATTCCGGTTATTTGCTGGCCACGTCTTTCCCGCACGCCTTCCCATCCGCCGAAGAAGAACAGCTTATCTTTGATTATGGGCCCGCCAGCCGTGGCTCCGAATTGGTTGAGACGCAGTTTATCCTTTCTGGCTGCAAAGAAGTTTTTGGCGTCGAACTTGTCGTTGCGCATGAACTCGAACACACTGCCATGAATCTCGTTGGTGCCGGACTTCGTAATAACGTTGATGCCGCCTGAACTGGCTCGACCCATTTCGGCCGAGTACACTCCCTGGATGCTTTTGAATTCCTGGATAAAGTCCTGACTGAGGATGTTGACGCGATTCTGCCCGCCAAAATTGGCAGTTCTTGGCCAGTCTGGGTTGGCAGCGTCGGTGCCATCGACGTTGATGGTGGAGCCCTCGAACGGAAGGCCATTAAAGGTAATGGCTCCAGCAACTTGGCCACCGAGAACGACCCCGGGTTGAAGGGAAATCAGATTGGCAAAATTGCGTGCGTTCAACGGCAGGTTCTCGACCTGATTGCTTTGAATGACAATGCCGCGATCGACACTTTGTGTCGCCACCAGCGGCGCAGCCGCATTGACGGTGACGCTGTCGCTGACCTCACCCAACTCCAGCTGAAAGTCAATCTTTACCTTCTGATCCGCCAGTAGCTCGACCCCGGTTCGTTCGGAGCGTTTGAACCCCGCCTGTTCAGCCGAGATGGTATGAATGCCGAGAGCCAGCAGAGGAACTTCGTAGGCCCCGTGCGCATTAGTCACGGTGCTGCGGGTTACCTGCGTGCTTACATGGGTTACCTTGACCTGAGCCCCGGTGATTACGGCTCCGCTGGGGTCTCTTACAATACCCAGCAAAGTAGCCGTGTTGGTTTGCGCGAAGCTGATGGATGCAGATCCTGCCAAGCAAACAGCGAGTAGGACACACACCAAAATTCGACGTGACATAGGTTCCTCCTCTGTCCCTACGCTGAGGGCATCCATATATCCACAAGTTGGCAACGCGAATAATTTGTAGTTTTCAGCAGAAGGTTTCACTGGTGACACCTTCAACTGGTCGTTCCGCAGGTAATGATCTTGTCATCACCCTAGCTGGTACCCCGGTCGGCGTCAAATTCATAATCTTGGGGTGGCCGATCTAATTTATGGATAGCTTAGTCGACTGAATCGTTCAGTGTCAGTGGCTGTGCGGGCAACGCTCAGTAGCCAATTGTCGCCAGGGCGCAGAAACCATCGACTGGCCTCATTCGGAAGGACTCCTTCCCTTGCCAAACAGGATCTTTCCGGGCCGCACACCCAAGTGTTGTCCCCGATCGATGACCACCGTCCCGTTAACAATCACGTACTCGACCCCGGCGGGGTACTGGTGCGGATTCTCGAACGTCGCCCGGTCGATGATCTTTCCGGCATCGAAGATCGTAACATCCGCTTTCTTGCTGACGGCAATCTGTCCACGATCGGAGATACCCAGCTTTTCAGCGTTCAGGAGCGTCACTTTGTGGATGGCTTGCTCCAGGGTCAAGACCTGCTCTTCCCGCACATACTTGCCCAAGACCCGGGGAAATGTCCCATACCAGCGAGGGTGCGGTCTGCCGCGACCCAGGATCCCATCGGGCCGAACGGCTTCCCCGTCCGAACCGATCGATACCCAAGGGACTTTTATGGCAGTGCGCACATCGGCTTCGTCCATCAGGAAATACACCGTCGGAATCGGGTCGTCCTCGTCCAACAGCAAATCGAAAACAGCATCAGTAGGCTTCTTCCCGCTCATAGCGGCAATCTCCGCGACAGACTTCCCTTCATATTTCTTATTCTTCTCAGTCTTGATTGACGCCACGACAGCACTTTGCCAGCCTTTCATCAGTACATAGTGATCGAACCAGCCAGGAAGCCCTGTCAGGATGTCTTGTTCCATCCGCCGGCGCAGCACAGCATCCTTCAACCTGCCTTTCAGCCGGTCTTTTGCCGCCTTCGAGGGCCCAGGGAGGGATGAGGGCCATCAGGTAGTTTTGGCCAGCGATGTAGGGGTACTGGTTGGCTGTTACCTTTTGTCCTCTCTGGCGGGCAGCTTCAATGAGGTCGCAGACTTCTTTCATTTTCCCCCACATTCGCTTGTCGGCGATCTTGAGGTGGATGATGTCGACCGGAACCTGGGCTTGTTCTCCAATTTCAATCGCTTCCAAGATGGCCTCTCGGATTGTGTCTCCTTCGCCGCGAATGTGAGTGGAATAGATCCCTCCGAAGGGCTTCACAGCCTTGGCCAGTTCGATGAGCTGGCGTGTCGTAAGGTAGGTGTCGGGAGGAACAATCAGCGAACTCGACAGCCCCAAGGCGCCGTCCTGCATGGCTTCTTCAACGAGTCGCTTCATTTCATCCAGTTCGGCCACGGTTGGCTCGCGGCTCTCCAACCCGAGGACGCAGGTACGGACCTGAGTCGCACCGACGTAGGAACCGACGTTGACAGAGATGCCCCCCTTTTGAAGTCGTGCGAAATACTCGCCCAGAGTCTGCCAGTCGACTTCAAGTCCATAGTGACTCAAATCGAGCGTGGCCTTCCCTTTGATTGGGCCGGCGGACGGTGCTTCTCCCAGGATTTCGGTGGTCACGCCCTGTCGCACCTTGCTCTGGGCCGTACCATCAACAAGCAATGTGTAGTCAGAATGGCCGTGAATGTCGATGAATCCCGGGCTCACGGTAAGCCCGCTGGCATCGATTATCCGGCCCGCGGAGTGTCGCTGTGCTTCCAGCCTTCCAATCTGAACAATCTCCTCTCCTCGGATCGCGATGTCCGCGACGAAAGCGGCTTGCCCGGAGCCATCGACCACCTGCGCGTTCGCAAGGAGCAGGTCAAATCGCTCAGCAGGCGTTTCTTCGCGACAGGCAGGAAGAGCTAGACAGAGTGCCAGCGTGAATGGGACTGTCTTTAGAAATCGATGAAGCATGTTTTGACTCGCAGGCTGCGAGCCTCCACCGTCTTCCTAAGAGCGGTCATTGCCGCGGAGCTTTCTTCACGCCTTGCGCGATGGTTTCAAGATCGACGATCTGAGCCTGCGATCGCGCTTGATTGACCAGGTTACAGATCAGCTCCACTGTCTCGAAATGGGGGTCCGTCACCGACAGGCAAGACGGATGACCAAGGAATACGAACACCGCACGCTGGGCGATTGCCTGAGTCACCACCTCGCGAATGGCTTTGAGAAAGTGAGGCAGTTTCCACCGGCCCGTACGGAATGCGATGAGATCGCTTACGGGACACATGGGAATCTCGATCAGGCCCGATGGATAGACGAAGGGTTGCGACTTTGCCTGAGCTCTGAGGATCGCGTCGTAGACTTCCGGTGGCGGCTCTTGCTGGCGTTCCGCAGTGAATTGAGGTGAATAGCTGGGGGCCCCGGTAGGGTGCGAGACGTATTGGACGCTCGCCCAGGAGAAAGCTTGGTCCAAAAGGAGTTGCTGCACTTCCGGGTATCCGGTCAATCCGTCAGGAAATCCTCCGGGAGAGCGAAACCCGCAAGTCTCTATGCCAAGCCGTTCTTTGATAGCTAGGGTCGTCATTCGAATGTTTTCGGCGATCACTTCGAGTGGCTTCTTTCCTCGAATTAGCCAGGGAGCCCGACGAAAGCGGAGCTGAATGGCCTCCAGCCGCGAAGCTCGGATGTTGACATGATCGTAAGTATGGTTCCCAACCGGATGCCCCATCTCCACGATCTGTTTCAACCAGTCGACGTTCTCCTGCTCAAACACGCGACCTACCGCGAAGAAGTGGATCTTGCCTCCTTTTTGCCGAACCCGCCGCGCCGCTTCGACCGCATATTTCTTGGTGTTTTCGTCCAGATTCCCTTTCTCATAGTCCCAGTGCGTATCCTGCCAGGTGGGATAGTGGCGAGCCATTTCCAAATCAATCGTAATGGCGATTTGTGCTTTCTCGAGCGAGCCGCCAGCGTTACTGCGGGTCGCACTGGCAAGCCGATTGATAGGAAGGCTGAGACCGGCAGCAGTGATCGCCGAATTCGTCAGGAACCTCCGACGGGAAACGAGCTCAAGTGCACAACTCATCACGATGGTCTCCGAGCTTCTTCACTGCAATCTGAGCCTGAGTTCCGGTGAAAAAAAAGCGATTTACCTTCGTGTCCGGGAAAGGAGGCGTGAACGAGGTCGGCATCTTCGGGCTCCATTATTTAAGATCTCCGGCTGTAAGCAATCTGTCGTTCAGCACTTTAAGTAACCGGTCCCCTACGCGAAGTAACCCAAGGTTTTTCATTGACTTCGTCGGATGGCAAATCTAACATTCCTTGCATTGTCCTCACTGAGTCAAATTCATAATTTCGTCCTTCCTCATCTACGAAATAGATCGACTCGCTTTCAAATGAATCTCCACCAGCTCAACGTCTTTAGGGCCATCGTAGAAACGGGAAGTTTCTCGAAGGCTGCAGCCGAACTTTGCATCGCTCAATCAGCGGTGAGCTATCATATCAAGTTGCTTGAGGCCGAGGTCGGAGACCTTTTGTTTTTGCGTGTGAAGACGCGGGTCTACTTGACCGAAACAGGTAAAGTTCTGTGGAAACACGTCGAGAAAATCTTCCACGAGGTCGAGGCAGCCAAGAAGGCCATTGCGGAGATGGGTGAAGGGCACTCGGGCGAGTTACATTTCGGTTTGGGGGTTTCGAGCCTCAGCGACCAACTCCCCGGTTTTCTAAGGCACCTGAAGGAGATTTGCCCTCGAGTGTCGTTCAACGTCGTGATGGGCAGTTCACCGCAGATTCTGGAGTCCATTCGCTCCAACAAACTCGATTTAGGTATTGTGAGCCTGCCCGTGGAAAGCAGCGATTTTGAGACTCAACCGCTGTTCTATGAAGAAGAAGAAATGGTTGTGATTACCCGCAAGGAAAGCCCCCAGGCCACAAAGACCGAAATCACGCCCGAAGAACTCGTGGGACTGCCTTTGATCCTTTACGACAAAAGTACCGCCACGCGCTCAAACCTGGACCAGTTTTTCCAGGAAGCCGACGTGACTCCATTCGTTTTCATGGAAGTCGACAGAGAAGAGACAATGATGTCGCTGGTGAAGTCCGGATTGGGCGCAGCAATTCTGCCTCGCTGCGTGCCAGGCTTGCACGAGGAAAACGAGTCATTCAATTTTCGGACACTCAAAAACGCTTATCTGCGACGCGAGGTCGGCGTGGCACTTCTCAAATCGGCAACTCGACCGTTTCTGGTTGAGCAGGCTCTTGATCTCTGCCGTCAACACTTTCAGGCCAGCATGCCCAGATCCCTTCAGTTTTAAGATCCCGCGAACCGGTCGAGCCAAGACCCGGAGAGGCGGGGCGCTACAAAATCATCACAAATCCTGCTAGCCCATGCGCACATCAAGGCAACGTCGATAGCAATTTTGCAACGATACCCGCTCTAGGCTTACGCGCGTTTTAGAGTTCTCCTGCCTCCCTCAAAACTTATATCTGGTCTATATAGATTTTGTATTGGACTTACGGAACCCGCAGATCTTAGATTTCCTGAATATCATCACCAGAGTGTCGCGTCGTGTCGCTTCACTTCGGGTTCTTTTGTCTCAAGGTCTGGATCGCGCCAGTCAATCAATTCCCGCTCGGAGCTGTTCCTCTTTGCTTCCAATTGATCCCCAATTGGGAGTTTTGAATGGCGATATCCGTTTGTAACGCAACCTGGATGCGACACAGGAAGGGCGGTTCAATAAGTTTGAACTAGGAGGCTCAGCCAGTTCAGAGTTCACCCTTTAGGGTGCCCCGCTGACGTGGAAATCTGAACCCGCTGCATAGGCGGTCTGAGGTCGCCCGCTGAAATTTATAGAAAACACTTTTGGCCAACAGCCATCGGAGAATCAATTTGAAGAACACTCAACGGAATCTGGCAGGATCAGATTCAAAACATCATCCAAACCACAGCAATCTTTCCCGCCGTAGTTTCGTCAGCGGGTCGCTGGCAGTAATGACAGCATCATCACTCACGCTCGGAAAGCCAACAGCTGCTTCCCCTACCAGTCGGACATTTTCCGAGGTCGAGCACGTCAAGCTGCACGGAGATCCGAACACGTATTGCGGGCACCCTCGCCAATGCGGGCTATTTAACTTTGGACGCGGAGAAATCGTCGTGATGCACAATCACGCGCCGTCCATGTATCAGGTACGCAGAGACATCCAGCACGACTTCGCGGGTTATCACAGCCGTTCTGTTGTCCTCCTGCAACGCTCGACCGACAGTGGACGGTCTTGGCCCGGCGAGAATGACGTCGAGGTCTGGAACGAGGCAGCGCCTCAAGAGCAGAGGGAAAAGTTTCTGCTTTCCGCTTTGACTTCACCCCGCCAGTCAATCGATCTTTCCCTTCCAGACTCGATCGTCTTCTTTCCACGTACTTTTCTAGGTCCAAATCAATTTGGCGCACCCCAGATGATCGCCTTCGCGCTGCGCTCTGCCGACAAGGGCAAGACTTGGGAAAGGGTTCCTACGCTCGTATTGCCGCCTCCCAGCTGTTACAGCGCTACTCCAGATAATGCACCGATCGTGCGAATGCCCGATGGGACGTGGCTCTTCCCAAATAGGGTTTATGGAGGAAAAGTGGGAGTGAGCCTGTACGCCTCGACAGACAACGGCCTTTCCTGGCAGTTTCGAACCCACATCTGCGAGCCATTTGGATATCCGGCGTTGCTGCTTTTGAAGAGTGGCCGATTGCAGTGTTACAACTACCCGTTGGGCATGTGCTATTCCGACGACGGCGGAAAAACCTGGAGCCAGCGCAAACTGATCATTCCCCGGGATCCTTCGCCCTGGGCCGTTAAAGACCCCGTGTACCACGAAGAGCTCGCTCATCGGTCTCCGACACCTCATTTACTGAAGGACGGACGCATCCTCATTCTTTTTGCGCGGCGGCTTTCTCCAAGCATGGGAATTGGAGGAGTGATCAGTGAGGATGGAGGGCTAACGTGGAGCCCCGACATTATTCTCAGGGATGATGCCGACCCTTCGAATACGACCGTGGTGGAAGGCCAACAACACGATTACTCGGATATTGGGTATCCGCTCCTGACGGAGCTCGACGACGGTCGCATATTTACCGCCTACTATTTTTTGAAGAAGGACGGGAACGGTTTCGGGGGTTCGCGCTTTATTGCAGGAAGCTTCTTTCGAGTTTGACGTCGGACGCAAAGACCAAGACGAAACCCTCTCTTGAGTGCAACTCGAGACTCGGCTGACCGAGCTAACTGGATCGCGCCCAAAAATAGAAAAACAGTCCAAGCTGTGTGAACTCGTCGATTCATGATTGCCTTCGGGACTAGCCTTCAAACGCAGAGTTCGGACCAGACCCTACCGAGAACTCCCATACAGGTGTAACCAGGAACTCCGTCATATATATACATCTCACGGCAGCGGAACATCTTTCCAGCCCTCCACACCGAATCGGATGTCTCGCTCCACAAATTCCCAAATCACGAGCCGTTTGCCTTGGAGGAATCCGGCCCGTCTCGCGAGTTCCTGGCGAACCAGCGTAGAGGCTCCGCCATCATTGACGATGGAAGCCAGTGGACGCCGGAGTTTCTTTGCGAGATGCGCAACGAATCCAGCAGAAGTAGGTTCGTCAGTCTCATAGATTCTGAGGAAGCTGTCTCCAAGCACAAGCACCGGTGAGTGTGGATCGTCTTGATAACGTTTGCCGTCATTCTTTTGGACGACCTGGTAGCACAGCACATCCTCCGGAGGGAACTTTTTCTCAATCCCAGACACCCTGACCATTTGGGCGACGTCGCTACGCCGTTTGACCATCACATCCTTGAGCCCGTAATCCGTTGAACCAGAGTCTGCCCAGCCCAAGCGACGGATTTGTGCGGCCACCTCCTCTGCAGCGATGATGACCGCCTTGCCAGACCAATGCGTGTCTCGAACAAGGTAGTATGGCTCACTCTCAGTCAGAGAATTCCTTTCTCGAAGTTCCCTAAAGGTCTCAAAGAGATCTGAGACTTCCACGCCGGCTCCTCTAAGCCTGGATATCAATCTGACGGTTCGCGAAGAAAACGACCGGTCGCCTACCTCTGCCCGTTGCGTGAGCTTGTCGGGATAGATGCTTGGCTTTCCAGGCATCGGGACGACCAGTAAGTGGATTCCCTTGTGAGAGAGTTGATCTCGGAACCTGAGGATGGATGAAAACGGGTCCTCATTTATTGCGTGGCCCGCGGCATCTGGAAAAGGTTCCACAAGGTAGCGAACATCTGGGGTATAGAAAAGCCATCCGTCACGTCCCAGAAGGGCCTTTTCTCCAACATCGGCTAGGAGCGCGAACCGCAGGCGTTGCCACCATGGCCGCGACGCCTGAGAAAACCAGGAGGAATTCTGTACATTGGTCTCCACAGCTCTGAGGTTTTCTTCGCTTGGCAGCTGGGAAAACAGCTCAGTGATCGCAGGCTGGCGACGCTGCAGACATGATTGGATGATCACGTCAGTCAGCGTTGATCCAAAAATAACGGCCAGGAACCAGGCACTTAAGAAAGTGTAATAACCACGTTGTTGCATTGGCTGAGGTTGGGTAGGATTCATTTGCTGGAATCTGCGCATCCGTCTCGACGTTGCCTATGCGTCCAAAAGTACGAAGCACTCTGCGTGCGATCCGGGACTGTCGACATTGACAACCAAGCACTCCTATTGGAAGCGGAAGAGGAAATCATTCGTCGCCTCTTCACGATCAAGGTGAAACCGACTGAGTTCGCCATCAAAACTGAAAGTACAGGAACGGATTGAAAGCCTGCGTGAACATGGTAACGATGGCCAGAAGGAAGAGCGGGACCAGAACCAACGCTCGGGGCCATGAGAGGCTGTCTACCCAATCGTGAGCTTCCAAAGGATGAAACGCCAGCAGAGCGCAGAGCGCCATCATTGTGAGAGAGGTCGGCGTATAAATCTGCGCCGCCAAGAGAACGGAAGCACTACCAACTGGCGAGACTGCCAGCATGGCGCCGAAATACTGAAATGCATGACCTAAGCTTGGGGAGCGAAACAGGACCCACGAGAAAAGCACGAGCACGAATGTGAGCGCCACCCGTGACCATGTGGGCGACCTCTCCCAGAGCGTCGTTTTCCCTTGCATACGTTCCAGTGCCAAGAGCACACCGTGATACATGCCCCAAACCACAAAGGTCCAATTGGCTCCGTGCCAAAGCCCGCCCAGCAGCATGACAATCGTCAGGTTGACATAAGTGCGTTGGCGGCCCTTCCTGTTGCCCCCCAGAGGCACATAGAGATAATCCCGCAGAAAGGTCGACAGAGAAATGTGCCAGCGCCGCCAGAAGTCAGTGATGCTATCGGCCCTGTAGGGTGAGGAGAAGTTCTTGGGGAATTCAAAACCCAGGAGACGGCCCAACCCAACTGCCATGTCCGAGTAGCCAGCGAAATCAAAATAGATCTGGAATGCATAGGCCGTAACGCCAAACCACGCATCCAAGACCGCTGGTGATTCGGCTGTAAAGACCGCGTCTGCAACGGCACCCATAGGATTGGCCAGCAGAATCTTCTTGGCGAACCCCAGAATGAACAGGGCAGTACCGGAAGCGAACTTCTCCCAATTATGATCACGTGTCACCAGTTGATCAGCGATGGTGTTGTAGCGAACGATCGGGCCGGCGACGAGCTGGGGAAAGATACTGACAAAGCATGAGAAATCGGAGAAAGATCGTGCCGGAGTGGCGTGGCCGCGATAAATGTCGATTGTGTAGCTCATGGTTTGAAAGGTGTAGAAGGATATCCCGACAGGGAGCGTAATCTCAAGAACAGGCATGCCGCCAGCTCCAAACAGATGGAGCAATCGGTTGAGGTTCTCGGTTGTGAACACGTAGTATTTGAAGAATCCCAGCAACGCCAGGTTTCCCGCCATGGCGGTGGTGAGGGCTGCCAGGCGCAGTTTCTGACTGGCTCCTGGGGTAGAAATTAGCCTGCCACAGATGTAGTCCTGCACAGTGGAGTACATCATGAGAAACACGAACCACGGCTTCCACCATCCGTAAAAGACGTAGCTGGCGAAGGTCAGGAACAGGTTTCGCCATCCGGAGGGCAATAAGTAGTAACAGAGGAGAACGATGGGCAGGAAATAGAAAAGGAAGATGTGGGTCGTGAAAACCAAGTTGATCTTCCCTCAGTTTGCTAGGATGGATTGGGGGCTACCATCAACTTACCTTGTCTCCCCCCACTGTTTTGTTCTGACGATGGAGCCTTTGGGCCTTCTAATTTAGCAGGTTCAGTGCGAACAGTTCCGCTGGACCATTCGAAGCCGAAGGCTTGTTGCAGACTTGGTAACGTCGATAGTTGGCCACACTGGAGTTTCTACTGTAGCGGTGTACTCGGCAAAGTCTTCATGCGGAAGAGCCCACCATCCTCTTCGAAATATTGTGCCATCTCGCGGACGATATCCCCCTTGTAGAAGCGGTTGCGTGCCGCTCGCAGGGCTTCGCGCCGTCCCTTGCGGGCATTCTCGTGCTCAGCCTCCACCCGCTTTTTCAAAGTGCGTTCCTGATCCGCGTTGCGGCAAATGTCGCCAGCCTTCAAAGCCCTGCCTTCGGGGAAGTAGACTTTGACACTCGATGGGATCTCCCTGCGGAAACGCTTCTGCTAACTCCAAGGGCTGGGGCCGCACCTTGGCGAAGCTCATGATACTCCACCTGTAGGCGTCACTGCCCGGGCCATTTCCCACAGCGTCTACGAGTCTCAACACCGCTTGCCCCCCAACGGCCGCGTCAAACGCATTGCCGACCTCTTGCAGAATTCGTTATGCTGTGAGCGTTGATGGCAATTTCATGAAGGCAACTGCGTATTACTTCCCTCGGAGTACCGGCCGCATGGTTCGTCTTGGGGCTTTGCTCTCCGTTGAAGTCATGCCGATGCACAAGAGCACGCATAAGACAAAATACCTCATGTTTCTGTTTGGAATCGGCATGTCATGCCTGGAAACGAAACTATTTCCCCACGCGGTTTGTCCAAACGGCCCAGTAGCGGACACCGTGCTGACTAAAATACTTGTCGATGATTCCTCCCATCCAGTACGTGTCGAGTGGCTCTTCGAGTGCCATTCGGTGAATCTGTCCAGATCGAAACCGTTCGAGATTTCCACCTATCTTGCCGGAAAACTCATCCCCTGCGGCGAGGCGCGGCTTGAGGGGATTGTAATGGGCGACAAAAACTTCCCCACCGTTCAGTTGCCCTCGGTGAACTTCGAGAACGCGATATTTGAACACGTAGGCATAGTTGTAGAAATCATTCGCCGGAAACTCTCCCGGAATCTCGACGAGCTGCGCCGTGATCTCCGCGCTCCCCGAGCTTGCCAGTTCGGGGTCGATTTGTTTAGTGCTTCTCTTCTCACAGGAGAGGAAGGTACCCAGCCATATTATGGCGATAAGGACCCAAATCCGGCGCGTAGGAGAATTATTTGCCACCCGGCACCTCTACTTGCGCCGACGTCCAATGGGGCTCCCACCCCGCAGGCAGGTCCAGCACCGGGCCCTCGTTGGAACGGGAAATAAGTCGACGCAGTGCGATGCTGTCTCCCCGTATGACGGGCGCGTCAGATAGGCGCATGAGTCCGATGGGTGCTCCATCGTTTTTGAGGCCTACCCCATCCTTTGGCGACCGTGTGAAAAGCACATAGTTTCCATCTGGTGAGATTGCTCCACAGTAGATGTGGCGACCGTCCTCTCCATAGACGAGTGTTCTCTTCTTTCCGGCTCCATCTGCCCTCCACAACTGAGTCCATCCTGCATCGGGCCTCTCTCCAACACTGGCAGCCATCTTCCCGCCGTCGACGATTTCTTGATTAGCGGGCCGGTTGGAGAAGATCAGCTGACTAGAATCCGGAAACCAGTCCGGTGTGCAATTCTGAAAGTTGCTCACCGGGTTGACTTCACCTGTGATCGCATCCAATCTGACAACTGTCCACCTCTCACCAGAGTAATTTGCAGGACCGCAAAACCACTTCCCGTCCGGTGACCAAAAGAACTGTTGGTAAATGCCTTTGCGCGACATACTACGAATCAGTTTCTTCGAGGCTAGATCATAGATCTGTATTCCCTGCTTCGCCAGGCAGGCAATCTGCTTCCCATCCGGTCCCCACGAAGCCCACGGGTATCCGCCCGGCGCCCCCATACTGACTGGATTCGCACCGTTCGAATGAGCGATGACGAGCTGCCCTTGGGCACCCCATTGATCATGAGCGAACTCCTTCTCCATGGGCATTTGGCGATAGAGAATCTTCTCGCCGTTCGGAGAAAAGCGGCCCCCCATTTCATTGAGTTTCGGAGTGTTGCTAATGTTACTCAAACGCGAGCCATCGGGCCTCATTAGGAACAGGTCCCAATCGCCGTTCTCAGTTCGCGCGCTGAAAGCGATCCAGCCCTTGTTACGGACTTCGGCGACCAGCTGCGTGTCCTTGACCCCAAGAGAGCTAACCTTCATAGGAGCAATCAAACTTGATACAAAAAGGAACAAAGCGAATCTGACTGAAATTCGTAATCCGACCATATCCTTTGACCAACCTCCTTGCATTGGTTTCCAAACGAGGGCGAAAGTTTCCGCAATCTTCGGTGGTCTGGCAGTGCTCTTGAACTAATCACCTCGCTCGGCTTCACAAACTCTGGAGAGAGTTAAACGCCTCCCGCTTACTTCTTGCCATCCTAGGTCCCAAACTCAATCCGATCGATCCGACATGAAAATCAACCCAGAGAAAGCGTTTCACAACCAATGGTTCGCCGCACTCGATCACCTCGTCGAAACGGTCGAGCACTTCCTCCAACTGTGGAACAAACTGAACTCAACCCTAACAAGACGGTGCGCAATCACTCACCGAGCCAATGCATAGGCCTCTACACGGGGATCGGCTCCTGCGTGTAGCACACCCATGTTCAAGTCGACCACGATGCCTGTATTCGAACCCATTGACCACGCGCCCACGATCTTTAGCTTATGTCCTTTTTTGCGCAGGGTCACTCAGTGCAACAGATTCGCCAATCGGGTGAGTCGGGTATTTGCGAACGGGCGGGAGAGGGTCAAACTTGAGTTTAGCGAGTGTCAACCAGCAGGCCACGAGATTGGCGGGATTCCATTCTAGTTTTCACTTCCTGGTAGCGGGCCATCATACTGACCGACTCTTGGTGCCGTCCCTGCTTTTGCAGGGCCCGCGCCAGCTGATAAAACGGCTGCGCGTGCTCACTATGAAGTTGGACTGTTCTCTCGAACGCGCCGATGGCATCGCCCACGCGCTGTTGGGCAAGCAGGATCTTTCCGAGTAGAAAGTGAAATCGCCATTCAGCATGACTGAGTTCCAGGGCTTTTCGGATCAACTGCCCGGCCCGGTCTAAACCGGCCTGACCTGGCAGCGCGGCCTCATACTCAGCAAATGCGCCGTAATACCAGCCCAGTGGGTTGGCTGGATGCAAACGGCGCAGCTCTGCCGCACTCACCTGCATCTTATCCGGCTCCCGGCCTTTCTCATAACACTCTAGCAACACCTTGTAGGCTATTTCAGAACCCGGCTCGCGGGTCAGCACAGTATTAACTTCTTGCTTCGCCCGGTCCAGATTGCCGGTGAGAAGGTGAGCCACTGCCAATGCCAGGCGCATCTTCAAAGAGTTCGGCAGACGCTTGACGCCGCTTTCGAAGACAGCCACGTTGGGCAGCAGCGCCTGGTTCTCGCCCAACAACTCTCCGAGGTCGAGATAGTAATCTTCGTTGGTCGGGTCTAGACGAATGGCCTGTTGCAGATGCATGAGTGCCGGCTCGATCTGGTCGAGCTTGAATTGCGTGTAGCCAAGCATGCCGTGCCAGGCTGCCGACTGCTCCATCATGTCTTTCAGAGGAGTGAGCATAGCCAGAGCCGTTGGGTAGTCACCTTGATTCACGCTGCTGGCAGCCAGGCCCATCATCTTCTCAGAGACAGCGGCATCCCGTTCGAGAGCTTGCAGCACATAGCGGGCAGCCTCTTCAGTTTGCCCGTTCCTCTGCAGCAGGACTCCCAGGCTGAGCAGGAGCGGCGCGTCGGTCGGGCTGCTGTCGGCCAGTTGGCGCACGAATTCTAGCGCGCGTCGGGACTGGCCAGCCTTAAAATGCGCTTCGGCCAGAGCCACGAGAATCTGCGCGTCACCGGGCGCAAACGCGGCAGCCTTCTCAAAGGCAGACACGGCTTGGGCGCTTTGCCCCAGGTGCAACCGGCTGGTTCCCAGGTTGAACCAGGCCGACACGTTTGCAGGACTGATCTGGAGAGCCCTCTCAAACGCCGCTGCTGCATCGCGATAGTTCTTCAGTGCCAGGTGATTGGCACCCAGATTGTTGCGCGCCTCCGCCGAATGAGGATTGAGTGCTACGGCTTTGGCGAACTGCTGCCCAGCCGCCTGCAGGTTTCCCAGTTGCGTATAAGCCACTCCGAGCAGGCTGTGGGCTTGATAAAACCCTGGCCATTGCTGGATGAGCTTCAGGCACAGGTCTGCCGCGTCTTGAAACCGGCCGCCCTGAAGGAGCGCGCCAGCCTCCTGGTAAAGCGAATCGCGCGAGGAACGAGACAAACTTTCGGTTTGTGCGAGGCTGGCCTTTGAACGGAACCCCGCTGCGGTCAGACTGAATAGAGCGAAAAGGACCAGGACTCGTGGGCACATCGGTTCGGATTTGCGTTGAGAAAGGCCTGGACGGGGGTCAAGGTATCTCCCGCATGACTCATCATAACGAGATCTCAGAGTTTTTGCACTGGCCGGACTGCCATGGCCGGACTGCCAACTTGAGGCTCAACGAAACCACACCGTCGCTGGCTCGATGCGCCGTCGATACGTGCGTCAATGGGGATGGCAGATGCAGAATCAGCCCCAAGAGAGAAAAACCATCGCTATTGCTCCACAACCGATTCCCCACCTCGATCGAGTGGTAATCTTTTGTCTCAGAATCAGGCTCCCAATTACAACTCCGATCGGTATGACCAAACCATTGGTAATTGGATAAACAATCAGGCCAGCCTGTTTGCTAATTTTTCCAACCACCTCCAAGGCCAAGATAGTAAGCATAATTCCTGACCAGTGTGTACAAGCGCCCAGCGCGGCTACCGCAAGAATTCCCTTCCCGTGTGCGAGTCTTTCGCGAGAGATGAGTTTATAGACCAAAACCACAACGACGCTGATCCCATAGAAATAGACCGTAAAAAGGGCACCGAGGCCCTCAGGCACAAAGCGGAGCAAGACAACGAACCACCCATTTAAGAGGAATGCCACCGTAATCCAGCGAACCCATTTCATCGTGAATTCGATTCGCTGTGTGCCAATTTCTCCGATGAAGATCACTGAAGCAATTGTCAAAACCACGCCAAACACCTTGGCTGAAGTGAACCGATCATTAAACCAGAAAACCGACAAAAGAACAGGCAGAGCCACCGACAGATTAAGGATGGTCCAATTTGCAGCTATGTCGCGTTCCCTGGACGCCGTGAGATAAGCCCAGAGCGTGGCCACATAGCAGACGGCTCCCGCGAGAGCGATCGCTAGAATTCTGTTCTCGTAAAGGGGCAGCTTCAACCAAAACACAAACAACAGCCCCAAGATAGTGCCGAACAATTGCTTGTACAGGGCGAAATCCCAATTGGGGTAGTTGCGTTTGGCGGCGAGTTCAAAAGCCACTCCCAGAAAGCCATAGACAGTGGCTGCCAGCAAAGCCAAGAGGATGCCTTGTGTCACGATGTTCCTTCAGCTTGCTCTCAGAGTTGCGTGCGGAACTACCATCCGCAATATCAAAGGTAGTTGAAAAAACTGGCTCAAAAGAGTCACAGCAGTCTCTCTGTGAAAATAGTTAGCTTGGACTGACGGCTCTCTACCGTTCGCTGACCAGGACTAAAGCCAGTCCGTCGCGCGTACCTGCGGGCCGACTTTGTCTTCAGCGGAAGCGCACTCACAGCAACCGAAGCCTTCGGCGCATCGAACCCTCGGTTGGAACTCATCAGATTGATACGCTTCAATCCTGTTTGGAGTTGAGCAGTGCTGTCATTCCTCCATCGACGACTACATTCGCTCCGGTAACATACGCTGCCTCTGGAGAGGCCAAAAAAGCCACCACATCGGCGATTTCTCCTGGACGCGCTATCCGGCCCAGGGCCGTATGCTTTGTCCAGTAGGATCGAAAGGCCTTGGGATCTTCCGCTGCCGACTCCGCTTTCTGCCAGCCGTGTGTTTCTGTGGCTCCGGGGCTGACACAATTCACGCGGATGCCAGAAGGACCAAACTCTGCAGCCAACGCTCGCGACATGGCCACCATACCGCCTTTGGCCGCAGCATAGAGAGCTGCGCCCTGTATGGTCGCGGTTGCATGAACCGACGCGATGTTGATGATGACGCCGCTACCCGCCTTGAGCATGAATCTTAAGGCATGTTGAGAGCAGAAAAAGCTGGCTCTTAGGTCAACACTCAGAGCACGGTCCCAATCATCTTGACTGACGTCTTGAGTCGCCTTCTCAAGATACACTCCGGCGTTGTTCACCAGGACATCCAACCGGCCATGCTTCGCGACGGCAGCCTCAATCAAAACCTTCGTGTGGGCACTCACCGCAACATCGGTCTCGACAAACAGCCCGGTACCGTAGCGGCTTCGCAATTCCTTCTCGACCCTCCGGCCGCTAGCGGCATTGATCTCGCCGATAACCACGCTTGCGCCTTGCTCAGCGAGTTTCATCGCCACGCTTTCACCGATTCCTGCACCTGCTCCCGTCACCACGGCTACCCGATCTTTAAGTTTCATGCAGCCTCCCAGTGAACCGTCGCTCCCAAAAGAAGCGTACAAACCTGTCGAATCGCTTCCTTAGATCCCCGAAATGCCCATACCTGGCTGTAATCGACGTACTCCTTGGTCAGATCTGTGCCTCCAATAGCCGGGGAATGGTATTCAATCTCGCCAAAGTCACCCAGGTTGCCCGCATCGTTGTAGCATTGGACCGCGTAACCGGTTTCTTCAATTTGATCGAAGGGGGTATCAACATATTCGCCGGACGGATTGACGGCAAAACTGCGAACAATCAAAGACGAAGAGCCATCGCTCAACGGACGAATATAACCCGCCCGCCCGGTAGAAGCTGCAGCCCGAATTGAGATCTTGTGCCGCTGCCGAGCGTCGATTTTAAACCAGACAGCCCTGGGCCCTGTCGCAAGGTGGGTCTCACCTGTTCGCTCAAGGTAGTCCCGAGGAACGGTTTGCCAAAGAGTAGGTATGATGACCTCGCCCCCGGCCGGAACCTGCATCAGGTTCCAGATGTCCAGAGGGAAGGTCGTATTGGCAGAGATTTGTGTGAAGGCAATCCTCTGTTCGTAGCCCACATAGTCGATCGTGTCTAGATATCTGGCAGCATCAATCTCCGCACGGAGGGGATTGGGAATCATGCGAACCGTCTTGGTCAACTTCACTGCACATTCCTGGAGCAGCCGATAGCTGACCACCGTAGGAGCGTTTGTAAGCTTGACAGAGTCTTCGAAATATTCGACCGAATACTGGCCGGGATCGACCTGCGCAGGGACGCGGTACGTATTCCAAGGATCAGAAAGATCCTGGATGAACAAAGAATGTTCCGGTCCCAGCCAGGTGCGATCACCACCGAAATTCTTCCATCCGTCCTGTTCAAAGAACGCCTCGGTCCCAGTGGAGCTGAAGAGTCTCGGATTAACCCAGAGCAAGCTCTCGCCGTAGTCTCCGGCAAAGAGGGCCAGAACACGACCACCGTGGGGCAGAAGAATAGCTCGGCCACCGGAAGTCCCTGCCAGTAGGACCGTCGGCAGCCGGTTGTTTCTGCTTAGTGCGTCCAGTATGTCATCCCTCATCCCGACTTGCCTCCCTACCGCCAATCACAATGACACGCAGAAGTCACTCCACACCCCAAGATCGGGATTCTTCGCAGCAGCGATTCACATCCACCTCGCCAATTTCCTGTCATGCCCGGGTCAGCATTCGCCTTCACGATCGGCGCATTTTGCCCGCAGTCGGCTTGTTCCTCTATTCACCGAATCGCAGGTAGATGAGTTCGACATTCGCGATCTTCAGGCAATAGGACACTGTCATTCGTCTAATTCCAGGAGATGATTGAATCTTCTTCTCATTTGACGGGAACGTCCGATTTACCCGGTTGTGCAACTTGAAGGTAGTTATGTTGCTTTCCGGGTCCACCTGCTTGAGAGTTCGGTGATCAATATTGCAGGTAAATGACTAACTCATTCTTCCCCGCGCGCGCGCCGCTTCCAACCAGGTCAGCATAGTAGCAGCCAAGTTTACGTTCGCGTGGGTAGTTATACCGTTGAACCTTGAGCTCGGTTCCGTTAATCCAAGCCTTGATCTCTTTGAGTTGTTTCTGCCGAATCTGGGGAAGAGCAAGAATGGGATGATCCTCGAAGGCAGATTCGGCACCGATCGTGTACATAAACGGAAGGTGAAAGCTAGACTGCAACCACCAGCTTTTTCCAGTATGCTTCGCGAAGGGATGCAGTGGCCGACGAGGGGTCACCTTCTCCTTGCTTGCCAAAATGCCTCCCTGCAATGCAGCCTCTCCGGTCTTTAGCTCAATCCAGGTTTCTTGCATTTCGCTGAACGCATTATCAACGTAAGCCCCGCAAAAGTTGGCGAGAGGCCCCAAACCAACTTTGTCAGCAAGAGTGTCCGTCAGCGGAAGGTGTATGAAACTATCCTGCACATTCACAAAGAGTGGAAACTTGAGTGCCGCACCGTCCGTGAAACCAAGCGGCCTATTACTATCGATTCCTTTGGTAAACTCGCATGGTTCCACCCTCCATTCGCGCAGCCCTTTGGGTGCTGAGTCTCTGCGGAACGTAACCTCCAGCAGCACCCCCTGTTTGGTCTGGTTCAACAGCTTCAACGGAGTTGGAGCTGAGTGACGTTTGGGCTGACTGGGAATGTCAGGCCTAACACTGACGCTTACAATCGTTGGACCGCCCGGTGGGAACAACACAGCAAACCGCTCAGTTCGTCCCTGTGCTCCTTGAGTTTTGATCAAGTAACCATGCGACGTCTGATCAATTGTTCCTTGAAGACCATACATTCGTGCAGCTTCAATTTTAAGGGGGGCTGGTCGCACCTCCAGTACCACAACCTCCTGAGCAGGAACAGTTATGGGCACGCGTGTGCCAAAGGCAGCGATAGGACCCTGTGGAGTCAGCCTCAGCCGCTCCACCGGATAGAGTTCACTGATCTCGCACTGCCCTGTCCCAGGGAATCCTAAAGTATCGTCGAGCGGTATCTCAATGGTGCGGTCCCAGTATTGCGGGTTGATAACGAAAACGAAGCCACGGTTTCCAATTGCGTGGCCATAAATCTCCACCGCTCCCACCCCAGGATTCTCGCCGGCCTGGTAGGTCTTTTTCCAGAATTCATAGTGCTGATGGACAAAGTCGGTCCAGCGTCGATAAAATTGAATGACACGCTCTTGGTTAAAACTCGATAGGCGATCCAACCAAGGCCGAATCTCGGCTAGCGTCAGGTTGGGAGTCACGGCCAGAGTCGAAAGTGCTCCGTATTCAAAGTTCCGAATATCAGGGACAACCGAGTTTTGGCTGAAAAAGTACTGGCAGTTGGTAAAGAATCGGTAAGGAAGAAAGTGGGTGTGGTGCAGAGACACCATTTGTTCCCGCCGCGCGTCGTCCAGCAAACGGGTCATGTTGAGTCCCTGCCATGGCGTATTAATGAACGGATCCGTGAGGTAGAGGTTGGGGTTGCTCCAGGCAAGCTTAGGGAGCAGTTCCTTCCAGTTTCCGGAATTGGACCAGGTCATCATCTGTGGCGAGACGCTATTGATGGCCTCCAGGAGATCGACAAGTCCTTTCACCTGATGGTACACACCATCCGCTCCAAGCGGATGACCATGGCTGGGAGCATAACAGGCTTGGAGGTAAAGAAAATCGAGGCAGTGAATTTCGAAGCCGTAACGCCTGCAGGTAGCCACCACTGTTTCCCGATAATATTTTACAAATTCGGGATGCCCGAAGCAGAAAAGCCCCTTTTTGCTTTTTCCGTTTTTATCCTGCATCAGCCACTCAGGGCGGTTCAGACTGTTGCGGTATTCGTTATAGTGAGGACAAAAGAGATAGTTGGCCCCCGAGTAGTCTCCCATGCGCACGCCCTGGCCGCGGGCGAAGCTCATTAGCTCCTCTACGGTCTTTGGAGACGGGTCGTCTGGTACCCAGTCGAATACTCCGGGGAACACCTGGTAATACTCCATTCCTAGCTTAGGCAATAGCGCTAGATCACGCTTCAGTAAGTGGGTATTACGGGACAAGGTGGGATGATCCTTCATCGTATAAAAAATGGTATCCCCCTCCACCTGCGTATAGCGATTAACGATAGAAGAAGAGCAAAACATGGGCCTCTCAAAACGAGGTTGATGGCGTTGCTGAACGTAAGCATCCATCGATGCCACTTCTCCTTCGTCATACCCGTAGCGCTCCCTACCTAGCAAGCGAATGGCGCCAAAAGTCAAGGAATGGCAAGCGTAGACTTGGCTTCCCGTCAGCAACTCATGAGGCGGGTATGAGACGCTGGTAATGGTCTTCGCGGTTTCAATTTTGGAGTATGGGAAGTCCAACGAGACGAACAACCCGCGGGTATCTTGACGATAAAGGGCGGCAACATCCTGAAGCTGAGTCCGCGCCACAATGGGTTCAACTTCAGAAGTCGCCGTCCATAAAGAGATTCTCCGCAGCACCGTCTGCTTCTTTGAAGTCAGACTGAGAGATTTCGTGATGCGCCCTGCTCCAGTTACCTCATACTTGAGCCTCCAACTGAGATCGCTCACATCCCCTTCGAAGATCACACCCCGAGCTGGACGATTTCCACCTGAGCTGACCAAGCGAACGCTACCCTTTTCGGGAGTGAACTCATTGCCATCGATTTCCACAACCCAAGGAACACCTGTCAGGTTGGCAAACTGGCGTTGATCCACGTGAAACTGCTTCTCCTTGAGCCCAGTCGCACCCCACGAGAGCGCTAACTGAAACTGCGCATCACCCACCAGCACAGTCTGTTCAGCCGGAGCGAGGCTTTCAGCCAAAGCGTTCCTTTCTGCCACAAGAGCCATGACCGTACAGTTCAAAAGGAACTCACGTCTCTTCATGTCAACGCCTCGAGACTTTAATAGACCAAGTCTCATGAGCTACAGTAACTTTCAGTGGAGTGGCCCTTCCGCAACCCAGGAAGGGATTCTTTGATGATGAATAGTCCGCCAAGTTCCAAAGGACTCGATCCCAGGCGCAGGCAAACCAGGGCATCAGCGCGCCACTCGGGCACATCCAAGCATCGTGGCACTCCAAAGAGTCTAGTCAGGGCAAATGGCTTCGAGGTGCGGCGGTTTGGCTATCGCGGCCAGCATTTGTGTGGCGGCCAAATAGGAACCACCGAAGAGAAACGCTTCTGTTGATGCATATCGTTCCGTGGTATTCCTTTGAAATGTGCCCATCGCCGTATTGCGTTACTACTCACTACCACTTCCGAATCGCAGCACAACTTTGGCCTGACCAGAGAAAGGCTCGATCTTCACGCGCTCTGTCTCAGGATCATAGGTGCCGCCCTGCACCCAGACAGCGCGTTTTCCCAGCGGGTGCGGCAGACGCAATTCGACCACGCGAGGGCGGCGGTCAGAGTTGCATTCGACTGTGGCGTGGATCTGCCCCTGGTCCAGTTGCGACTCGACTTGGAGAGAAAACGGCCCGAAATAGCTGGCGACGTTCTTCAAGTCGATGTGCTGTCCATTGGCAAGGTAGTTTCGAGGAATGCCCGGCAACAGGTCGAGACGATCTCCTTTCTCCAGATACAGCATCCAACGTGTATCCATGAGGAACCAGCCCTCTTCGTGGGTCTTGTGCGGGCTCGCACCGTAGTAGTGTTCCCAGAAGGTGTAAGTTTCGCGGTCTGCCAGGCTGGAGAGGGTGTTGTAGTAAGCCTTCAAAAACGGCTTCACCTCACCGCGGCGCAGGTGCACGATTGGATGACGGCTGTAGTAAGGCTGGCTGAAGGCGACATTCCGCTGGGTCATCAGCGCGTTATGGAATTGCAGCAAGAAAGTGGCCTCCGGCTCTTCCGGCGCCAGGATCTCCTGGAAAACCAGGTAGAGCGGCCCTAGCAACGAGTCGCGGCTGACCATGGCGCCATGCGTGAACCATTGCCCGCCATCGGCCTGCAGCGCCAGCGGACCCAGGTATTCGGTCCAGGGCGCCACAGTGGGGCACCATGTGCCATCGCCCAGCGGAATGACGGGAGACCGGCCCATCGCCTCGAAAAAAGCGCGCCGAATATCCTGTTTGAAAGATTCCGCCTCTTGCTTCCAGCGTTGCGATTGGGCCGGGTCAGAACGGGCCAGCAGCTCCGACGCCCGGCTCAACCCCATGTAGGCGTAGCCGTTCAGCATGAAGGAATGAAACGGATCTTCTGGATCGGCAGTTTTCCCTTCGAGCAAGCCGTAGCCTTTGCCGCGCAGTTCCTCGCGCTGGTTGCGCTGCCTCCACTTCAAAAGATATTCGCAAGACTTCAGCACTTTCGGTGCTACCTGCCGGACCCACGCCTCATCGCGTGTGTAGCGGTAGTGTTCTCCCAGACTCCACAAGACAGCTCCGGTTTCGAGCATGTAGCCGCCAAAATTCTGCATGAAGCCGTCTTCATGCTGCTTGTCGAGGAAATACTGGAGGGCTCGCCGGGCCACGTCGTGCCAGCCCATCGAGTCGAAGAACTGGATGATGGGTGAGCTTTCCGATCCAATGGCACTGTAAACCCCGATGGTGGAGGTGAGGGTACCTTTCGGTTCCAAGCCGTAGGTCACAAGGTCGAGATGCAGCAGGCCGGCTTGGATCATCTCGGTAATACGCTGCTCGGGCAGGTGGATCCCGGCGCCGCTGGCCAGTTTGTTCTTCCAGAAGTCTCGCGACTCTTTGTGGCGCTGAGCGAAGCTGTTTCCGGCAAGCTTCGTGGCGCGCTCGGCCGGGATTGGGCGGTGCGGCAAGAAGATTTCCAGAGTGGCCGTCTCTCCCGGGCGCAACAGGAGGGCGACTTCAGACTGAGGCAATGGTTGGCCGTTCAGTTTCGAGATGGCAAAGACCCGGCCGTTCGGGTAGAGCCCGAAACCCTGCTGCCCGTCAAACGACCACTCGGGCTTCTGAGCCGAGGACGGCGTCGCATTCCTGAAGAATGCATAGCGGGGAACTTCCCCCTGGTTGACCGCGGTCATGCGCAGAAACAATACCGTCTCTTCGGGTTGCTTCGTCTCGGCGGACCGCAGCTCATCAAACTGAGTCTGCTGCGCGGGCGTGAACATGTGGCCGCGGCCGTAACCATCAGCTACCAGAAAGTTCGTGCCGCGCAAAGTCTGGGCAGACAGGGAGGTGGACTCGAGGGAGGCAAACGCCGTCAGGTCATAGTGGACGTCTTCGTCAATTAGGGCGCCCTTCAGGATAGGCAGAGTGCTTTCTTCGAGCTGGCGCGTAATCTGCTCGACGGCCCCCCAGCCGCGTCCCATCAGAAAGTCGTACCGGCACGGCTTATTTTGGGTTTCCGGCAAGGATACTTCCTCACCGTGAAAACGCGGTTGAATCCAATCGAGGCGCTCACCGACGCCGAAGATGCGAATGTCACGGGTCAGTCCCAGCCAGGTCTGGCAGCGGAGCTTGCGTGTGTTGCTGGCTGCCTCGGAAAAGGATTCTTCCGGCTCGCTTTCGATTCGTCGAAGTGGCGCCTGAAGACCGCGGGCACGCAGCTCCGCCTGGATCCGTTCGTAGCTGCGCAGGTCACTGGATTTTGTGACGGTCACCTGATAAGCGGGGATGAAGATGGGGAAGCGGCTGTCAACGTCACGAAGGAAAAAGCTGAAGGGGTGTTTGTCCGCCTGAATCGTGACTAGGGTGGATCCTTTTCCCAGAGTGACTGCGCTGCCATTGATTTGAATCTCGATACGGAATGGTCCATCCTGTTCCGCTAAGAAGCGGTGCCCCTCGACACGGCCGCGGCCGCGGGTCAGCTTCATTTGAGTGATGGTCCCATGAATCACCTGCACCTGACCTTGCGGGCGCCCAGAAGCCCATTCAACGGCGACGTTTGTGGGAGCAGAATTGGCCTGCGAAGGGGCGGCAGAGGGGCGCTCTGCAACTGGCCACAAGCAAGCCAGGATAAATGCGCAAAAAGTTCGTTTTTTCCGATTGGCTGCTTTATGCATCAGGGCCTCCTGATTCGAAAGGTTGCTTTGGATGGGGAAGAACGGTTTCCGACCTGGCGGGCAGGACAGCAACGAATGGCAATGACCTGTTTACAAACGAAGAGTCTGCCTTCTCCGCCAGATGCAAACCATCCGGGAAGAAGGCAGACTCGATTGCTTGAAGCCTGCTTCAGAAGTAGAACTTGAAAGCGAACTGAATAATGCGGCCGGGAGCAGCGCTGGCTATGACCCCGGGAGTGCCCGCATTGATTGTGGCTTGGGGCAGACCAAAGTTGGCGTGGTTGAACAGGTTGAAAAACTCGGTGCGAAACTGCAGCCGCGAGCCTTCGGTCACCTGGAAGTCCTTGTGAATGCCCATGTCCCAGTTAAATAATCCCGGACCGCGCAAGATGTTCCGCCCCGAGTTGCCGTAGGTAAATTGAGTGGGCGCGCCAAAGCAGCTAGCGTCGAACCACCGGCCTATCGTGGGATCGGAGAGTTTCCCGTTACAGGTGCGATTGGGACGGCTGCCCCGCCCGGTATTCGCCGCATCTCCTGACCAGCCGGGAGTAAACGGATAGCCATCCTGCACGCTAACAATGTTACCCACGTTCCAACCGCCCAGGACATGGCCTGCAACTCCTTTCTTTCCCTTGAAGAACGGCAGTTGGTAAACCGAGCTGACAGAGAGCACCCGGGGCGCATCCCAGTCGGCCAGCCCGCGATCCAGCGAGAAATTGAAAGGGTCCGTTCCGGTGCTGGTATTCCCGCTGTTCAAGTCAATGTTCTTCGACCAGGTGAAAGAGGTCATCAGGGTCAGGCCCGCTGTAAAACGCCGCTCCAGCTTGGCCTGCATTGCATGGTAGATGGAGTTGCCAGACTGTTCGCTCAAGGTGATGTTGGCAAAATCGGTGAAGGGCCGCCTGGGCTGAACAGCGCCAGGCCCGGGTTGCGGCGTATTCAAGGCGCGAGACTGCTGCAGTTTGTTTCCCTTGGTGCCGACATAGCCGACATCAAGGACAAACGCCCCAGGCAGCTCCCGCTGAACAAACAGATTCCATTGCTCCGTATAGCCGAAGTTGCCATCGCGAGGATAGTGAGCAAGAAGGGTCGGAGTGGCCGCAAAAGATGACCCCGCCGGCAGGAACGTCTGGATGGTGTTGATCGGCCGCCCGTCAAGAATGGTGTTCAAAAGACCGCCTTCCCGCACCAGATAGGGAACTGATTCGAACTCGCTTTCCCGGTTTCCATCCAACTGCACGTAGAAAATGCCGAAGCCGCCGCGAATCACGCTCTTGTCGGTCAGGCGGTAAGAGATCCCGAATCTTGGCGCGAAGCTCTTCCAGTCGGTGTCGCGTAGCGACCGTTCCGGAACTCCGGCCTGGGCCGCAGTCACGATTAGGGGACGATAGGTTGGGACCGAAAGGGGCACTGAACTGTGCCCCGTGGGGTACGGGGGGGAAATCACTTTTTCGTTGGACACCACAATGGCCCCGCGGCCATTGCGCGATGCCGGATCGAAGCTCGCCAAGGCGTTGTTTTTCTCAACGGTCGGTAGATTCACCTCGTAGCGAATCCCCAAATTCACCGTCAGCTTAGGAGACACCTTCCAGTCATCCTGAAAATAGCTCCAGACGTTGCGAATGCGCTGGTAGTACCAGCCCGGTGGCACGTAGCGCCCACCGCTGAACGGAATGCCCAAGAGGTAGTCTCCGAACCCCTCACCCGTGCCTGCCGTGCCGGCTGGATTCGTGGTCGCGGAGCCGTTGAACGAAAAGGTGCCCGCACCCTCGCCGGTGGTCGTCAGGTTTTGCTGCCAGCGACGGTGGCTGAAGCCTGTCTTGAAGGTGTGCTTGCCGCGAATCATGGAGATATTCGAAGTATAGTCCCAGTTGTTGGAAACATAGGTCAGAGCGAAACCACCTCCTGGCAGTCCGGTAAATCCCGAGTAGCTCAGGGTTGGAAAAGTTGGAAATAGGTCGGAGATCCCTTTGCCAAAGCCCTGAATTCCTGCCTCCGTTGTCCAATCCGTTCCACCGGGAATGATATTGGGATTGCCAATGTCATTATAGGCCCGCGCGAAAGAGATTCGAGATTCCACAGTGGTGGACGGGTTGATCGTGTGAAACCAACTTAACACGGTGCTCGTGCCGGCGGTATCTTTGAGGTTCGTCCCGGGATCGTAAGGCGGCTTGGAGAATCCGCCATAAGGGCCCACACCGAACGGCAGAAGTTGCGGATGAAAGGAGTAGCGGAAGTTAATTGAGTTGCGGGAATTGATCTGGTGATCCACCTTGCCGGTGTAGTGCTCAAAGTTATCATCGACGTTCGGGTTGTTGACAAAGTTGTTGTTGATGCCGGGAAGGTTGGGTTTGGGAATCCATTCAAGAAACAGCTTCGTTGCCGAATTAATGCGGTTCGCTGGAATGATGTTTCCTGGAAACGGGTCACGGAGAAAGCGGCCAGGATTGTTGGGGTCAGGCCGGGTGGTGATCGGATCATAGATCTGATTCCTCAGCTCGGAAAGATCCCCATTCCTCATTCTATCCGTCGGGACCGACGCGCGGCGAGTAAAGCCGGCGTTCTCTCGTTGAGCTTCAAAATTGAAGAACCAAAAAGTTCGATCCTTCCGCACAGGCCCTCCGATTGCACCACCAAACTGGTTGCGCTTGAGTGGTTCCACGCCTGGCGCAAAGAAGTTGCGAGCGTCCAGTGCATCGCTGCGCAGAAACTCCCACACAGCGCCATGCAACTCATTGGTGCCGGATTTCGTGGAGACATTGATCACGTTGCTGCCATAGCCATATTCCGCCGAAAAGTTGGAACCTTGAATCTTGAATTCGCCAATCTCATCCGGGTTGGGGCTGAAGATCGTTCCTCGTCCATTCTGGTTTGAGGTGTTGGCGCCATCGATGAGAAACAGCATCTGGTTCGGCCTGGCCCCATTGGCCGTCACCGCGACGTTGGTGATGGTGAGGGCGCTGGCGCCACCCGCCAGCCCGGAACTGGTTTGGTGATTGAAGGTATTCACAGACCCTGGAGTCAGCAGCTGCAGTTGTTGAAAGTTGCGTCCGTTGAGCGGCAGATCGACAATGCGCTGTTGCTCAATCAGGTGTCCCACGGCGGCGTCGTCGGTCTGCAGCGTGGGCGCTGCCGCCATTACTTCAATCGTTTCGGTCACCTCGCCGACTTGCAGGGAGAGGTTGACCCGGAAGGTGGCGTTGACGTCCAGCTTCACACTGGAAACCGTCGCCGTGCGAAACCCTTGCTTCACGGCTTTCACTTCGTAGATGTCCGCTCTGAGGTTGGGAAAGGTGAAGACCCCCGCCTCGCCCGTGGTTTCCGTGACCGTAATGTTGGTTCCCAAGCTCCGCACTGAAACCTCAACTCCAGGCACCACAGCACCTGAAGGATCGGAAATGAGCCCGACCAACGTCCCTGTCGTTCCCCCTTGCGCGTAGGCAAGTGACGTAATCAACAAGGTTGCCAAGCCCAACTGCAGCACGAGAATCAACAGTCGAGAGAGCCGATTCTTCTTCTCCATACGTCCTCCTTATTATTGAAAAAGCTGGATGGCTTTGGGTCACAGACTCGTAGAACACCGAGTTATTCGTTAATCGAATATCGAATGTTTATCATCACGTTTTCTAACCTGTCAAGTTTTTTTTGGTTTTTTTCGGACAAGTAAGCCATAAGATACAGATTTTACTTGAGATATTTTTTGACGAAGAGGGGGCCCTCAGGAAACACGCCCTGGAAAACTGCTTGACTTTTTATTTTGTCTACTCGATTATCGAATATATGATCAGAGCAATGAAGCGCGGGACAATGCGGTCTCAACTCACCGACCATTTGTTTGACGCCATCCTGCATGGCGAACTGCGCCCCGGAGATCGGATCGTTGAAGGCAAACTGGCCCGGCACTTGGAGGTCGGGCAAAGCACGCTTCGTGAAGCGCTGCAGGAGCTGGAATATCGGGGGCTGCTCACGAAGAATGACAACCGCGGGACCTTCGTGACAAAGCTGACGCCCAAAGAGGTCGAGGGAATCTATGCCGTGCGTCTCGAGTTGGAGCCGCTGGCGGCATCGCTGGCTCACTGCAGGCTGACTTCCGAGCACGTATCCCGTTTGACGAGTTTTTTGGACAGGATGGAGAGTGCTCGCCGACAGCACGACATCATTGACTTGCTCAAGAATGATCTGACGTTCCACCAATGCATATGGAAGCTGTCGGATAACACCTCGCTGGAGCGTGCGTTGAACTTGGTCTGCGCTCCACTCTTTGCTTTTTATCTATTAAGGCTCTCTTCCAGGGGGGCAGCCTACGACTTCAGCCGGGACGCCTACGACTTCACGAAGGACAACCAGGAGCACTATGCGTTGGTGGAAGCGCTAAAGAAGGGTGGTCCAGAAGAGGTCAGAAAGTACTTCAAGGAGATGATCGAGATCTTTCGCGTCCGCCATCTCGAACACGTCCATGCAGTCGAGCGAGAACAGGCTAGACCGCCGCTGGTCGGGGTGATTCGACCGAAGGAACAGACCCCATGAAGATCACTGATGTGGAGGCTATCTATGTTCGTCTTCCCGAGGTCAAGGAGCAATGCGACAGCGGGCAGGATGCGTTGATTGTCAAGATTCATACCGATGCAGGCATCACGGGTATCGGCGAAGTGGACTCAGCGCCTCTGGCCGCCAAGTACGTCATTGAAGGACCCTATTCGCACACCGCTACCTGTGGGCTCAAGCACCTGCTCATTGGAGAAGACCCCTTCCAGACCGAGTATCTTTGGGACAAGCTGTATCGTGGCAACATCTATGCTGGAAGGCGCGGGATCGGCATTCACGCCATGAGTGGCATCGACCTGGCGCTATGGGACATTAAAGGAAAAGCGCTGAATCAGCCCGTGTGGCGGCTGCTGGGAGGAGGATTTCATCGGCGCATCCGGTGTTATGCTAGCTCCTTGTTTGGCCGCACACCGGAAGAGACCGGGAATATCGCGCGCCAGCTGCGCGACCAGGGATTCTCGGCTGTTAAGTTCGGCTGGGCACCCATGGGAACGGACGCCAAGACAGACGTGGCCCTGGTGCGCCACGCACGCCAAGGGCTGGGAGAAGACGGCGACCTGATGATCGACGCCGGCTTGGTGTGGGACGCGCGGACCGCGATCCAGCGGGCCAAGGCCTTTTCCGAGTACAACATCTTTTGGCTGGAGGAGCCCCTTCAACCTGATGACTATGAGGGATATCGCAAGCTCAGTGAGGCGACGCCGGTACGGATTGCCGCGGGCGAAGAGGAAAGCAATCGGCAGTCTTTTCTCGAACTCATGGATCGAGGCCGGATTGACGTGGTGCAGGTCGATTTGACCCGGTGCGGTGGTTTGACCGAGGCCATGAAGATAGCCAGCTTGGCGGCCGACCGGGGACTGCCCGTGGCGAATCACGGATTCACTACCTACATCAATGTGATGGCCGCCTTGCATTGGCTGAACTCAGTACCGAATGCGTTGATTGCCGAGTTCGTCGTCCAGCAGTCCACCCAGCTGCGCGAGTTCATCACACGGCAGAAACTGCGAGCCATTGATGGATACCTGCCTATTCCCGAAGGACCTGGTCTGGGGATCGAACTGGATGAAGAACAGATTCGGCGATTTCGGGTGAGTTGAAATCACCTGGGAAAGGAATGTTTTCAATGGTTGCGCGAGGCATTGGTTCTACTCCTTCTGACACGTCATTGGCAGTCGAGTTCCGTCGGCGCCTCGCTGTGCCTGTGCTTCTAGTGTGTGTCCTTATATTGGAGTTCTCTGGAACGACCGGGCCGCTCAGGCTCAGGAAGCGTTTTTCGAAACTCGTGTTCGCCCGGTTCTGGAAAGCCAGTGTTTCGCTTGCCATACTGGATCGAAATTGGGCGGTCTGGAGCTGAGTTCGCGGGAGGCGCTGCTGAGAGGCGGGAAATCAGGCCCAGCCATCGTTCCTGGCCAGCCCAAACAAAGCCTGCTGTTGCAGGCTATCAGCTACACGCATGAGCGGCTCAAAATGCCGCCGCAGGGGAAGTTGGCCGATGAGGCCATCGCCGATCTCACCCGCTGGGTGGAAATGGGGGCGCCCTGGCAGCCAACCGGGAAATCGGCACAAGCTGCGCCAAAGAGCGGAGAGTATCAGATCACGCCCGAGCAGCGGCGATACTGGGCTTTTCAGGGTTTGACCAAACCGGCGTCGCCTGCAGTCAAGAGCCAAAGTTGGGCGAAATCTCCAATCGATCGGTTTATCCTTGCCCGGCTCGAAAGCCAGGGACTGGCGCCCGTGGAGCCAGCCCCGAAAGAGGTGTTGATTCGCCGGGCGACCTTCGACCTGACCGGCTTGCCGCCGACGCCCGCAGAAACGGACGCTTTCCTCAAAGACACTTCTCCCAAAGCGTTCGCGAAGGTAGTTGACCGGTTGCTGAGCAGCCCGCACTATGGTGAGCGGTGGGGCCGCTACTGGCTGGATGTAGCCCGCTTCGCCGAAGATGACACCCATGGCTGGACCAAACCGTTTCCCAATGCCTTCCGTTATCGCGACTGGGTGATCGATGCTTTCAATCAGGACTTGCCATACGATCTTTTCGTGAAGGCACAGGTCGCCGCCGACTTGCTTGGGCGGCCGGATACCGAAAAGCTCCTGCCGGGTCTAGGTTTCATGGGCATCGGGCCGCGTTTCCAGCAAGTCATCGGACCGGTCAAGGGCTTGGCCGAAGAGTGCAACGACCGCGTGGATGTCTTGAGTCGCGGATTCCTGGGCCTGACCGCCGCCTGCGCTCGCTGCCACGACCACAAGTTCGATCCGATTTCGGTCAAAGATTACTACGCGCTGGCAGGGATTTTTGCCAGCTCCGATTATCACGAATACCCGCTCACCCTCGCCAAAGTGGTCCAGGAATACCAGGAGCTGGAGAAAAAGATCAGCGACCAGGAAGCGGCTCTCAAGGAGTTCGTTCAACTGCAGGGAATGCAGTTAGCGGAGATCCTGGCAGCCAAGACAGCGCAATACTTGGAGGCTGCCTGGCGAGTGCTGAAGCAGTCAGAGCACAATTCGCAGACAACTGCAGAGCTGCAGCTTGATCCAGAAACGCTCGAACGGTGGGTGAAGTATCTCCGCGCGACTGAAAAGGACCATCCATACCTGACGAAATGGAACGAGCTGTTGGCGGCTGGCGGCGATGCTGCCGAAGTCAAAAGGGCCGCGGAGGATTTCCAAACTCTGGTGCTTTCCGTCATCCGCAAAAAGAAGGCAATTGATGAGAAAAACCGCATCATTTTGGCTCAAGCGGAAGATGAGAAATACTGCAAAGGTTGTTCGGTAAGCCTTCTCTCGATGGAACGCGACGCGTTTGTGCTGTGGGGCGAGCTGTTCGACGAGAAGCGGCGAGAGGATGGTCAGTGGACCGAAGGCGGCGTTCTGCTCTATGAGGGAGAAAAGATTGACCGCTTTCTCGGAGCGGAATGGCGCGCTCATCTCGAATGGATGCGGCAGCAATCGGCGGAACTGAAGAAGACGCTGCCGCCGGCTTATCCATACCTGCATGGAATCGCCGAGTCCGGCAAGCCAGCAGACCTGCGAATCCATTTGCGCGGAAACCCGGAGAACCTGGGCGAAGAGGCGCCCCGGCGATTTCTGGCGGTGTTAAGCGAAAGAAGTCCTCCCTTGTTCCAGAACGGCAGCGGCCGTCTCGAGTTGGCCGAAGCCCTTGCCCGTCACCCCCTGACGGCTCGAGTCATTGTCAACCGAGTCTGGCAGCATCACTTTGGCCAGGGAATTGTGCGCACGCCCAACAATTTTGGCCAACTCGGCGAACAGCCCAGCCATCCGGGACTATTGGATTACCTGGCCAGCCGGCTGGTCGAGCAGCGCTGGTCCCTCAAAGCGCTTCACCGGGAAATTGTCCTGTCGGCTACTTACCAGCTGAGCAGCGCCCAATCAGAAAGGAATTTTGCCGCCGATCCGGACAACCGGCTGCTTTGGAGAGCTAATCGGCAACGGCTCGACGCAGAGGCGCTCCGCGATGCGCTCCTATACGTCGGCGGAAGCCTGGACCCAACGGTTGGCGGTCCTTCGGTCGAACTATCCAAGGAGAACCGTAGGCGCACAGTCTACGCCAAGATCAGCCGCCACAAGCCGGATGTGTTTCTGGGGCTGTTCGACTTTCCGCATCCAACTATCACGAGTGAGCAGCGCTATGTCACGAATGTTCCGTTACAGCAGCTGTTCTTCCTGAACAGTGATCTCATCCACCTGCAGTCGGAGAAGCTGGCCCAGCGCCTGTGTGGGGCCGCTCCTGACGATACCGCACGCATCCATCAGGCTTACCGGCTGCTGTTTGGACGCGTACCCACGTCCTCGGAACTGGAGACGGGATTGCAGTTTCTGCGCTCCAACCGGAAAGATCCCAGCGAGACGGCATCAGTCTGGAAGCAATATGCCCAAGTCTTGCTCAGCTCCAACGAGTTCAGCTTCGTTGATTAGCCGGGCAGTGCCATCAAGCATGAAAATTCCCCTTGGCGCGTAGGGAGAGGGGACTATATGGCAACGAAGCAACCCCATTTTCACTGGGGTTCTCCATGCCGCTTCGGTGGCGCCACGACCGATGAGTAATGAATTCCTCGTTCTCGTTCCGGTCATCTTACTTCGCTTTTCGTCGAGGACGCGCACGAGGACGGCGACGAGGACGATTTTCAGAGGAGCATACCGATGAACCATTCACCTGTCCTTTCACCACTGACACGTCGCGAAGCTTTGTGCCGTATTGGAGGCGGCTTTGGGATGCTGGGACTGGCGAGCCAGTGGGGTGAACCATGGTGCAGGCGGCAACCGGAAACAGCCCCGCTCCGCTAGCCGTTAAGCCCACGCACTTCGCGCCGAAAGCCAAACGGGTGATCTTTCTCTTCATGAATGGCGGGCCCTCTCAGGTTGACACTTTCGATCCCAAGCCGATGCTGGACAAGTATCACGGGCAGCCGATGCCGGGGGGCAATCCGAAAACGGAGCGCAAAACGGGCAATTTGATGAAGTCTCCTTTCCGTTTCAAAAAATATGGCCAGAGCGGCATTGAAGTGAGCGACCTCTTTCCCAAAGTGGGCGAGTGCATCGACGACATCTGTGTCATTCGGTCGATGCACACCGACATTCCAAACCATGAGCCGTCGCTGCTGATGTTGAACTGCGGCGAAAATCAGCCGGGACGCCCTTCCATGGGATCCTGGATCACTTATGGGCTGGGCACTGAGAATCAGAACCTGCCCGGATACGTTGTGTTGTGTCCGGGAACGCCGATTGTCGGGGCGCCGCTCTGGAACTCCAGCTTTCTGCCGGCGGTTTACCAGGGGACCTACATTCCGAATCAGGAAAGTGATCCGCAAAAGCTGATCCAATACGTGGGAAGCCGGCAACCGCTTTCACAGCAGCGGCGCCAGCTGGATTTGCTGGCCCAGTTGAATCGCATGCATCTCCAGCAGCGAGCGGTCGACACGCAGCTGGAAGGCCGGATCGAAGCCATGGAGATTGCGTATCGCATGCAAACTGAGGCCCCGGAGGTTTTCGATGTTCGAAAGGAGGCACCTGCAACGCTGGAACGCTACGGAGAAGGCGATTTTGCACGCGGCTGCCTGATGGCCCTGCGTCTGGTAGAGCACGGAGTGCGAGTGGTGCAGATCTACTACGGCGATCAGCAACCCTGGGACAATCACAGCGACATCATGATTCACCAGAAACTGGCTCGAAGGGCCGACCAGCCGATTGCCGCTCTTCTCAAGGATCTGAAAGCGCGCGGCCTTCTGAACGAGACCCTGGTCATCTGGGGTGGCGAATTCGGGCGGACGCCGGCGGTCGAGACCAGCGCGCGTGTGCGCCTGCAGAATGGCAGGGATCACAATCCTCATGGTTTCAGCATGTGGCTCGCCGGCGGCGGCATCAAAGGCGGCATAACCTACGGAGCGACCGACGATTTCGGGTTCAAAGCCGCCGAGAAGAAAGTCCATGTGCACGATTTGCATGCCACAGTCCTGCATTTGCTCGGACTGGACCACACGAAACTCACCTATCGCTACAGCGGCCGCGACTTCCGCTTGACGGACGTACACGGCGAGGTCCTTCACGAAATTCTGGACTAAGCAGCGGGTTCTCCGGGCAACCGAAGCGTTCGAGGAGTAAGACTCTGTGATGGGCCGCAGTTATCGCTTTGCAGGGAGCTGGCCTGGAGCTTGCCCAAGCTCGTCACTGCCGCAAGAACGTCGAAAGCAGCTTTCACCGGGCGGAGCCTTGAGATTGGCTTGGCGATTTCGCGACACAAGCTAACGAATCCAAATCGGAGTGGATGCACGGATGATTTTCACTACGCTTGACTTTGATCGTCCAGGAAAACAGCAGAGTTATCTCCAAGCGCCGTACTCCCACAACCTGGGAGGTTGGGCTAACCTGATGATTCCCATCACCGTGATCCAGAGCGGCAAAGGGCCAACAGCTTTGGTTTTGGGCGGCAACCACGGAGATGAGTACCAGGGGCAGATCGCGATCATGAAGCTGGCGCGCAAGCTGCAGCCCCAGATGGTTTCGGGAAAGATCATTCTGATTCCTTCATTGAATATGCCCGCAGCCAAGGCGGCGACACGGCTGTCGCCCCTGGACGGAAAGAATTTGAACCGGTCGTTTCCCGGAAACCCCGAAGGCACTGTGACGGAAGCCATCGCCGACTATCTGACGCGCGTGCTGTTTCCAATGTCCGAAATCATTATTGATATCCACTCCGGAGGGCGGAGCATGGAATTTCTGCCCTGCTCTCACATGCACCTCGTGCCGGATTTGCAGCAGCGACAGCGGATGCTGGATGGGATGTTGGCGTGGAACACCGATTTCTCATTGCTCTATACCGACGTTGCTGGAACCGGGCTGTTGCCGGTCGAAGCGGAAAACCAAGGCAAGATCGTCGTGACAACGGAAATGGGCGGCGGAGAGGCGATTCCGGCCGCGATTCACCGGCTGACCGAATCGGGATTGGAGAACGTGCTCATCCACTTCGGCCTCCTGGAAGGCCGAAAGCAGGCACGAGAGAGCCTGGGGAAAACACCGGCCATCCTGGTTCAGGCGCTCAAGCGCGAGAACTATTTGTTCGCGCCGGAATCAGGAATCTTTGAAGTGATGGCGGATTTGGGAGAGCGCGTCCAGGGTGGTCAGACCATCGGCCAAATCCACTTTCTGGAGCGTCCGGAGCGGACGCCGGAAGCCGTGGTTGCCCAAGACAGTGGTTACCTGATGACGTTTCGCGCACCCTGCTTGACTCAGCAGGGCGACTGTGTGGCCGTGATCGCTGAGGAAGTGGACCCGCGGAGCTTGCGCTAAAGAAAGGGTCTGTACCCCATGAAAAGGAGAACGGCCCGCTGACGGCAATTGCGAGAACCACTGTCCAGACTCTCACCCGCAGGCGTGTCTGGCTGCTGGTGGGATTCATGTGGGTAGCTTACTTCCTCAACTACAGACCGCCAAGTCGTCTTCTCCATCTTCCCGATTCTCAAATCGGAGCTGAAGTTCAGTGACACGCAGCTCGGGCTCACCGGCTCGGTATTCCGCGATCTGCTCTCTGTTTGCGGGCCAGATTGGCGACCGCTTTTCCAAACGCAGTCTAGCTAGTTTCTGTCGCGAAACTCGAAAGCCCTTCCTGTGAGGGCTTCTTAACGTTTTTGGGGCCCATGAAATGAAGTCCTTCTAGCGACGTTTCCCGACGCGGTGGGCAGCC
>Ga0163150_10000669_pt1 | contig 62585 bp, 58 predicted proteins | sample OliLakLV19P2IB_FD_148628 | JGI IMG/M metagenome (GOLD analysis project Ga0163150, IMG submission 148628) | Freshwater microbial mat bacterial communities from Lake Vanda, McMurdo Dry Valleys, Antarctica - Oligotrophic Lake LV.19.P2.IB | ecosystem: Environmental > Aquatic > Freshwater > Lake >...
CCGCGCCGCCAGCACCGCCAGCGGTTCGCACGAGGCGTCCGAGATTGAGAGGGAGGTCACAGGCTCAAGGCAGGTCGTTGTCATGCCCGGAGCTTACACCCCCTGTGCAAGAAACTGAGATGCGCCCTGCTGGTGGACACCAACGTCCTCGTTTACGCAGCCAGTCCTAATTCTCCACTTCACGCCATCGCTCTCGCCACGTTGGCTCGTCATCGCACGGCTCGGCGGCAAATGTGGATCAGCACGCAAGTCATCCGCGAGTTTCTGGTCGTGATGTGCAACCCAAATCTGACCACGCCTGCCCTCAATCCAGAGCAGGCCGCCGTGTCTGTTCGCTACTTGCTGCGCCGTTTCTGTGTCGCCGAGGACACGCACCAGGTTTCCCGCGCCTTGAGCCGGTTGCTCACCCTGCTGCCGGCGGGCGCACGCCGCATCCACGACGGCAACATCGTCGCCACCTGTCGGGCTTACGGGATTCCATCCATCTTGACGCACAACCCCGGCGACTTCGCTCCGTTCTCCAGCGTCATCGCCATCGAACCTTTGATTTGGCCCGGTTGAGCAGATAATGGACGACCTCTTCAACAACAAGTCGTTCGAAAATGCCACCGTCTTCGAGTTTGGCTACATTGCCGAGCCGCAACAGTTTGAGGTTCGTCAAATTCGTTTCCACATCGTGTCTCCCAAAGGACAGGGTGAATTCGAAGTCGCGACGTTTATCAAGCGTGGCAAAAGGAAAGAGAAGACGGTCGCGGTAAACCAGTTGGTGGTTATCCAAGGGTGGGGGCATCCAAAATTCGAGCCACACACAACGCACATTGATGGCAAGGCGAAGTTCCACGCCTTTTCAAATATGTGGGACGATCTTCTGGATCAGCATTTGGCGTCCTTGGTGCCAACCTTCCAATTGATCGTTGATGGAAGGAAAAGACCGCAGTTGCCACGCAGGCCAGAGCGGGTGTCTCAACCCGAAAAATCTTTGACTCCTTCCCGCGTTACGCCCGAGATGGACAGAAGAACCAAGGCTAAACTCCACAGAAACGAGGCGCTCCGCCTCAAAGAGAAATGGGGTGTCGACGCAGTCCAAGTTCGTTACCGAGAAACTGGCGACTGGTATGCCCTGCTCAACCGCTTTCCTGCCGCCCTGTTTGACCTTCATGGCTACATTCTGTTTCCAACCGAGGAGGCGTACCGAACGTCGCCATACATCAACCGCGGCAAGCAAATCCAAGTTCCGAAGCCCGGTATTTCAGCGATTCCCGGTTATCGGCCTTTCCCGATAAGCGAATTAGCAGGCAGCACACTTGTTGCAGACATCGAAAAGTTCAAATCAGACAAGCAAACCGATCCAACAACTGTGCAAGCACTCATCAATGCCCGTGTTGGTCAGGGCAAATTTGGATTTGAAGTTCGTCAAATCTGGAATCACCGCTGTTCCGTTACTGGTTCATCCACGTCGGCTGCTCTTGAAGCGTCGCACATACAACGGTGGGCGGATTCAAACGATGCTCAACGACTTGATCCAAATAACGGCCTTCTTCTGACAGCCAACCTGCACAAGTTGTTCGATGCCGGCTTAATTTCATTCGAGGATTCTGGAAAGCTGCTTGTTTCAGGAAAACTTTCTTCATCGGAACAGGATATTTTTGGAGTCGCGGGGAAAAGGTTTTCCCAAAAACCATCTGCGGAAACCGCTGCTTATTTATTGCATCACCGAATTAAAAATGGTTTTCCGGCGAGGAGCCACGCTGAAGGTCAATGATGCGAATCTTCGCGTTTATTCTTGTGGATCGCCAAACGCCAACTGCGAATGGGCCTTCAATGCTCCTTCACCCAGGGAGGGCGTTCTCAGTGCGCTCCGCAGGATGCGACCAGAGGTATTCGCGCACTTCCAGTTGCATCCGGTCCAGTTCGGCCAGGAAGCCGCCGACGGACAGATGGTAGCTGAGGGGATTGGTCTCGGTCGCGCGCAATTGCTCGACTTGCCACTGGAACCGTTCGATGCGGTGGAGCGTGGCCCGATATTCCTGTTCGTTTTGAATCACGCCGGAACCAAGGCTTGTTTGGCCGCAACGACGCGGCTAAATTCCCGGTATGACGCGCGAAGAAATCATTCGGGACATTCACGGACTGGAGGCGGAACTGGCCGCCTTGGAAGATCAATACGGCCTGTTGTCCGCTGACTTCTATCACTGCTTTCGCGCGGGGGAATTGGAGCAGACGAAGGATTTCATCCGCTGGGCCGGTTGCTACGAGGCCAAGTTGGATCGGGAAAACCGCTACCGTCAGCTCGCGTACGAACATCTGCGCCAATTACGGCAGCGTTCGGGACTGGGCGCGCTGTCGCTGGCTCCGGTGGGCGCATGAGCGCGCCACTGGACGAGATCGAGAGCTACAGCGTCTTGGTCTATGCGCTGGCGGAGCGGCACAAGTTCGTGACCGGATCGACCCTGGCTCTGACACGGATTGGCGCGACGCTCGGCAAATTGGAAGGGCGGGTCGAGCTTCAGGGCGGACTTCATGTGGACGTGTGGGAGTTGATCGATTTCGCGGAGCATTGCATTCGGACTTACAGCTACGAGGTGTATCGCGGGAGGAGAAGGTTTGCTGGTATGACTCGTGGGAGCACCCAGAAATTCCGGCGCTGGCATCCACGTTTCCGCACCACAAGCACATGCCGCCGAATCTCCGCGACAATCGAGTTCCCGCACCGGGCATCAGTTTCACTTCGCCAAATCTGGACGTTGTGTTGGAGGATGTTCGCCAGGAGTGGATTCAGAGTTCTTGAACGGTCTTCACGCGCAAGGGCAGGCCGCTCAACGTCTGGGATCTCAAGCGCGACGTGGTTTACAAGAACGACGAGATGTACAACCTCATGCAGAGCCTGAACATCGAGGACAACATCGAGGGCCTGCGCTACGACAAGGTCATCCTCGCCACCGACGCCGACGTGGACGGGTTGCATCCCGCGACTGCGGGACAATTTGCTCATCACCTACTTCTTCCGCTTCTTCGATCCGGTGGTGCAGGACCAGCACCTCTACGTGCTGGAGACGCCGCTCTTCCGCGTGCGGAACAAGCAGGAGACGATCTACTGCTACAGCGAAGCCGAGCGCGACGCGGCGTCCGCGAAGCTGGGGGGCAAGCCGGAGATCACGCGCTTCAAAGGCTTGGGTGAAATTTCCCCGGCGGAGTTCAAGCAATTCATCGGCAAAGACATGCGGGTGAGCCGCGTGGAATACGCGCCCAAGGTGGACAGCCAGCAGATTCTCTCCTTCTACATGGGCAAGAACACGCCCGAGCGGAAGGATTACATCATGGAGAATTTGGTGGTGACGGTGGAGGAGTGAGGCGGGGTCACCACGATCTTCGAAGTTGAGCGCCTCGTGCTTGCGTTAAAATTGTCAATGCACTGCGGTTAACGTCGAGAATTTGACTAAACTCGCGGTCGCCACCGAGAACTCCATTTGAACGAAACCGTTTCAGCGTGGCTTCCGCGTTGTCCAGAAGAGTGCGGTGCTGATTCACTGTCTCATCGAATGAATTCTTGCGTGCCTGCATAGCTTGACCATTGAGACACGTCAGGTAATGCCGAAATGCTGACTGCTCGCTCCAGTTTACCGCTGTTGGCGCTGCACCAGTGAAAAGTCCTTCTGCGAAACTTGAGCCAAGTGCCACCGGCGATTTCATCTCGTCCAAAATGCCTGTGCGCCTTGCTGCGTCGAGAAAGATGATTTTGTACTCAGAGAGTGCTTGTGGGCAGTAGTACCATTTCGTCCGTCTCGAAATTTCGTCCTCTTCAGGGATATAGAACTTGTTGGGATCGAATGCCCGTACGTTCAACCAAGTGCCGGAAGCGATCGCGTCAACATTCGCGGCGGCCAAGCAAAGAGATTGATGGTTGGAGTATCCAACGATGACTTTCTTGCCCGACAACTTCAGACCAGCCGTTAGAATCATCAGGTTCGCGAGCCAGTTAATATCCTCCACCAAGTACTTTGCAGCTTGAGCAACCACGTAAAAGCCCGCGACGTCCCAACCAGAACACTCTTCCACCACTGCCTCGATTTGAGTTTCATCCGCCGCAGCGTCTGTCGATAGTGCAATGGTCGAAAAAACAGGGCGTTTCTTGATAAGGCTCGTTCCTTCAGTCGCGATGTTGCGATGAAGAGTCAGCCAGTCCCGCGTAACCGCGTCAGCCATCAGACCCGGAAGTAAAATTGCGTCAGTACCAAGCACTTCGTTGTAAACGTCCAGTGGCTTGATGATCTGCGCGGCTCCAGTTCCAGTCAGGATGTTGTTGGTTGCTGTTTGCTTAAAAACTTTCCAGTAGGCGTGCTGCGTGAGTCGCGCGTGATCGGCGTCTCGGATGTAGCATTGCGGATCGAAGAGAACCGTCTTCTTTTCTTTCGTAGTAGTTGAAGCTACGCCCATCAATTGCTTCAGCGTGAGATCGCGTGGACTGAGAATAACGCCCTCAGCGATGTCGTCGCCCAGCAGTTCTGAGCAATGAGCAATCATGCCATGACCAAATTGGAGGTAGAGTTTCATGGGGTTCCTCGAAGTCTTTGGTAGATGGGTTCGAACCACGTGACAGCCTCCGCCGCAGTCCGGGGTCGGCGGCTTGGAAAGCGCTGGGCGAGGCTCGCGACGAAATCCGAGAATTCATTCGAGGCGTCCTCGGCGATTGCGAGTCGTGGTAAATCCAGTCTGTCCATTTTATGAATGACCGCGAGAGCATCACTCGCTCCTCGAAGATAGAAGTGCGTGCCAGTAAGTGACTCATGAACAACCATGCCGATCGCGAACAGGTCAGCTCTTCCATCAATCTCCGGCTTTAAATTTCTGTATTGCTCAGGCGGCGCGTAGCCGATTGTGCCGATGCCGAAGCCGCCGCTCGGCGTGAGTGACGAAAGGTTCAGGTGTCGCGCAATCCCAAAATCCAGAATCCAGAGTTTCCCATTTTGGTCCACGATGATGTTTTCCGGTTTAATGTCCCGATGGACCAACTTGATGCGCTCAAAGTCTGCCGCAGCGCTGACCAACACCTTCGTAAGTTCAAGCACCTCCAGGAAATCGCGCATCGGTTGTTGCAGCAGCAGCGCTCGGTAAGTGTGTCCTTGAATAAACTCTTCGACGATGTAATCGCGCTTCTGACCACAGAGAGTTCGCTCGCCCGTCTCAAATACTTGAGGAACATAGGACGATGACAATTGTCGACTTGCCTCAATCTCCCGGCGCGTGCGCTCCTCGGCACCGGAAACGGGCAGAATCAGTTTGAGCGCGACGAGTTTGCCTCCCAATTCAGCCCGGCATACCTCCTTTTGACCGCCACTCGCAAGAGGAGTGATGTTTGTCAGGTTGGCGAACTGCGCTCGTAATTCGGCGAGATCGATCACATGGGGTTTATCTGAGCTGCTGCACAGCCCACTCGTTGATGAGCCACGAACCATACGAGGCGGGGATTCGTTGCTTGCGAGGCCGGAGTACCGTCCTCGTCTGCTTGCCGTCAAACACGAGCACGCCAACGCCGAACTTCCTTGCTTCGTCGAGCACTGCGTCAAGGCAGCGTAGCGCCGGAATCAAAATGTAGCTGTGCGAAGCGAACCACATATTGGCCACCGCTTGCTCCAACGCATCCCGCCATGCGTGCATCTTTGCTTCAATCGCCACGATGCGCTTCGCGACAAATACTTTTGAAACAGAGCGTGTCACAAAACGCCCTTGTTGGCGCAGCACAAACCCTGCGGCTTCCAAATCTCGTAAAACGGCTTCAATCTTTTTTGGTGAGTGATTCAGCAGTTGCCCGATTTCCCCGATAGTGCGCGCGCCCGACTCCATTAAGAAGTGCAGTATCTGAAGGTGCAGCGGTCGGAATCTGCGGCGTTTGACTCTTATCGAATTGCGAACGAGCCGCGGCTCGACAGAGATCAAATCGGGAACACCTGTTGGTAGATCTGCTTCGCGCAGCAGAAGCGCGCGGGCAGAACTTACTGGCAAACCTAGTCGCAGAGCAGCCCGAAGTAATCGCCGCTCTGGACCAGGCCGTACAGACCGGATTTTCACTAGAGGCGGATTGATGCTCACAGCGATTCTATAAACCGTGCTGGCGCGCGGTGTCCAACGAACTTTCGAGGAGATTGGTCGCGAGCTTCTTCGCAAGAGCACGCGAGCTCCGGCGCTACCACTCAAAGTTCATCACCCGGCAACGGCGGCGCTTCGGAGACTTGGCCGAGAATGTCGCGGAGGTCTTCGGGGCGGCCACGTTTGGCGCGCGTCTCCATGTCGTCGGGCTGGAACAAGGGCTTGTTCACCCGCCCTCACACCACTACCCTGTGCGCATGAGCTACACCACGCTCGAAGTCGAGATCGAGCACGGGCGCATCGTGTCGAAGGAGCCGCAGAAGTTGCCGGAGAAAGGTTCGGGGCTGCTGACGATTCTTACGCCGCACGCGCCCGCCGGGCCGCGCCCGATTGGCCTGGCGCGCGGTGAGTTTACCGTGCCGGACGATTTCAACGCGCCCCTGCCTGAAGACGTGCTGCGCGGCTTTGAAGGCAAATGACCGTCCTGCTCGACACCTGCGAGTTCCTCTGGCTCGTCAGCGGCGATGCAAGGTTGCCGAAGTTCGTGGCGGACGCAGTGCAGAATCCAGAGAACGAAGTATTCCTCAGTGTCGTTTCGTATTGGGAGATTTGCGTGAAGCATTCGCTTGGAAAACTTCCCTTGCCGGATTCACCAGAGCGATACGTTCCACTTCAGCGCGAGAAGCATCGGATTGCAGTGCTGAATTTGGAGGAAGCCGCCGTGGCCAAATTGGTGGGGTTGCCGCCGCACCATCGCGACCCTTTTGACCGGATGCTGGTTTGCCAATCGCTCGCGCTGGATCTGCACATGGCGAGCAGCGACCCGCTCATCCAACAGTATCCGGTGAAGTTGCTGCGACCGCCTGCGGCGTGAACCTGGTCGTGTCGGCGGAGGAGTGCCGCGGGCGGCCAATTTTGTAAGTCTGTGAGTAACGTGTCAGCAGAAGCCAACAACCTTGACTCGCGCTGATTTCAAGGCTGCCATCAAAATCGACAGCAACACGAAACGCAAAACGCCAATGCCAACTGAAGAAAGAGTGCTTTGTTTCCGGCGACAGCTCCTTGAAGAACTCGGTGTCTTTCAGGGACTGAGCCTCGACGTCGAGAAATACCTGCCGGTGGTTACTTCGCCGACCCAGATTCTTTATCTCAACCGCAGCGAAGCTGAGCAGGACAGACGCTACAAGCAGCTCATCCCCTACGTCCTGATTCTCTGCCACGATCGCATCCTGCGCTATCGTCGCGGCAAGGGCGGCCAGGAAACCCGCTTGCACGGACTCTTCTCCGTGGGCATCGGCGGGCACATCGCGGACGAAGACGACAATCTTTTCTCCACTCACCGCGGTTATCACGATGGAATGCGCCGCGAATTAAAGGAGGAGGTGGACATTGAAGCTACGAATGAAGCCGCCGTCGCCGTCATCAACGACGACAGCACCGAAGTCGGCTTTGTGCATCTGGGCGTGGTTCATTTGGTGCATGTGGCCAGTGAAGAGATTGTGGGCCGGCGCAGCGGCATCGTCGCGCCGGAATTCGTGCCCATCGCCGAGGCGATGAAGGATCTGACGGCCTACGAATCATGGTCCCGTTTTTGTTTGGAGAATCTGGATACGCTGCTCGCCAAGGCGTTGGCCGCAGGTGTCCCAATTCCTGAGCGGGTCATGGGCTGATGGAGGACGGCACGTTCCCTCTGTCACGCGACTTTAAGTGTGAAAACATTCGAGGAGTTCCAGGCGTTTGCGACCACGGTTCCGCTTTCGTTGCGGAACAACCGTGACCGAATTGATCTCCCGGTCACCGGCTTGCAGGAGGAGGCTGGGAAAATCGGCGCGCTTCTCGCAGCAGGACACGCGACTGGTCGTCTCGCATTGACGTCAGAGCAACGAAATGAGCTTCAGGGCAGACTGGCCGACGTGGTCTGGTACGCGGCTCTCCTCTGCCACGAAGCAGGAATCCCGATGCAGGAAGCTGCGGCCCACAGCGTCGTGCAGTTGCAAGACAGAGTTAAGCAACTCGATCCCGACGCACGATAACGGCGCGTGAACCAGATGGAATACGCGTCCCGCTTTGGCGGGATGGACAGCCAGCAGATCCTCTCCTTCCACATGGGCAAGAACACACCGAGCGGAAGGATTACATCATGGCGAACCTTCGTCGTGCCGGTGGAGGAAGAGTTGGCGGTGGGAGCGGGGCTTCGTCGGGCTGTGACTGCCGCCGCTGGCGATGGGCGTAGAAAGGTAGTCGCCCTACGGAGTCTTGTAACGCGCTTCATGGCCACGCGCCGTGCGCGTTGGCTCCACCGCAACCCGCCTTTGATTTTGCACTGTCCAAGCGGGTAAAGTGCAAGCGCGCCCCCTACGGAATCACGTGTCACCGGGCCATTTGTTCAGAAAAGGCGAAGAATAGCCTCCGAATGGACTCCGGTATTGTGGCTGCTCAATGAGAGCCATGAAAACATCATTCGCTATTTGTACGGTGGCCCTGTGTGCCATGGCTCTGACCACCTTGACCGCGTGGCAAACCGCCCAGGCCCAGGTTCCGACCGCACCCTCCGTCGGGGGCCAACCTGGCTACACTAACCGAACGCCGGGTTTGACCAATTCTCCCCGGGGGTTCACCAACCGCATTCCCACGCTCTCCAATAATTTTCCCTATGGCACGCAGCCCCGCCTCCGACCACCCACGCAGAACGAGTTGCTCAATGGCGCGGACCCGAAGGGTGTGCCCTACGGCACGCCCGTCAACCAGGTGCCGCCCGCCGGGATTCCCGCCAACCGGGTGACGCCCGGAGGGATTCCCGCCAATCAGGTGACGCCCGGAGGGATTCCTGCGAATCAAGTCCCGCCTGCGGGTATCCCGGCCAATCAAGTGCCGCTCGGAGGCTTTCAGCCGGGACAAGTTCCGCCGAATCAACTGCCCCCCAATCAAGTTCCGCCGAACCAGCTTCCTCCCGGACAGGTTCCGCCGAACCAGTTGCCGCCCAACCAGCTTCCCCCTGGACAATTCGAACCCAATGACCCGCCCAAGCAGTTGCTGCCGGCCAACCCCGGTCAACCCGTGGCCCCCGCGCAACCCGCACCGGCTCGGCCCGCCGCACCGGCCCGTCCGGCCGCGCCGGCAAAATAAAAGTCTCCACTTCCGTGGCCGACCGCGCGGTGAAAACTGCGCGGTCTTTTTTTCGCCAGCCTCCAACTCGACGCGCCGAGGACGGCGGCGAATTTCCCGACACGCGCACCTCTGGTCGTCTTCGTCTCACGTATGCACCAGCCGGTAAAACCCGTGCCCTGCCGCCGCCCCGCCCACATGCACATTCATTCCCGAGACAACCGTGTGATGTTCGTCACCACCGACCGATTGCTCGCCGAGAGTGACTCCTTGCGCAGCGGAAGGACTAAATCGTGGAGAATCTGGTAATGCGCGCCGTTTGCTACTTCGGCTCACTGCCCCGGCGTCACGGAGGCCCACGTCTGGCCCAAGCGGAGTTCGTCCACGCTCCAGGCGGAGCGCGAGTAGAGGAAGAGATGCGTGGCGGTGGCAAGGTCGAGGTCTAGTTTCACCACGTCGCTCCTCGGTTCGGGCTGGCCGGGCGCGGGATTGATGAAGAGGGTGAAGCGGTCGGGGCCTTCCGCAAATTCCATTTTTACCACGAGCAAAACGGTTTCGCCGACCACGACGTTCACGTTCGAGAAAATCCGTCCGGCGCCGCCGCGTTGAGAGAGGTGATACTCGGGCTGCGAACTGGAACGCCCGATGGACAGTTCCCGCCCGGTGCCCGTGCCCACGACCACCACGCCGTAGCCGCCGTCGGCGTCGGGCCGGCAGAGAAAGCTCAGGTAATGCACTGCGCCCGGCACGGCGAGGTCCGCGCCCAGCAGACGGCCCACGCCGCAAATGGCCGAGTCACCCTCGGCCGGAGCTTCGATGCGGAGATGATTTTTTCCCGAGACGGCGAGATTGGAAAAACTCAGGCCGCCGGGCTGCACACTGAACACGTCCGATTTGCTCACGTTGAAACCGCCCGGCTCCCACGCGCCGCCGAAGCCTTGTCCGCCGTTCGCGCCGGGCACGGCTTCGCCAATCTCGTAAGCAAACGGTTCGGACGCGACCAGTCCCGGAGTGTTCGTGGTCCGGGCCGGGGCGGGAGCAAATCGTCTTTGCAGCAGCCAGAGTCCGGTGAGGAGCGCGGTGTTCACGAGGAACACAAGCAGCAAGACCAGCAGCAAGATGCGTTTCTTTGACCAGGCCATGAATGGAGTGTGGTTGGAACAACGACACCTTTTCAACCGTCACGTGGCCTCGGACGGCGCGCGGCTGGGGCGCAGCCCAACCGCAGCGCCCGGAAATTTTGGACCCCATGATTTCAGGCGAGGCCGCTGCGGCTGGGTTGCGCCACAGCCGCGCGCCGGGCGTCAAGTTGCGTCCATGTTGCAGTTCACAATCAGGAAACGCTCGCCCTGCCGGCGGCGGCGATGGGCAGGGCGCGATCTACTGCGACTTCAGCCGGAAAAACTTCGTTCCCATGCTGGCGGGCACGGTGACGGAGATTTGTGCGCCGTTGGTCACGGCCGGTTGGGTCACGGCAGCCCAGGCGTCCGTCAGCGTGAGATCCATGTTTTCCTGCAACTGAAAACTCAGCGCGGTCACAGGCCAGGAGACGAGGGCGGTGTTGGTGCCGGTGAGCGCAAGCGTGAGCAATGGCGCGTCTGGCATCTGCACGGCGAAGAGCGACCAGAATCCGCCAGTGAGCGAGAAGGTGCCGTTGGTCATGGACTGCGCGCCCGCATCGGGCTGGCCGACGGTGCCGCTGACGGCGAAGACGCCGCCGGTGCTGGTGCCACCACCGCCACCGATGGTGTGCCAGTCGATGGCGAAGGATGATTGCGCCTGGGCGTGCAGTGCACCCACGAGAAGAGCGGACAACACCAGAACTGTGCGGGTGGATGTTTTCATGAGTTGAGTAAGTGGCAAATCATTCTCTCAATTTCGTCATTGCCCGATGGTAGCGGGCCGGTCTGGAAATGCGGTGAAGGTAATCGGGGTGCTGAAGGTTTGAGCAGGGTAAACTGGCGGAGGCAGTCCGCTCGCGCCGCCATTCAGGACGAGGATTCCGCCCGACGCTGTCACCGCCATGGCACCGGGGATGGTGGTATAGGGTCTGTCGTAGCTTCCATCAGGAACCCAGCTTCCGCTGTTCACCCCGACGAAGGTGTTGCCGTTTTTGAGGACAGAAAGGAAGGAGGCTGGCAACTGCAACATGCCGAATCCGTAAATGGGATCGAGTCCGCCCGCGCCAAGATCCTGAGCCATACGGTAAAGGAGGTCGCGTGTGCCCGGAGCCAAGATGCGGTTGAAGTTCATGCTGCGGATCATGACTGCGGCACCCGCAACGTGCGGTGAGGCTTGGGAAGTGCCGGTCATCGTGCCGTAGGTGCCGCCCGCAGCGGGGGGCGTGTAGTTTGTTGTAAAGGTGCTGAAGATGCCGGATCCCGGCGCCGCCAGATCAATGCGTGCGCCAAAGTTGCTGCTCGGACTGGGCGTGTCGTTGGTGGATTGCTGGATGTTGCTCACAATAATGGGCCACGGATGCGCCGCCCAACCCGCCGAGGGGCTGTTGAGAATGTTGGTACCATCGTTGCCCGCCGCGCAAACCACGAGGACTCCAAGATTTTGTGCATTGTCCAAAGCGCTCCGCATCGCCGCGCTCAATGGCGCTTGCTGGCCGAAGCTGCAATTGATCACCGTCGCGCCATTGGCTACCGCGTCATTCAGCGCCGTGGAGCCTGACCCGATCAGGTATTGATTCGTCCCGTCCCAAACGGCGCAACCCATGGCCATGATGCGAGCACCGGCCACCCCGGCGATGCCGATGGTATTATCGCGGATGGCGGCCGCGATGCCAGCGACGTGCGTGCCGTGATCAATGGAAGTCCCGCCCCGGACGTCGCGCATGGCATCGCCGGTGGTGTTCCCGGCGAAACCTTTGTTATACACGATGGCGGCAGCGAGGTCCGGATGAGTCAGGTCCACGCCGGTGTCAATCACCGCTACCCGGAGAGTTGTCGTCGCTTGCGTTAAATCCCAGGCATTGGTTGCGTTGATTCGCGAGGGTCCCCATTGATTCGTCCATCGCGCGTCGTTCGGGACGTAGGTAACCGGATGCAACTGGTTCAAGCTCGCCCATTCGACATCCGGATGTCTGCGCAACTCTTCCACGACCACCGCCGCATCGGCTCCGGGCGCCAGCATCGCGGTTAATGAACGGGCGATGGTTGGCACTTCCGCGTCCGCGTGTTTCAACGCGGCCGGTAGTTGCTCGCCGTTCAACCACCGTTGCGCGCTCAGATGATTGCCAACCACGGCCACGATGTCGGGATGAAGGGCCAACAGGCTTTGAACGGCCACTTTTTGCCTGAGGTTGTCGGTGCGGGACAAGGCGCGGGCTGGAATGGCCTTCAGACAAAAATCCACTTCGTCTCGGATGTAGAGACTGCCATCTGGCAGACGCCCGAGCGGACGATCCGCCGCCGTCGCCGCGGAGCCGATGAGCAGCAGGGCAAGAAGGTATAATTTCATGATATGGTCCTCGATGAATGAGTTACTGCAACGTCACCAGCACCAACACCATGCCCTGGCCTTCTTTCAATGCACTCATCGCCTTGCCTAGAATCGCGCCTTGGGATTGCGTGTGATCGGAGACCTTCATCGCATGGCCCGGCGTGTTGGAAGTCGTGAGCAAATCGCCCGGCTTGATCGCACCGTTGGCAGCGTCGGCGAGCACATAAACGCGGCCACTCAACGCCACGTCCTGTCCACTTCCCAACACGCCATCCTGACGCAAGCTGATGCCTGGATTCACCCCGTTGGCGCCGCTCACGATTCCTGCCACGCGCGTGTCGTAAGCGTGGGAGCTGAGTTTCAGTTTCCCGGGTTGCTCCTCGTCAATGATCACAACCGAACCTTTGGCGACATCAGGCGCGGACATTTCGAAAGGCTCCGCGAGATCCGCGCCGCCGCGAATGGTCAGGGTTCTCACGCTGAGGTTCCCCGAATTGGAGAGGATGGCGGACGCGTTGGGATTGCTGCCATTGACGAAGCTCTCCGGTTCCAAAACGATCTCGCCATTCACACCCTGAATGCGGCTGCGCGCGTAACCGGCGTTCGCGTCCGCCAGCGTAAGAAAAGGTTGGTAGCCCACGAGCGACAAAGCGTCTTGCGCGACGATTTGCAGTTTGGCCAGTGGCGGTTCCACCGAGCCAATGCTCACGTTGCCTGAGGTAAACACGGCGAGGCCATTGGCGGCAGACGGCGGACCAACGCCGGTGCCGGCCACCAATTTAAGAACCGAGCCATTGAATCGAAGGTCGGCCCGGTTGCCAAGAGTTGGAGTTATCGACATGCCTATTTCCGCATTGGGAGCGCCGAATTGAACCGTTCCATTAGCGGGTCTCAGGAGCGTAGCGCCGCTCACTTCCAGCCGGTACCCCGCTGTGGGCGGGGTATAGCCCGTCCCGATGCCGATGTTGCCCGCTTCCGTAATGACCATCCTCGGTGAGGGTCCCGCGTCGCCCGCCTGCCTCGTGCCAAAAGTCAGTGTGGCGGAGGGCGCATTGGGTGTGGTGGACCGCGTCTGGGCCCCGATGTAAGCCGCCATGCCGCCGGGTTGGGCCCAGGTGACGGATCCCATCGCGCTGTCCATCAGCGAATTGACCCCGGAGTAGAGGATGAGATGAGATTGTGAGTGCAAGGTGGTGCCGCTGTTGTTGACTTCCAGAATCCGGGCCGTTCCTCCGTGTCCGTAGGCCGATGGCGTGGTCGTTCCGACGCCCACGTTGCCGGCGTTGTAGTAGGCGTTGGCTCCAAGGCGCGACCAGACGTTGCCGGCCTGCACGCCAGCATCGCTCCAGAAAAGATTCCCTCCGTTGTAAGAAAGAAATTGCCCCGCTGCGGGTGGCTGACCGCCGGTGTTCAACTGGCCCGCCGTCACCGCTCCGCTCGCCACGTTCGCGGCGCGCGCCGCAAAGATCGAGTAAGGCGTCGGGCGCAGCGCGGTGCGTGGCGCGAGCAGGGTCAAGGCACTGGGACCGTTGGTCCGGACGCGGATTTCGAGCCAGCGCGCGGGACCCGTGAAAATGTCCGGCCCAAAATCAAGGGTGACATTGAACACGCCGTTGGTCACCGGCACGCCATTGTGGACGAGCGGCCCGGCGAGCGCCGCGCCGCCGAGGCCCGCGTCGTGAACGGCAAAGGTGAAGTCGTAGAGGCCCGTAGCGGGCGCGGCACCGTCATTCAAGCGTCCTTGATAACCGATGGCGGTTCCTTGCGCGCCCGCGAAACGCGCAACCCCGAGCATCGCCAGCAGCAGGAAGAGAAGTTTCAGATTTGTTTTCATAAAGTTGTCGCACTCGAACCGCATTCATTGCGTCCACACCGTCATGAGCGAAATCCCGGAAAAAAGGCTCACGCGATTTTTTCTTTTTTTGTGGGAGCACACGCGCCCCGCGGGTACCGACCCGCGCCCTCGCGGGTCGGGTGCGGCGTGGACGATGCGCGAGCGGTGGATTGGGGTGCGCCTTCCTGTGTTCCGCGAGGGCGCGGAACACGGCACGCGAGGCGCGTGCGATCCCCGTCCTTTTTCTTTTCGTGTGCGTTGAGCCGATTTGCCATCAAATGGCGCATGTATGGGCGATGAAACGAACCCCATGAAGCCCGCCTCGTCCGAACAGGCCGTGTTCGCTGAGGCGGTCCAACTCGACACGCCTGAAGCTCGCGCGGCTTTTCTCGACGGCGCTTGCGGCGCGGACGCCGCGTTACGCCAGCGTGTCGAGGCGCTGCTGCGCGCCGCCGAGAACGCGGGAGATTTTCTGGAGGATCCGCCCACCGGCTTAAGCGGCGCAGTCGGTGCAAACGCGCTCATGGACGCGTTCATCGAGAAGCCGGGCGACAGAATTGGCCGCTACAAACTTCTCCAGCAAATCGGCGAGGGCGGCTGCGGCGTGGTCTATATGGCGGAGCAGGAGGAACCGGTGCGCCGCCGGGTCGCGCTCAAGGTCATCAAGCTCGGCATGGACACCAAGTCGGTCATCGCCCGTTTCGAGGCGGAGCGGCAGGCGCTGGCGTTGATGGACCATCCGAACATCGCCAAAGTGTTCGACGGCGGCGCGACGCCCACGGGCCGGCCTTATTTCGTGATGGAACTGGTGCGCGGCACACGCATCACGGAATTCTGCGACGAGGCGCGGCTCTCGACGGAAGCGCGGCTCCAGTTGTTCGCGCAAGTATGCCAGGCGATTCAACACGCGCATCAGAAGGGAATCATTCACCGCGACCTCAAGCCGTCGAACATTCTCGTGACGGTCAATGACGGCGCGCCGGTGCCGAAGGTGATTGATTTCGGCATCGCCAAGGCCACGGGCCAGCGGCTCACGGATAAAACACTTTTCACGCAGTTCCATTCCTTCATCGGCACGCCGGCCTACACCAGTCCCGAGCAGTCGGAGATGAGCAGCGTGGACATTGACACGCGCAGCGACATCTACAGTCTGGGCGTGCTGCTCTACGAATTGCTGACGGGCCGCACGCCGTTCGATGGGGAAAAACTTCTAAGCGCCGGTCTCGACGAAATGCGGCGTATTATCCGCGATGATCAGCCGCTTAAACCGTCCACGCGATTGGATTCGCTGGAACTGGCCGAAGCCACTGCGTTGAGCGGAAAGCGCAAGGCGAGTCTGCCTGAATTGGCGAAAGATGTGCGCGGGGATCTGGATTGGATCGTAATGAAGTGCCTGGAGAAGGACCGCACGCGCCGTTACGAAACAGCGGCCAGCTTGGCCGAGGACGTGGAGCGTCATCTGAGCCATGAACCGGTGACCGCGCGTCCGCCCAGCGCGGCCTATCGTCTTCAAAAAATGGTCCGTCGCAACCAGCTTGCGTTCGCCGCCGGTGCGATGATTGCCGTGGTGGTGCTGGCCGGGCTGGTGGTCAGCCTCTGGCAGTTTTCCCGCGCCCGTCGTGAGGCGCGCCGGGCCAACACGGTCTTGCAAGACTTGCGCGCCACCGCGCCGGCGTTTGCCGCCCAGGCGCGTGCGTTCATCGCTCGGGAGCAGTTCGATGACGCCATTGAAAAGCTGGATTACGCCATCAGATTGCGCCCGGACGAGGCGGCTTACCTTCTGGCCAAGGCCGACTTGCTGCAGGCCATGATCCGGCTGGCTGAGGCGGCATCCCTCTATGAAGCCGTGCTGGGACTCGCGCCAAAGCATCCGCGTGCTGGGGCGAATGCCCGGCTTTGCCGCGAGCTGCTGGCGGCCCCCGCCGGTGCGAAGGGCGGCCTCTCGCGGGAAAGCCTGGCGCGCCTCCATTCAAGCATGCAACGGGAACAGCGATCCGCGGCGGAACTGATGCCGGCGGCACGGCTCCTGGGAAAGGAGACGGATCTGTTGCTCGACTACTGGCGCGCGCGGCTGGTGCACCTTCCCATTTCCACGGGACGCTCCCTCATGCAGCGCCTTTCCGTTTCCGATTCCGGCCGGCTGAACCTCGACTTGAGCGGAACCACGATCTCCAGCTTGCGAGACCTCGAAAAAATGCCCTTGGAAAAACTGGTGCTCACCGGGTGCAATCAAGTGACCGAGCTTTCGCCATTGCGTCACCTGCCGTTGCGAACTCTGGACCTGCACGGAACGTCGATCAGCGACCTCTCCGATCTCCAAGGCATGACCACACTCACGGTCCTCTCCTTGAGAAGCACGGCCATCGCCGACCTCTCGCCGCTGCGAGGGAACGCCTTGGTGGAACTTGACCTGACGAAGTGCGACAGCGTGACCGATCTCTCTCCTTTGCGCGGAATGCCGCTGGCCAAACTCAGCCTTCGATCCACGCGGGTGCTGGACCTGGCGCCGCTGCGCGACATGCCGTTGGTGTTTCTTGATGTCACACGGACGCCGGTGACCGACTTCTCTGCGCTCGCGGGACGGCCCCTTGAAGTGCTGTTCCTGCAAAGCACCCGCGTGCGTGACCTGGCCTTTCTCCGCGAGATGCCTTTGCGACAGCTTTATCTGTATGGATGCGCGGAGGTGCGAAACTTGCGCGTGCTTTCGGAGTTGAAGGCGCTTGAAGTGCTCTGGCTCCCCGTGGAATTCCGCTCCTTTCCCAAGGCCGAGCACGCCAGCATCGAGGCCTTGCGCCGCCATCCCACCTTGCGGCAGATCGCCGTGGAATTCACGGAAGGCACCACGGCCAGCATGGCGCAATCCGCCGCCGCGTTCTGGCGGGACTGGGAAATTGAACAGCGAATGATTGAGCCGTTGCGACAGGCCGGCGTCACACAATTCACTCTCTCGAAATTCCCCGACGGCACCTACTTGCTCAGGCTCAACGGCCAGTCGGTCGAGACGCTCTCCATTCTTCCGCCCGACTCGCCGATTTCGTATCTCAGCCTGGCGAACACAGCGGTCGCAGATCTTGAACCCGTGCGTGGCTTCCCGCTCAAACGATTGAACGTATCCAGCTCGCTCGTGACCAATCTCGCCCCGCTGGCCGGGTTGCCGATTGAAGAATTATTCATCGGGTCCACAAGCATCGCCGAGCTTTCCCCATTAGTTGGATCGCCCCTGAAAACCATCTTTTTCGACCGAACTGAAGTGACCGATGTCCGTCCGCTCGCCTCGATTCTCACGCTCAAGAACATCATACTCTCGCAGCAGGTGACGAATGTGGAAGTCCTGCGCGCGTTGCCCGGTCTGGAACGCATTTCTTTCCGTCAACACAAGGAATCGTCCCGCGCCGCGCACACGGCCGAAGAATTCTGGACCACCACGAAACAACCTGCGGGGAAAAACCATGAGTGACGTCACGCGCATCCTCACCGCCATCGAACAGGGCGACGCCCAGGCTTCGGATGAATTGCTACCGCTTGTTTACCAGGAGTTGCGCCGCATGGCCGCGCACAAGATGTCGAGCGAACCGGCGGGTCACACGCTGCAACCCACCGCGCTCGTCCACGAAGCGTGGCTGCAACTCGTGGATTCTCCGAACCAATCGTGGCAGAACCGCGCGCACTTCTTCGGTGCCGCCGCCGAGGCGATGCGCCGCATCCTCATCGCCCGCGCGCGGCGCAAACAAACCCAGCGGCGCGGCTCCGGGGCCGCGCATCTCGACGTGGGTGAAATCGAAATCGCCAGCCCCGCGCCCGACGATCAATTGCTCGCGCTGAACGACGCCCTCGACCGCTTCGCCGCGCTTGAACCGCAACAGGCCGAACTGGTGAAGCTGCGTTACTTCGTGGGGATGAAAATTCCGGAAGCCGCTGAAGTGCTCGGCATCTCCGAAGCCACCGCCAAACGCTGGTGGGCCTACGCCCGGGCGTGGTTGTTTAATGAGGTCAGCCAGCCATCGTCATCTTCCGTCGGTGGTCGTGGGCGGTGAATGGTGAGAAGGTTTGCGGCCCTGAAAATCCATTCGCTCCATCCTCCGAGTCCATGATACGTTTTGCCCCGTGAGCTTCGAGACCCTCAAAGAACAAGTTGATCTGTTGGCCGATGCGGAACGTCGCCGCCTGATGGCTTACCTCGTTTCCGTCGAGCATTCCAAAAGCACCGAGCACGCCGAGCGCATGAAGCAGAAAATCGAATGCACCGACTCCGCGCGCTGGCTCACGTTGGAGGAGTTGGAAAACCGGCTCCATTTGAACGACGGCACCCCATGAAATTCCGGTTGCTCGTGGACTTGGAAGTGTTCGAGTTCATGACCACTCTTAGCCGCGCCGAGCAAAAACTTTTGCACCGGCGTTTCCGCCAGATTCAGGAATCCCCGACCGCCTTCACCGATTTCCACGAGTACGCCGCGGCTGGATACCGGTTGGAGATCAGCATCTGTGATCGTTTTGCCATCGGCTTCGCCATTGACCATCTGGATCAGCACATCAAGATTTTGAGCATTGCGTTGGCGGATAAATCCCGGTGAGCGCGTGGGCTGTTTCCCGCCGTTCGTAATTTCCAAAAAAGTATCCGGCGCTCTGCCGAGACGCCGCTACGCGGCGGCAAAACTTGTTTGCCGCGTGAAGCGCGCTCGGCTACCACACGTCCACTCAAACTTATGAAATTTCTGTGCGCCGCCGCTCTCGTGCTTTCTGCCGCTGTCGTGTCGTTCGCCGCCGCGGAGGATTACAAACCTTCGCGCGCGGGATTTGATTTTCCCATCTACACGAACCAGCCGCCCAAGAACATGCTCGCCAATGATCCCGTGCGGCGCGCGGCCAGCAGCCCGGCGCTCGCGCCCGAGGAAACGCGCAAGCTCATTCAAGTGCCGGCGGGCTTCGAGGTGCGCCTCTTCGCCGCCGAGCCGATGGTCGTGAATCCCGTCGCGATGACGTGGGACGATCGCGGGCGTTTGTGGGTCGTGGAACTCTACGAATATCCCAAGGGCGCGGCGAAAGGCGCGAAGGGCCGCGACCGCATCAAGATTCTCGAAGACACGGACAACGACGGGCAGGCCGACAAGGCCACGGTGTTCGCGGATGGTTACTCGCTCGCCACCGGCATCGCGCTGGGGAACGGCGGCGTGTATCTCGGGCAGGCTCCGAATCTCTATTTCCTCCAAGACACAAATGGCGACGACAAGATGGATAAGGAAACTGTTCTCCTCACGGGCTTCGGCATGGAGGATCGCCACGAGTTGCTCAATGGCTTCGCATGGGGCCCGGACGGCTGGCTCTACATGACGCACGGCGTCTTCACGCACTCGAAGGTCAAGCCGCCTGTAGCCGCATCCCGTGAGGGTGCGGCCAACTCTCCCGATGGCAAGTCACCCGCACTCTCACGAGATGCGGCTACAGCAGAGGAGCACGACCCCGACGGCTTTGGCGTGCAGATGGACGCGGCCCTCGCGCGCTTTCATCCCGTGACAAAGAAGTTTGAAGTGTTCGCCGACGGCACGAGCAATCCGTGGGGCGTGGATTGGAACGAGCGCGGCGACGCCTTTGTGAGCGCGTGCGTGATTCAACATCTCTTCCACATGGCGCCGGGCGGACTCTACAACCGTCAGGGCGGCACCTGGCCGAATCCCTACGGCTACGTGCAGGATCTGCCGACGAAGGGGCTGCCGGCGATTGTGGATTTCCGTCACTACCGCGCGGCGCACGCGGGCATCTGCATTTATCAAGGCGACCAATGGCCGGCGGAATGGCGCGGCCTCGTCTTCCTCGGGAACATTCACCAGAACGCGCTGAACGTGAATCGCCTCACGCCGGTCGGCTCGACTTACAAAGCGGAAAAAGAATCCACGCTGCTCGCCCCGGCGGGCGAAGCCTTCCGCAAGAAGTCTGGCGAGACCGTGGCCAAGGGCGAGGAATGGCGTCATCTCGGGCCGGGCAATTTCTTTGTCAGCCGCGATCCGTGGGTGCGCCCGGTGAGCAACCAAACCGGTCCCGACGGCGCGATGTGGGTCATGGACTGGTATGACAAATATCCCTGCTACCAAAACGCGCAGGCCGACCCCGAAGGCGTGGACCGCGAATACGGCCGCATCTGGCGCGTGGTGTGGACGGGCAACCAGCCGGGCAAGGCGGTGGCGAGTCGGCCGAGCAGGGAGATGGATTTGAAACGCGAATACGCTGCAGCGAAAAAAGCTTGGATGCCAACCGCTGTGAATCCGGGAAAAACTTTTCCGGGAAACCTCCTGGCTCATTCAAATGTTTGGCAGCGTCGCCAATTCCAACGGTTGCTGGCCGAAGACAACGCAGCGCCGAACCTCGCCATTCAATTGCACAATCTCTACACGTCGGGTTACGACTCGACCACCAGCAAAGGGATTCCAGATTTAAGCAACCCAGGCGTGGTCAACACCATGACCAGAACTGCGACCGTGACCAATGCCGCTTCACTGCGGCTCAATGCTTTGTGGGCCGCGTCGGCGTCTCCCCAGGCGGACGCACTCCTGTTTGGTGGTCTGAGCAGCCAGCCGACACCGGCCCTGCGGGCAGCCACCTTGCGCGCGATGCCGCAAATCATCAGTTCAACTCCAAATGCTGCGTGGTACGCGCAGCGACTGGCCTTTCAATGCAAGAGTGAAGACGCTTCGGTGCGCGCCGCCTGTGCCACGGCATTGCGGCAGATGACGTCCGGCGCGTTGACGATTGACACCGCACCCGCGCCGGAGTTTGCAAAGCTGGACTTCAACGACTCGTTCAAAGAACTCCTCGCCCGCCCCAGCGTCGCTGGCGACACCTACTACCCGCACATCGTCTGGATGGCGATGGAGCCGCGCGTGGCGGCGGACCCGACGCCGTTCCTCCCGTTGCTGGCCGCGAATGACAATTCCGTCTCCGCGTATTGCGCGCGCCGCGTGATGCGCCGCATCTGCGACCTCACCAACGCCACGGCCCGCGCGCAGCACCTCGACGCCGCGATGCAATGGATCGCCGACAACTCCGCCAAAACCGGCCTCGTCAGCGCCGCGCTCGACGGTTTGATCGAAGCCACGAAAAGCAAAGGCAAAGCGCCCACCGTCGCGCTCGAACCGATCTTCGCGAAGCTCTCGTCGAATCCCGCGCTGGCCGACAAGGCGCAGCGCCTCGCCGCCGCCTTCGGCGACAAGAGCGCCGCCCGCCTGCTCATCGCCAAGATCAACGACCCGAAGGCGACGCTGGAGGATCGCTTGAAAGGCGTCATCGCCGCGAAGGAAGCGAAGACCGACGGCGCTCGCGATGAATTGCTGAAGTTGATCAAGTCCCCTGTAGCGGCGTCTCGTGAGAGCGCCGCCATTCCAGCCGACAGTCAGCGGCGCTCTGACGAGACGCCGCTACGCAGCGAGGCTGTGCGCGCGCTTATCGCCATCGGCTACGACCAGGCGTATCCCATCGTGGACGCGTGGCCGCAGTTGCCCGCGATGACGCGTCTCGCCGCCGCCGAGACGCTGGCGCGCGGCACGAAGACCGGACGCGCCTTGCTCGCCGGCATCGAGAAGAAGGTCGTTTCTCCGAGCGACATCTCTGCCACCGCCCGTCGTTCCTTCGCCAACAGTGAAGACAAGACCATCGCCGACCACGCCGACAAACTGCTCGGCAAGTATCGCGCGAGCGGCGCGGACAAGGTGAAGTTGATCGCCGAGAAGCGCGCCGTGGTCCTGAGCGGCACGGCAGATTTGAAGAACGGTCTCGCCGTCGCGCAACGCACCTGTTTCGTCTGCCACAAGATGTATGGCGAAGGCACGGACATCGGTCCCGACCTGACGGGCGTGGGCCGCAGCACGCTCGACGCGCTGTTGCACAACGTGATTGATCCCAACGAAGTCATCGGCAACGGCTTCGAGACCACCGAGGTCGAGACGAAGGACGGCACGATTTACACCGGTCGCGTAGTCGAGGAGAGCGACACGCGCATCAAGCTCGTGAACGCCGGCCCGGTCGAATACGTCGTGGCCAAGAGCGACATCGCCGTGGTGAACGGCAAGCCGAAGATCACGAAGAAGGAAATGAGCCTGATGCCCGAGGGCCTGGAGCAAATCCCCGACAAGGATTTGCGCGACCTGCTGATGTTCATCCTGAATCCGCCCGGTGATAACCGCGCCTGGACGCCCGCGCTCCGTCAGGAATTGATCGGCGACGTGCCGGCGAAGGCGGCGCAGCGTTAAGCGCGGTGCTGCAAAAGAGTCACCAGCGCCAGCCGTTCTCTCACCCGTGGACGAAGATGATCTGGCTGCCTTCGCTCTCGAAGTGCAGGGGAATCTGCCGCAGGCCGGGCAGGGCCGACGCGATGGCGGCGTGCTTTTCCGGCGGGGCGTAGAACATGAGGAAGCCGCCGCTGCCGGCCCCGAGGAGTTTGCCGCCGGTCGCGCCCGCGGTGCGCGCGGCCTGATACCAGGCGTCAATCTCGCCGGTGCTGATCTCGGCGGTGATGCTGCGCTTGAGTTCCCAGCCTTCGTGGAGAATTTCTCCGAACGCGCTGAGGTTGTCCTTTTGCAATTCCACGCGCAGATCGCGCGCGAGCTGCACCATGCGCTTGAGCGTGTCCTGCTTCGCGGTGCTCGACGCCACGGCCTCCTGCTGGTTCTTCAACACCGCCGACGCGCTGCGCGAGATGCCGGTGTAGAAGACAATCGTGTGCTGCTGCAACTGCGCGAGCGTCTTCGGCTGGCACACGATGGGTTCCACGGTCACGGAGTCGTCTTCGTGGAAGCTGATGAAATTAAAGCCGCCGAACGCGGCGGCGTATTGGTCCTGCTTGCCGATGGGTTCGCCGCAACGCTCGATCTCGATGGCGCAGGATTCCTTCGCCAGTTGTTCCGCGCCGACCGCGCGTCCGGCGAAGGCGTGCAGGGCATTCAACAACCCGACGGTGAACGCGCTGGAGGAGCCAAGGCCGGAGCCTTTGGACGGGATGTCCGCAATGGAGGTGATTTCCAATCCGCCGTCCACCCGGAGCAGTGCGAGTGATTCGCGCACGAGCGGGTGTTGAATCTCGGCGACGGTGTCCGCCTCCTCGGTGCGCGAGTAGGAGATGCGGATGCGGTGGTCGAATTTCTCATTCAGGGTGAGATAGACAAACTTGCTGATGGCCGTGGACACGACCGCGCCGCCGAATCGGCGGTAGAACGACGGCAGATCGCTCCCGCCCCCGACGAAACTCATGCGCAATGGCGTGCGGCTGATAATCATGTGGCGCGTGTTGTAGCGGGCCGGGGCCAAACGCTGAAAGGCTGAAAAGCTAAACCGGGTTCCGCCGCGGCCCCAACCTTTGGGCCATGCTTGAGGGCGGCTGGTTGTCGCTCTGGCGACCCTTCGCCTCGCTGAATTTTCTTTGCGCTCAGACTATTTCGCCGCCAGCGCCTCATCCACGGCCTTCACCACTTCCGGCGCATCCGGCTTCGTGCGCGGGTCGATGCGCTTGACGACTTTGCCATCACGGCCCACGAGAAACTTGCCGAAGTTCCAGCCCACGTCGCCGGGGAACGGCGCGGACGGGCCGGACAATTCCTTGTAGAGCGCGTGCTGCTTCGCGCCCTTCACGTCCAGTTTGTCATACATGGGAAAGGTGACCGCGTACTTGCTGGTGCAGAAATCCTTGATCTGGTCGTTGCTGCCCGGCTCCTGTCCGCCGAACTGGTTGCACGGAAAACCGAGGACGACGAAGCCCTTGTCCTTGTTTTTTTCGTAGAGCGATTGCAGGCCGGCGTATTGCGGCGTGTTGCCGCACTTCGAGGCGACGTTCACGATCATCAGCACCTTGCCTTTGTGTTCCTTGAGCGTGGTGTCCTTGCCGTTGATGTCTTTGAGCGGGATGTCGTAGAGCGATTGGGCGGAGAGCATGGTGGTCAATAAAAGTGTGGCGAGCAACGTGAGTGTTTTCATGGCGCGGAGTATTTGGCGGCGGGTTGGAATGTCAATCGCGGGGTGGGAACCCGGTGCGATTGGAAGTGGCGGTCAGTCGTAGCGCAGATTTGTAATCTGCGGTATCGCCGAATTGCATTCGGCAGGGCGTCGGCGAAGGCGAAGGCGTTGGAAGTTCGATCAGCCTGCGGATTGAAAATCCGCGATACAGCAGAATGCAATTCTGCGCTACGCGACCGGTCTTGACCGCCACTTCTAATCACACCCGTGGGAACCCGGTGCGATTGGAAGTGGCGGTCAGGAGCGCGGGCGTCCCGCCCGCCTGAATGGAACAGGGGTGCCGTTGCAGCCAGCCGCGTGGTGCCGAGGCAAACCTTCCGCGCCATCCGGCGGGCGAGACGCCCGCGCTCCGGCTGGAGTGCCCGCCACTTCCAATCGCACCCTGTAAATACCGACTCATCCGTATCTCGCCGGGTTAATATTTGGAGTCGCTTGGCTTTCCGGCGGGTTCCATTAACCTCCGCGCCGTGCCTGATGAGCGACCGCCAGATTCTACCGAAACGCAGGTCGATGCGTTTCTGCGGCACCTCCAGGATGAGCGCGGGGCCTCGATTTATACCGTTCGGAATTACAGCCAGGCGCTGAATGAGTTCGCCGCCTGGCACGAAAAAGGGCGCGAGAGACCGCCCGTGTGGAGTGTATTGCAACGTGACGACTTCCGTTTTTTTCTGCGCGCCTTGGGCCGGAGGCAATTGAGTCGCGCGGCCATTCAACTCCGCTTCTCGGCGTTGCGGTCGTTCTACAAGTTCCTCATCCGGCGCGGGGCCGTGATGACGTCACCGATCAAGGGGGTGCTTCTGCCCAAAGCCGATCAGCGTTTGCCCAAGTTTTTGACCCAGGCGCAAATGGAGGCGCTGCTGGAAGCACCGCTGCTGGAAATGGGCCGGCTCGAAGAACAATCGCCGCGCGCTTTTGACCGCTCCGCCTATCACCGCGACCTGGCGATCCTCGAGACGATCTATTCCTGCGGCTTGCGCGTCAGCGAACTCAGTGCGCTCCGTGTGTGCGACCTCGACGCACCAGAACAGGTGGTGCGCGTAAAAGGGAAAGGGAAAAAGGAGCGGCTGATTCCCGTGGGGACACCTGCGCTTGAAGCCATCAGCAGCTACTGGAGTTTTCTTCCGCATCCGCCCGTGGGCGAAGAGCCGATTTTTCTCTCGAAGCCGGAGCGACGCACTGCGGTCTCGCCCCGCGTGATGCAACTGCGGCTCAAGAAATACCTCGCTGCCGCCGGACTCGATCCTTCGCTCACGCCGCACAAGCTGCGGCACAGCTACGCCACGCACTTGCTGGATGCGGGGGCTGACTTGCGCAGCGTGCAGGAGTTGCTCGGCCACGCGCACCTCGTCACCACCCAGGCCTACACGCACGTCTCGACCGAGCGGTTGAAGAAGGCTTACGACAAGGCGCACCCTCGCGCGTAATAGCCGGTCTCTGTAGCGGCGTCTCGTGAGAGCGCCGCATTTGCAAAAAAGATGGCGGCGCTCTTACGAGACGCCGCGACAAACACAACTCACTTCGAGCGCGGAGCCGCTTCTTTCTTCTCCCGCTCCTTGAAGGCCGAGCGCAGCAGCCAGTGCTTCTTAAAGCCCTGCACCATGTCGTCGGTGTCGATGATGAGTTTGGAAACAGAACTCACGATGTTTTGGTTGCGGTCGAGCTGCGCCTTCAGATTGCCAGTGAGGCCGGACAAATTCTCCAGCATCTGCGTGATCTCGGCGAACATCACCACGAGGTTCGTGTTCGCGTTCGTCACGGCGGTGTTCGCATTCAGCACGGTGCTGTTCACGTTGCTCACGGTCGAATTGGCGTTCGTGAGCAGCGCGGTGATTTGATGATTCATCGCGATGGGCAGCAGCCACTCGCCGAGCGCGCCGCGCGGTTCCTTCAAGTTCTCGCTGATCGCGGTGAAGTTCCGCATGAGCGGACGCGCATCGCGCAGCAACAGGTTCGCGCTTTCCGTGGCCTCGGCCGCGTTGTTCAACGTCTTCGCCAGCGCGTTCGTGAGTTGCAGGATGTTGGTCAATGACTCCTTGAGCATCGCGACGGTCTGGTCGAGTTGTGTGCCCAACTCGGGTGGTTCAATCGCCAGCAGCCAGAATGGTTTGCTGCTGCGGCTCCAGTTCGTGAAGGACTGTGTTTCGCGCGAAAAAACTTCGGTCAACTTCCCGCCCTTCTCGCGATAAGTCTCGAACACGTTGGTCTTCTCGCGCGTGCCGCCTTTGGACAACTCCAGGTAGCGCCCGAACAAACCTGACGAACGCACATTCACCACCGAGTCGTCCCAGATGTAGCCGATGTTGTCGCCGAACACGATGAACTCGACGTAGATGTTGTCGCCGAAGTCCGGCGGCATGGGCTTGATGACCGTAATTTCTCCCGCATCACGCCCCATCAACTTTACCTTGTCACCTTCCTTGATGCCGCCCGCGCTCTGTAGATACGTGTGGTAGGGAGCCTTGTTCTTCCGCCAGCCTTTGCGTTCCGCGAGTGACCAGACGTAGTAGGCCAGCCCCGCCAGCAGCAGCAGCGTGGCGATGGTGACGAACCAGCCGACAAGCCGTTCCAGCCGGCTCAACCGGGTTCGCAACTGTGGCGTCAAATCTTGTGCGGCCATTCAAGTTCCTTCTTCATCCGCCGCTTGCGGCAGGCTCCATTCATCCTCCGGCGCGTGTTCCCCGGCGAGGACAAACTTCCGGGAATCCAGTTCCAGCGTCGCGAACTGCGCGCCCGCCGCCCGCCACGGTTGAAATTCATCCGTCGAGAGAATCATCGTCATTGCTTTGCCGCGCAGCAACTCATGCCCGCGCCACAGTTGTGGCACGAAATCAATCCACCACGCCGCGTGGCGCGCGTCCAGACCGCGCAGGGGATTTTCCAGGATGAGCACTTCGGGCCGCACGGCCAGCGCCCGCGCCAGCGCGACACGTCGCCGCCAGTTGCGCGCGAGCGTGCCGGGCGTTTGGCCAGCGAATTCACCGAGGCCAGTGGCCTTGAGCAGCGCGCCCGCCCACGTCTCCGCTTCGTCGGCGTGCAGGTCGTTGTGATAACGCGCGGGCAGCGCCACGTTCTCGGCGATGGTCAATTGGTTCAGCAACCGCGCGTCATCGAAGACCATGCCGACGCGCAGGCGGCAGGGGAGAAATTCATCGCCGAAATGCTGCGTCATGTCCTGGCCAAAGAGCGTGTACGCGCCGCTCGCGGGCCGATTGAGTCCGGCGAGCAGAAACATCAAATCACTTTTGCCCGAACCTTGCGGGCCGCCCACGACCCAGAATTCTTTCTCGCGCACCGTCCAGTTCACGTCCTCGGTGGAAATGCGCCCGCCCTCCCGGCGGGAAGGCACGGTGACCGCGCGCAGCTCGATGATGGGTTCGCCGCTCATGCCAGGAGGTAAAGCACGATGAACAGCGCATCGAGCAACACGCAGAGCACCATGCTTTGCGCGACGGCGCGGACGGTGGCGCTGGAAACTTCTTCAAGGCGCAACGGTTGGGCCAAACCGTGATAGCAGGTGACGGTGGCAATGATCGCGCCGAAGAACAGCGTCTTGAGCGCGAGGATGATGAAGTCGAGCGCGGTCAGCGCCTCGGCCAGTTGCGCGAAATAATCACCGGGCCGCAGCGGCACGTCCTGTAAGAATGCCCAGAGATAGCCGCTGCCGAGCGCGCCGATGATCAGATAGATCGTGAGCGAAAAAATCCCGAGCGCCATTCCGATCACGCGCGGCACGACGTAGTAGTGGATGGGGTCGATGCCGAGGGCTTCGAGCGCCTCGATTTCGCCGAGGGCGCGGGCAGTGCCGAGTTCGATGACGTTCGCCGTGCCGGTGCGCGAGAGGACGATGAAGGCGGTGAGCAGGGGACCGAGTTCACGCACGACGACGGCGATCATGGCCCCGCCCAGGAACTCCGTGGCCCCGAACTTTTGCAGCAAGACCACCGTTTGCCCGATGACGACCAGGCCGAGCGCGAAGGAGATGAAGAGCATCATCGGCAGCATCCGCAGGCCGGAGCGCGCAAGATGCGCGCGGATGAGTGGATGAATGACGTGCCGGGCCACGCCGAACTTTCTCAGCATCACACCCGCCGTGATGAGTGCGAAGGCACCCAGGCCATGCACCGTGAGGAATCCGCGGATGATCTTGCGCCCGATGAAGCTGGCGAAGGACGGCGGCATGGGCGCGCGCCACCAGTCGCTGGGGCGCGGCGGGAGCTCGGGTGAGTTGACCGTCCCTGATTCCACACGGCGACGTTAGGCGCGAGGGCAGGGAGGGTCAAACCCGGAGAGCAATTACAGCGTGCCTGCGATTGGTAGGGCGTCGTCGCTCCGCGCGCGCCAGGCTTGAAGCGGGGAAGTGTGTTGGAACTATCTGAAGCCTCATCCCGGGGCGCGCGGAGCGACGACGCCCTACCAATAATTGCCAAGGTTTGGTCTGCGGAGAGGAAACACCAGCCGGGACGGCCAGTGGACGAGCGGCAGCCGAGACGGCTGCCCCACTAACTTCAGCTCACTCGCCGTAGAAGGACTCGACGACTTTTTTGAAGTTGTTGTCGCCGACTTTGATGATGCCAAACTCGCGCTGGGCGTTCTCCTCAGAATCACTGGCGTGCGCGGCGTTGACCATCACGGTCTGGCCGAACTCGCGGCGGATGGAACCGGGCGGAGCCTTCGACGGATCAGTGGGGCCGAGTACGTCGCGAATTTTTTGCACGGCGTTTGGGCCTTCATAGACCAGGGCGATGCAGCGCTCGGTGCCCGGTTCGTCGCGCTGTTCCGCCGGACACTCGCTGGGCGCGCGGCCGGACATGAAGCGCACGATGTTCTCGAACTGATTGTCACCAAAGGTCGGTCCGAGAATCTCGCCGAGCTGCTGCTGCACGGCGGGCGGCACTTTGAAGCCAAAATCTTTTTCCAGCGCGGCGGCGGCGCGCGGGGCGACGATGTCGTTCAGCCGCGTGCGGAGAATTTCGCGAACGGGTCCGTAAAACTCCATCGCCTCGGCCACGCTCATGCGGTGCAGCTTGATGGCCACGATGTAGAGGCCGGTGCGCGAGAAAAAGTCGATGACGTTGCCGGGGCGGCCGGTGGGGAAGCGGAAGTTGTCCGGCTTGATCAAGACCAGCGTGCGCTGCGGCGTTTCGCCGGGCGCGTAGGCGATGGAGTTTTCCACCACGCCGCCATCGGTGTCGGAGAAGCTGGCCCAGAGCTTGGCCTTGAGCTGCGCCTCCTGGACGTTGGGCGGCGCGAGCACGGCCGGCTCGAAATAGCGGACCGAGCCGTGGTCATCCAAAATCAAATCGCCAAACGTGCCGCGAATCGTCTCCCCGCTCGAACGCTCGGCCGTGATGTTGCCGACGACGGAACGAATTTTTCGCACCGCATCCTCGCCTTGGAAAAGGAGCATCATCGCACGCCGACGGCGGCCGGTTTTGGAATCGGGCGATAGGTTCTTGAGGATGTAGCTGCGAATCAGTTCCTGGATGTTCCGGTCCTGCGGATCATCCGCCGAGACGATGACCTCGGAATACTTCTGCACCAGATCGCTGCTCGGGGCGAACATCCGGCAGCCGACCAGCTCCAGCCCGGTGCGCGTGATGAGCCGCGCCAGAATGCCGCCGGTGCGCGACTTGTGTAGCGAGTAGGGCGTGACAATGACGTAGGCAAGTTCCTGGGCCATACCGGCAAAAGTTCAGAACAAAGACTAGGCCGCAGGCGCGGGAGCCGGCGGGTCAGTGGGAGGCGGGGTCGCTTTGCCGCCAAGAATCTTGAACATGACGGTGCCGCAGGTGGGGCACTTGCCCTTGATCGCCTTGCGCCCGTTTTTCATCGTCTCTTCGACGGCGTTGGAAATCTCCTTCTTGGCTTTGCATTTGACGCAATATCCTTCGGGCATAAGAAAAATTCGCCTGACTGCTTCATGCCGCCCGGCGATGGCCGGAACCTTACGGGCCGGTGAAACGGGGCGTCAACTGGCGAATTGGCGGGTGAAAGCGGGTTGAAGGTTGAAGGTCGAAAGTGGCTGGTTGGCGCAACTGGCAACCTCCAACTTGCAACTTTCAACCGCCCTCACGGCCTCTTCGCCGCGCCCACCAGCACCGGGATCGAATACAGACTCTTCCGCGCCGTGATGAACAGCGTCTTGCCGTCCGCACCGCCGAAGCCCAGGTTCGCCGGGCCTTCCGGCGTGAGAATCTTTCCGATGAGCGAGCCGTCCGGCGCAAAGATGTGGACGCCATCGCCCGCGCTGGACCACACGCGCCCGTCCGCGTCGCAGCGGATGCCGTCGGGGCCGCCCTTGTCGATTTTGCAGAACACTTTTCCTGCGCCCAATGTGCCGTCCGCGTTCACGTCGAAACTGCGGATGTGTTTCGGCGTGCCGGAGTCGGCGACGTAAAGTTTCTTTTCATCCGGCGAGAAGACGAGGCCGTTCGGCATGTTGCTGTCCTTGATCACGGCGGTCGTCTTCTTCGACTTCGGATCATGACGGAAAACGTAATGGCCCTCCTGCTCCTTCGTCTCGCCGCGCGGCAGGCCATAGGGCGGGTCGGTGAACCAAAACGTGCCGTCCGATTTCACCACCACGTCGTTGGGCGAGTTGAACTTCTTCCCGTCAAACTCCGTCACGATGGCCTGCACCGTGCCGTCCTTCTCCGTGACCGACACGCGCCGCCCGCTGTGCTCCGCGCTCACGAGCCGGCCCTGCAAATCAATCGTGTTCCCGTTCACGTTCTGGCTCGGCTTGCGGAACGTGGTCAGCCCGCCCGCCTTCGTCCACTTCTTCAACTCGTTGTTCGGAATGTCGCTGAAGACGAGAAACCCATCGGGATGCCAGGCCGGCCCTTCGGTGAAACCCATCTCGCCCGCGAGCTTCTCCACCCGCGCGTCCGCCGCGATGCACTTGCGGAACTCGGCTTCGTTCTTGATGAGAAACGGTTCGCCCTCGGCGGCGTGGACGGTGAGGGCAGCGACAGCGGGAAGAAGAAGTTGGGCGATAATTTTCATGGTGCGTCGGACGATAGACAAAATTCCAAAAACCAAAAACCAAATCCCAAATAAATTCCAAACGCCAAATTTCAAACGGCCGGGGAATGTTTCCCACGGATTCAGGGCGACCACGGATGAGTTTTCAATCTGTGGCTGCTCTGAATCCGTGGAAGAAAATCAGGCCGCTCAGGTTTGAATGCCTGTGGAAAAGCGGCGCTCCAGATAGAAAGCCAACTGACCCACTGCGAGAAATGTTTCCCACGGATTCAGGGCGACCACGGAGGAGTTTTCAATCTGCGGCCGCTCTGAATCCGTGGGAAAATACCCGCCTCTCTCGCGTGAATGCCTGTAGAAAAGCGGGGCTCCAGATAGAAAGCCAACTGACCCACTGCGAGAATTGTTTCCCACGGATTCAGGGCGACCACGGAGGAGTTTTCAATCTGCGGCCGCTCTGAATCCGTGGGAAAATACCCGCCTCTCTCGCGTGAATGCCTGTAGAAAAGCGGCGCTCCAGACAGAAAGCCAACTGATCCACGCCACATGGAGCCTGGAATTTGTTTGGGATTTGGTTTTTGGGATTTGGATTTTATTCCACCCGCCTACGGCCCGCGCCGAGTCGCGCGGAACCACTGCTGGTTCGTGGTGCCGATGCGGACGGTGCCCTCGATGGTCGAGGCCGCGTTCGTGGCCGCACCATACTGGCCGGCGAAGGCGTTGCTCGTCGGGGTGGCGGAGCGGCGGGTGGCGAGGTCGAGCGCTTTGCTCTGGGCCTCGGCGGGCCTGGCCCGGCCTGCGCGCACGGCTTCGGTGCCGGGAGTGAAACGCCCGTTCACCACCACGCTCTGGCGCAAGGTCACGTTGCTGCCCGTGGCGCGAAACGAAAGCTCCTGATGACGCGGCGCGGTTTCCGTTTTGTCGCCGGGAATCACTTCGCGCACCAGGCCGTCAGGAGAGTCTTGGGCGGGAACAAATCCGGCGCTCGGCGGCGTCTCGACCGTGCCGTCATACACCGAGCCATCGGCGTCCAGCACGCGCACCGTGGTGCCGCGCTGCTCGATGACGAACTCGTTCAACACGGGAGAAGATTCGGCGGGCGCACGGCCCGTGGGCGCGAGCGCCTTGCTCCGGGACTGGTCGTTCACGCCGTCATCCAAGCGGTAATATCGGTTGGCGTTTTCCGGCGCAGCCGCCCCGCTGGCGACCACGGCTCCGCGCAGTGCTTCCCCGCCGGGTGCGGAAACCGCCGCTGGCGCTGCCCCAGCGGGCGCAACGGAACGGGAGAAGCGCGCCCGGCTTTCCGCCGCGTTCAAGGCGTCGTTTTGCCGCGCGAGCTGCGAACTGAGTTGTGTCTTGGAAGCTTCATCCGTCTCCACCAGTTGCTTCTGATCGTTGTTGGCATACCCCGCCGTCGCTGAACGTGTGGACAAGGCTCCACCTGAGGCTTGCCCCGATTGATTTCGGTAGCGGTCAGCCAAGTTGGCGGCGGCATCGCCGGGCGGCGCGAAGTTCTGCCCGCCGGCGTTCGCGTAATTCAACATCTGCTGGTTGCGCAGGTCCGGCTTCTGCGCATCGGTCGGCGTGTTGAACGAGTAATTATTTTGCGCCACGGGTGCGAGCGATAGCGTGGTCTCGTTGGCAAAGTAACTGGTGCTTTGCTCCTGAAACGTCAGCGCGACGCTGTTCTTAGCGAGGACATCCACCGCCGTGATCTTGTCCACCGCAGTTTTTCCCAGGTCGTTGTCGTTCCGCTGCGCGGCCGGCGTGGCCGCGAGCAAAGCGACAGTCTCAGACGCCGGCGCGGCTTTCTTTTCCATCTCCGCGCGCACGGCGGGTTCAGCCGCGAGCGCGAATTCTTTTTCCGCAGTGCCCACGCCCTTCGAGCCTCCGTTGCCAGCCAGTGCAGATGTTCTCACCGGCATGTCCGCCCGCGCGAGTTGCAGGGCGCGCTGATCCAGCCGGCTGTTCCAGAAAATCCAAGAGCCGGTGATGACGACCACCGCCGCCGCGCCGATGGCGAGCCGCCCGTTCCATGAATTCATCCACAAGAACCAGCCCGGCGATTTCGTCGCCGCGCTTTTGCCGAGCGTGCGCGCGACCTCGCCCTGCAACATCCGCCGCGTGGCCGGATGCAGCGCGAAATCACCGCCCTGCGCGCGGCGTTCCTTCGCATGGCGCTGGAGCCGTTCCTCGGACTTGTTTGGCGTTTCTTCGGACATCGCTTGTTAGACGGACATGGTCTTTTTTATCTCCCGCAAATCTTTGGCCTGCGGAAAGTATTTCGCGGCCACGCCTTCGAGTTTGTCGAGGCATTTGCTCAGGCGCGAACTCACGGTCTTCGGGTTCAAATTCAATTCGGCAGAAATCTCCTCGTAACTGAGGTCCGCGAAGTAGCGCAGTTCAATCACCTCGCGGCACGGCCCGCCGAGTTCCTCCAGCGCGCGTGTGATGAGTCCCGCATCTTCGAAGTGCATCAGCGCGCGGTCCGGTCCCGGTGCGGTGCTCGGCGGGTCGAGCGTGAAGCCGTCCGCCTCGCCGTTCAGCGGCGCGTCGAGCGAGAGCGTGCGCTGGCCGCCGCCGCGTTTGGCCGCGCGCTGCTTCTGGAGATAATCATGCGCCTTGTTCGCCGCGATGCGATAGAGCCACGTCTGGAACTGGCAGTTCCCCTGAAACGTGCCGAGGCTCTTGATGACCGTGAGAAATGTTTCCTGACAAATTTCCTCCACGTCCTCCGCGTTGAAACTGGAACTGACCTGAAAAATGAAACGCCCCGCCGCCGCGTAGTGGGCATCGAACAATTCATCCCAAGCCGCCGCCTCGCCGCGCAGGCAGCGAGCAAGCAGTTGGGACTCAGTGTTCACGGAGGGGAAATTAGAACAAGCGCGGGCTTTTGGCGAGAGCGGTGAAAATAGCGCAGACAGGGCCGACAAATTTTAACAGGCCGGAAGCAAACCGGTCTTCATTCCTCTGACACTCATTCCTCTGACTTAAAACCCTGCCCGACCTCGCGAACGTCTGGCCGACGGAATGAAGTCAGGGGAATGATTGGCAAGGGAATGGGGCAGCTTCCTTTGGCGACATTTCACTAAAGCCGAGCGCACATCTCGTGATGAACACGACCAACTACCTCAGCCAACGGCTGAATGAACGACTCGAAACGAATCGCTGTAGCGAGGCACTCGAATGTGCTGTCGTGAAACGTGAAGATGAAGTGCCGATAGTCAAAGGAATGTGAGTCAGGAAATACCCGCCGATTCTGCGCTTCCAACTCCGCAGGCCACGACGAACCATGTACCTCGAATACTCCATATTGATGCAACCCGCTCGTGTAGAGAGGATGGCCGCCAAGAGCCTCGTCGTTGGGATAGCCGAAGCGTGTGATGGCGCACCCGTTGAAATGCGCGACCACAACGCCATAGCCACGGTAAATCAGTACCGTCTTATCCTCTGTCTGGAACAGCACTGGAAAAGGAACTCCCGCCTCGGGCGTGATGTCGAACTGAACCTCAACTGCAAGTTGTGCGACGGTTCGTTCGATGCGTGACATGGGATACTTCTAACAATTTGTTCAGACAGGCTGGAAGCCCGTCCTACTTCAACATCTCCGCAGCGACCACGCCTTCGCTCACCTTCGTCACCGGGCCGGTCATGCGGATGGCGAAGTCCTCGCCAATCTCAATGCCGAGCGTGCCGCCCGGCATGTGGACGGTCACGGCGTTATCCACGAGGCCCAGCTTGCGTGCGACTGCGGCCGAGGCGCTGCTGCTGCTGCCTGAGGCCAGCGTGTAGCCCGCGCCGCGTTCCCAGATTTCGATGCGAATGTTTTTCCGGTCGAGCACGCGCAGAAACTGCACGTTCGTCTTGCGCGGGAACGACGGGTGAATTTCGATCTGCGAGCCGTATTTGCGCGCGAGTTCTTCGCTGACTTCTTCCGACGGAATCACGCAGTGCGGATTGCCAATCGTCGCAGCACAGACGGAGAAAGTCTTGTCTCCGACGACCAGCGCCTCGTGCAAGACCTCGCGCCGCGCGCCCGTCATCGGAATTTCGTCGCTCCAGAAACTCACGCGGCCCATGTCCACGCGGATGACTTTGCCGCCGTCGAAAATCGTCGCGCGCACCACGCCGCCCAGCGTGTCCACGAGAAATTCTTTTCCTTCCTGCACCAGCTTTTGATCGAACAGGTAACGGCAGAAGATGCGCAGCCCGTTGCCGCTCTTCTCCGCCTCGCTGCCGTCGGGATTGAAGATGCGCAGCCGGAAGGGCGCGCGCTCGGAGGGCAGGGGACCGTAGAGAATGCCGTCCGAGCCGAGGCCGAAATTGCGATGACAGATGCGCTGGATGCTCCGCTCGTCGAGCGCGGGTGAAAAGGACTTGGGATCGAGCACCAGGTAGTCATTCCCCAGCGCGTGGTATTTGAAAAAGTTCAAGTTCATCAATGGCGCGCGAACGTAGGGAACCGGTGCAACGGGGCAAGCGCAAATTGCCCCACCAGCCTGCGATGCTCGCCGCCTCGAAGTCGAGGTTGATGAAGCCTTGACCGAAGCTGCCGCACGCCACGAGGCCGGAGAGGAGGATAAAGCTGCGCGCGGTTATTTCCTGCGCCAGCGCGTGGCGCACCAGCAAAGCGCGCCGCCCAATCCGAGCAAGGCCCATATCCCCGGTTCAGGGATGGGGGTAAAGGCAATCGAATCGAGATAAACCACCGTTGTAGAAAAATTAGGACTAGGAAGAGCAGTCACGCTAAGTTCGCCATTTTGTCCGGCGTACGCGCTGATGTCGCCTCCATAGAGAACGTAGTTCGCGCCAGAACCGATCGGGGTGAGGGGAATGTTTTGCCCTGCGAAACTGGCGGCGAATAAGGACGATGGGTTGGGGAAACCAGAGAAAATCCTCATCTGGAAAAAGTGGGCGTCTGACGGCAAAGTTCCGACTTGGGCGAGACTCGAATAACTTCCGCCGCTGCTGGAACTCGCCTGAAGTGCTGCGGTGTAATTCCCTTCAATGCGGACACCGGCCCATCCCGGTCCCAGCAGCGCGATTCCTGGGCTGCTCAAAAACAGATTGTTGTACAGCGCCTGGCTTTGCGGGACGCCATTGATCGTCCCGGTCCAGCTAGGAAATGCGGGGTCGAACTGAATCCTCCCAAACGGGTCACCTGGAATTGGAACAACCGTAGCTGACTCGAAGTTCAGGTTTTGAAAAGTCCCCTGAGCGACAGCAGGGAAACTGCTTAGTAGCCAAACGGCTAGCATGTGTTTTGTGTATTGCGATGCGTTTTTCATTCTTACCTCCTTACAAATGGGTCACCAACCGCTTGGAACCGATCGGTGTTTCGCGAGCGCCACGCGCAAAAACTAAAAGATTTGCCGCTTGCCCATGACCCAAAATAAATTGCCGGGCTATTAGGCCCACTGAGGCCTGGTTCATCCGTGTGCGTTACAGCACCAACAGGAGTGTTGGAATAGTTAGTTCCGCCGAAGGCCCGTTCAGAAAACCACTGCATAAAGTTACTTTGTGGATTGGCTTCCGGATAACGCCAACCATTCAGGGATTCGACTGTCTCGATAATCCACCATCTGTTCTCGCCATGCCACGTAAGTGTGCCATCAAGCGGGCAGTAAGCACCAAGCGAACTGTGTTGTCCCCACCCCATGTAGCCAGAGACATTGGTTGCATCCGTAATGTGGCCGGATAAGCCTATGTCCGGAATGTCGAAGACATAGAAAACGGAGTTCGACGAAACACCGGATTGCAGAACTCCATTTCTCCCCTGAGACGCATAACCCAATACGTAATAGCTTGTGTCATCGAAATAGTAGTTGGTGTTTCCATACCCACTGTCGCTGGCGCTGATCCTCAGTTTGCCGGGCGAGTAGTTGGTTCCGAAGTGGGCCAGTTTGTCGATGTAGGCGCGGCAGTCGTTCGTTTCGGCGACGTGGTTCGTGTTGCCCATGTTGATGCAGGTGATGAACGGATGGCGGGCCGGCGGAAGGATGGAAAGCTCGTAGCTCACGGAATTATCCAGCGGAAACGGGGAGTCCGAATAGACACCCACGTTAGTGACCGGGTGAATGCGCGACGGCACATGGAGGAACAGAATCCAATGCTTGGGCCGCTTGGTCGGATTTTCAGCGAGCCAGTTCAACACGGGCATGCGGATGAAATTTGTGAAGTCTTCGCGAGCAATTGTTTCCTGCGGGGCGAAGCCAATGCCCAGCACGTTGGCTTGGCTGACCAGCGGGCGGTGCGCGAGGTAGTAGTCCTTCACAAAAATGCTGTCGCTGGAGTTGGTGTTGTAAATTAGCAGCAAGTCCTGCTCGACGGTCACAGGATATTCCAAAGCTGCGTTGTACGCGAGCGCGACGCTGTGATCTTGCCCCGCTGTAATGGCGCAAATATTGGTCAAGCCATTCGGCACGTTGGTCTGGCCGACCTGGTTCCGGCCCCAACTGACCACGGTGCCGTCATTGCGCAGCGCCATGTTGAAATTGTTCCCGGTCGCGATCTTCATTACGTTGCTCAGGCCCGCCGGGACGTTGGTCTGGCCGTAGGTGTTCTGGCCCCACGCGACGACGGTGCCGTCCTTGCGCAAGGCCAGCGCGTGCGCATATTCGCAGGCCACCGCGACGACGTTGCTCAGTCCGGCGGGCGGAGTGAGATCGGTCGAACTGGTGCCGTTCCACGCCAGCACCGTGCCGTTGCTCAGGAGGCCGAGCGTGTTCTGCGGACCGGCAGCCATCGCGGCAATGTTCGAGACACCCGCTGGAACCGGCGTGCAGCCCCAGGCGATCAAACTTCCGTCCTGACGGAGCGCGAGGGATTGCGGGCCTCCGGCGGCGAGGGCGGTGACGTTGGTCAGTCCCGTGGGCACGTTGGTTTGTCCGCAGGTGTTGTTGCCCCACGCGCGCACGGTGCCGTTCTCCAGCAAGGCCAGGCTGTGACCGCCGCCGCCCGCGATGGCGACGACGTTGGTCAATCCGTTCGGCGCATTGGTCTGCCCGTTGGCGTTGGAACCCCAGACCAGCACCGTGCCGTTCTCCCTCAGCCCCACCGTGTGATAACCACCGGCGGCCACGGCCACGAGGTTCGTGTCGTTGCGCGAGAGTCCATTGCGCTGTCCAGACGAGTCATCGCCCCACATCCGGGCCTCGCCGTGCAAGGTGATGCTCACCTGCCACACCGCGCTCGTCGCGCCGCCCGCCGCATTGCTGACGACGACGTGATAGCTGCCTTCGCGGTTGGTGCTCTCGAAGGTCACGGACAGCAGTCCCAGCATGGCCAGCGGCAGCGGCTGGCCATCCTTGAACCAGTTGTAGCGCAGAAAATAGGCGCCTTGATTTGTGACCTGCACGGAAAGGACGACGCCTTGCGAATCCTGCGGACGGGGCAAATTCAGTTCCGGCGACTGGCTGGCGATGATCGGCGCTTGCAACGTCTCGACGCGCGCGCTCCGGCTGTCGATGGTTTTCGCGGCCGTGCTGACGCGCACGCGGTAATGGCCGTCATCAGTCGTTTGCAGATTGGGAAAGGGCAGCGTGGCATTCGTCGCCCCGGAGATGTTGACCCAAACGGTGTTGCTCATCTGCCATTGATAACTGAGCAGCAACGAACTGGACGCGACCACGCTGAGATTGGTCGCCGTGCCCGGCGGCTCGATGATCCGTCTCGGGTGTCGGATGATCACCGGTGCCTCGTTGTTCGTGCGGATGACCAGGACGTGTTGCGCGCCCGCGGACACGGCCACCACGGAATCGCGACCGTCGTGGTCCCCGATCTGGCCCCACGTCAGCAGCGTGTTGTAATTGGTCATGGCGGTCACGTAGTTCGAGAGCGCCACGCCGTAGTGCCAGCCTGCGCTCATGCTGAGAAGATTGGTGAGCGCCGGGAGATTTTTCAGGGCAGGGTTGTTGGTGTTGCCCCACACGCACACCGTTCCATCTTTGAGCAACGCCTGGTTGTGTTCCATGCCCGCACTGATCGCGACCACGTTGCTCAACGACGCGGGCACGTTGGTCGGCAGATAATTGTTCAGCAGATTGTTGGTCAAAGTGAAACCCCACGCGACCACCGTGCCGTCACACCGCAACGCGAGACAATGACGCGGCCCCGCGCTGATGGCCCGCACATCGGCGAGACCGGCTGGCACGGCGTTCGTGCGGTTGAACAAGTCGCCCCACACGGCCACGGTCCCGTCGGCACGCAAGGCAAGTGTGTGCCAGAGTCCCGCCTTCACATCGACGAGGTTGGTCAGGTACGCGGGCGTGTTCGTGATCTGTCCGAGCGTGGTGTCGCCCCAATTCGTCAGCGTCCCATTCCGCCGCACTGCAACGCTGTGCCGGCCTCCGGCGGCAATCGCAATCACGTTCGTCAGTCCCGCAGGAACATTCGTCTGCCCGTACTGGTTGGCTCCCCACGCCACGACTGTGCCGTTGGAATGCAAAGCGAGATTGTGTGTGCCGGAATCAAACCAGCCCGCCGCCACCGTGACGAAGTTCGTTCCCTCCGGCAGATCGCCCACGCCATAACCCCAGCCGTCCACGAAACCCGTCGCCACGCGCGACACGCGGTAGAAACGCGCCGTGACGATCACCGGCCCGCCGTTCGTGTTCGTCCCGCCGCCGCCCGGAGCCGGTGCGGAAAGCGCAGACATCCCGCCCCCGCTGCTGTTTGTGGCCTCCTGCATCTTCTCGGTGAGAAACTTGACGCCTTCGTCGGAACGCGCCTTCGCTGCCGCCAGCAAATCCTCCCGTTCCTTCTCGCTCAGACTTGACCAACCGCCGGACGACAGACTCATCATGGAAAACTCCCCGCCACAACAGCCCTCCTGCCAGGTCGTGTTCGTCCCGCCGCTCGGCACGAATGTGCCTGCAGTCCGCCAGCGGATCGACGTGCGCAAATCCTCCGTCGCATACACCGTGTAAAACTCCCCGGTGTGGCTGATCCACTTCAGCGTCGTGCAGTCGGGAGTCCGCGTGATGGAGGTGATGATGAGATCGTTCGCGGCGAAAGAGGAGCCAAGTCCGAGAAAGAGGATGAGCAGGGAAAAGAGTTTTTTCATGTGTGCCTGAGCGAGCGATGATCCCAAAAGAAAGGGCGCGAACTTAACGCACCCTCATCGAGGCACCGCGAAGCGCCTTTACCAGAATACGCCAAGCCGCGCCGTGGTGGCGCGGACTGGGCGGTCTGGTTGAGAAAATTCGCGGTTTTCGATGAGACCGGAGCCAATGCTCGCAAAAAGTTTGTTCGTTGGTTGCTACATTTTGTTTCTTGCTGCGGTTTCAGACTGCGCGGTCAGGAAAAATAGTCGAGATGATTATGGCGTGGGCGGACTCGGCGCAGGCGTGGCGCCGTTGCCGCGTCCGAAGCCCGTCCTACTTCAACATCTCCGCCGCGACCACGCCTTCGCTCACCTTGGTCACCGGCCCCGTCATGCGGATGGCGTAGTCTTCGCCGATCTCGATGCCGAGCGTGCCGCCCGGCATGTGGACGGTCACGGCGTTGTCCACCAGGCCGAGCTTGCGCGCGACGGCGGCGGAGGCGCTGCTGCTGCTGCCCGAGGCCAGCGTGTAACCCGCGCCGCGTTCCCAGATCTCGATGCGGATGTTTTTCCGGTCGAGCACGCGCAGGAACTGCACGTTCGTCTTGCGCGGGAACGACGGGTGAACTTCGATCTGCGAGCCATATTTGCGCGCGAGTTCCTCGCTGATTTCTTCCGACGGAATCACGCAGTGCGGATTGCCAATCGTCGCCGCACAAATCTGGAAAGTCTTGTCGCCCGCCGTCAGCGCCTCGTGCAAGACCTCGCGCCGCGCGCCCGTCATCGGAATCTCGTCGCTCCAGAAACTCACGCGGCCCATGTCCACGCGGATGGTTTTGCCGCCGTCGAACATCGTCGCGCGGACCACGCCGCCCACGGTGTCCACGAGAAATTCTTTTCCCTCCTGCACGAGCTTTTGATCGAACAAGTAGCGGCAAAAGATGCGCAGCCCGTTGCCGCTCTTCTCCGCCTCGCTGCCGTCGGGATTGAAGATGCGCAGCCGGAAGGGCGCGCGCTCCGAGGGCAGGGGACCGTAGAGAATGCCATCCGAGCCGAGGCCGAAATTGCGGTGACAGATGCGCTGGATGCTCGGCTCGTCGAGCGCGGGCGCGAAGGACTTCGGATCGAGCACCAGGTAGTCATTGCCCAGCGCGTGGTATTTGAAAAAGTTCAGGTTCATCAGCGGCGCGCGAACGTAGGCAAACCGCGCCGCCGGGCAAGCGCAAATTCCGCCGCGCCGGAGCGCGTGCGCCCGGCCGTAAATTTCAATTTCCACTCTTGCCAGCTTTCCGCCGCGTCGCCCAAAGTCTGCGCCTTAGTGGTCACGCACACTCAAAGCACCGGAGCGCGCCTCACCGAAGCTCGCGGCTCGAAAACGGTCTCCGCCGCCGACTCCGCGATTGCGAAGTCGCAGCAATATCTTTTGAGCATCCAGAAGCCGGAAGGCTACTGGGTGGGCGAACTGATGGTGGACTCCACGCTAGTGTCGGACATGGTGGCGTATCATCACTGGGCGGGGGACATCGACCCGGAGTGGCAGCGCAAGGCGGTGAATCACATCCTCTCCATGCAGTTGCCGGATGGCGGCTGGAACATTTACACGGGCGGCCCGGCGGAGGTGAACGCCACGATCAAGGCCTACCTTGCGTTGAAACTCGCGGGCGTGTCCGTGACCGATCCGCGGATGCTGCGCGCGCGGGAAATCGCCACGAACCTCGGCGGCGTGCCGCGGATGAACACGTTTTCGAAGCTGTATCTCGCGCTGCTCGGGCTGTTCCCTTGGAATTACGTTCCGACCATTCCGGCGGAGGTCATTCTCATCGGCAAGTGGTTCCACATCAATTTCCACGACATGAGCAACTGGTCGCGCTCCATGATCGTGCCGCTGGCCATCATCAATCACTTTCAGCCGACGCGCCGCGTGCATGTGGTGATCGACGAACTTTTTCCGCAGGGCTATCATGAGCGTGACCTGGCGTTGGCGCAGGACCCGGAGACGTTCACGTTCCGCAATTTCTTTTTCATCCTCGATGGTTTTCTGAAACTGGTGGAGCAGTACCACCTGCGCCCCTTCCGCAAGCTGGCGCTCAAAAAGGCCGAGCAGTGGATGCTGGAACGCTTCGAGAACACGGACGGGCTGGCGGCGATTTTTCCGGCGATGCTGAACTCGCTCATCGCGCTCAAGGCGCTGGGCTATGCAAAGGATCATCCGCAGGTCGTGCGCGCGGAGCGGGAGTTGAAGCGGCTGGAGCACGAGACCGAGGACAGCGTGCGCATCGAGCCGTGCTTCTCGCCGGTGTGGGACAGCGCGATTGTCGCGATCTGTCTGCATGAGTCGGGTGTGCCGTCGGATCATCCCGCGCTGAAGAAGGCCTGCTCGTGGATCATGGATCACGAGATTCGTTTTCGCGGTGATTGGAAATACAAGAACCCCGCCGACGTGGAGCCGAGCGGCTGGGTCTTCGAATACAACAACCAGTGGAACCCGGACGTGGACGACACCGCGATGGTGCTGCTCGCGTTGCGGAAAATTCCCACGGACGACCCACAGCGGCGCAACGAGTGTTTCGCGCGCGGGCTGAAGTGGATGATGACTTTCCAGTGCAAGGACGGCGGCTGGGCGGCCTTCGACAAGGACTGCACGAAGAGCATTCTGGACAAGGTGCCCTTCGCCGATCACAACGCGATGCTGGACCCCGAGTGCGCGGACATCACGGCCCGCATTCTGGAACTGCTCGGTTACGAAGGCTGGGACGTGGAGCATCAGCAGGTCGAGAAGGCATTGGCCTACGTGCGCGACGAACAGGAGGAGGACGGCTCGTGGTATGGGCGTTGGGGTGTGAATTACATTTACGGCACCTGGCAGGCGGCGCGCGGTCTGCGTGCGATGGGTCTCGACATGAACCAGCCGTGGCTCGTCAAGGCGCGCGACTGGCTGGAGAGCGTCCAGCACGCCGACGGCGGCTGGGGTGAACGCTGCAACACGTACGACGATCCGGTTTTCAAAGGGCGCGGCCCCAGCACCGCTTCGCAAACCGCGTGGGCGGTCATGGGCCTGCTCGCCTTCGGCGACGCCAGCCGCCCGAGCGTCCAGCGCGGCATCGAGTATCTCACCCGCACGCAGGAGCCGGACGGTTCGTGGACGGAGAACGAAGTGACGGGAACGGGTTTTCCGAAAGTGTTCTATCTGAAGTACGACATGTATCGGAACGCCTGGCCGCTCCTCGCGCTGGCGACCTACCGCAAAGTGCTGCGCGGCGAACCCATCGGCGACGCCAACGGCGGGAAGTGAACTGGTGCGGTTGGCCTCTGTCTCTCCTGGGAGCGCGGCTGTGTGCGGAGCACCAGCCGCAGCCAGCCGATATTGAAACTGCGGGCTTCGGGGCCTTTGCGTTCTGCGGCTGGGCTGCGCCACAGCCGCGCTCCTTATTTCTGCTGGCCCGCCCGCCCCGCCTTCGTTTAAGACCACTCCGTCAACCCCAGAACATTTATGAAGCAACATTTTTCTCGTCGTTCGTTCGTGAAGCAAACGGCGCTCGCCGCCGGTGTGTTTGCCGTCGCACCCTTCAACATTGGCTGTAGCACGACCCGGAAGGCCGGGGACAAGATTCGCTTTGTCCAGATCGGTTGTGGCGGACGCGGCGCTTCGTCGCATCTGCCCGCCGCGCAAGCGGAGGAACTCGTCGCCATCGTCGATCCCGATGTGACCAAGCACGCCAACGTGAAGAAATGGCTGCAAGGCAAGGGCGGTGACGCAGACAAACTCCAAGTCTTCACCGATTATCGGAGGATGTTCGACAAAGTCGGCAAGAACATTGACGCCGTGTTCATCGCCTCGCCAAATCACCAGCACGCTTTGCCGGCGCTCATCGCCATGCAACTCGGCGTGAACGTGTATTGCGAGAAGCCCGTCTGCCACGACATCGGCGAGGCCCGCGCCATGCGCAAGATGGCCGCGCGCACCAAAGTTGCCACCCAGATGGGCAACCAAGGCCACTGCGAGGACGGCTACCGCAAGCTCTGCGAATACATCTGGAGCGGCGTCATTGGAAAAGTCACCGAGACGCATAGCTGGACCAATCGCGCCAATGGCGGCGAAGGGCCGCGCCCGCCGAAGGAAGCGCGGCCCGCCGGGCTGGACTGGGAGTCGTGGATTGGGCCCGCGCCTTATCGCGATTTCCACAGCGACCTGCATCCGCATTCGTGGCACGGCTGGTATGATTTCGGCAACGGCTCCATCGGCAACATGGGCTGCCACGTTCTGGATGGCGTTTATTGGGCGCTCAAGTGCGGGCACCCCACGAGCATCGAGGCCGAGCAACTGCGCGGCGGCAGCGACGAGCGGTATCCAATGGGCAGCCGCGTGCGCTGGGACATGCCCGCGCGCGCCGACATGCCCGCGCTGAAAGTTTATTGGTACGAAGGATTGAACGAGAAGACGACCGGCAAGCCCTCCGGCAACCTGCGCGCCGTGAAAGGCGACGACCGCAACCTGCCCGCGCTCCTCCTCGAACTGCGCGCCAAATATCCCGACGAAGGACTCGACGCCGGCGACAGCGGCACGCTTTACGTCGGCGAGAAGGGCGTGATCTTCACCGGCACCTACGGCGACAAGATGCACATCGTTCCCTACGAGAAAATGAAGGAAGTGCCCGAGCCGCCGAAGACGTTGCCGCGTACGAAGAACGTTTTCGTGGACTTTCTCGACGCCGTGCGCGCGGGCAAGACCGAGACTGCCGTGCCCTTCGACTACGGCACGCGGCTGACGGAGTTCTGCATTCTCGGCAATCTCGCGATGAAAGCGGGCCTGAACAAAAAAGTAGAATGGGACGGCCCGAACATGAAGGTGACCAACCTGCCCGAACTGAACGCCTGGGTGTCACGCCCGGCGCGCGCCGGGTGGAAGGCTTGATGACCGCAGAAACGCGTTGCTTGACGGTTGGCCATTAGTTGGCCAATTTTCAGACATGGCATTCGCACTGGCCAAAGAACAGACCAAGTTCATCGAACGGATGATTCGCAGCGGCCGTTACAACAGCCAAAGCGAAGTGGTGCGAACCGCGCTGCGCCGGCTTGAAGAGGCGGAATCTGACTATCTCACCCCGCCGGTCCTCACGCCGGGTCAGAGCGCACGCATTTACGGTGCGGACGTTCAGGAAGAGAAGCGCGAGCGCAGTTTCGGCACCGCCGCCTTCTCCGCGTTGCGCCGCGCGGCGCGCAAAGGCCGCGGGGCGTGAACGCCTGGGACGTTTACTCCTGTGACTTGGGCTGGGGTTCGCATCCGGTCGTTATCATTTCTCATCCCGCCCGCGCCGCCCGAAAAGACTTTGTGGAAGTCCTCGATTGCAGTTCACAACGGGCGAGCCGCCCTCCGCTTGAGCATGAGGTGCTGCTGGATCAGGCCGATGGACTGGATTGGGAGACCTTCTGCAAGTGCGACTGCATCTACGCCGTGCCGCGTGAAGAACTGAAGGCGCGCAAAGGCTTCATCACTCCCGAACGCCGCCGCCAGATTGTCCGGGCCATCATCCAATCGCACGGCTGGAACACGCTTTGAGGAAACGGAGCGCGAGCGCACCATGGAGGCAGCGCAGCGGCTGGTAGGTTCACGGAACAAAGTGCCAATCAACCCGACAAACTTTTCATCACCACTTCCAGCCCTTCCCGCGCGGCTTCGACGTGGATGCCGTTGGCGGTGAGCTGGCGCGCGTGCGCGAGCATTCGCGAGATGCGTTCGTCGTCGTGCGCGGGATCGTGGTGGAAGAGGAAAAGTTGTTTCACGCTGGCACGGGTCGCGAGCGCGGCGACGTCATCCACGCAGCCATGTCCCCAGCCGACGCGTTGTTCATACTCCTCGCGTTCGTATTGGGCATCCATGATCAGCACGTCTGCGCCACGGATGAACTCGACGAGCTTGTCATCCTGCTGCTCGGCGAATTCCAACGACTTCGCGTCCGTCGTGCCGGGCTGGACGCGCATCCGGTGGAACGGCTCGTTGTCAGGAATGAACACGACGGAGCCGGCGCTGGTGTTGAGCCGGTAGCCGACGCAGATGCCGGGATGATTCACGAACATGGCCTGCACGCGCACTTTGCCGACGGTGAATTCCATGTCGCGCAATTCCTCGATCTGGATGTTGCCGGGCAACTCCTTCAAACCGACTGGAAAATACGGACTCTCCATCTGCGTGCCGAGCGTGGCTGCGAGTCCCTGACGCGCCCCTTCGTAGCCGAGGATGCGGACGTTGTTCTTGGGATTGTAGGCCGGGACAAAAAACGGGAAGCCCTGGATGTGATCCCAGTGCGTGTGCGTGAGGAGCAGCGTGAGGTTCAACGGTTGGTCGCCAAACTCTTTCGCCAGCGCGAGGCCGAGCGGACGGATGCCGGTGCCCGCATCAAGCACGATGAGTTCGCCATCGGCACGCACTTCTACACAGGTGGTGTTGCCACCATAGAACACGGTGCCGACACCGGGCGTGGCGATGGAGCCGCGCACGCCCCAGAAGCGCACGAGCGGCGGGCCGTTCACGCTGGCGGCGGGCGTTGGCGCGGCGGGGCGCTCTTTGATCTCGGTGGGAAAATCTTCCGTCGTGACTTTGCGGAGGGCGGCGCGCAGTTCGCCGGGGCTGACGGGCTTGACGAGGTATTCGTCCGCGCCGGCCTCAAGCGCGTTCAATTTGTCAGTGGCATAGCCGCGCCCGGAAATCATCACGATCTTTGTGCCGCGCAATTCCGGCGTGCTGCGGATGGCCCGGCAGACTTGAAACCCGTTGCAGCGCGGCATGAGCAAATCGCAGACGACGACCTCGGGTTGGTGCTGGCGGGCGAGATTGATGCCGGTCTCGCCGTCCTGGGCCTCGATGACGTTCCAACCATGCTGGCTGAGCAAAGCCGCGATCATCGGTCGCAACTCGTGGTCATCCTCGATCAGCAAGACGGCTTTCATCCCTTGGTGCGCGTTTGGTTCATGCGGCTGTGTGCACGGACTCTAGCGAAACAAAGTCGGATGGAAATTAAAAAGACGCAGGCGGAAGGCGTCGCTCCTCCGTCCGCCGCGGCTTGGCCCCGTCATTCACCAACCCTTGCAACCCGCATCTATCGTTTGTGTGCCCTTGCGCCGAAAAACCTGTTGCGTGCCGGAATGTCGTTCTATAGATTCCGCGTTCCGTTTCTCCGGGAACGGCTGAATCCGTAATAAAATATAGGCTTTCGGCGCAATCCGAGAGCGTAAAAAAGAACATGACTCCGCAAACCAAGAAACGACTTAAGCAGTTGCGCCGGTTCCGCATTCGCAAGAAGCTGTCCGGCACGAGCGCGCGCCCTCGCATGGTGACGACGTTCTCAAACACCCACATTTACATCCAGTTCATCGACGACATCGCGCGCAAGACTCTGGCCAGCGCCTCGACGCGGCACAAGAGCGCGCCCGACCGCGAGAACCTCGGCGCGAACATCAAGAGCGCGACGCTCCTCGGCAAGTGGGCGGCGGAAGAGGCGCAGGGCAAAGGCATCAAGTCGGTGGTGTTTGACCGCGCCGGCACCCGTTACCACGGGAAGATCAAGGCGCTCGCCGACGCGGCGCGCGAAGCCGGTCTGCAATTTTAATTTCAACAGGAGACAAAGAACGTGGCAGAAGAAAATCAATCTCAAGCAGCAGCAGCACCGGCTCCCGCCGGTCCCGCCTCCGCCAGTTTTGGCGGCGGCGAACGTAGCGGTGGTTTCGGCGGCGGCGGCGGCGGTCGTGGCGGCGGCGGTGGCCGTGGTCGCGGCGGTTTCGGCGGCGGTCGTGGTCGCGGTCGTCCGCGTTCGGGCGGTGACAGTGATGACAAGTCCGGCAACGAAATGATGGAGAAGGTTGTTTTCATCAACCGCTCTGCAAAGGTCGTGAAAGGCGGTCGCCGTTTCAGCTTCAGCGCGCTCGTCGTCGTCGGCGACAAGAAGGGCCGCGTGGGCTGGGGTCTGGGCAAGGCGGCCGAAGTCGCGGAAGCGATTCGCAAAGGCGGCGAAGTGGCCCGCAATTCTTTGGTCTCGGTTTCGCTGCAAGGCGTGACCCTGCCCCACGAGATTTATTACGAATTCGGTGGCGCGAAGATCATGCTTCGCCCCGCCTCTCCCGGAACGGGCATCATCGCCGGCAAGACCGTGCGCTCGGTGCTGGAATCCGCCGGACTCAAGGACGTGTTGAGCAAGTCGCTCGGCTCGAGTAACGCCGCGAACGTGGTCAAGGCCACGCTCGGCGCGCTCCAGCAGCTCCGTGTGCGTGAGGACATTTACAAGAGCCGCGGCCTCACCTTGCGACCCAAGAAAGAAGCCGCTCCCACCACCACCCCCGTCACCGCCGTCACTGCCTAATTTGATTTGATATTATGCGTTTGCACGATTTGAAACCACGCCCCGGCGCGAAACACCGCCGCAAGCGTCTCGGTCAGGGCGAGTCCAGTGGCCACGGCAAAACCTCCGGTCGCGGCGGCAAGGGCCAGACCGCACGTTCCGGCTCCTCGATCCGCATCGGCTTCGAGGGCGGCCAGATGCCGCTCATCCGCCGCATCCCCAAGCGCGGCTTCAACAACGCCCGCCACACCACCGCCTACGTCGCGGTGAATCTCGATTCGCTCAACCAATTCGACAGTGGCGCACGCGTCGATGTGGAGATGATCCGCAACGCCGGTCTCGCCAACGGTCCCGTGAAGCTCGTGAAAATTCTCGCGGACGGCGAGATCACTAAGAAGCTCACGGTCGTGGCGCACAAGTTCAGCGCCGCCGCCAAGCAGAAGATTGAAGCCGCCGGCGGCGCCTGCGAAGTGGTTGTCAAAACTGTCGCCACCAAACCTGTCGCCACCAAGGCTGCAGCGAAAGCCTGACGCGCATGTTCCAAAAGGTCCTCGGCACATTCGCGAACTGCTTCAAGATCCCGGAGCTCAAGTCGCGCATCATCTTTACGATCATCATCCTCGCGATTTGCCGCGCGATCTCGATGATCCCGATTCCGGGCATTAATGGCGCGGGCCTGCAGCAGTTCTTCGATGAACAGTCGAAGGCCGGCGGCGGCGGCATCATGGGCATGTACAGCATGTTCACGGGCGGCGCGCTGGAACGTTGCGCGATTGGCGCGCTGGGCATCATGCCCTACATCAGCGCCACCATCATCATCCAGTTGTTGAGTGCGGTGGTTCCGCGCCTGAGCAAGCTGATGCGCGAGGAAGGTGGACGGGCGAAGATCATCCAGTACGGACGCTACCTCACGCTACTGCTCTGCATCGGCCAGGGCGCGTTCATGACCCTGAGCTGGTCGCAGGCGGAAAGTTTCTTCCAAGGCTTCAACGGTGATTTGCTCATGCCTTACATGCGCGAGAACCTATGGTGGTTTTTCATTCAGACGACCGTCGTGCTGACCACGGGTACGATGCTGCTTATGTGGTTTGGTGAACAGATCACCGAGCGCGGCATCGGCAACGGGGTGTCGCTCATCATCACCATCGGTATTCTCGCGCGGCTCCCGGCGGCTTTCCAGGGTCTCAAGGACATGGTCAAGGGCACGGGCGGCGAGGGCTTCAATCCGTTCTACGCCCTCGTTCTCATCGCACTGCTCGTCGTGGTTGTTGCCAGTGTCATCGCCATCACGCAGGCGCAGCGCAAGGTGCCGGTGCAATACGCGCAGCGCGCCGTGGGTCGCAAGGTCTATCAGGGCGGCACCTCTTTCATGCCCTTGCGGGTGAACTACGCGGGCGTGATGCCGGTGATTTTCGCCAGCGCCATCCTGATGTTCCCGGCGCAGATTCTTTCGAAGGCCGGCACCTTCTTCAAAATGGAATCGCTCAGCCGCCTCTCGACCATGCTCCAAGAGAACCATCCGTTCTACATGGTCGTCTTCGGCCTGATGATTCTCTTCTTCTCCTATTTCTGGGTCGCGACGCAGTTCAACGAAATCCAGATCGCCGATGACTTGAAAAAATACGGCGGCTACATCCCCGGCGTGCGTCCCGGCGAGGCCACCAGCAACTTCCTGCACAACGCCATGAGCCGCATCACGCTGGCGGGCGCAATCTTCCTCACCATCATCGCCGTCATCCCGATTGTGCTCACGAACCAGATGGGCATCCAGCCGGCGGTCGCGCAGTTCTTCGGCGGCACCGGCATGTTGATCACCGTGGGCGTGATGCTCGACACGATGCGCCAGATGGAATCGCATCTGTTGATGCGCCACTACGACGGCTTCCTGAAAAAGGGCCGCATCAAAGGGCGCTTCTAGGCGTCTCCGCCGGTCATGGCCGGAATCATCTTCAAGACCCCGCGCGATCTGGAGGCCATGCGCCCCGCCTGCCGCGTCGCGCGGGAAGTCCTCGACTCAGTGGCGGCTTTCATCCGCCCCGGCGTGACCACCCGGCAGATTGATGAGTTCGCCGCGCAGGCCATCCACCGGCACGGAGCCAAGAGCGCCTTCCTCGGCTACCGCAAATATCCCTGTCACATCTGCATCTCAGTGAATGAGGAAGTCGTTCACGGCATGGCGTCTGACCGGCGCGTGGAGTTTGGCGACATCGTGAGCCTCGACGTCGGCGTGCGTCACAACGGCTTCATCGGCGACAACGCGACCACGGTTCCGGTCGGCGGCTGCGGCGTCGCGGCGCAGCGCCTTCTCGACGTGACCGAACAGGCGCTCTACGTCGGCATCGCCCAAGCGCGCGGCGGCAACCGGGTGGTGGACATTTCGCGCGCGATTCAGCAACACGTCGAGAGCCACGGCTACACCGTGGTGCGCGAATTCGTCGGCCACGGCGTGGGCCGCTCCGTTCACGAGGAGCCGCAGGTGCCGAACTTCGTCGAGTCCGGGAAAAAATCCCCCGTCCTGCGCCCCGGCATGACCATCGCCATCGAGCCGATGGTGAACGCGGGCCGCGCGGACGTGAAGATACTCAAGGACAAGTGGACCGTCGTGACCGTGGACAGCCAGCTCTCCGCGCACTTCGAGCACACCGTCCTCATCACCGAGGGCGAGGCGGAGATATTGACGCGCGGCCCCGCCCTCAGGCTCGCGACTGCACCAGCACTTTGAACGGCCGCCCCAAGTGTTCGGGATGCGTGAGCGTTTGAAACTGCCGGACTTTTTGCGGCGGCAAGGAATCGTTGCCTTTCCATAACTCGCGCGCGATCTCCGTGAGGAACTGACCCTGGGAGGTGAACGTCTCCGTCTTCAGTCCCGCCGCCTCGCCCGCTTGGATGATCTCCGTGAAATTGACATGGGCCGTGATGTCCTGCTCGCCGGGATTCGCCAGTACGTCCGTGCCGACGCGATGGCCGGAGTAGGAGCGGAGCGTGCCGGTGTTGCGTGCAGGCGAAAGCAGTTCTTCGAGCACGCCGCCGTAGTCGATGGTCATCAACCGCCCGCTCCCCAATGACGCCGCCGCTTCGCGCCACCAGCTTGTCGCCGCGGGGCCAAGTTCCATCACGTAGCCGTCGGGAAGAACGTCGAGCAGCGCGGCGGGAAGTTGCGGGTGCGCAGGATTTGGCTGAGCCAGCCGCGTCCAGACGAATTGATCGCCACGGCGCATCACGGCCATTTCCTCCCAACGCCGCGCGGAGGCGTTCCACGCGAAGGGATGCACCGGCATCGCGTCCAGCAGTTCGTTGGAAAAAATCACGCCGCATACGCGCTGGCGGATGTCGGCGAGAGTCTCATGCCAGCGGACGTTGTGAAAGCGGCTCAACCTCGCCTGCTGCGCGGCACGCCGCGCGGGAGAAGGCTCCACAATCCAATACTCGACACGCGGGAACAGCGCGGCTTCCTGATCTTCCAACGCCTCCAGGATGTCGAACGCCAGTTGCCCGTCATGCGCGCCGGACTCGACAATTTGGAATTTGGATTCTTGCTCGCGTCCCGAGTCGAACCAGCGCGCGAAGTGGAAGGCCAGCAGTTCGCCGAACATTGAACCGACGCTGACGCTGGTCATGAAATCGCCGCGCGCGCCAATCTGCCCGCGCGCGCGGCTGTAGTAGCCGTGCTGCGGATGGTAAAGCGCGAGCGACATGAATTGCGCGAAGGGGAGCGGTCCATCGCGGTCGATGTGCGCGCGGATCATTTCGGCGAGCGCGCTCATCAACGTGCCGCCAGCGTCTCGCGGGTCGGTCTTTTCTGCGGCCCCAGGCCCTCGCGGGACGCTGGCGGCACGCTGACTTGGCTCCTTCCTTTGTGCTTCATCTCAAGTTCCTCGTTTCTCATGCCGCTGTAGTTTCTTGTATGGCCAAGATCGATGCCTTTTTTAATCTGATGTTCGAGCAGAAAGCTTCGGACGTGCATCTCTCATCCGGCAACCCGCCCATCCTGCGCATCAACGGCGAACTCCAGCGCGTGGAGTTCCCGCCGCTCGAAAGCGATCAGCTCAAGGCGATGCTCTACGAAATCACGCCGGAGTACAAGATCAAACAGTTCGAAGAAACCGGCGACGTGGATTTCGGCTACGAAATTCCCGGCGTGTCGCGTTTCCGCGCCAACTTCTTCAACCAGAAGAACGGCGTGGCCGCGGTGTTCCGCCAGATTCCGTCGAAGGTTCTTTCGTTTGAAGATTTCGAGAAGTTCGACGCGCCATTGCCGGCGGTGCTGAAGAAATTCTGCATGTTGCACAAGGGACTGGTGCTCGTGACCGGCCCGACCGGCTCAGGAAAATCCACGACGCTGGCCGCGATGGTCGATTACGTGAACAAGAACCGCCGCGACCATGTGCTGACCGTCGAAGATCCCATCGAGTTCGTGCATGAGAGCAAGAACTGCCTCGTGAACCATCGCGAGGTGGGCATCCATACGCGCTCGTTCGCCTCCGCGCTCAAGGGCGCGCTGCGCGAAGACCCGGACGTGATTCTCGTCGGCGAAATGCGCGACTTGGAAACCATCGAACTCGCGATCACGGCGGCCAGCACCGGCCATCTGGTCTTCGGCACGCTGCACACGTCGAGCGCAGCCAAGACGGTGGATCGTATCATCGACGTGTTTCCTGCCGACCAGCAGAACAAGATTCGCGCGACGCTCTCCGAGGCGTTGAAGGGCGTGGTCGCGCAAAACCTTTTCAAGCGCGTGGACAAGAAGGGCCGCGTGGCCGCGCTGGAAATTCTCGTCTTCACCACCGCCATCGCGAACCTCGTGCGCGAAGGCAAGACGCACCAACTGCCCGGCATGATTCAGGTCGGCAAGAAGATCGGCAACGTGCCGCTCGACGACGCCATCATGGATCATCTGCGCATGAAACGCATTTCCCCGGAGGAGGCCTACGACAAGTGCCTCGACAAGAAAAAATTCCGTCCCTTCCTCACAACGCCGCCACTCGATGACGAAGTGGCCGCCACCTGATTCATGCGCCGCAACGAACTAGACTATATTCTCAGCACGATGCTCGATTTTCGGGGCAGCGTGTCTGATCTCATCTTCACCGTGGACAAGCCGCCGCAGGTCGAGGCCGACGGCGTGCTCGTGCCCGTGCCGCTCACGCCGCCGCTGGAGAAGCTCTCGCCCTTTCAGACGGAGATGATCGCGCTGAATTTGTGCGGCGGCAATCCGCGCCTCGTGGATGACCTGCTGCGCACCGGCTCGTGCGACACGTCCTACTCGGTGATCGACAAGGCGCGCTTCCGCGTGAACATCTTTTCCCAGCGCGGCAGCTACTCCATCGTGCTGCGCAAGCTGAACACGAAGATCGCGACGCTCGCCGACCTGAAACTGCCGGACATTCTCCACCAGCCGGCCAAGGAAAAGACCGGCCTTGTGCTCGTCACCGGCGCGACTGGCTCCGGCAAATCGACGACGCTCGCGGCCATGCTCGACGAGATCAACGCCACCAAGTCCGTCCACATCGTCACGCTCGAAGACCCGGTCGAGTTCGTTTATGCGCAGAAGCAGGCGACCATCAACCAGCGCGAGATGGGCTCGGACTTCGACACGTTTTCCAGCGGCCTGCGCGCCGCCTTGCGCCAGGCGCCGAAGATCATTCTTGTCGGCGAAATGCGCGACCGCGCCACCGTGGAAATTGCCCTGAGCGCCGCCGAGACCGGCCACCTGGTGATGAGCACGCTGCACACGATTGATGCGGGCCAGACCATCAATCGTATTCTCGGCATGTTCGAGACGGCCGAGCAGGAGCAGGTGCGGCATCGTCTCGCGGACACGTTGCGCTGGATCGTCGGCCAGCGTCTGGCGCCGAAGATGGGCGGCGGACGCCACGCGCTGCTGGAAATCATGGGTTCCAACCTGCGCATCAAGGAGAGCATTGTCTTCGGCGAGAGCGAGGGGAAGAGCTTCAGCGAAATCATTGAGGCCAGCTACACGTTCGGCTGGCGCAGCTTCGACCAGTCCTGTCTTGATGCCTACGACAACAACCTCATCAGCGAGGAAACCGCCATGCTCTATTGCAGCAAGCGCGGCACGGTGCAGCGCGGCATTGACAACATCAAGAAGAAGCGCGGCGAGAACACCACGGAGTTCACGCTCAAGATGGCTGAGAAGCTGGTAGCGCGCGCGAAGAACGGCGCTCCGCCCCAAATGCAACCGCTCAAGTTGAACTGATTTATGTCCGCCTCCTTTGATTTTCTCACCACCAGCGACAAGCCCGCGCTGCTCGCGCTCAGCACGCCCGAGTGGCAGGAACTGGCCAAGGCCGCGCTCTGCGAACTCGGCTACAAGGTCCACCAGGCCGCGACGCACAGCGACTTCATCACGAACTTCACGCAGGTCCCGTATCAGATCGTGGTCATCGAGGAATGTTTCGCCGCCGACACCGCGCCGGAAAACCGCAGCCTCTCGTTTCTCCAGACCGCCGCCATGCAACTGCGCCGCCACTCGACGATCATTCTCGTCGGTGACGCCTTCACGAGCTTCAACCCCATGGAAGCCTACCAGCACGGCGTGCATCTGGTGGTGAACCGTTCGGAGATGCTGCTGCTCGTGCAGTTCATCCAGAAAGCGGGCGCGGACAACGACATTTTCCTGCACGGCTACCGCGAGACCCAGCGCCGCATCACACAGGGTTTGGGGAAGTCGTAAGGCGGCGGACGCCGCTTCCGATTCCAGCTTTTCAGCGTATCACAGCCGTGCTCTCCACGGCCTTCACACAACGAAACCCGGTGTGGTTGCTGGCGGTGCGGACTTCGCCCTTGCCGCGCGTGCCGACCATGTAGCGGGTGCAATAGAGATCCGTGCAGAGAAAGGAGCCGCCGCGATGCACGCGCTTCTTCTCGCTCGGCTCGGCGGGATCGTAGGGTGAGTCCGGGCCGTGCGGATTGCGGGCCACGTCGCCGGCCAGCTTCGAGCGCGCGTAGGTGTCGGGGCGGTACCAGTCGCTCACCCATTCCCACACGTTGCCGCCCACGTCGTGCAGGCCGTAGCCGTTCGCGGAAAATTGCGCGACCGGCGCCAGGCCCTTGAAACCGTCCTGGCCCGTGTCGCCGCCTTCCATGGGGAAGCGGCCCTGATAAATGTTCGCGGAAAATTTTCCGCCGGGCTTCAGCTCGTCGCCCCACGCGTAAAGTTTTCCGGCCACGCCGCCGCGCGCGGCGAACTCCCACTCGGCCTCGGTGGGCAATCGCTTGCCCGCCCAGTTCGCGTAGGCCGCCGCGTCCTCGTAGGCGATCTGCACCACGGGAAATTTCTCGCGCCCCTTCAGGCTGCTGTCCGGCCCGGTGGGATGACGCCAGTCCGCGCCGGGGACGTAGCTCCACCATTGAAAATAATTGTCGAGCTTCACCGCCTGCGGCGTGGCCGTGAAGACGGTGGAGCCGGCCACGAGATTTTCTGGCGGCGCGGTGGGGAACTCTTCCTGTGTCGGCTTGATCTCCGCGACGGTGCGGTAGCCGGTGGCCTGGACAAATTTCTCGAACTGCTCGTTGGTCACTTCCGTCGCGTCCATCCAGAAGGCGTCCACATAAACGCGGTGAATGGGCTGCGCGTCGCTGGTCAAGCCCGGCTGGCCGCACAAGGAGTCGCTCGCCGCGTCGCTGCCCATCGAGAACTCGCCGCCCGGAATCCACACCATGCCCTCCGGCGCGGGCGCGGGCGCAGGCGCACTGTTCGGAACGGTCGGCGCGAAAGAGGAAGCCGAGGCGGCGGCGACATTCGTCTGGGCGGCGGCGCCAGCGCGCTCAGTCGTCGCCGGGGGCGTGCGTAATTTCCAGACGGCGAGAACGCCCGCGATCACGACCGCGCCTGCGATCCACCATCCCGTGGTGCTCGTTCGAGCGGCGGACGTTTTATTGGCGGCGTTCTTTTTCTTCATACCAATGTTGCTTCCAAGGGTGCGAACCGGACGCCCATCCCAGGGGCGATGAATCTGGCGCGGTTCCATTTCGGCATGGCGTGGATGTATCCGATGCGCGGTGCGCCAGCAATCTCCAGATGCAAGGATGGCGCGCGCGAGCCGATTAAAGTTTGGGCGCGACCGACGGCGGCGCGTTCGTGCCGCGCGCGGGCCGGTCGAGGCTCCTGAGGATGTTGCCCTTCATGGTGGCGAAGGCGGCGTTGGTGATGAGGGCGAGCTCGCGCCGGGCCGAATCCTTGTCACCTGCTGTGCGATGCCAGCGCGCGAGGTGCAGGCGCACGCCTTCGCGCTCGGTGTCATCGGCCGCGAGTTTCATGGCGTCGTTCCACGCCTGCAGCGCGTCGCGGACGCGGGGCGGTTCGATGCCGTAGTAGGTTTGCGCGAGATCCGTGGCGAGCTTGAAGTCATTGGTCGCGAGCGCGAGCGCGCTGCGGTAGAGGCCCATGGCCTTGTCGAAAACCTGCTGCTCGGAAATGCGGTAGTGGTTCGTGGCGTCGCGGCGGAAGAGATAAACGGTGGTGGCGAAATTCTGGAAATAGACTGGCTCGCGCGGGTCGAGTTCAATGGCCTTCTCGTAGCAGAGGAAGGCGTTGGTCACGGGACTGTTGTGACCGTAGAAGTTGGCGAGGTTGTTCCACGGGGCGGGATTCTTCGGATCGAGATCGCGGGCGAGGAGGTATTGCGCGGCGGCTTCTTCCTCGCGGCCGAGGTCGTTGAGAAAGCTGCCGAAGGCGAGGCGACCCTGCACATGCTTGGGATGGCGTTCGAGGAATTCGCGATAGGATTTCTCGACCGGGTCGAAGCGTTGCTTCATGCGCAGGCGCAAGGTGGCCGCGCTGTCGCCCGCGCCGGCGGCGGCGAGACGTTCGTTCTCGGCCATCCACCGGTCGGTCTCATCGTCGGCCGATTGATCAGCAAGAAGCAGGCGCAAGTACTCTTGCTCGACGGGATGGTTGGGATTGGCGAGTTCGATCTTCGCGCCGGTTTTTTCGCGCCCGAGATTGCTGACGGCCGAAGGCTGGTTCGTCGCGACGAGCGCGGCGAGCAGTCCGGTGACGATGGAAGCCATGCGCGGAAAATAGCAGGAAGAAGGCGGTGCGCCAGAGATTCGAGGTGGTGGCTCGCCTCGCGCGGCGAGGCGATAGGGGGAACAGTTAGCAAGCCTTCGCCGGTCGCAGCGCGACCGGCACCACCTTTTACCCCACGCTGACCACCGCAATCTTATGCTTCTTCGCAATGGCCTCGACGCGTTCCTGGTCGAGCAGCAGCGTCTTGCCCGCCTCGATGGCGAGCACGGAGAGCCGCGCCGTGACGCACATCTCCAAGGTCCGCGCGCCGACGCACGGAATGTCCCAGCGCATGTCGTGCTTTTCCTTCGCGACCTTCACGGCCACCGCGCCACCGTCCTTGCCGGAGAGTTCGCCGCCGCGCAGGAGACATTTGTCGGTGCCCTCGAAACCTTCCACGGCCAGCACCGAGCCTTGTTTCACGACCACGGACTGGCCGATCTCGAGGCGGGAAATTTCCTTGGCGATGCGGAAGCCGAAGGCCACGTCCTCGCGCGGCTCGTCGGAGAGCTTCGCGCCGAGATGAAAGCCCGGGCCGGGCATCATCGGCTGGAGCCACGGCACCGGCTCGATGAGTTTCACGCCGTCCTTCTGCAATTCATCCGCCAGCGCGCCGAAAAGGGTGTGGGCGTTGCGCTCCTTGAGTTTGAACACCACGGCGATGGTGCGGAGATCGGGGCGCGCATCGAGGAAGCTCTTGGGCGCAATTTTCCCGACCATCACGCAATGCTTCACGCCGTGCTCGACGAAGGCGTCGATCATTTTCGAGGTCTGGCCCAGGCGCAGCCAGACCATCTTGTCCACGAGCGGTTCGAGGTCGCGGTTGCTCAAGCCCTCGAACCCGACGGCGACGAGGCGGCGCACGCCGAGCGCCCTCGCCTGCTGCGCGAGCACGATGGGCAGCGCGAGATCGCCGGCGATGATGCCGAGGGTTTCAATGTGGTCAGCCATGCGGTCGAAGGTTAGCGGGAGAGGGCGGAGGCGCAAAGCTTCTGTGGAGGGACCCGATGAAATGGAGGATTAAGATTAGGAACAAGATTAGGATTAGGACGGAAAGCCCCCGTCTTCATCTTAATCCTAATCTTGTTCCTAATCTTAATCGCGGTCTCCCGTCACGCCGCGCACTGTGGAATTGAAGGTTGATCATTCCGCGTTGAAGCCCAAACCTCCGGCCCATGAACACCTTGCTCACACTCACCGCCACCGCGTTTTTTGCCGGGGCCGCCTTCGTCGCCGCCGCCGATCTCAAAGACTCGCGCGTTTATGAAATGCGCATCTACCACGCCGCGCCCGGCAAGCTGGATGATTTGAACGCGCGTTTCCGCGACCACACCGTGCGGCTCTTCGAGAAGCACGGGATGGAAAACCTCGGTTACTGGACGCCCATCGATAACACGAACAACCTGCTCATCTACGTGCTCGCTCACGCCAGCCGCGATGCCGCGCGGAAATCGTTTGCGGCGTTCGGCCAGGACCCGGACTGGAAGGCGGCGCAGAAAGCCTCCGAAGCCAATGGCCGGCTGGTCGCCAAACTCGAATCTTATTTCATGGAGCCGACGGATTATTCGCCCGCGATCAAATCCGCAAAGGCGGCGCCGCGCGTCTTCGAGCTGCGCGAATACACGGCCAGCACGAACAACCTCGCGGCGCTGGATGCACGTTTCCGCGACCACACCGTCGGCCTGTTCGCCAAGCACGGGATGCAGAACCTTTTCTACTGGCACCTCACGCCCGGCCAGAAGGACGCCGACCGGAAGCTCATCTACATCATCGCGCACAAGAGTCCGGAAGCGGGCGCGGCGTCGTTCGGCTCATTCCGCACCGATCCGGACTGGATGGCGGCCAAGGAAGCGTCGGAGAAGAAAGCCGGCGGTTCCCTGACCGAAGGCGGCATGGCCGGCGTGAAGTCCACCTACATGAAGGCGACGGACTACTCGGCGACGAAGTAGCGTCCGCGTCCCACCGCCGAGTTCGAGTTCAACAGAGGAACGCGTCGTCCGTTTCGCGCTGGCGAAGCGGGCGGAAAAACGTCTGCGCGTGGTGCCGCGCCTGCGGGTGAGATTAGAAGTGGCGGTCAAACCACGCAGGAGCGCGAAGCCCGCCGCCCAGCCGCATCGCTCCGCGCGCCGCGCCGGGGTTTGACTTGAACAACCCACGCCCGTAACTTCCGCGCACAAATGTTGGCCGCAGAAACCAGAGTGGTTCCGCCCTCGGATTCCGTCGCGTCGCTGGCGACGTCCCCGCTTGATTGGAAGCAAATCGTGCAGCCCCTCGAGCCGTTTCTCGGGGCCGTTTCCAAGCGCATGGAGGCGCAGATTCGCGCGTTTGAAACCGATCTGGCGACCTACGCCAGTTACGCGCTCTCCGCGCAGGGCAAGCAGTTGCGGCCCGGCTTGGTGGGCCTGAGCGCCGGCGCCACCGGGAAAATCCAGGACGCCCACGTCACCGTCGCCGTCATCATCGAGATGGTGCATCTCGCCACGCTGGTGCATGACGACGTGATGGACGAGGCCACCGTGCGGCGCGGACGTCCGACGCTGGCGGCGAACTGGGGCAACGAACTTTCCGTGCTGCTCGGCGACTGCCTCTTTGCCAAGTCACTGAAACTCGCCGCCAGTTTTCCCACCACGGAAGTGTGCCGCGCGGTTTCTTCTTCCACGGACACGGTGTGCGAGGGAGAAATTTTACAGACGTTGCGCCGCCGCGATTTCCGCGGGACGCGCGCGGAGTATTTGAAAGTGCTGGCCATGAAGACCGGCGAACTTTTCGCTCTGGCCTGCGACATGGGCGCGTATCTCAGCGGCGCACCGGCGCGCGAACGGGAGGCGCTGCGCGGCTACGGTCTGGCCCTCGGCACGGCCTATCAGATTTACGACGACTGCCTCGATGTATTCGGCAGCGAGGAGACGGCGGGGAAATCCCTTGGCACCGATCTCGCCAAGGGCAAGGTGACGCTGCCGCTGCTGGTCTTGCTTGAACGCAAAGACGCCGTCGCGGTCAAAGCCGAGACGCTCATGGGTGATTATCAGCCCCAGAACTTTTCCCAGGTGGCCGCCTTGCTGCGGCGGCACGGCGCATTGGCCGAGTCGCTGCGGGTGATCAACCATTACTTGGACGCCGCGAAGGATCTGGCGGGCAGCCTGCGCGAGAGCGAAGCCCGCGTTGGACTGATTGGCCTCTGCGGCGTGCTGGCCGCGCAAACCGAATCTCTCGCCGTCGAAAGCTGACATGACGGCCACCATGAAACCGGCCGACCTGGCCAAGAGCGCCGCGCTCGAATCCGACACGGATCGCCTCGAGGCCGCCCAGCGCACGCCCCCGCCCGCGCCGCAAAACGACGCCGACACGACCAGCGACGTGGCCCTCGTCTCCGCCGCGCGCAACGGCGACATGCGCGCCTACGATCAACTGATCCAGCGTTACCAGAGCCGGCTTTATTCAACGATTTACCACATGACCTCGAACCACGAGGACGCGAACGATCTCGCGCAGGAGACCTTCATCAAGGCGCACAGCGCACTGAAAAACTTCAAAGGCGACTCCAGCTTTTACACCTGGGTCTATCGCATCGCGGTCAACAAGACGATCAACTTTCTCAAGCAGCGCAAGAGCCGCCAGTCGATGAGCCTGAACGACCTCGACTTCAACGTGGAGAACGATCCCGACCTCGTGGCGCTCGTCTCGGACAAGACGCCGCGGCGCGACCTCGCGCTGGTCGAGCTGCAGGAAAAGTTGAACGCGGCCATGCAGAAGCTGTCGGAAGTTCACCGGCTCGTCGTGACGCTGCATGACGTGCAGGATTTGTCGCATGAAGAAATCGCGGAGATCATGGAATGCAACGTGGGCACGGTGCGCTCGCGGCTCTATTACGCGCGCCAGCAGTTGCAGGCGTATCTCTCGGACTACATCAAGTGACGCTTTTGAAGATGACGGAGTATGAGTTCCACCCCGGACAATTTTGAATCGTTGGAGAAACTGCTCCGCCTGAAACGGCATGAGCAGCCGCCGCCGCGCTACTTCAATGAATTCTCCGGGCGCGTCCTGGACCGCATCGGGCGCGGCGAGGCGCCGCGCTCGTGGTGGGAACGACTGGGGTTTGATCTGCGTCCCGCCCTCGCCGCCGCCGCAGGCATGGTGGCGTGCGGGCTGATGGTTTATGGCGTGGCCACGACGGAAGGGGACGCGGGGCCGGTCAGCGTGACGCACTACGCGGGGAATTTTTTGCAAGCCGCCGCGCCTATGGAAGACCCGGCCCGATCCATCGCCGCCAACAGCACCAATCCGGTTCCGATCCACGGCACGCCGTCGGGCCAGTCGATCTTTCGTCCCCAGTTGGTGCCCGCGAGTTTTTCCAGTCCGTAGGACACGGCTTCCAGCCTCTCCCACCAACTTCTTTCAACCCGAATTCCGAAGATTGTGCGAAGGCCGAGGGCGCACGCGCGACCGACCGGCCCCGGACCGCGGCTCTCCCGAGCCGCAGCGGCCACGATGGGAGGAGCGCGTGAAAAAGTTCGTCAGCCCTCGCGCTGGCGGACGCGCTGCGGCTCGGGAGAGCCGCGGTCCGTCCTGGCTTTCGGCCTGCGTCGCGCTTTTCTGCTTCGGAGTTCGGGTGTGCGCCGGTGAAGCTGGGTGCCACGCGGGTGCGAGTCCCGCCGGTCGAATTGGACTGTTCACGACCGAAAGCTGTGTCAGGGAAGAGGCCGCGAGGCCGAACCCGAAAGCACGACACAGTCT
>Ga0163150_10000670_pt1 | contig 62456 bp, 47 predicted proteins | sample OliLakLV19P2IB_FD_148628 | JGI IMG/M metagenome (GOLD analysis project Ga0163150, IMG submission 148628) | Freshwater microbial mat bacterial communities from Lake Vanda, McMurdo Dry Valleys, Antarctica - Oligotrophic Lake LV.19.P2.IB | ecosystem: Environmental > Aquatic > Freshwater > Lake >...
GGGAATGGGGAATGGGGAACAATTGTTTTGGGTGGCACGTCCTGAGTCTGCGAAGGGCGTGGTAGGTTCAGTCGTTATCGCTATTGTACTGACTCGCCAGATACGATGGTAACAGGGTTGCACGAATTAAGAATCTGCTTTGCATTCATCTGTCATCCAGCTTGGAAGAAATCGACTCCACGACTAAACTGATCGTAAGCGAACCCCGAGTCTACCCAAAGGATGTCCTGAAAAATGCGAGCTAATGTAACGCGAACGTCGTCGAGTTTTAAGTTGAAGGCCCCCAACCAACCTTTCAGATTCTTGTGTTGCTTTTTGCTCTTGGCCGGTAATGCCCTCGCCTTAGATCGACCGAACATCATCTATTTTCTAGCCGATGATCTCGGATGGACCGACGTTGGATGGCATGGAAGCGAAATTATGACTCCGAATCTCGACAAACTTGCGATGGACGGAGCACGACTCGAACAGTTTTATGTGCTGCCTGTTTGCTCACCGACCCGCGCTGCCTTTATGACGGGTCGTTATCCAATTCGACATGGATTGCAGTTGAGTGTCGTTCGGCCATATGCGCAATACGGACTGCCGCTCGACGAGCGAACTTTGCCGCAAGCCCTGAAAGAAGCTGGCTATCAAACGGCAATGAGCGGCAAATGGCACCTTGGCCACTTTCATCCAGACTATCTGCCTACCCGTCGCGGATTCGATTCGCAGTATGGTCATTACAACGGAGCACTCGACTATTTTACCCACGAACGCGACGGTGGGCACGATTGGCATCGGAATGATCGTGAGAGCCGCGACCCTGGCTATACCACAACGCTCATCGGCGACGAAGCCGTACGAGTTGTCGAGCAACTGGACGCGAAAACGCCGCTCTTTATGTATGTGCCTTTCAATGCGCCTCATTCTCCGCTGCAAGTTACCGAAGAGTATCTCAAGCATTATTCGCACATCACCGACAAGAAACGCCAATCCTACGCCGCGATGGTCCATTGCCTAGACGAGCAAGTCGGGAAAGTTGTAGCGGCGATTGAGAAACGTGGTCTGACGTCGAACACGCTCTTTCTCTTTTCGAGCGACAATGGCGGGCCGCTCAACCAAGGCGCGACCAACGGCAGTCTGCGAGCAGGAAAAGCCACGCTTTATGAGGGCGGTACGCGGGTCGTTGCCTTTGCCAACTGGAAAGGCAAGATTCAGCCGGGAACGATCGTAAACGAACCGCTACATATCGTCGATTGGTATCCGACTCTTTTGAAACTCGTAGGCGTTTCGATCGATCAACGGCTTGCGCTCGATGGTTTGGATATGTGGTCGACGATTACGCAAGGGAAACCGTCGCCGCACGCTTCTATTCTTATCAACTCCGTCCCTCAAAGCGGAGCGATACGCATGGGCGATTGGAAATTGGTTGTCAATGGAAGTATTGACGCGAATGATCTCGAGGGTGCAACCGACGGCACCAAAGGAAAGTCGAAAAAGAAGAAGGAAGTTCGAGAAGTAAACGGCAAGGAACAAATTGAACTTTTTAATCTAGCCGACGATCCAGGTGAGAAAAAGAACCTCGCTGGCGAACAGGCGGCCAAAGTACAAGAGCTTCGCGCGAAACTCGATGCGTTTGCTAAGGAAGCGGTCCCGCCGAAAGCTGAATCGCAGCCGTCGGATTTCAAAGTACCCAAAATCTGGGGTGAAACACCGCAGTAATCCGGGACGACGAACCGCATTTACATTCAGCATTTTACTCGGAATAAAAGTCGATGAAAATCAGTCGGATCTTTGCATATCGCGTGGAGTTACCGTTGGTCGAAGGCTCGTACAAATGGTCCGGTGGCAAATCGGTGACGGTTTTCGATAGCACCATTGTCGGTGTCGAGACCGATTGCGGACTGATCGGCTACGGCGAGGTTTGTCCGCTTGGACCGTTTTACCTGCCAGCCTATGCCGAAGGCGTTCGCGCCGGACTCAAGGAATTGGGACCGCATTTAATTGGCTTGGATCCTCGCGAATTGGGCAAGTTGAATTTACACATGGACGCTGCGCTCAAAGGCCATCCTTACGTTAAGACAGGTATCGACATCGCATGCTGGGATATTTTGGGCAAGGCAACCGAATTGCCAGTGTGTGTATTGATGGGAGGACGCTACGGTGAAAGCATCCGACTCTACCGTGCAATCTCTCAGGTGCCGCCGGATGAGATGGCGAAAAATGTTGCGAGTTATCGCGAGCAGGGCTACACGCGTTTTCAGCTCAAGGTTGGCGGCGATCCTGATATCGACATCCAGCGAATTCGTGCAGTACGTTCGATTCTCGAACCAACCGATCGTCTCGTCGCCGATGCGAATACAGGTTGGACTCAGCACGAAGCGATGCGAGTCGTCCGCGCCGTACAAGATCTGGATGTCTATATCGAACAGCCTTGTTTGACGTATGAAGAATGTCTGGCGGTTCGACGCAATACCAGTCATCCGTTTGTACTCGATGAAAATATCGATGGACTCGATATGCTGCTACGAGCCAAGAGCGACCTGGCCATGGACGTTGTGAATCTCAAAATTAGCAAACTCGGAGGGTTGACGAAGGCTAAACAGGCTCGCGATCTATGTGTCTCGATGGGAATTGCGATGACACTTGAAGATAGTTGGGGTGGCGACATTACAACCGCCGCGATTTCGCATCTTGCCCATAGCACTCCTGAAGCCTATCGGTTCACGAGTACCGATTTTAATAGTTACGTAACGGTCAGCAATGCCGACGGTGCTCCACAACGCATCAATGGTTGTATGCAAGCGAGTACGAAACCCGGACTTGGTATAACGCCAAAACTCGATACGCTCGGCCCAATCGTCGTGGACATCCGGTGACAAGCGAGCCACGTCGTCATCCTAACCATTTTGCATTTTTCACTTCTCATTTGAACTTTTTCAATATCTCCGCGTGTGCTTCCAACGACTCGAAGCGAGCACAACCAGGGTCGTTCGTCGGGTTATCTTCTTCCACGACGACTGGGATGGATTGTAAAGTGAGAAATGAGAACTGCAAAATGCAAAATTGGTAGTTGATCTGGGAGCTTCCAGACGTCGGATTGCATGCGATGAGCCCGAAGTCTGGCGAATCCAGCTCCACTAAATCTTAAGCTAGCTCATTATGGAACGGTAAAAGCCCAGGCAGTGCGAGTAGCGCACATGCTTCGGTAGCCAAAAAATTTCGCTGGCACTCCGCGCTAGCAAAGCAGTTCGAATGGTCTTGAGCTCCAGTCGCTAAAAACGCTACATAAGATTGCGTAGAAATGCTTGTTTGCGACCGTGGGATCTAGGCTGGTATGAATAAGTCCGAATCAAACGACCGAATTCGGCAAGTTGCTATTGTCTTGTCGTCGGTGGATGCTGCGACGGCAAGAAGTCTGCTCGGTACCCTTCCTGCCACGCAAGCTCGACTGGTGCGGCAACAGCTTGCCACGCTTACCAATATCACGCCGAGCGAACGTGCCTCGGCATCGAAGATGATTGCGCAATTGAAGAGCCAAGCTGGGGCGTCCTCAAAACAAACGTCTCAAGCAACGCGATCACCGCCGCCATCTCATTCGTCATCGCCTGCCGAAGCCTTGCTCTCAGCCGTCCCTGTAGGCATCGATAGCATCGAGCTAACCGACGAGTACTCGCCTTCGTCCGATCCAATGCCATCGGGTAATGCGCACATCGATTGGCATGCGTCGGCACCCTGTTCGATCGGTGAGAGTGGATTTGCTCCACTTCAGCGATACTCAGAGCAACCGTTTGATAGCCCGAGTAGCATTCCTTCTTGGCAGCATTGGAACGGTGCGGAACTTACTAAGCTCTTGATGAATGAACGACCAAGTTTGATCGCCGCCGTTCTATTGCACGCGCCGGAAAAGCTGGGTTCCGAAATTCTGCAAACACTCGCACCAGAAATTGCGACTTCAGTTCTAGCGGCCTTGCCGCAGTTGCATACGACCGATCCGACCGTCTTGCAAGAGATTTATAGCGAGCTTCATCAGCGGTTGGTCGATTTCAAGCGGCAGTCTAGTCCCGAGAACGTGGGAATGACCAAGCTTCAAGCTTTGCTATCGATGGTTTCCAGCGAGACGCGACATCGACTCGAACAGAGACTGGCTGCTCAGCAACCACTATTGGCGCATGCGCTGGGTGTTTCGACAACTCCAAATCCAATCGTCACGATGCCTTCAACTCCGAGTCCTCAACGCGTTGCGGCTGTTGCTATTTCGCAACAAACAGAACATCGCCACGACGATACGCCAGTCACCGTAAAATTCCCAAAGAAGTCGGTCGATCCGAGCTTCAATGCGACTCCTGGCATATCGATCGATTCATTCGAAAGTCTCGTGTCGCTCTCGCTGGAAGATTTTGCATTAGTGCTGCGAAGTGTGGACCCGCAAACGATTTTACTAGCCACCAGTGGCGGCTCGCAAAAAATCCAAGAGCGAGTCGAACAACTGCTCGATCCGAAAGATATCAAGAGACTGCGAGACCGCATCGAATCATTGCGGTCGACTCGAACAAAAGATAAGCAATTGGCGCAAACGAAAGTATTGCAAGCCGCTCAGTCGCTTTTTCAACAGGGCCGCATCGCAAGCTTAGCCAACATGACGATTCTCGCAGCCGCCTGAAAGGGATTTATCTATGGCGACGGTGCTAAAACAGAAACAATTTTTAGACGGCGTGAATACTGCCAAAGCTGAAGTCTTCAATTGGGAAGATGTCGCCGCGAGGGCCCGTACTTATCTTGCATCCGTTCGCGAGCAAGCCGACGAGATACTGCGTAAAGCGGTTGAGGACGCCCGAAGCGTCAAAACTTTGGCGCAAGAACAAGGTCGAACGGCCGGGCAAAGTGACATTGTCGCGACCGCCGAGACCATGGCATCGAAGATTGCCAACCAACGCATTAGCAACGCAACGCAAAGTATCCACGCGCTCGCCGACGAACTGGAAGCAGCGACGCAACATTGGCTGCGTCAATGGCAGCACGAAACCGTTCCTCTGGCGGTATCGATTGCCGAGCGATTGGTGCATCGCCAGATTGAAATAGACCCGACGATCTTGCTGCAATGGCTCCAGGACTCCGTGCGCATGGTACAGGGGGGCCAAACTGTTCAGTTGCGTATGAATCCATCCGATATCAAGACGCTCGGGCCAGCTTTGCCAAAGCTTCTCGAAGAACTGAAGAGTCGGCTGGCAATAGAATTGATCGAGGATAGTTCGATCGCCTTGCACGGATTGGTGCTGCGGTCATCGGAACTGATGATCGATCAGCAGTTGAGAACACAATTAGATCGACTACAAGAGGAATTGCAGTGAAAGCATTACCGTCTATTCCTCGTGCCAGCCAATGGAATACGTTGCTGGAGCGCTGCCTACCGATGGGAATCGAAGGGCGCGTGCGTTCGATTCGCGGCACAACGATTCTTGCAGGCGGTTTACCAACGCCGATCGGCTCGGTCGTCCGAATCAGCCGGCGACAAGGAAGCCATCTCGACGCTGAAGTGATAGGTTTCGATGGCTCGACAACACTGCTTTCTCCTTTAGCACCGATGGATGGAGTCAGCCAAGGCGATAGCGTTCGCCTGTTTCGTACGATGCGCACCGTTCCAGCCGGCCTTGAACTGATCGGCCGAGTCCTCGATGCCTCCGGTGAGCCGATCGACGACAAGGGGCCTTTGCCACCTTCCATTCGCGTGCCTTGCGACGCGATACCGATCGCCGCCCTCGATCGACCACCGATCGATCGCGTACTCCCAACTTCGATTCGCGCTTTCGACGCTTTCTTGACACTCGGTTATGGACAGCGAATCGGAATCTTTGCTGGCTCGGGCGTTGGCAAGAGTACCTTGTTAGGCATGCTGGCCAGAGGGACCGCGGCCGATGTCGTCGTGATCGGCTTGATCGGTGAACGAGGTCGCGAAGTTCGCGAGTTTCTCGAACGTGACCTTACCGAAGTCGGACGAAAGAAGTGCGTAACCGTCATCGCAACGAGCGATATGCCTGCCCCTCAACGAATTCTTGCCGCAAAGACGGCAACGGCAATCGCCGAAGCGTATCGTGACGCTGGCAAAAATGTCCTCTTGCTCATGGATTCCGTTACACGATTTGCCATGGCACAGCGCGAAATCGGATTGGCCGCAGGCGAAGTTCCCACCACTCGAGGTTATCCGCCGAGCGTATTCGCCATGTTGCCGCAATTGGTCGAACGAGCTGGAATGAGCAATCGCGGGAGTATCACCGCGATCTATACCGTCCTCGTCGAAGGCGACGATGCCAACGAGCCGATCAGCGACGCCCTGCGAGGATTGCTCGACGGGCACGTTCACCTTTCACGCTCCATCGCCGCGCGTGGTCGTTACCCAGCCATCGATATCTTGCCAAGTCTCAGTCGATTGCAAAATCAGCTTGTCGATAGAAGCCACAACGAAGCCGCGATGAAAGTTCGTGCAATGATGGCGATCTACAAAGAGAACGAAGATCTGATCAACATCGGTGCCTACAACACCGGCTCGAATCCTGCCATAGATCGAGCGATTCAAATGCGGCCTGAAATAGAATCGTTTCTTGCGCAAGGACAATACGAGCTCGTGCCATGGGAAACGACGCAACAAGCGATCCGATCGTTGGCTGAAAGCAAAAGGTTGAGCGCCGCCGCATGAGTCCTCCATTTCGCTTCGCATCTATCCTTCAGCTTCGCATCCGAGAACGAGATCTGGCCGCTTCGGCTGTCGAGGAAGTCGTACGCGCTATGGCTATGATCGATAGTCAGGTCGACGAAGCCAGAATGGAATTGCAATCGCTCGTCCACGAACGAAAGATGGCTTCGACTGGTAACGTCGCGGTGAGCAATTTGCTTGATTTTCAACGACATCAATTGGTTTTGATGGGCAACATTCAGTTTCTCACACAGCAGCGATCGACACTTCTCCAAGAAAAACAGCGACGCGAGTCGAAATTGATGAAAGCCCAGCAGGCTATGAAGAGTTTCGAGAATCTGTCCGAGCAGCAACAGAACGAAGCTCAGCGATTGGGGAATGAACGATTGCAATCGAGACTCGATGAGTGGTCCAATACTCGGTCCGTCGTCAAAAATAATAATGGTGGATCATGAAACGCTTGCTGAGTTTGTTCTTTTGGTTTTGCGCAGCAACGGTGATTGCACAGGCGTGTATCCTCGGGCTGACATTCTTTCGAGGCAATCTAAGCAAGAAATCGCTTGTTCAGATTATCGCCTTGCTAAACGGGATCGATATCCCAGGTGAGCGGATAAAGAATGCAATCGCTGCCGGGCAAGACGTCCCCGTTCCGACACGTGAAGAAATCCTGAATGCCAAGATCGAAACGAACTTAGAATTCGAGAGTCGCGAGAAATCGCTCAAACGATTTCAAGGACAATTGCAAACCGAACAGAACCTGCTAGGCGAAGCTAGCAAAAGACTCTCTCAACGCATTAAGGAACACGACGCATTAGTTGCCCAGTTCGCCAGCGGGCGCGAAAACCAAAGGCTAAAGGACGTCCAGGATATTTTACAGATTATCGCGCCCGATCAAGCGAAACTCCAAATCCTCAACATGTTAAAAGACGGGGCGATGGACGATGTTATCGCAATTATTAAAGGTCTGCCGGAGGATAAACGAAAGAAGATACTGGCGGAGTTTACTGCGGGGGATGATTCCGTCAAGCTTGGAGAAATTCTTAAAGAGTTGAGAGACTCGAATTCCAAGCCTGTGTCGAGCCCGATTGGCGATAACGCTAAGAATGGCTCCGAAACATAAGCTGTATTCCCCATTTTGATTCTGTTGGATTGCGAGCACTTCGCCTGTCTGGAAAAACAGATCGGTAACGCTGCCTAATGTCCAATGCGCTTCGGGGGAAGCTTCGCTATGTCGACAATATCTACGTCCGCAACATCCGGCAACGACAAAGGAATTGCAAGCTATTCGCGAAGCCTGAGTTCGGCGATCGACTCGAAGAAGCTGAACATCGACGAATCGCGATTGTCTACCTTTAATTTGCTCTTGGCCCTTCCCATTTTCGACAATCAGACTGCGCCGCCAGTTGCGGAGCCCGTTGCGGAGCCCGTTGCAGATCAAGTGGCTCCTGAAGATAAAACGGACTCGAAGGAAAACAGCGAACAGGATGCCAGCGTCGGGGTTGATGATCAAGCCGCTTTGCTTGTCGCGGTTAGCCAGATTATTGTTCCTCTAACCAACAAGATCGACCAGAATTCGGCAGCGATCACTAATGCTCAAGCAACGGCTGAAGGAGCACCTGATTCAAACGTTGCAACACCAAGTATTCTTGACGACTCGAATGCTATCGCAAATCAGCCAACCGTCCCGCCTAAGGAGCTTCCAAAAGTAGCTGAGCCGACCGATTCGACTGCGATTAAGGATATCCGACAGGATGCCAAGCCAAAGGATGACCGGCTCGACGAGAGCAACCAAGAAGTTAACGCAACTTCAAATCCATTGCGCGCCGAGCTGACGACGCGACCGGAATCGAAAAAGCCAACGGACGATGGAGCGGCGACTCGAAAGGTTCAGACGGCACCGATCGACGACGAAAAGGCCGCGTTGCCCGCGTCCGTTGCCAAGTCAAGCGCTTCTAACCTTCGAGAGTCACCCGCGGCGAAAGACGATTTCATCGAACGTAAGGAAGCCGAAAGTAGCCAAGAGGGCAATTCCTATTCAAATCGCCGATCAGATCGCTTGGCGGCTTCCAAGCGCGGAGAGCAGTCCGGCAAATCCGAAGGTAATGCGTCCTCCGGCAATGACCGTCACGACGATGGGGCTTTCGAGATTTCCGTCGATACGACTATTGTCGGCAAGTCTGACAGTCCATCTTCGCAAACAGAATTCCTTGATCCGACACCGTCGATATTAGTCCCCGACTTTTCAAGCACCCAAGCCTTATCCGTTACGTCCGAGCCAAACGGAGCAGTCAACCAGCCCACACTCGTAGCTGCCGGTGCCTCGCTATCGTCGACAAGTGTCGGCGCACAATCGGGAGGCGACTCTGCTGTATTTTCAAACATCGGCGGTGTCAGTGGAGTTCAAGGCGGCAACGCATCTTCGATGAATGCTTCTATCAAAAGTTCCGCTCCAGTATCTGGCAGCTCGACGCTCACGGCATATCAAGAAGGACGTGTGCTCAATCGAGTCCTCAAAGGGTTGGAGCAATTGAGTGACAATAAAGGACAAGTGCGCCTGCGCCTTCATCCGCCCGAGTTGGGCAGTCTGCAAGTAACGCTTCGGTTCAGTGGGCAGCAGGTATCGGCACAGATTGAAGTCGAGCATCCAACCGCTCGCGATCTGTTACTCAAAAACCTTCCTCAATTGCAAAAGCAGCTTGCAGATCAAAACATCATCGTCTCGCAGTTTGATGTCCAGGTTGTCGACCCGAGCCAGTTCAGTCAAGGTAACGGACTTAGCTTTTCCTCCAGCAACGGCAGTCATGCCGGGCAGCAAGAAGCCGATGCGGACCGATCGTCGCGTCATGTTGATCGCCTTGAAAATAGCTTGGAATCCAAGACATCGAGTTCGATGGCATCGCGACCTGGTAGGGCGTCTTGGTCACGTAACAATGGCGAACTTGACGTCCGCGTGTAACCTTCGACCATTGACCAAGATTCTATGACGCTTCCAAGCACTATTTCTGATTCGAGCGATTCGCTCAGCGTTTTTGGACTACAGAAGCAGATAGACGATTGGTGTACTTCCGTTGGCGTCCGCTATTTCAATGAACTGACCAATCTTGCTCAGCTCATGGAGGAAGTTGGCGAATTATCTCGAATAATTTCGAGAACCTATGGCGAGCAGAGCTGGAAAGTTGGGGATTCCGCCTATAATTTAGGCGACGAGATGGCGGACGTGCTTTTTGTCTTGGTTTGCTTAGCAAATCAGACTGGAGTCGATTTAACGAAAGCCATCGAGCAAAATATTGCCAAGAAAACCCAGCGGGATGCCACAAGGCATCAGAATAACCACAAATTGAAACCGGACCATCCATCATGAGTTTAGTCATCATGCGGCGCATTAAGTTTTGCGCCGGACATCGACTGCATAAGCACGGAGGAAAGTGCGAACATTTCCACGGACACAATTACGTTGCCGATTTTTTCGTAACGGGTGAAAAGCAAGATAGCGTTGGTCGAGTCATCGATTTCGCCGAATTGAAGAGTCGTTGTAAAGGATGGCTCGACGAGCATTGGGATCACAGCTTTTTGATCTCGGATCGCGACGATAACGCTCGCAATGCCCTCAAGATGGTGGTGCCATCTCGATATTTCGAGCTTCCCTATAATCCGACCGCCGAGAATATGGCCAAGTATCTATTGGAAGAAGTTTGCCCGAACATCCTCGACGGCACCGGCGGTCGAGCCATTCGCGTCCGAATATGGGAAACCGATGAATCCTACGCCGAAGCACTCGTCGATGAAGATTCAGGGCTCATCACCACCGCCATGAGCGACTTTCAAGAATCGCAGTGATCGAAAAGCGGATTGCGTTTAACCGTCAGCCGTAGGCGTACTTTAAAGGCCAAGAGTACGCCTTCGGCTGACTGTTAAACGATTAAATCAACAAGCCGCTCGCGCCGTACCGCTATTTTGTTGGGTTTATTCTTGCAACATTCAGATTCTACACGCCTTGGAAGGCAGTCTCGAGCAGTTCTGCTTGTTCCATCTTGTGAGCGCGCAAGGAACCGGTCGAGGGACTTGCGGATTCGGGTCGCGAGATCAATCGGAGCCTGAATCTTGAAGCTATCGCTTCGCCAAATCGCATTTTCAAAAAGTACCAGCTTCCCATATTCGTCGGCTCGTCCTGAAACCAGACCAAATCGCTTTTCTCGCTGTAGCCGCTAAGCGCGTCCATTAAAACGGTTGTCTTCATAGGATAGAATTGGTCAATTCGAACCAACGCAACATTATCCTTTTTTAATCGAGTACGCTCTTCCAGGAGGTCGTAGTAGGCTTTGCCAGTCGATAAGATCACGCGATCGGTCGATGTTCCGGCAGGCCGGTCATCGGGCAAGATCTTTCTGAAACTTCCTTTGGTAAACTCTTCGATAGGAGAGACGCAAAGCGGATGTCGCAAGAGGCTCTTGGGCGTAAGAACAATCAACGGCTTGCTCCATTTTGACTTCACTTGGCGACGCAATAAGTGAAAATACTGAGCGGGAGTGGAGGGCTGCGTGACGAGCACATTGTCTTCGGCGGTTAGTAACAGAAAGCGTTCGAGCCGCGCGCTACAGTGTTCCGGACCTTGCCCCTCGAAGCCGTGAGGTAGAAGCATGACGAGTCTCGAAAGTCGGTTCCATTTATCTTCGGCACTGGCGATGAATTGGTCGACGATGACTTGAGCTGCATTCCAAAAGTCGCCAAACTGGGCTTCCCAGGCCGTTAGACCTTCTGGGCAATCGAGACTATATCCATATTCGAAACCGAGCACACCAGCTTCGGAGAGTGGACTATTGATAATCTCGATGCGTCCCTGACTAGGTGAAAGATGCATCAGCGGTGCATACTTTGAACCGTTGAGAGTATCATGAATAACAGCATGCCGGTGCGAAAACGTGCCTCGCTCAGAATCTTGTCCCGATAGCCGAACCGGATGCCCTTCGACGCTGCAACTAGCAAACGCCAGAGCTTCGGCGGCCGACCAATCGAGCGGCTTTGTTCCATTTGCCATCTCCAATCGCGATTCGAAGAATTTGGAAAGCTTTTTGTGGACGCTAAATCCAGCTGGCATATTGCAAAGCCGTGTTAACAAATCTTTGGCAATCGAAGGCGCCAGCGCGGTGTTGCAATTCTCGTTTTCAGGTTCGGTTCCACCAAAGAATCCGGCCCAATGACCGCCCATCGTCTGTTGGTCCGAAACGAACTGTTCCTTTTTAATTGCCTCGAATTCGAGTGCTAATTTATTGTTCCGGATTTCGGCGATCGAATCGGCTTCGTGTCGCGAGATATCGCCCATTTCGATGAGTCGCTCGAGATAACTTTCACGAACACTCTTTTTCTGATCGATGGCTTCGTAAATCAGAGGCTGGGTAAAGCGTGGTTCGTCGCCTTCGTTGTGGCCGAACTTCCGAAACGCGTACATGTCTATGACGACATCGCGTCGAAAAGTCCGGCGAAAATCCATGGCTAACGAAACGACTTGCGCAACTGCCTCGGGGTCTTCGCCGTTGACGTGAAAAATGGGGCTTTGCAACATCTTGAAGACGTCGGTGCAGTACGTCGTGCTTCGTCCTTCGGCTGCATCAGTTGTAAAGCCGATTTGATTGTTCAGGACAATATGCAGAGTGCCACCGGTTTCGTAGCCTTTGAGTTGACTGAGGTTGAGCGTTTCCTGAACGACGCCCTCTCCGGCGAACGCAGCATCACCGTGGATAAGGATGCTGAGGTGTTGATCGCGAGCTCGATCTTTGTTGCGATCTTGTTTGGCACGGCAACGCCCGAGGGCAACGGGATTGACGTACTCTAAATGGCTCGGGTTGAAGCAAAGTGAAATGTGAACACGTTGGCCAGCGGCCGTCGTCCAGTCGCTGCTGTAACCCATGTGGTATTTGACATCGCCGCCACCGCGGTACATTTCGGGGCGAGGATCATCGAACGACCAAAAAATGCTCGTGGCACGTTTGCCCATAATATTGGCGAGTACATTCAACCGCCCTCGATGTGCCATCGCCAACAGCACGCCTTTGATCCCATGTTCGCCAGCTTTTTCGAGGGCTCGATCTAGAAGCGGGATGAGACTTTCGGCACCCTCCAACGAAAATGTCTTAGCACCGACAAATCGCTTGCGAATAAACTCTTCGAAGATGCCCGCGTCAGCCAATCGCTGGTAGATGCGAACCTGGACTTCTCGCGATAACTGCAAACGGTTTTCGGTGCTCTCCATTCGCCGTTGCAACCAGTCGCGGATTTGTCGGTCGTCGATATGCGTAAACTGGGCTCCAATGCTCCGGCAGTAGGTATTGCGAAGCTTTTGAAGAATATCACCGAGTGTCTTGCCGTCGGTATACTCGTCGGTTGGGTCAGTAAACGGTCGATTCAGATCCGTTTCGCTCAGTCCATGCGAGACAGGATCGAGTTCCGGTGGTCCAACGCGTTGCTGTACGACTGGATCGAGCGGATTGAGTCGAGCGATTAAATGCCCGCGAACACGATATTCTCGAACCAACAAGTCGACGCGTTCTTGCATTTTGGCAAGCCAGAGTCCATCTTGCTCGACGGTGGACGTTGCAAGGTACTCATCGCTGTCAAGTTGCGTCGAGTTCGACATGGCTTGCTCGCGTTGCGAAGCCAATGAAAACTCTTCAAAGTATTTTCGCCATTGCGTTGATACCGAAGAAGGGTCTTGAATGTATCTAACGTACAAGTCGTCGATGTAATCGAGACTGTAAGTATTCATATAAACGCCAATCGCACTGCTGCTATCGAGTCAGTGCCCTGTAGGAAACGTATGCGGTCATAGCTTAAGAATGAAGAGTTCGAGATATCGTTGGATGCTCCGAGCAAACCGGTGAGTCGCGTGACCGCAAGCAATCTGAAATAACTCTCTCAGTGTATACTAAATCGGTCTTTCATTGCTATACCTTCATCAGGTTTGACGGCCTTACGTCGTGAGCCGAATGCGGTCGAACTACGAACCGTTAAGGAGTTTCTTGACAATTTCTAACCGCGCTTCTTCGGTGCCTACGGCCAGCGATTTTCCGTCGTCCGGTCCCAGTATGCTCTCGTATGCTTGGTTAACGTCGCTGGGTTCCAACAACGTTTTTTCGCGATAAAGTCTAACTTCGCCGAGGGCACTCAGTTTCGGGCGTGGCGTTCCGTCGAGCAGCACGGTAAGTCGCTTTGTCTTAATCAATTCGGGTGTGAGGGCAATCGGAATATCCACCATCGCAACCTTTTCATCGAGATAGTTCAAGACCGGTTTCATCGCACCTTCGACAAACGTTTTACCGACTCGATCGATTTCCTTCTGAGCGTCGGTATTTTTAAGTAGTTTTGATGCGGCCAAGACTTTGCCATCGGCCAGGTTGATTACCTTGGCTCGACATTCGTTGTAGATCATATTGGGGCTGCGTTTGACGGTGACTTCGACTTCGAACAGGATCAGCGCATCGAACTCCCCAGCCTGGGCTTTTTCTGCGAGTTCGGCTGCGGTTCCGAGTCCGATATAGCTAAGTGCCGGCCCTAACGAAACGTATTTAAGCTCATCGCCTTCAATTCTGGTATCTAGAGTGCTATTCGAATTGGACATGCTAATATTAATTGAGCCATCGCCTCCATCGTCGGAAGAATCGGTACCGTCACCATCGCCGTCTCCGCCTCCACTTCGCATGATTCGACCGGAACTAGTTGCGACACCCGAAAGCGATTGAAAGACGGGCGCGATTTTTCCTTCGCTATGAAGTTTTCTGGCGTGATCGACTAGCACATCGCCCATCAGCCCTGCATATTTCTGAAGGACTCGTTCCCTCGTGTTGGTGGATGCCAATGTTGGTGATCGCTCCGATCCGAGGTCATCGTCACTCCCATCTTGATTTCTTACACGTGCCGCAGTCGTACTTTTTGATTTCGTTGTTTTTGATTTCGTGAAATAATCATGAAGGCTTCCGATCGGCTTAAAATCTTGTTTCTCCGACGGAGGAGAAGTAAGATCGACACCGACGGCGATTCGAATTCCAAGTTGTGGTTGTCGGCGCGAAGGTGACCAACGATAGTGTTTCAAGAGATCGGTTGCTTCAGTGTCCGATGTTAGTAGATGGGCTTGCAATAGTCGGTAGGCTGCCATTTCTTTTCCTTCCGAGAAGGCTTGAAAGGCTTGTTCTTTTAGCGTCTTGGCTTTAACGACCGCAGCAGCTCGGGCCGCGTTGCCACCTCCATCGCCATCGGTAGAAGTATCCGAAGCGTCCTCTGCGTCAGCCGATTCTGTCATGGCTTCGCCATCGGCACCGGAATCATCGCCGGAATCGCCTTCCGCATCGCCGCCGGTATCGTCATCGCCATCGGCTTTAGGTTGAGCCTTTCCTTTTTTCGGTTTGACGGGAGCTTCGCCTGTATCTTCTTCGCTTCTTTCCTCGGAGTCGGCAGAAGCGGTTTGTTCAACTTGAGCTTGAGCGGCCGGCGTCGCTACGGCAACCTCATCGTTATTCGAGGAGCAGCCGTTGAGCCACACCATCATTGAAGCAAGAAACAAGCAACGAGCTAAATCGGTAATTCTTCGAATCATTTCAGCACGCATCCACGAGGCATCGCCTCTAAACTACTGGTTCAAATCGACGTTGATGAAACTACTGTTTACTATCTGCGGTCAGACCTGGCCATTCATCGGTGCGAAACGGCGTCAGCGGTAGACCGGACTGACTGTACATATTGCACCTTGGATTATCAGCCCAAGCGTAACGCACCGCAACTGGATTTGGCACCAAAGCCGAAGAAACTTGGACGGAATTGTCTTTTCCGATGGTGGCTTTAGCCCAAACGAATTTCCGATCTTTGCCTGCGATTGCAAATCCCTTTGGCTCCGCCGTATCAAACGGGCGCCAACCCGAGCCAAGGTAGTCGAATTGAAGCGTCGCTTTCCCTTCCAATACCGCCATCGATTTGAATTCCGGGCTGCGAAACGCAATTTCGACGCCATATTCATTTGCCAGTGCCCATCGCGCTAATCGGCGGCCGACGTCGACTTTGTTGCGGGGGTGAATATCTTTTCCTTCGCCAATATCGATAATAACCGCCTGACCTGTCTTCGGAAGCGTTTTCATCGTCATCGATTGCGCCTCGCGCAGTTCGGCCCATTCGCTTTCATTGGGCTCGTCAATTTCTCCTTTAAAGTCGGCCAATTGAACCCAATAGAACGGGAAATCGCCTTGATTCCATCGACTGCGCCACGTTGTAATCATCAGCGGGAAGAGTTCGCGGTATTGGTAAGCTCGAGAGGCATTCGATTCGCCTTGATACCAAATCGCACCTTTGATTCCGTAGCCGATATGCGATGCCAAAACTCCGTTGTAGATGTTCGAAGGATTTTGGTTACCTGACGCGAGCTTCTTGATGTTCGCTAGTTTGACTTTGTCTTCATCGGTCGGATTCTGGATCGAACTTAGTTTCGCGTATTCTTGATTGCGAACTGCCCAAGTGTCGAGCAAACCCTGATAGCTTCCAGCTTTGGAAAGTGTAGGCCGATCGACCCAAGCTTCACAAGCCGAGCCTCCCCAAGCATTGTTGATCATCCCAACCGGCACGCCAATTGTCTGATGAACTTGCCGAGCAAAAAAATAACCGACTGCCGAAAAATCCTTGACGGTTCCCGACGAACAAACTTGCCAACGCGCTGCATCATGCGACCAGACCGGCGTTTGCGAGCCAACTTGAGGAAAATTAATCATGCGAATCTGCGGGTAATGGCTAGCCAACTGCTCGAGATCGGCATCGTTGGCCGAGCCTACTTTCCATTGCATATTGGATTGTCCCGAGCAGATCCAAACTTCTCCGACGAGAACATCATTGATCGTGATTTCGTTCGAAGCTCGAACAACCAGCGAATGCGGACCGCCAGCTTCTAAACTTGGAAGCATCAGTGACCATAGCCCGTCGGCATTGGCCTGAGTCGTCACGGTCTGACCGGCGATCGTCGCCGATACCGATTCGGACGCGCTCGACTTTCCCCACAATTTGTTGGCTTGATCGCGTTGTAGAACCATGTGATCGCAGAAAATATTGGGTAACGTAACGTCTGCTACGGCATCCAATAGGGTTAACTGGATCGTAATGAACGCGGCTGCGGCGATGGAAACCCCGGAAAGCAGGCGAATTGGGTTAGGCATGATGCAATGAGCACTTTCGTTGGTAAGTCGGCGTGACACTTCGGAGGCCTGGACTGACAAAGGTGGGATGGACGGGAGGTGAACTACCACTAACAATTCAGAATCGATTATGATGTACTGAGCGTCCAACTATTACAACTAGGGTTTCGCCATGTCCACCAAGAACTATTTTCACGCAGCTTACTTCACGAGAACGGTTTGGTCAGTGGCTGCGTCGGGTGCGATCGCCATTTTGATCGGCTGTGCCCCAGTGCTTACCAACGCAGGTTTGAACGAAGGTAGCATCTCCTCAAAAGCGGCGGATAATCCGACGACCGCCAAGCCCGCGCCCTCTGCCCCAAAATCCCTTTCTACAACTAGCAAAATGTCTAAATTGAATATGAAATACAACGAATTGTCCGAAAAGGAAGCCGACGTACTCCTGCGAAAAGGGACCGAACGAGCTTGGGTGGGCGAACTTACCGACAACAAAAAGAAAGGCACGTACGTTTGTCGTCGCTGCAATGCACCGCTCTATAAGTCCGACGCAAAATTCGAAAGTCACTGTGGGTGGCCCAGTTTTGACGAAGAGATTAAAGGCACGGTCGATCGGCATGTCGACACCGATGGCCATCGAACGGAAATCGTCTGCGCTAACTGCGAAGGCCACCTCGGACACGTTTTCATGAATGAAGGCTTTACCGCAAAGAATGCACGGCATTGCGTGAACTCGATCTCGATGCGATTTTTCGAGGAAGGAAAGGAATTGCCACCTGTCGTCCGGACTCACGAGAAAATCACAAGTGAAAAAGGCGGCAGCGATAAAATTTCCAAGGACAAACCGCAAGCGACAGTCGAAACGAAGCAATAGAAGCTTCGCGTGGACTGACTACTAACAAACCGACCAACACTCTTTTCTGTCGGCCCTGGTAATTCGCCGCGCACACGATCCGGCAGTTATCGACTAATGCCTCTCACTTGCGCGATTTTTAGGTTGATTTTGTAGCGGTGTGGCGCAAGCGGGCCGGTGTATATCCAATTCCGGAGTATATCCAATGTATTCTTCGCTTGCACCGGACGGCTTGCGCCGTACCGCTACGAAAGTGAGCGTCTTTGGGTTGCGGCCGTCGGTTTACTAAATCAGCAGCCTGCTTGCGCTGCACCGCTATATATCTTCCGAATACGTCATAGACGAATTGACCGGCACAATCGGAAAAGGCAGCCTGGTTTTCCTATTCATTTTCGCGATATCTCCTACCTCGTGGCGTTCTTTGCCTTAGGGTTCGGCAGTGTGAATTGTAATGCGGCGATGTGCAGCGACCCCAACTGCAACTTTCGATTCGAAAAAGCGAGTCGATACATCCCGCCTTACAAGTCGCGTAATGAGTCTGAATTTTTCAAACCGGGATCGAAAATGTCTCGTTACTATTCAAAAACCAAAAACGCTGCCATGGCGATTTTCGTTTTGATGGTCGGTTGCGGAACAGTCGAAGCGCAGTCGAGAAGCAATACCCATGCCGTCAATCAACGTGATTTGGATGGCGTGCTACAGCCCTACTTCGATATTGACGTAGCGACAACCGAAACGGGAATCGTGCGGAAAGTTTTAGTCAAACCTGGCGACCATGTGGTAAAAGACCAACCGCTAGTTGAACTCGATGCCGACTCGATTCTTGCCCAGATACATGTCAAGCAAACCGAAGCTGGGGCCATGGGGAAGATCGAGCAAGCGAAAGCTGAACTGGATCTCCAGCAATTGAAATACGACAAACTGACCAAGATGCTTGAAGGCGGCAAATCGAGCGTCATGGAAGTTGAGCGAGCCAAATCTGATTTGATTATCGCCCAAGGGCGATTTCACAACGAAGAAGACACGCTTCGAATATTGAAGTCAGACGTCGAGCGTTTCGAAAAGCAACTTGCCGATCGAACGTTGCGGGCACCGATGGATGGAATTGTCACCGAAATACAAAAGCAAGTCGGAGAATTTGTCGCTCCGAACTCGCCAGTCGTATTAAGGTTGATCGATACTCGACTGCTCCGAGCTACTTTTTCCGTTCAAGAAAGCGAATTGGCGACGGTGAAAGTCGGCGGGATCGTTCGAATTCAATTATCCAGCGGTCTTATAACTCAAGGACTTGTTGAATTCATTCCACCAGTTGCAGACGCTGAGACTGGGTGGTTCATGATAAGTGTGAAAATCGATAATGACGATGGCAAGATTATCGGTTCGAGATGCCAGCGCCTTCAGTAGCTTGCCGCGTTGCCTTTTGACCCGCTTGCCACTAAGCCCTATCCATCCGATCGAATTGCCGTTGGTTCAATGATGACCAGTGAAGCTAGAATGATTCGAATGCCTGCGTCTGACGCATTGGGAACAATGGATTCCAATGCGACGCAGTCCGTCCTTGATTCATCGACACAAGCCTGGCGATCGCCTTCAGCTATCGAGCTGCTTCGAAGCGATTATCCGAATCGACTAGCCGATCAAATCGATGAACTGCTTGGCTGCTCAGTCTGGCTGTCATACCGCAATCAACGTGGCCACATCGTGGAAACGATTGCTAGTCGAAACGCGCAAGCCATGCTGCTTGCGACAACCTCCATCGAATCGATTGCAGGCGATGCGTCGCAAACCCACGCCCCGATCAGCTCTGGTTGCCCAGATTCGCTGCCGACCTCGCCAAGCGCCATCATGGATCAAGTATGGGCGGCACATCCGGGAACGAGTGCCCTGTCGGCGAGTTTCGTGATGGCTAAAGGAAATGGTCACTGGGTTCTCACGTTGGCTTGGCGAGCTTCGTCACCTGAACCTGATCGCGCTGTCATCAATGCCGCTTGGATTGAACTGAATGGCGCGATACTCGGTCGAGCGATGGAAGCATGGACGATTCATCGAAACGGTTGCAGATATCAAAAGTGGTGCGATCGATTGGCTAAAATTCGATCCCGACCAAGTCCTTGGCTGATGATTGGCTTTGCCGTGTTTGCAGGGTTAATGATCATCCCCGTACCCTATCGACCGAAACGCGATTGCACGCTTGAGCCATCATCGCGGCAGTACGTGGCCAGTCCCATCGAAGGACGACTCAAGTCGATCGAAGTGCGACCGGGTGACGAAGTAAGCGTAGGGCAATTGTTAGGGAAGATCGACGACACGCAGATCTTGCGTGAACTAGCGATGGCGGAAGCAGAAATCCAAACGCAAAACAAAAAACGGGACGTTGCGTTGGCTGCTCGGGCCGGTGGCGATCTTCGATTGGCACAGCTTGAATGCCAACTCGTCCAACTTAAGATCGACGCCCTGAACGATCAACTGCAACGACTTGAAGTTATTAGCCCGAGCGATGGCATAATCGTTCAGGGAGATTGGTACGGAAACGAAGGAATGCCTGTTAGCTTTGGGCAAACACTTTTCGAAATCTCTCCCTTGGATCGCATGACGGCAGAAGTTCATCTGAAGGCCGAGGATCTTCCGTGGGTCCACGTTGGGACGTCGGCCATATTGCGAACCGATTCACGACTCAACCAGTCATGGCGCGGCGCTGTTGAGCGATTGACGCCCCGGGCCGAGATCATTGAAGATGAAGCTGTTTTCATCGGCGAGATGGAAGTTACGAATTCCGACAACGCGTTTCGACCTGGCATGAAGGCCAAGGTCGTCGTCGATGCCGGAAAGAAAACCATCGGATGGCTTCTTTTTCGCAAACCCTATCAGTGGCTTCAGAATCAATGGGTGTGGTAATGATCGATTCCACCCCAAACCAAGCGGCGACGGAAAGTCCACCGATTGCAATCCGCTTATCTGATGGCCTTCGCTTCATCCCGCAACAAGGATCGAGAGAATGGCGTTGCGTCATCGAAGCCCCTGCGAGCCGTCAGTTCTTTCGAGTCGGACGGCGCGAGTATCTGGTCGCTTCGGCCTTGGACGGCAAGAGCAATCTTGCTTCGCTGTGTAGCAAACTAAACGAGTCGAATCCGGAACTCAGTATAGACGCCAAAACGATAGAACAAACGATACGTTGGTTGATTTCGTCGGGACTCGCGCAGCCGATCAATCGCGAAGCGAACGCGGAGAATTCGACGCCTGCCAAAGCAGCTACCAAAGCATCCCTACCGATCGATCCATTTATGTTTCGTGTTCCCATACTGAACGGGCGAAATCTCGAGTCACTTACCAGCCGATTAAGCTTCTTATCCACAAAGCCATTTGGGATCGCGAGCTTTATCGTGTTGGTCGCGGGCATCGGAAAATTTATCGCTGACTCTGGTTTCTACACGGAGCTTGGCGTGAAATTATTTGTCCCTTCGGCGGCACTATGGTGGATCAGCGCATGGTTTATGTTGAAAGTTGTTCATGAACTGGGGCATGCCGTGGTTTGCGTAGGCTTCGGTGGACAGCTTCGCGGTGCTGGGATCGCATCGTTCTACTTTGCACCTGTTCCCTATGTCGACACAACAGACATGTGGCGACTTCCCAACCGCCGAGCTCGAGCTTACTGCGCAGCGGCGGGAATGTGGTTTGAAATGTTGCTCGCCGCAATTGCCGTTTTGATTTGTGGAATGGTTGAGAGTCCATCTATCCAGTACTTCTGCGTCACAATCGCGACGCTGGGTACATTCACTACGCTGGCGTTCAATGCAAATCCACTGGTCCGCTTCGACGGTTACTACATTCTCAGCGATGCGCTCGACTGGCCCACACTTTGGACCGACGGCCAAAATGCGTTGCGCAGTCTTTGGGGTGACACATCTTTTCAGTGGTCGTCTACGCTATCGATTTATGGAGCTCCACTATTAGCTTATGGCATCGCATGCCTTTTCAATCGCATATTGATCATGGTCGGTTTGGCCTGGGGGGCGTGGGTAACCTATCAAGGTATCGGCCTTGGGCTTATCGCACTGGCAAGTTATTTATGGTACATCGCACCGATGCTTCGCAAACGAAAGATGTTGCAATCTCAAGCGGCATTGGCATTAGCAAAGGGCGGACCGTCAGGACAAGTCTCGAACTTGCGTCGCAGTTTGCGGCGATGGGGAACCGCAATTGTTGGTTTAAGTGCCTTAACGGTAATCTCGATGTTCGTGCCATCGCCGATGCAACCGCTTTCTCCAGGCTACCTGTCCTATGGCGATTCCATCGTACTGCGTCCTGAATCGGACGGGATCGTCACCGAGATTTTTAACACCAACGATATGCTCATCGAAGCGGGTAAGCCGATTGTGCGACTGGAAAATCCTACACTGCAACTCGAACATGAAAAACTCAATGTAAACCATAAAATCGCTAAGGAGCGCTGTCTGGTACTTCGCGCTCAGTCGAGAATGTCGGAGTTGCAAGCCGAACAGGCCCGCGTTGAGGCAATCCATCAACAGCTTGCGCAAGTAAAGACACAACTGGAGCAACTTCTCATCAAAGCACCGAAATCGGGCCGACTCATTGAGAATAAGCTTTCGAATACGCTTGGGCAGCTTGCAAAAGTAGGTCAACCGATAGCAACCATTGCGACATCGCAAGCGCTCGAAGTACGATGTTCGGTTTCGCAATCCGATGTAGAAGCATTTCGCGAGCATGTAGGAAAGACGATCGAGATCTATTTCGCCAATGAACAGAAAGTAATGGGACGACTGACCGAGGTACGCCCAAGGGGTGCCGACATACTCGATAATCCAGCACTCGCTGCCAAGTATGGTGGCCCGATTACCGTCCACATGACGACTGACAGTAAGGAAAAAGAAAACCCGCTCAAAACGGAAGTGCCACGATTTGAAGCCCGCGTTTCGATCGAAGACTTAACCGATGGAACGTCGCTAACTGCAGGCCAAATATGTCGAGTTGGTTTAGTCGATCGTCAGATGAGTATTGCCGATATCCTTAGCCGATGGAAAAACGCTTTCATCGAGTGGCTCAGACCCGTCGACGCAAAAGCCTAATTCGATTATTCCAAGTTGCTGACCGCATACTTCACTCATGTTAACTTGGAGGTACAGGTATTTGAGTCAACCGTAGATTCCAAAGCAGACCAGGCTAACTCTTAATGCTAAAGCGCTCCTGCAGCGACATGACAGTCATCGACTCGGTTCGCATCGCATCCATCGCTTGAACGGCTGCAATAGCTGCCGCGACCGTTGTTATGCAAGGTACACCAAACTGGACTGCAGCCGCTCGAATCTTCCCTTCGTCGGTTCTCGCGCCCTTTCCGCTGGGAGTATTGATGATCAACGACACATCATCGTTTTTAAGGAAGTCGATAAGATTCGGATTGCCTTCGGCAAGTTTCTTTACACGCGTCACCGGAATTCCCGCTTTCTCGATCTCGGCAGCCGTCCCGCTCGTCGCTGATATTCGGTAGCCCATCTTATGCAAGTGTTGTGCAATCTTCGGAATCGGTTCACGATGTTTGCTAGAAACGCTGATAAAAACGTTCCCATCTTTTGGAAGAAAAACACCGGCCGCAATCTGGCTTTTTGCGAAAGCGATCGGAAAATGTTCGCTAATTCCCATGACTTCACCGGTGGATCGCATTTCAGGTCCAAGAACAATATCGACGCCGGCAAACTTGCGGAATGGAAAGACACTTTCCTTCACCGAAATATGTTTTGGAATCGGCTCGCTATGAATGCCAAGCTCCTTAAGCGTCATGCCCGCCATGACCTTGGCAGCAAGTCTCGCAACCGGTACACCTGTTGCTTTGGCTACGAAGGGGACGGTTCGACTGGCACGAGGATTGACTTCGAGCACGTAAACGGTCGGAACACCGGCTTCGTCTTTGACCGCAAACTGGACGTTCATCAGCCCGATGACGTTGAGTCGCTTGGCCATCGCCTTGGTCGACGCTCGAATTTCTTCGAGCACTGCTGGAGAAAGTGAAAACGAAGGCATCACGCAAGCGGAGTCTCCAGAATGGACGCCCGCTTCTTCGATATGCTCCATGATTCCCATAATGACGACGTCGTGGCCGTCGGAGATCGAGTCAACATCGACTTCGGTCGCATCTTCGAGGAAGCGATCGATCAGCACCGGCTGACCTTGCGCAACGACAAAGGCTTCGGCGACGTAGCGATCAAACTGCTGATGGTCGTAGCAGATTTCCATAGCTCGACCGCCCAAAACGTAACTCGGGCGTACCAATGACGGAAAGCCGATTTCATTCACCGCCGCTCTTGCCTCCGAAATATTTCTCGCGATGCCGTTGGGTGGTTGACGAAGACCTAGCTCTTGGATCAAGCGTTGGAATTTTTCGCGATCCTCTGCCGCTTCGATAGTTGCTACGCTGGTTCCAATAATAGGAACGCCGGCCGTCGCAAGAGCTCTCGCAAGATTCAAAGGTGTCTGACCACCAAATTGTACGATGACCCCATTGGGTTGAATGCGGTCATAAATGTTCAAGACGTCTTCGGTCGTCAAAGGCTCGAAGAATAATAAATCGCTAGTGTCGTAATCGGTACTCACCGTTTCAGGGTTACTATTGACCATGATCGATTGAATGCCCATCTCGCGCAGCGCATAACTGGCATGACAGCAGCAATAGTCGAACTCGATTCCCTGTCCAATTCGGTTTGGACCGCCGCCGAGAATCATGATGCTGCGTTGACCGTCAATTCGAGCCGGTGTCTCGTCCTCGGATTCATACGTGCTATAGAAATACGGCGTGTAGGCTTCGAACTCTGCCGCGCACGTATCGACAGCCTTGAACGTGGCTACGATTCCACGCTCTTTTCGCCATGCTCGGACTTCCATGTCTTGCAGCGATAGGAGATTTCCTATCTGCCGATCCGAGAAGCCAAATTGCTTCGCTTGCAACATCGTCGGCTCATCGAGATTGGAAATCGATTTGAGTTCTCTAAGATGATCTTCCATTTCGACCAGTTCGTGAAGTTGATCTAAAAACCATGGATCAATCGCCGTCAATTGATGAATCTCGTCGAGACTCATCCCAGCTTTCATCGCATAGCGAAGAAACCAAACCCGTTCGGCGTTGGGTCGCGAAAGTTTGTTTCGAATCTCTTCGTCATCGGGCTGGCGGTCGGTTCCCCACATATCCTTGCTGTCGGAGCCGAAGCCAAAAGCTCCAACTTCTAAACCGCGCAATGCCTTTTGAAACGATTCTTTAAACGTTCTGCCGATCGCCATCGTCTCGCCGACGCTTTTCATTTGCGTCGTTAGCGTCGGATCGGCCTCGGCAAATTTTTCAAAGGCAAATCGTGGGATCTTGGTAACGACGTAATCGATCGTCGGCTCGAAGCAAGCTTGCGTCTTTTTCGTAATGTCGTTTTGCAGTTCCCACAGTCGATAGCCGATGGCCAGTTTGGCAGCGATCTTCGCGATAGGAAAGCCGGTAGCTTTACTGGCCAGAGCGCTCGAGCGGCTCACTCGAGGGTTCATCTCGATGACGATCATTCGACCGTTTTGCGGATTAATAGCGAACTGGATATTCGAGCCACCGGTTTCGACGCCGATTTCACGCATGATCGCCAGACTTGCATCGCGCATCCGCTGATATTCTTTGTCGGTCAGCGTCTGAGCTGGGGCGACGGTGATCGAGTCGCCGGTGTGGACGCCCATTGGGTCGAAATTCTCGATCGTGCAGATGATGACGACGTTATCGTCCATATCCCGCATGACTTCCATTTCATACTCTTTCCAACCGATGATCGATTCCTCGATCAATACTTCGGTGACTGGAGATTGAGACAATCCGTTATCGACTAGCTCGTCGAAGTCGTCGCGATTGTAGGCGATTGCAGAACCGCTTCCACCCATCGTAAAACTGGGACGAACGACACACGGCAAGCCGACGACGGCTAGTACTTTGCGGGCTTCTTCGATCGTATTAACCGTCGCGCCGTTACAAACCTCTTGCCCGATTTTCTCCATGGCCGCTTTGAATTCCCGTCGACCTTCAGCCTTCTGGATGACATCGGGCCGAGCTCCGATCATTTCGACATTGTATTTTTTGAGAACGCCATGCTTGTCGAGATCCATAGCGATGTTGAGAGCAGTTTGCCCTCCCAGAGTCGGCAGGAGAACATCGGGACGTTCGCGTTCAATGACCTTTTCGACAAATTCCCAAGTCAGCGGCTCGATATACGTTCGCTCGGCGGTTGCCGGATCGGTCATAATCGTCGCTGGGTTGCTATTAACCAACACGACTTCATAACCTTCTTCGCGGAGGGCTTTACATGCCTGTGTGCCGGAATAGTCAAACTCGCACGCCTGCCCGATAACAATCGGACCAGAGCCAATTAACAGGACTTTACGAATATCAGTACGACGCGGCACAAAAAACCTCATCCATGCGTGGAAAAGAGCAAACCTAATGCGAACAAAATCTTGAGAAGGTTACCACGAACCGCCTACTGTCTTCTAGGGGGCAATGTCAAGCGATGATTTCCAAACACTTCTCGCTAAAAATCACTCGTTCCAAGGCTCTTGCCTTGGAACGCACTGCTTCCGAGGCTCCGCCTCGCGTACGTACAGGATTGTGACTCCTATAAATAAACGACAGTGTGGCAGGCAGAGCCTGCAAAACAGTGGGTTCCAAGGCGGAGCCTTGGAACCAGTTGGTCGCGTTTGACCGAGCAGCAGCCGTTTGCAAGCCAATTTTGGCTGGGAAACAGAGCGAATCTCGACTATTCTACCGATCACGCCAATTTCTATTGCATTCCTCACAATTTCGTACCGCAGGCCAGCTCGCGTACTGTGCGCTGTATCCAAGGATTCTGATTCCATGCACCATCAATTCCAACGCCTTTCACTTCCGCGATTCATGGTGGCTTGGGTCGTCAGTTCAGTTTTCTCGATCGCTCTGGGCCAAGATTCATCCAAAGTTACTCCACAATGGATTTGGGTTGGCGAATCCAAAGCAAAACAAAGCGTTTGGATACGGCGAGAATTTACTATCGATAGCGAAATAGCTAACGCTACAGTTCGAGCGAGTGCTGACAACCATTGTGAGGTGTTCATTAACGGCCGGAAATGCTTGTCGTCGGATCGATGGGAAACGGTTTCAAATGCAGCCATTGAAAGTGACGTGCGTCAAGGTGTAAATCTCATTGCGATCAAGGCGACGAATGACGGCGGTTTGGCAGGTCTTATCGCATCGGTACACGTCGATTTGAAAGACGGTAAGTCGATCGATATCGTCACCGACGCTTCTTGGCAAGGTTCAATCGATGCCCAACGCGATTGGCAACAGCCTGATTTTGATGACGCCCAATGGGTTGCACCTAAGATTCTCGGAGAATTGGGCAATTCCAAACTTCCGTGGTCCAAAGCAATAAACACGAAGCAATTTGATTTGCCTCCGAAGACGAATTCCAGCAACGAATTTATGCCAGTCGTCGCAGAACATGCGCACGTTCCGGATGGCTTCAAGATAGAAGAAGTTTTTCAAGTGCCGCGTGAAATGGGTTCGTGGGTTTCACTTACCACCGATCCGACGGGACGATTGATTGCTTCCGATCAAGGTAGTGCTGGCCTATTCATGATCACGCCCGGAGATACGACCAAGCCAACGAAAGTGGAAAAGCTACCGGTCGAACTGAGCGGTGCTCATGGCCTGCTATGGGCCTTTGACTCGCTTTACGCGGTGGTTAACGGTGGAAAAACTTCTGGGCTGCATCGATTAACCGACACCGATGGCGATGGTCGAGTCGATTCGGACGAACATTGCATGGATGTCCCAGGCAGCGGCGAACATGGTCCTCATGCTGTCGTTCTCAGTCCCGATGGAAAATCACTGTACGTCGCATCAGGAAACCACACCAAGTTGCCCAAGTCGATCGCTGGAAGTCGCATTCCACAGAACTGGAACGAAGATCATTTGCTTCCGAGGCGTTGGGATGCAAACGGTCATGCAGCAGGAATACTCGCACCAGGCGGCTGGATTTGCAACGTCGATCCAAGCGGCAAGGAATGGAATGTTTTTAGTATCGGATATCGAAACGAATACGATATCGCTTTCAATAGCGACGGAGAACTCTTTACCTTTGACGCCGATATGGAGTGGGATTTCGGATCGCCTTGGTATCGACCGACGCGGGTTTGCCATGTTACCAGCGGTAGCGAATTTGGCTGGCGAAGCGGGACTGGAAAGTGGCCAGCCTATTACGAAGATTCTTTACCGCCGGTAATCGATATCGGCCCCGGGTCACCGACTGGAGTTGTGTTTGGAACGGGTACGAAATTTCCAGCAAAGTTTCAGAAGGCTTTGTTTATCCTGGATTGGACTTATAGCACGATCTATTCAGTCCAGTTGACACCCGACGGATCGAGCTATCGCGGAGAGAAAGCAGACTTCGTAACCGGCTCTCCGCTTCCCGTTACCGACGCCGTTGTCGGCCTAGATGGAGCCCTTTACTTTACCGCCGGAGGTCGCGGAACCGAATCGTCGCTCTATCGAGTCACTTACGTTGGCACCGATTCGACGGAGGCTGTCGAGGGTACGAATCCTGCCGGTCGAGAGCTACGGACGATTCGTCACCAACTTGAACGCTGGCATGGACAATCGGATGGCGATCTCGATGAAATTATCCGCTATCTCTCCCACGAAGATCGATTTATACGCTATGCAGCTCGCATCGCACTGGAAAGTCAGCCGATCGAAAAATGGCGCGCCCGTGTATTTGGTGAAAAGAAACCGTCGAGCCTCATCAATGCGATGCTGGCCGTCGCACGTCAAGGTACTCCTGAAGACCTACCGAAAATAATCGAAGCCTTAACCTATCTCGATTTCCAATCGCTTAGCGAAACCGAAAAATTGGGTTGGCTTCGCACCTTGGAAGTCGCCTTTGCTCGACAAGGTGAACCATCAGACATCGATAGAAAGAAGCTGCTTGAACGACTAAATAAGCTCTATCCTTCGAAACAGTACGCGCAAGATGCCGAGCTTGTGCAGTTACTAGTCTATTTAAAGTCGCCGACCGTCGTTGCCAAGACGATTGCATTGATGCAACAGTTGGGGCCAGAGCCAATCCCGGATTGGGGCGATTTGGTGAGTCGAAATAGTCGGTATGGCGGAACAGTTGGCAAGATGTTGGCGGACATGCCACCGGTTCGCGCAATTCATTTTGCTTTCATTCTGAGGAATGCCAAATCGGGTTGGACGATTGAAGAACGAAAGCAATATTTTGGTTTCTTTATCGCCGCTGCTAAACATCCTGGTGGGAATAGTTTCGCTAAATTCTTGATGCAGTTTCGCGATGACGCAATTGCAACCTGCTCACCAGCCGAACAACTGTTGCTCGAATCGCTTACCAGCCAATCGCTCGTCGCCGCCCCTGTCGCCTCGACGCCGCCGAAAGGACCTGGTCGCGTGTGGAGCCGGGAAGAGGCACTCGACTCGATTGGCAAGGAACTTACCAATCGCAACTTCGCAAAAGGACACAATCTTTTTCATGCGACGTCGTGCTCAAAGTGCCATCGACTGGGTGGCGAAGGAGGCGCGGTTGGCCCCGATCTCTCGACGGCGGCCAAAAAGTTCTCGATCTCGGACATGCTCGATGCAATCATCGAACCGAGCAAAGCAATTTCCGATCAGTATGGTTCGCATCAGATTCTTACCGATAGCGGAACCGTACTCGTCGGTAGAGCCGTCGAGATCGGCGATGAATACTACGTCTATACGGTCGATGCGAATGCCAAGCCGACGATTCTGAGAAAGAATGAGGTCGAAGAAATCACGCCATCCAAAATCTCGCAGATGCCAGCCGGTCTCATCGATACACTCAACGAAGAAGAACTAAAAGACTTGATCGCATTTCTCATGGCCAGTGGCGACCCAAAGGCGAAGGTTTTTAAATAATCCTATCCGCGGTATCTTTCCGAAGTGCCACGTTTTGCGATAGCGAAGAGCTGCTTCGGAGATTCCGATTTGGCTAAGCCATCCGACAGAAAGGACAATTGGAGAAAAGCTGCGACAATGACGGCAAACGTAAAGAGTATCAGCAGGAATTTTAAAGAGAACTGATGACTCGATGATGGCTTCTCGCGTACTCGGGTTTGGCGGATGTTCGATTCGTCGATTTCAAAAGGCATTGTCGCTAACTCATTTCGTAAAGCAATTAATCTAATTCGACTATCGGCTTGTTGATTTAATCGTTTAACAGTCAGCCGAAGGCGTACTCTTGGCTTTTGAAGTACGCCTTCGGTTGACTGTTAAACTCAATCCTTGCTTCTGGCGATTAAATCAACAAGCCGCAAGCGCCGTTGGCTCACTATTGCGGCAAAAAACGCAACTTGAGACCGTCGAACTAATAACCTTCGATTGGTGGTATCAAGTTGCCATCTTTTCGATTGCCAAGATCGCTTCGGAATTGCGGGTCAATATTCGCAGAAAGGAACGCGGTCGAACCATCCGCTAGTAAAACATTGGCACCACCGACGTGATAGCTGCTAAGCGTCCCTACCGCAACGATCGGATCGGCGGCACCTTCGATGTTCGGTAAATTTTCTTCCGCGAGCCAACTTTCCGGCGGACCAGGATCTACCAAGCCGTCGTTAACCCCTACCGGTCTGCTCAGCCATATTTGATTTTTGGGTTCAATTTTCGGAGCAGGTCCCATGTTCCGTAACGTCGACCGCGTTCCACTGCTCCAGCCGAGGTCTATGGAATCGATGCGCTTTTCGCCGACGACGATCGTGTGTGAACTGCCGTCAAGAATTTCGTCAGCTCGAATTCGACTATTCAAGAAAAGCAAGCCATTGTTATCGCTGTCGATCGCGGCTTCACCGCCGTGGTGAATTCCAGCATAGTTGCTAAATGCGCCTCTCGACGGATCGGAAGGGCAGCGCAGCAAACCAATGACGTATCGCCGAATCTTCTGGTTCGTCGGGGCATAAATGGAGGCTCGATGATCTACTAGTTTGAATGCATGGAGTTCATCAAGCATCGGTAGGATGGCAACGATCCAGTTGTGATGAAAACCGGTGGGCGTGTTTTGAATTGGGCCAGCGATGTCGACCGTGCCTGACGGATAATGTCGATACGCGGAGTAATACCCGCTGAGCGCGACACCGACCTGGGCAAGATTGCTGGAACAGGACATGCGTCGAGCTGTCTCGCGAGCTTGTTGGATCGCCGGCAGTAATATTCCTGCCAGAATCCCAATAATCGCAATGACTACCAGCAATTCAACCAACGTGAATGCATTTCGATTAGTATTCGATAAAGATTTGTTATCGTTCATAGAATCAGTCTGTGTTTTCATAATTCTCCCTGCCAACTCGCTTGAGTGTTTAAATCAAAGTCATCGCTTCGAAAAACGTTAACTTCCCAAAAATCGATTCGGGGACCGGTCGGTTCAGTTGCTTCTAATCGACGAATAGTCATTCGCTTTGGATGGCTCTCCAACGATTCTGAATCGACGCAAGCCGGTAGATTATGAAGCGACATGTCTTCACCGACATAGTCTTTATCGAGGGCGATTTTTGCTTGAATGCGCAGTTTGCCAACTTCAATCCACTCGAGCGATTGTCGAGTTTGATAGCGCATCAAGAGATTGCGTTTTTGATGGATCATGCCCTGCATCGATTGCGCCGTCAAGAGACTTGCGACAAGCATCACGACAAACGTAGTTGGCAAAGCGGATCCACTTCGATGTTGGCGGCTATTCTGCATATCTAGCCTCCGAGTCTTCACCCAGCGTACTTCGTGCCTTCGTAAGCGGGACAGCGCTAGCCCAATGCCGCTCACTCTCGTAGCGGTACGGCGCGAGCCGTCCGGCGGAAGCGAAGAAAACATTGAATCTACACCGGGCGCCTTGCGCCGCACCGCTAAAAAACCGACCCAAAAAGCGCGAAAGCGAGAAGCATTGAGCGCTCGCCGCCGGTTTTGACAATAAATACCGGCGGCTAGCGCCGTGCCGCTCACCGGGTTCGAGGCTTTTTGTTAAATGCTCTGTTCCTAATCTCGCGAAAACGGTTACGAAGGCATTTACTCCGCCATCAACTTTCGAATTGACGTTCATTCTGATCAACTCGACCGCTCCTGTTGTGTCTCGCGAAAATCGCAACTGCATCGGAAGACCGAATCGATATTCGTCGACACCGACCAGCACGTCATTGATCCATACCTGCCTCGCAACGTCATTATTGCCGTCGATGCGGTAAACAATTCGATTCTTACCCAATATGCTTAATACAGACGGTGTCTCCATATCGATCGACTCCGATGTGTGGATGTCTTCACGCCATCGTTCGTAAAGCGATTGCAGTGAACGATGGGCACCCCAATCGCGAACGGATTGCTCATGGACGAAGTACGATTTCTGAATAATGACCGCCGAAAGAGAGATAAGACCGGCTGTGATCGAGGAAATCACTACCATTTCGAGGAGCGATATCCCACGCCTTTTTGGAATGCTCGTCTTCATTCGTTCGCTCCGGATTCTGCACGACGAGACTCATTCGAAACATCGTTCGACGGCGCGTCGCGATTTATCGGTATCCAGAAATCGAGTCTTGGTGTTTGGAAGTCTGGGGGTAGAGCCAACGGGTCAGGGGACTGCGAGGACTTGGAAACCGTGGCTAACGCCAGCGGCTCAGGGAGTGGGTGGGCCTTTGGTTCGAATGGATGCTTGATGGTCCATTCGATCCCGAGCGAAACGCGTTTGCCGACAATCGGCTCTTGAACATCGATGACCGACGCAACCCATTGTGCATGAATATCCGACTCGCTCATTTCATCAAACATCGGTAGCGATTCTATCGATGCTCGGTTTACTCGTTCTATATCCCATGAAGCGATTATTTCGCGGGCAGATAGGAGAGCCAATTCGGCCTTGGTTTGTAGCAGTTGCTCGCTTTGGAAGAGGGCGGCTTTGGTTTGATATCGAAGGATCAACCCCATTGCGGTCATGAGCAGAATGCCTGCCACGATGCATTCGACAAAAGTCGTTCCCAATCGAAGTGGAGCAATGTAATGCGATTTTCGCTTCATCGTGCGACGCACCTTTCTGTTTTTCTATTGGCTACTTGATAAATAGTGAATCAACGACGCTTGGGAATCAAAAATACTATAGGCAAAAATTGCAGCGACGACGGCGCAAGCCGCAATCGCGACGAAGAACAAAATCTGAATTGCAATGGTGTACCAACCAAGGCATTTTTCCATGCCGCTTTCGCCGATGACACCGAGCGACCACGAAAGCGACGATTGATCGTTTGCCAGTGCGAGCAATCCAATCTGACGTCGTGTAACGAGTTTCGATCGTACCATTGCTTGCTCGATGGTACTTCCGTCGGCCAGTCGCCTCGCGACGCGCCTCAATTGCGTCTTAATCGAGTTTACAGGATGGGACTGGGCGGCTTGTTCGACTGCCAATGAAAAACTCGGTTCGACTGCTACAAGGTCACTCAAGCCCAGAAGTGTCCAGCTTTGAAAATAGGGACGCAATAACCATTCGATGGGCCGTCGTCTCGACACACTTGGAAAAATGTAGACCCAAAGAAAGCCTACATAGGCAATGGCAATAGTCAGATTCGCAACGACGAGCGGAATCTTGACGGTCGATAGCAACGGTTGATGGAGGACATCAACGCCTTCGAAATCGCCGTAATTCACTTCAGCAGCTAGCTTTACCAACATTGGTTCGAGTACGAATAACATGAAAGCGAAAAGAACGCTCAGTGGTACGAAAACCACAAGAGTGCTGATGAGGAACTGCCAAACCATTCGATCAATTTCTAGCACGTGTGAGCTCTCCCCCATTGCCAAGCAACGCATTTTCGGAAGCGTTGGATGGTAAGAGAGAAGCCGGAGAGCGAATCGTTTAGTAACACCGCGTGTGAAGCCGCTTTTTTCGAACGATGCAAACCAATTCGAGTGCTCGACGAAATTTCGCTGAAACCTGCGAGTTACTTTTCGTAAGAAGCCATAATTGTGGTCGTTGAACGACACAGCAAGCTCGCGAATATCGATGGGGTTGCCTGCCATAGCGACCATCGAAATCATGATCGCCGATCGCTGAAGCTCGCGTCTTTTTACCCAGAGGACGAACAGCAGAGTCAAAGCCAACAACAACCAGAAGTAGGCAAGCCATTGGAAACGCATGGCGACCCCGGCTATCGAAAAACCGAGCATCACAAAAATGCTGATTCGAATCGCCAAACAAATCCAACTTCCACGAAATCGTGGATTTTCCGCAATCATCAATCGCAGCACGATCCAGGCACAGATTCCCATCGGAAAAAGCGCAATCCAATGCGACTGCATAAGAAACGGAATAGCCGGAGTCACCGCGCCAAACGCTATGCTAAAAATCGCAATTGAATCGGCTACGTACACCATCGACGAGGCGAAGTAGAAGCTGACAGTCCCCCAAACGATGCTCCCTGCAAAAAGAATTCCAAAGACTGGAACAACCGAAATCATCGAGCGACAACGCTGGCGGATTAGCTCTTCATGAATTCGAATAACTTGGTCCAACCGTTCTAGAAATGCTCCTTGCGCTGAATCGAGTAGACTGATTGCCGGGATGGTGAGTCCGTCGCTAAGCGACGACGCAATCAAGGCTTGGCCAAGCGACTTCCCTTTTCCAACCGAAACACCTAAGGATCGGACAAACGCTTCCATGCTCGTCGTTTCAAAGCTTGCAAGCGTAGCTTGAATCGCTTCGGTCGTGCCTTTACCATCCGCGATGAAGATACGAAGCCGAGTAAGAATGTCGGCCATACAAATCCAACGATAGGGGCGTCCGATAATTGGCGCGCCTCCAAGTACGGCTGCGCGCGTCCACGGCGGACCTATCCATCGCAGAGCCAGAAAGACGAAGGCAAGCCACACCAAAGACATCATGAGCATGACAAGCATATTGCTAAAATCGCTGACAATCATCCTCGATAGTATTATCGGATCATGCTCGTAAATATCGGAAAAATCGACAAACTGAATCGATTGCATAGCGATCGAGCAAATCATCCATCCGATAAGCAATGCGGCGATAATGATGCAGCCGGGGTAGACGAGACTTCCTAATAGATTTCGCCATTCGCGCCGAGACGATTCTCGACTTCTCAAAACTTGAACGATGAAGCCGGCCGGATCATTGGACGACAGAGAACCGACCAGTAGCGACCGGAGATCGGAGGGTAATTTCTCGATGTCAATGATTCGCTCAATATCGCTATCGAGTTCAAGAGCATCAGCGAGTTTTTCAATCGAACGTCGCCAGTGTAACGGTGCGAAGGCGGCAGCAAGTCGAAATTTGGCAGCCGCGACAATGGCCGGTCTGGAAATCGTTACGATAGTGGATTCGGGAATCATACGACGTCGCCGAGCAGCTAAAATACGTAATCTATGGCCGCGAAAGAAATACCCAACATAACAGAAGTTAACTTATCGGAACTTGGACAAGGTTTAGATTCTCGATCAGACGACTATTCTACAAAACTTGCCGATCGTGTGCTATCAGCCGCAATCGAAGTTCGGGCGAGCGATATCCACTGGGACGTTTTGGCTGGTTCGATGGTCGTGCGATGGCGTATCGATGGTCAATTGATAGACGTAGGCACATTTGCTCTCGGGCAAAATTCGAGTATCGCAGCTCGATTGAAATCATTGGCCGGTTTACTTTCGTATCGAAGCGATATCCCGCAGGAAGGGCGATTGGTATTGCACGGAAGTTCTATCGAAGCTCGAGTTGGAACGCTCCCGACGCTTTATGGCGAGCGAATTGTGATTCGTCTTTCGAAGCTTTGGTCTAAGAACTGGCGATTGGATGATCTCGGCATGCCTGAGTTCGCGAAGCGGCATTTTATATCGTCACTTAAGCTCCCGTCGGGGGTTATTCTGATCAGTGGACCAGCCGGGACGGGCAAAACGACCACGGCCTACGCTTGCCTTCGAGAAATCCTGGCGTCCAATTCCGATCGCCCTCGCGCAATGGTTTCACTCGAAGACCCGATCGAACAGTCGATCGACGGAGTTGCACAATCTCAAGTCCATAGTTCGGTCGGTTACACTTGGTCATCGGGCCTCAAAGCCATTTTGCGACAAGACCCAGAAGTCATGCTGGTCGGTGAAATTCGAGATGTGGAAACAGCCAACGTTGTCTTTCAAGCATCGCTTACCGGACAGCTTGTAATTACCACGATGCATGCACGATCGACTGCCGATGCAGTTCGACGACTCTTGGATATGAAGGTGCCAGTCCACCATCTTCGAAGTGGATTAAGTCTCCTGGTTTGCCAAAGGCTTTTGCAGCCCTTGCGAAGCCAAATCGATGGTGAAAATATTGGCTTAACTACCGACATACTCAAATCAAATGATTCTGACAAATCGACCGATCGCACGGAACGATTTGATAGCCGCATTTTGCTTTCGGAAGTCTTTCCTGCTTTGGAAGACCAGCTTGGCCGTTTGATTGTTGAAGAGGCGGGCACGCTCGAAATTCAAGAAGCCGCTTGTGCTGCAGGCATGGTGAGTCTTTGGCAACAGTCGAATATAATGAAGAAGCAGGGACTTATCGGCGAAGACGAAATTCATCGACACTTTGGGCAATCGCAATGATAAGCCAGACTGAAACGACAAACACGACTGCGTTGAAGCCATTGACTCTTGAACACCAGTTGATTCTATGCGAACAGATCGCGGCCTTAGCCAATTCCGGAATGCCCCTCGAACGTGGACTTGCCCCATTGGTCAAGCAGTTACCCAAGTCGCTGGGCGATTCATCGCGACGAATCACCGATCGACTTGCAAAAGGACAGTCATTGTCGAAGTCGCTCGCCGAAGACAATCGACCAACTTCGCGAAGTCTTCATGCAACGGTTGAAGCTGGAATTGCCGGAAACTGCTTGGCACCAGCCCTGCGAAGCTGGATTGCGATCCACACCGAGCAGGGACGCTTTCGAAGTCGACTGCGCGCGGCGTTGGTCTATCCGCTGGTTTTGACGTTAGTGGCCGCATTCTCACTCGGCTATACCATCTACCATTCGATCCCGTTGTATCAGTCAGCGTTCGAATCGCTACACGCTCCGCTCCCTTTTTGGTTCGATTGGTTGTTAGTCCTCCATCGAACGCTGTGGGTGTGGACGACAGCGATGGCCGCATTATGCATCATGCTATTAGTTTGGTCCTATCGGATGAATACCGTTCTGGCTCCAAGTGGCATGCCGAGAAATCGTGCTTACCAAATGCAGTTGCAAGCACATGCTACTAGGCTGATGACTTGGATGATAGAAGCAAAGAGGCCGTTCGATCCGAGCTATTTGCTTGCGATCGAGGCCACCGGGATTCGACCGCAAACTGAAACTATCGATACCTTGAATCGGTTGAACACAAAAATTGCGTTGGGCTGGAATCCGATTTCAAAAGAGTGTCAAACAATTCTGAGAGCGGTAGAGAAAGGTGATTTATCGTTCGAAGACTCGAAGCCTTCCCTACTCGACCTTACAGATCAACTGAATTTACAAGCGGCTAGAATCGCCGAAAGACAGGCAAAGTTTATTCCTGTGATCGTTTCGATTTTTATTGGAGTAGTTGTCGTAGGCTTTTACGTCGTCGTCGTCTATCTGCCTTGGGTGCAGTTGCTCACCCGCTTGAGCGTTGTCAAGTAGCTGCGTCGTCTACTTACCGATATCTTGAAACAGCTTAAAGAACGGACTCTCGGTCGATAGGATCAATTGGCTATCAGGTCCGATCGATTTTTCGTACGCTTCTAAAGTACGCACGAACGAATAGAATTCGCCGGTCTTTTCGATCGCGTCGGCATAGCGTTTGATGGCTTCGCCGTCGGTTTTTCCGCGCAGCTCACTGGCTTTTTGTTGTCCTTCGCCTTCGATTTTAGCGACCTCGGCTTTGGTTTCGTTGATGATCGCGGCTTTTAAGCGTACGCCTTCGTTGATGTTCTTCGAAGAGATCGCCTGTCGTTCGGCAACCCATCGATCAAAGGTTTTTCTCCGAACACTGTCGACGAACCCAAGCTGCGAAATGCCGACATCGATCAACTCGATACCGCGGCCTGCGGGCTCTCCGTCAACTCCCAAGTCGACGCCGCTGGATGCTAGGCGGCGATGAGCTTCGGCTTTGATTCGATTCAGAATTTCAAGACGGCCGACGCGAACGTTTTTGGGTTTTGAAACTGTGACTTGTTCGATCAACTCGGCGGGAATTCCGGCTGGCAACTGCTCAGTTGCTCCACCGGTCCGAACGTCGCTGATCAGTAGTCCACGATTGGTACTGCGGACGATCTCTTCCAATTCATATTGCGTGATCACATCGCGAATCGCACTGCGCACAATTTGCTCGACGCGTTGTTCGGCAACTTCCATCGTCCGCAAGCGCTGAACAAAAATAATCGGGTCGTTGACTCGCCAAATCGCCCATGGAATCAATTCGATTTTCTTGTCATCTTTGGTCGGGAGGTCAGGAAGTAGATCTTGCTTACCATCTCCCCAAAACTGTTTGATTTTTGGAATGCGTTGGACCGAGTCGACGAGCGGTAGTTTGAAGTAGACCCCAGGGTCGGTATAGGCCGGACGTTGAGGAGCGCCGAATCGAAGAACGACTCCCATTTCTCGTTCGTCAATGATGAAGACAAACGCTGGAGCAATCAGAAGCAATACTGAGAGGGTGGCCAGGATATAGGTTGCAATTTTCATGTTGGATAAAAACGGTTGGCGAAAAAACGGTGAAGATTCTCAACGATGTTTATTGATTTGGCAAAACTAGTTTGCCGGGAGCGTCAACGGCGAGGATCCTTCGGTCGATCTAGGAGTTGTCACACTATTTGAAGCGTTAGGTGTTACGTTCAGGAACGGAAAGGGTTTGTTCGATTGGCCGTCGATGATGACCTTGGGACCGCTTTGCTTGATGACTTTTTCCATCATTTCGATGTGCATGCGTGTTCGCGTTAATTCAGGTGCTAATTGGTAACTTTCGTACTTCGAAAGCAGCGCTGAAACCTCGCCCTCGACTTCGGCTAGTTTGCGCGAAGCATATCCTTCGGCGTCTCGAATCAATCGATCGCGTTCGGCTTCAGCGGTTGGTATCAACTGATTGCGTTCGCGATAAGCTTCGTTCACCGATTGGTCGCGCTGCTGGATAGATGCGTTGACTTCATCAAAAGCCGGCTTCACCCGATCTGGTGGAGTGACTCGCTGCATCTGCAAATCGGTGATCGTAATCCCGCTTCCGAATTCGTCGAGCTTATCGCTCAACTCTTTGAGGGCGATCGAAGTGATCTCTTCGCGTTTGCCGGTTAAGAGTTCTTCTGCCGAATAGTCGCCGACGGCACGATGCATCACGCTTCGAGAAACGGCCACGATCGCTAAGGCAATTTCACCTTCGTCGCCATTAAAATTAAAAAGGTAATCTTTAGGTTCGGTAACTCGCCAAAAGACGTTCCATTCCACGACTGCTGCATAAAGATCGCCGGTCAGGATAAGTTTGTCTTCTTGTTCATCCATGCCTAGAGTCGAGTTTTGGCTATAACCCGGTGCATCATACTGAGAATGCGGCAACCGGAGCGAGCGTTCGCCTTGGTCGACGATAAAACGCTGTTCGATCCAAGGGATTTTGAAATGCAATCCCGGTAGATCCGTTCGAAGGTATTTGCCGAATCGCAACACGACGGCTTGTTCATGTGCGGCGACCGTAAAAACGCCGCTGTAGAGCACGTAAACGATGAGGAAGGCGGCTAAGCCAAACACTACTGTTCCAACAAGCTGTTGCGGCGAGATTTCAATGGGCGGTGTAGATTTCTTTATGTTCATTATTTCGATTTGGCGATCGTGAGCGGAATCAGTTCGGGTGTTGTTTCAAAGGTGTCGACAGTTCCGAAAAGCGTAAATCCAGTTACATCGTCGATAGTGACTTGGAGTATTTCACCGGCTTGGCGAGTATTACCTTGCCATACGACGATTCGGTCGCAAGAGGTTCGGCCAGTCATTTGAACGATGGGGCCTTCTTCTTTCTGGCGGAGCGATAGCTTGCTGGGTCCTTCGACGAGAACTTCGACGGATCGTCCGAGGAACGGCAAGTTGTCTTCGAGGCAAATGCGATTTTGAACTTCGAGAAGTTCATGATTGCGACGCTTTTTTACTTCTTCCGGAATGTCGTCTTCTAAGAGTTCGGCTCCTTTGGTGCCGGCGCGGACGCTGTATTGAAAAATAAAGCTGTTTTTAAAGCGGCAGCGTTCGACCAGCGTGATCGTGTCCTGGAATTCCTCGTCGGTTTCGCCACAGAAGCCGACGATAAAATCGCTAGCAATGGCGGCGTTTGGAAGGATCTCGTGTATCCGATCCATCATCGCGTAGTAGTCTGCCGTGGTGTACCCGCGTTTCATCCGTTTGAGAACCGTATCGCTGCCGCTTTGGGCAGGGACATGAAGGTAGGGCGAGCACTTCGGGAGATCGCGAATTGCTTCCAATAATTCTCGCGTCATATCTTTGGGATAGTTCGTCACGAACTTGATCCGTTCAATACCGTCGATCGCGTTCAGGTCGACAAGCAAGTCGGCAAGTCGCCAAGTTCTAGTGTCTTCGGTGAAACGATACGAATTGACGGTCTGGCCCAAGAGCGTGATCTCTTTGCAACCTTGATCGGCGAGCAGTCTCGCTTCGGTCAAAATCTGACTTGGCAATCGTCCCTGCTCCGGCCCACGCGTCATGGGAACGATGCAATAAGTACAAAATTTATCGCATCCAATCTGTATCCGAATGTAGGCTTGATACGGAGTCGGACGCATCTCGGGATCGCGAAGCGGATCGAACGTTTCATGACTTCGACGAATCTCTTCCTGCGTTCCGTCGCGGCGGTTCATGCTGACCGCCAGTTGCTGGCCTTGGCCATCGGCGACTTTTTCGAGCAAGCTCGGAATCTGATGCAATTGTCCTGGTCCGACAACCAGATCGACAAACGGGACGCGATCAAAAATCGCCTTTTGATCCTTCTGAGCCATGCAACCGATGACACCGATAATTTTGTCCGGATGCTTGAGTTTCAGTTGCTTCAGATGAAAAAGATTGTTGTACGACTTTTCTTCGGCATGTTCCCGGACGCTACAGGTATTGAATAGAATGGTGTCTGCAAGACCTGGATCTTGAGTCAGTCGATAGCCGTGCTTACGAAGCGAAGCGACCACCATCTCGCTATCGAGCACATTCATCTGACATCCAACGGTGTCGATGTAAAGATGTTTTACGGCTGGCGGATCCTGAGTGACGTTCGACATGGTAAGGGGAATCATGCAAGGATTTGGGAGTTCTGAAGCCATTTCGGGCTTGCGAATAGCCTTGACTATCGCCGACCAACCATCCAACGGCAAGGGCAACGAGCGTTGAGCTTAGCAGTATTCCCGGTATAACAACCTTTGTTCGCGAGTATCCAGGGTTTTCTGGGATGCGACTTGCGATTTGGCCTGAAAAGAACTTCCAAAAATGCAGCAGACAGTACAAATTGACGGCGTAACGCTATCGTTGAGCAATAAGATTGCCAATGATTCTAAATGGATTGGGCAAACCGAAGTTCTCCGCCAACTTTCGGCCTGCTGGTTGGTAGTCGATGAAAAAGACCTGCCCCTCGCTCCTCGATTGATCGGTCCGCCTGGGATTGGAAAGACGGCGTTGGCCATGGCAGCGGCGTCATTGCGCGATCAAGAACTTTACATTTATCAGTGCACCGCCGACACGCGCCCCGAAGATTTGCTCGTCACGCCTGTGCTATCCAGTCAAGGCAAGATCGCCTATCACGCGTCGCCCTTGGTAACGGCCATGATTCGAGGCGCCGTATGCATCCTCGACGAAGGGAACCGGATGAATGAAAAGTCATGGGCGTCGCTCGCTCCGCTGCTCGATCATCGACGCTACATCGAATCGATCGTTGCCGGCATTACGGTGACTGCTCATCCAGATTTCCGCTGCGCAGTGACGATGAATCAAGACGATTCGACCTACGAAATTCCTGACTATATCTTGAGCCGGCTGCAACCGACACTCAGCGTTGGCTTTCCTAATCGACAGGACGAACTTGCGATCCTTCAATATCACCTGCCGTTTGCGGCACCGGAGATGCTGGCCTTGACGGTCGATTTTCTACAGCAGTCGCATTCGCTGAAGCTCGATTTTTCTGCTCGCGATGGAATCCAATTGCTGCGCTATGCAATCAAGCGACTTGCGCAAGATCCGACGCATCCAGCCTCGCTCGATGCTGTATGGCTTGAATCGTTAGAGGCATGTTTGGGCGAAGATGCGCTCGATATGCAAGCTGCTTATGAACGAAAGAGTCGATCGCTTCAGGGCGATTCGTTACCGCAAGGACTTGGCGATTTCTTTTTGGATCCTGACGATCCGATGCATCCCGATTTCGACGACGACGAAGCATAAGCATCGCCAACCATATTTTCGAAAGTTATTTGACCAGTCCCCAATTGCGTGGCAGGGAGCAGCAACTACTTTAATTCCAAGAGTTCGACTTTTCTAAAATCGATCGGATGGCTTTCCGACTGCAGCGAAATGTAGCCACGATCGAGCAACAAGCTTGGGCGACCGGCAGCCAGTTCTTTTGCATCTTGCACTCGAAACGTTTCGGCGTAGTTGTCGCCAAAATCATAGTATCGAATCTTGGGCGTCCAGCCATCCAAATCTTTGCCCTTGAAAAGTTGAATCCACTTTTCGCTCGATTCTGTCGCATCTTGGCAGACGACGATCCCCGAAGTGGATAAGAGACCCAAGCCAAATCCGAATACAGACAAGACAAGCTTTTTGATCACGACGATATTCCTAGTTCTTATTGTGTGAGAATCTTGGTGTCGGCGCAATCGAGATGTCAGAAACATGAGCCGAGCAAGCCAAAGCGTACCCCACGTTGATATACGGCGTTGCCGACCAACGGCTTTAGAAATTGCGTCGGTAGTACGGCGAGGCTTGAAGGTGAGTGGGCTGGCCATTCGAATGATAGTGGTACGTTGTTGGTCCTGGATGGATCGGTCGAGTTACGTAAACCGGTGCAGGGCTATACTGCTCGTGAATGATCACTTGTCGTTGCGGGATCGGAGCTTGCGAAACAACCACGGTTCCTCCCACGGGCGCCCGTTGCATCGCTTCGATAACATAGTCGCATACTCCGGCGTCATGCATCGTAAGTACATCGTCGGTATTCGGTTGGTAGGCGACTCCGCTGGCATTGATGTGATTGATAATCACGTTTTCACTTACGCCGCTTCGGGTAAGGGCGATGACATCGGCGATCGAAACCGGACGGCGCACTGGAACCGTTTGAACAGTGCTGGAATAAACCGGCGTTGTGTGAACGTGAGTCGAATAGACTGGAGTGGAATAGACTTGGCTATTGCGGCCAACGTTATAGGCTTGTTGCTGTTCGTAATAACGAATCTGACGCTGTTGTTCTTGTTGTTTTCCGAGGACCCCGCCAGCGACCGCTCCAACGGCGCCACCAATAAGAGCACCTTCGGGTGTCTCATTGTTTTGATGACCGATGATGCCGCCGATGACGGCACCCGCGACGCCTCCTAACACCGCACCGTCGCGAGTTTGCGAAAGCCCTTGTGAAGAGAGGCCGAAAGCGGCAGACGCACCGGCGAGGCAATAAAGAGCAATTTTTCGATGGGCCATAGCAGAATCCTTTGTGTTTGAGCTGTCTAATACTTTATCGGACGCTGTGACGTCCAGACTGTAAGGCGTTCGGCAGCTTGATTTTGCGAGAAACTGCTCTTCTTCGTTGACCTTAACACCGCTCGCTAACTATACTTAGTGCTTGTAACATGGCATGGCGAGCGGTTGCCAATCCATGAAATCGTTCCTGCAAGCCTTGATTTTCCATGCCAAAAGCTAATTTCCAACGGTTCCTTGGCTGGTTTCTGCTTTTAGGAATAACCTCGCTAAGCCCCCCATATTATTCTGCCGGGCCAAATTCGAGCTGGCTGGGTTCCGTTGCAACGGGTCAAGAAGGCGCCAATGTTTCCGTCGGAGCAAGCAGCCCATTAGGATTGTCAGTCCCCTCCGTCGCGACTCCGCAACCTCTTGCCGCTAGAGAACTTGCGCCAGGAGTTCTGATAACCGTTGCTCCCGATCAGAATGCACAGGACACGGCGATTGGCCCTTTAAACTTGGATTACGTCGCCAAGCACCCGGAACTCGAATGGACTGATCCGGATTTCGAAGGTGGCACGCCGCATTTTGCATCGAAAAGCGAAACGTTATTGGAAATGGGCCGAGGCGTAACCCTCCGTCACCCAGTTTGGGCTTTCGAGTTTTCCTTCAAACCTGTTCGAACCATCGAAGTCGATCTGCCTAGTAAATCGGGCGGATTCGAACGAAAACTGGTCTGGTATTTGGTTTATCGATTGCGTTACGTCGGAGGCGATTTGCTCCCGGTTCTCGACGAGGCGGGAGTTCCCAACGCGCCCAGAGAAGTAAATTTCAAGTCGCTTCGATTTTTGCCGCGATTTACTCTGATTAGCACACAGTCAAAAATCGAGAAGGATTCGACAATATTGCGATCGGCAGTTCAAGCGATTGCAGATCGAGAAAGGGTTGGGAAGCCGATCCTGGATACTTTTCAGATCGCTCGCCGCGAGATCCTACCAAGCCTTGGGGACGTCGATAACTCGGTTTGGGGGGTGGCAACATGGACCGATATCGATCCTCGGACCGATTTTTTTGTCGTTCGGGTGAAGGGGCTCACTAATGCGTATCAGTTGAAAATGGAAGGCGAAAATCGAAAATTTAGCCGTAAGACTTTGCAGATTCACTTCTGGCGTCCGGGCGATACGATAGCTCAAGCCGAAGATCGCATTCGCTTGGGAGTGCCCGCTTTTCTCGATAATGCGATGCAAAATCACATTTTAAAGCAGTTCGCTGAATTTGAACTCGAAAAACGCCTTGATTATCAATGGGTTTACCGATAAGCTTTCCCGCGTACAAATTCCGAGTTTCAAAGAGAAGTATCGAATAAATGGCACATAAAAAAGGACAGGGCTCGACCCGCAACGGACGCGACAGCAATGCCCAACGACGTGGTGTTAAAAAGTTTGGCGGAGAACTGGTATTCCCTGGTAACATCTTAGTTCGCCAAGTCGGTACGAAGTGGCATCCTGGCCACAATGTTGGAATCGGTAATGACTACACGATTTTCTCGCTGATCGAAGGTAATGTTTACTTCGATCAAGAAGGACGTCGCATCAATGTTCGGTCCGCAGTTGCATCCTAATTGCATACGAACGCTTTCAGTTGGTTCGAGTGAGTCGTATTGTCTGGAAGTGTAGATGTTTGTCGATCGAGTTGAAATTGAGATAATCGCCGGTCGCGGCGGCAATGGCTGCGTGGCATTTCGACGTGAGAAACACGTTCCGCGCGGCGGTCCTTGTGGTGGCGATGGCGGATCGGGTGGCAGCGTCATTATCCGAGCGATCGCTGGCGTGAATTCGCTCACCGAATTCGTACATCAACGACAATGGCGAGCTGAACCAGGTGCGCCTGGTCTCGGTAAAGATTGTCATGGCAAAAATGGTCGAAATCTCGTGCTGAATGTTCCGCCTGGAACTGTTCTCATCGATCATGAGTCGGGAATTGTTCTTCGCGATCTCGACAAGGAAGGCACTGAGATCGTCGCGTCGCGCGGCGGCAAGGGCGGGTGGGGTAACACGCATTTCAAATCGGCGCAAAACCAAGCACCTCGTGAAACGACCGGCGGCAGCGAAGGCGAGCGACGTCGCGTTGTTTTGGAACTCAAGACTATTGCCGACGTCGGACTAGTCGGGAAACCGAACGCCGGTAAGAGTACGCTGCTGAGCAGACTTTCGAGAGCCCGGCCTGAAATCGCCGACTATCCATTTACGACCAAGTATCCCAATCTCGGACTGGTTTCAATTGATAACGATCGTACGTTCGTGATGGCAGATATTCCCGGACTCATCGAAGGCGCTTCAGAAGGTGTTGGGCTTGGCCACGACTTTTTGCGTCATATCATGCGTGCGGGAATTTTAGTACATTTGATCGAACCGATGCCGATGGACGAATCGGACCCGATCGAAAACTATCACGCCATTCGCAAGGAACTAATTCAGTACAGTGAAGAACTTGCAACGCGACCGGAGTTGATCGCGATTACCAAAGCCGAATTGCCAGGCGCATCCGAAGTCCATCAAGCGCTGCAAACCAACCTCGGTCGTGACGATGTGTTTCTCATCAGCGCCGTCACGGGCCAAGGACTTAATCAGGTCGCGTCGGAAATTGCGGTCAAGCTTAAAGAACAGAAAAGCCTTTGTTAGACCATGGATGCTGCACCCTACTTTGGTGTCGTTGATATCGGTAATAGTGGACTTAAAGCCGCTTTGGTGGATGCGAATTCCAAGCAGTTGGTGAGTGCCGTCGAATCGCTTCACTGGGTTTTTCCTGAAGCAAACGGAAAATTACCACCGAAAGAGTTTCAATCCTCAGGTGCCATGTGGGCCGCGATCGAAGATCAAACGGCGTATGCTGGGCTGATCGCTCAACTGAAAAACCAACTTCCGAATAGCCAACTCGCGATTGTTTGGAAAGTAAGTTGTGTTCAACCTCGAGCCCTGGCAACGTTTACAAACTGCCTTACCGATCAATGGTCGATTGACCAAGTTCAAAATATTTCGCATTCCGATATCCCGATGAAGCTCGATGTCGACGCTCCGGATGGCGTTGGTATCGATCGGTTGTTGGCTGCATGGTGGGCTTGGCAATCAAACCATCGAAGAGGTCCCTTGATCGTGCTGCAAGCCGGATCAGCCGTCACCGTAGACTGGGTCAATGAACAGGGTGTTTATTGCGGCGGTGCCATCATGCCTGGACTTTCGCTAACCTTAAAGTACTTGGCTTTCGGTACCGCATACTTGCCTTGGCTAGCGCCGCCATCGGATCCAAGATCGATTGCGTTGCCTGGCAAGAATACTACTGATGCAATTCTTGCTGGCGTTACGGCAAGCTTTATGGGCGGAATAGAATTGCTGCTTCGCCGATACACCGATCAGTATCCTGGCGACTCGAACGATATTCAAACCATCGTATCGGGAGGCGACGGCCAAACTTTGGCAAGAGCCATTATTACGCCGTTCAAGCTCGTCGATCACCTCGTACTCAACGCGCTTGCCCAGCTTTGAATGAAATCCGTCGGTTAGCCTCGAAGCGACCGAAATTCCCTCGTTTTCCCTCGTTCCCAGGCTCCGCCTGGAAACGAGGGGCGTCAAAGACTCCGGTTAAAGTCAACCAACTGCTACTTGAGAGTCAGTGGTGATTGGGCAAGCACAAAGGTTTTGGTTTCCTTCGCTTCGAATTGCACAACGGCTCGACGTTTGGTTCCATGACCGTCGACCGATACGATCTTTCCAATGCCATAGGCAGGATGAATCACGCGACTGCCAGCTTGGAATTGCTTCACCTCAACACCCGATGCAGTCGTCAATGGCGAAACACTTGCACCGCTCTTAAGCGATTTCGCCAAGTCTGGTTTCTGATTCTTTAGAATGCTTTGCTGCAATGCTGGCGCAAGTTTGTTTCTGGGAACAACGCTTGGTTTCAATTTTGAATTCGATTCCAGTTCTTCGGGCGTGAACGCGATTTCATATGCTTTTTCCGTCTTAGATGAACTTCCGAACTCGAACGAAGGTTCCGAAATGAAATCGTCGTCACCCGAATCAGAATATCCATATTCATCTTCGCTGTCATAGTCATATCGGTTCTCAGTCATATCAATGATTTCTAGTTCCAATCGTGGAATCTCCATCAAGAATGGACTCGGGACGCTCGTTCGATTTTGAAAACCTCGTCGGTTAGCGGTGCTCAGTTGAAGCCGATCCATTGCGCGAGTAATCCCGACGAATAGCAAACGGCGTTCTTCCTCTACTTGCTGTGGATCGTCCTTCGATCGAATATGCGGAAGGATATTCTCCTCGACGGCGATCAAGAAAACCGTCGGAAACTCGAGTCCCTTCGCCGCATGCAGCGTCATCAGCGTTACACGGTCGGCGGCATTTTCCATCTGGTCAGCATCGGCCAGCAAACTGACTTGCTCTAGAAACATTTCAAGACTATTACTATCTCCAGCTTCTTCGTCAATCTGTCTCGCGTCAGCCAGCAACTCATTGACGTTTTCGTCGACCGAATCGTCTGGCTCAGCCGACTTTTTCTTGGATAGGTACTCGACGTACGCAGTCGATTCCAAAAGATGTAAAATCAAGTCAACGAGCTTACCAGAGGACAATTCGACAAGTTGCCTCCAAAGCTTCAGGAATTGTCGAGCTCCCAAGGTTGCTTTCTTAGAGAGGGCCCCTGAATCAGCCGCCGTTATCAACGCATCAATCATGCTCGTGCGGTCGCGAATCGCAATCTCGGAAACTTTTTCGATCGTCTTATCGCCAAGACCACGAGGAGGCGTGTTGATGACACGACCAAATGCGATATCGTCGCGAGGGTTGTGAACCATCCGCAGATAAGCTATTAAATCTTTGATTTCTTGTCGCTGGTAGAATCGAAAACCACCGATCAATTGATAGTTCAAGCGTCGCGAGATGAGAGCTTTTTCAAGCAGTCGCGATTGTGCATTGGTGCGGTATAGGACGGCAAAGTCGCTGGCTCGTTCACCGTTATCGGTCACGCAAGCCCGAATTTGGTCAGCAATGTTTTCGGCTTCGTCTTGGTCAGATGGATAGTGGGCTAGACGAACTCGTGCCCCTTCGGGTCGCGTGGCAATAAGTGTTTTAGCTTTGCGTCGTACGTTGTAATGGATCAACGAATCAGCAATGGAAAGGATCTCCGGCGTGCTCCGATAATTTTGTTCCAGCCGGACTATCTTTGCTGTTGGGAAGTCTTTTTCGAAAGTGAGGATGTTTTCGATGTTCGCGCCACGCCATCCATAGATCGATTGATCGGGATCACCGGTAACGTTTAAATTCGGATGGTCGATCGATAACGCACGGACGATCACGTACTGTGCAAAGTTAGTATCTTGATACTCATCGACCATAATAAATTCGTATCGTCGGTCGAGATCGGCTCGTAATTCCGGTTCTGTTCGAAGAATGATGGCTGGGTGCAAGAGTAAGTCATCGAAATCAACGGCTCCGCATTCTAAAAGTTGCTGTTGGTAGGCCGGGTAGACCTGACTGACAATATGCTGGAGGCTTCCAAGTCGATGTTGATCGAGAATTTCCGGGGTAATTAAATTCGTTTTCAGCCGACTGATCTCTTTGGCCAGTTGTCCGATCGTAACGTGCGTCAGTTTGACTTTTGCTTTGATGACTGCTCGTTCCAGCGCTTTCTTGGAATCGTCGGTATCGTAGATCGAAAAATTTTCGCCCAGTCCAACCGATCGTCCATAGCGTCGTAGAAAGCGGGCACCAAATCCGTGAAACGTCCCCATTGTGATTGGCTGGTCACCGACGAGACTCTTGACTCGTTCGCGAATAGCTTGGGCCGCTTTATTAGTAAACGTCATCGCAAGAATCGAGCTGCTTGGGATTCCTTGCTCGATCATGTAAGCGATTCGATGCGTGACAACGCGTGTCTTACCGCTTCCAGGGCCAGCTAACGTCATCAGCGGCCCTTGGATTGTCTCGACGGCCTGCCGTTGTTCGGGGTTCAGGGCTTCGAGGATTGCGTCCATGCTTTTGGATGAGTTCATTTCTGGGCCTGGCGTTGCCGAAAGTATTTAAGTCCTGGTAGAAAAAAACAAGGTGCCGCGACGGTACCAAAGATAAGGTGAGCAATCGATGGAAAGACCGCCATTGGAATTGCTGCCAAGAATAAGCATAAAGCTTGAACATAAAAAGCACCACTCAGAATCCCCGCTTTTACAACGAAGACCATGCCTGCGATAACCGCAAGCAGTGGAGTCAGAGTCAAACAAGGCAAGTCCAACCACCATTCGAGCAAAAAAAGTGATCCGATGGCAATCATGCTTGCTCCCCAAACATGTGCAACTTGCCGCTCGACAAACGTAACGGGCCCCATCCGATTGCGAAGAGCCCAAAAGACTGCCGCCCATGCTCCAAGCCCGAGAGTCCAAAGCGCCGCAAAATATACGCGATTCGTTACGCCAGCCATGACAACGGTCTCGGTAAGTAAACACGCGGCAAGGACAACCAGCGAATGCCACATCCAAAGCAAGCCCCAGTTTTCGAGAACGGGTGCATGGTGGGTTTCTCGAAACAATCGAGCAACGACCTGTGCCATGTGCCCCGAGCGTGCGGCAACCGGCTCATCGCGAAGGAACGCTTCGAGATCTTGTGCCAGCATTTCCGCCGATGAGTAACGCAGATCGGGAGGCTTCTGAAGACATCTCACGACAATCATTTCAAGATCGCGATCAATTTTGGGTTCGAGAAGTCGCGGTGCAGGCGGATCTTGTTCCAGTAACTTCAATGCGAAATCGACCGGTGAATTTGCCATCAGCGGCGGTCGGCCCGTCAAGACATGATACAACACAGTACCAAGGCTATAGACATCGGAGCATGGGCCAATCGCGTTGACTCGACCGTTTGCTTGTTCAGGGCTCATGTAAGCAAGTGTTCCAAGGACCGCACCGGTTCTCGTTAACGTTTCCTGAACGCCTTCGCGTTTTGCCAATCCGAAATCGGTTAGTTTAGCATGACCATGCTCGTCGATTAAAATATTCGACGGCTTGATGTCCCGATGCAGGATTCCATTTTCATGCGCGTAATGAACGGCGTGACAAATCGGAATTATAAGTCTTACCGCTTCTCGTTGCGGCAAAGGACCATTCGCGATTCGATTCGCAAGCGTTTCACCTTCGATCAATTGCATTGAAAAGTAGGGGTGGCCATCGAACTCGCCTACTTCATAAACTGGGACGATTCCAGGATGCGCAAGTTTCGCAGTCGCCTCGGCCTCGACAAAAAATCGGCGGCGGTCAGCAAGCGATGAGAGTCGGTTGCGCAAAATCATTTTCACGGCAACTTCACGTCCAAGACTCAATTGCGTCGCCCGATAAACGACCCCCATTCCCCCATGCCCTAACTCTTCGGTAAATTCATAGTCGCCGAATTGGATCGGCAATTGCATGTGCCAGATTCCCGAGTCGCTTTGAGGAAGATGGTTTTCTTTGTTCGCATTTACCGATGCATACTTTCCTACCGCATCGGCAACGACCAAAGTACCCCAAAGGATAGGGAGCTCGTCGGCGAAATTGGGATGCTCCCGGCAGATATTTGCTAGTTCAAGATGCTCGCCTCGCTGTAGACGATCGGTCAATGACGTTAATACGGCGGCAAGTTGGCGTTCGTGTTCGCTCGCTTCTTCGTCAGGAGTTTCGACTTCGTTCTCGAAGGGTTCATGCTCGAATGCAATGGTAATCTCATCCGAAACGTTCAACGACGTTGAGATGCGTACTTTGCCTGGGTTCTCATTCTTCATCCTCGAAACCGGAACCTCCCTATGCATCCACATCGAATTTCGCAGGTGAAGACGGATCAGACAATTGGTCATCAAGAATCGATCGCAGCCGTCGCAGTGCTCGAAGATATCGCATGCTTGCCGCCGGCTCCGCTAACCCTAGGGCTTCGGCGGCTTCGACATTACTCATCTGTTCGTAATGTCGCATCAAGATAATTTCTCGATCATTTCCTTTAAGTCGATAGACGGCTTTTTCAACTTGCACCGCAATCTCTTTTTGAGTCGCAATGGCGGCCGGCGTGAGGCCAGGGTCTCGCAACTGAGCTGCCAACTCGATGGTCGAGTGATCTTGGTTAGCCGCTGCCGCCATCGGTTGCTCGCGATCGACACTCCGTTTCGCAGAGCCACGATGGCGGCGATGAGCATCGATGATTCGATCTTTGGCAATTTGCCGCAACCAAAGCTGAAAATTCATGACCGGATTGTCGAGGTATTGGCTGAGCCTGCGATTGGCCTCGACCAAAACATCCTGGACGACATCGCTAACATCGACTCGCCGTTGAACTTTATGATCCAGTCGCAACTGAATCATCCGACGCAATGAACCGCGATGGCGTTCGAGGAGATTATCGATAGCATCGTCCTTACCTTGCCGAGCTTGCGCAAGGAGTTCTGTCGTCTCTTCGCTTTGAGGCCAAATGGATTGGTTCATAGATCGATTCATTTTAATCGCATGACCGCAAAATTGACATCGCAGTTCAGGCGGATTAGAAATCCTATTTTGGTTGCCTATCGCTTTCCGCGGCTCAATACTCAATTGCCTTAATATACAGGGTCTGGAAGCGGTCAGCGGTAAGTGCACTGTTTAAAACGCAAGCTGGAAGCTTGCGCCACTTAGTTTAGAACTTCTAGTTCGAACGCGGCGGCTTCGCGGTCGTTCCGGACGACGAGGATCTTGCCCGCCACCGTTGGATTATTCCAAGTCTTGCTGGTCAAGGCACTAAACCGAGCAAGTTCTTGATGGGCGCTCGGATTCGTCGCCACGATCACAACTTCACCCGACTCGGCTTGAATTAAGAGTTTGTCCTTCACCAGAAGTATTTGGCCGTGACCATAACGCCCTTTTTTCCACATCCGATTTCCGTTTGTAAGGTCGAGGCAAGTCAGAATCCCGTTATCAAAGCCAAAGATGTGCTTTTCAAATTCCACGAAATTGGAAAGCTTAGATTTTAAATGCTTCGAATGCCACACGACTTCGGTCATCCACTTGTCATCGAGACGACTAATTTTTAGCAGGGCTGTACCATTGTCGTAACCTGATGAAATGACAACGTGTGAAGAGGATTCTGAGGATGCGTTGTCCGGATTCAACTGAACGACGACTGGCTGTGCAACATTCACTCGAGACTCGCCCTGCGTTACCCACGGATGCAGCCAAAGTTGTTTTCCATCGAGTCCGTACGAACGCAGCCCTTCGCCGTTAAAACTGAGCAACTGCTCGATTCCGCCTAATGAAACTTTTGAGGGCGACGCATACGAAGTCGGATCATCTCCCGATCGCCAAAGTTCATCGCCCGTCGAGAGTGAATATAGAATCGCCGAAGTACCTTGGCCCGCACCTGGCGTTATGAATACCTTGTCGTCAAAGACGAGCGGTGATCCAGACATCCCGAAAATCAAATTCTGTTTGCTCGGATCAGCGAATACGGTCTGCCTCCATTGCAAAATTCCACTCGATAGGTCAAGGCACGTCAACACGCCTGTTCCGCCCATGGTGACGACCAACCCATTTTGAATGGCCGGGGTCGTTCGAGGTCCGTCTCCATGCTCGTTCATAAACCGCGTCGCTTCCCGATGGCACCACAGTTCGACGCCTGTGCGAACATCGTAACAAACAACGCACTCGTTCTCGTCGCGTTGTTCAAGTGTTACTGAGACACCGCCAACCACCGCAAAGCTCGACCATCCCAAGCCAACTGGATGCCGCCACAACGGCTTGGGTGGATGCTTTTCCCAATCGGCTATAAGCTCCACGTTGTCGATTCTCGCATTGCGAGCGATCCCCAAAAAACTCGGAAAGTCATAAGGGGTCGGCCGAAACAGATCGGATAAGGAAGGACGCGATTTGGATAACGGGACTGAAGTAAAAAATGCTCGATTCCTTTGCTCGGCATTCGGTGACCAGCGCCAAGCTAATCGCGGTGTTCGATTGCCATAAAAGCTATCGATGCGAACGAGCTTGGAAAAGCTATATCCGCCTACAATCAAAATCGCCGTCGCGATCGCCAAGGTCTTGAGTCTCGGTTGGAAAATCAGCATCGCAATTCCACTTGCGAAGAACAAGCCAATCGCAATCGCGAAGAGATAGCACATGCCATCTAAGCCTTGCAAAAGCAACTGAGTATTCTTGTCCTTTAGCGATTGCACGAATAAGACAAACAGGCTGAGCCCAATGCCCATAAAGAGCAACCCAGCATAGATTAACCAAGGCGATGTTTTGCGAGACTCGGTACTTGGGTTGTGCATTCTATTACTGGTTGAAACGAGGAGCAGCCTGCTGAAAATATGAGCGGCACGGCGCTAGCCGCCGGTTCGTCTGTTCGCGAATACTCGACGAATTATTGCAAGCACTATTTTCAGAACCCGTGGTTATATCGCTCATTCCCAACCCTTCTCCCCGAAGACGGGGCGAAGGGAGCAGGAACTTTTTTCGTACTTTCGTCCGACGCGATTTGTGACGTAGCCACCGAAGTACTGAAAGAACTAAGAAAACTTACCCGCTACTCTACGCTCACGCTTCATAAGCAATCAAATCTTGATTGGTAATTTGAAGCGATACGACCGATTACTCCGAAAAAAACAGTTAAACCGCTGAGTTAGTCCAATGAGCAATCCAGTTCGTAGTTCCGCCTAGGCGGCCTACGCCACATCGCGTACAAGGCCAACAATTCGACTAACCACATTTACTCTGATCTCATCCACATCGGTGCCGTGACAAACCAAGCGACACATGAAACGAGCATGACGCTTTGCATCGGTGCTGAATCGAGTTTATGAAGCATAAAAAGAAACGGCGGAACAATCGTGCCTGCCAGCCCGAGCAAGCCAATCGATTTTGCAATTATTTTCATAATATTTTCTCGGCGTAATCGAATCACGCTCGACTGGGTTGAGGGCCAATGGTTTTCGAAAGAACGATATAAAATAAGCCGCATGCGATCGCAGTTGGCAATGGAAGGAACGATGCAAAGACATCATGTCTGAGATGCAAAAACATGGCTGCACCTACCGGAATCAACCAGGCGAGCAAGACAGCAAAGTTGAAAGGTGATCCCGATCGCAACGCTGGATCCACGGGGATACCAACTCTCTCGGCAAAGAAGTGATCGACGATAATAATGGCCCCGATCGGTGCCAGGATCGTGCCGTAGATTCCGACAAATCCGAGCAGGTTCATGGCAAAGGCAGGGAAGATACCGGCCCCTATGCAGACCGCGCCCGCAATCATAGTACTGACCGTGCGACTCATGCTTGGCAAGATTCCTTGGAAGGCCAAGCCGGCTCGATAGATCGTCGGATTTGCTGTCGTCCAACCAGCGACAATCACACAAATGAGCCCCGCATAACCAACGGCATCGTTGACCATCGAGCCTGGATCTTTGCCGACGGTCGGATCGACACCATGCGCTCGAACCCAATAAACGAGCAACAGAGCTGCGCAAATCCACGCAACATAGTGACCGAGAAACATACCAGCCGCCGAAGCAAATCCTGCGTTGGGTGATTTCGCAAATCGAAGTACCGATAAATCTGCCATTCCAAGATGCATGGCCGCATTGCAAAACCAAGAAAAGAAGACGACGCCCCAAAAGCTAATTCTCTCCGGTGTACCGGCTGGCGGTGTCAAGAGCTCCCACACGTTGTAGTTATCGAGCTTGCCAAGTGTTACCAGGGCACAGGAAATAAAAATCAAGAACATCCACGGGGCAGAAAAGTGACCGATCTTAGCCACGACGCCGTACCCCTTCGTCGCAACAAAGGTCATCGCCAGTCCGATAACCACACAGGCCGCGATCCAGCCTGGGCCGGTTGGAAGTCTCGAAGAAAAGTCCGGCATGGCCATCGTCGGAAAAAACGGGCCAACCGCCGTTGCTGATACCGTTATCATCGAGCCGGCAAGAAAGCAAAAGAGAATTCCGTTGGCTAGGTTATAGATGGAAACTAAGCCGCGACCGGCAATTTTCTCCATCTTGAAATAGAGCGTCAGTCGCTGCTTTGTCGCTATTTCGGCAGTCAGAAATCGCCACGTCAGTACGGCTAATAAATTTCCGAGCAACAAGCCGAAAATCAAACTGCTCGCTGACGCTCCCCATTTTATAAAAAGCGGTCCAATCATGAATTCGGTACCAGCCGTATGCTCGCTAGCGTACATCCCCCAAAACGCAGAAGGTCCCTTCAGCGCATGGTCGGGAACGCGCTCGCGTTCGTATTCGGATCCACTGGCTTGTGTTTGTTCGGTCGTCTCAACCATAGTTTTCCTAGGCCCGAGTCCTCTATTCCAAGTTAACGCTTTGAAAGTGTCGTTCGTTCATAATCGCGAACGTCGTCTAACCAACTTATTCCAACCGGAACATCGTTCGTCAAACAGTACTGATCCCACACCGCAGACCAAGGCAACGTTTTGGCTTCTTCCATCATCGCAAGCCTTCCAGTTAGGTCGCCGCTCTTTTCCGCCGCACGCAAAATCGGTGGTTCAAGCATCGCGATCAAGAGCGATTTGATTGTATTGCGTGTCCCGACAACCCATGCGGCGATGCGGTTGATGCTGGCGTCGAAAAAATCGAGACCGATATGGGCACGCGATAAAAGGTTGTTGCGCACTAGCTCCATCGCAATTCCTTGAAGTGCGTCGTCCAAGATCACGACGTGATCGCTATCCCAGCGAACACCTCGACTCACGTGGAGCAGAATCTCAGGAACGTACATTAAGGCCGAAGTTAGCTTATCAGCAATCGACTCGGTGGGGTGAAAATGACCAGCATCCAAGCATAAAAGTTTTTGGTGCTTGATGGCATATCCCATATAAAACTCATGGCTACCGACGACATAACTTTCACTGCCGATCCCAAACAGTTTGCATTCAACCGCGTCGAGATGCTGTTTAGGATTCAACTGCTTTGCAAAGATCTTATCGAGCGAATCCGAAAGTCGCTGCCTCGGGCTTTGGCGATCGACAGGTGAATCCTTGTAGCCGTCGGGAACCCAAACATTTGTTACCGTCGGCGAACCGAGTGCTTTCCCCATCGCGACTCCAATTTCTCGACAAGCAATACAATGCTCGATCCAAAAATTGCGAATACCGCGATCAGCATGACTCAAAGTAAATCCATCCGACGCCTTGGGATGAGAAAAGCATGTCGGGTTAAAGTCCAAGCCCAACTGCTGTTGCTTTGCCCAATCGATCCAATCCTTAAAGTGCTTGGGCTCGATCTCGTTGCGATCGATCTTCTTGCCAGCGAACTCGCCGTAGAAGGCATGAAGATTGAGACGATGCTTTCCAGGGATAAGCGACAAGGCAGTCTCGATATCCGATCGAAGTTCGTTAGCCGTTCGAGCCTTGCCTGGATAGTTACCTGTGACGGCAATTCCACCGCCGAGCGTTCCGCCAGTGTTTTCAAATCCGCCGACATCGTCGCCTTGCCAACAGTGCATTGAAATCGGAATCTTTGCTATTTTGGCTATTGCTGCTTCGGTATCGACGCCTAATTCGGCATATCGCGCCGTCGCAATCTTATATGCTTGGGTTACCAATTTCGAGTTTTGAGCCATGAAAATTTGCCGTCGGGATTGAAAGGGATCGCTAATCGCAGCATGATTGTGCCTAAAGCTCTATAAGGATGCCTCAATTATTAGTGAGATTGTCTTCGAAGTCGGTTCTAACGACAGCAAGAAATATCGTTTGCTACACCGCTCCTAAGCCGATGCGGCATTCTTATTTGCCCTGCATGATGCGTTGCATTTCTTGCAACGAAGTTAAACCAGTTGCCACCGAGATAATCGCTTCATCTTGAAAGCCTACGTGACCGGCTTTTTTGGCAACTTGGCGAATCGTATCTGGGGTCTTGGCATATTTCAAAATGGCCTGCTTTATCTCAGGTGTTAATTCCAGAAGTTCAAAGATCGCGACTCGGCCAAAATAACCGCGGCCGTTGCATTTGGTGCAGATAGGAATCTCGATCGGATTCCCTTTGGCATCGACGCGCTGCTCCGGAGGTGGCGGGATATAGGGTTGATAAAGTTGCGAGATTCGACCAGCCGGTATTCCGAGCTTTTGCAACAATTGCGGTGACGGCTGGAACGTTTGACGGCAACTTTCGCAAAGTCGACGGACAAGCTTTTGCGAAAGAACACCCGACATTGCTTCCAGTAATTCCTTGGCTTTCCCTCGATAGGTTGTCAAAACGACTAGCACCGCTTCGATCGGATCGTTGGCCACAATTCGCGTAACACCATGCTTCCCTTCGACTTTAAGTTGATGCAGAACTTGGTCGACGACGGCTTCATTGTAAAGCGAAGGCATGACCATCACGTCAGGTTGTTTCAATAGGACCTTATACAATGCGGCTTCTGGCTTTTCGTCCTGGCTAGGATCAAAGAAATTCTGCGTGATATTGATCATCTCAGGTTCAGGCTCGCTTTTGGACTCAAGTGAAATCCAGTCTCGCATGAAGCGATCAGCAGAATCCAAACCAACTCGCCAACTTGTCGGCAAACCATGTCCGGCAGCTGCGGTAAAAAGGACCAAGCCATGTCCGTTCAGCAATGCCTTGAACTTCTCTTGCATCTTGTCGCGCATGCCCAGATCGCTAAGCGTCTTCAAGATTGGTTTCTTCGGATCGACGCTCACTAGCACGCGTTCGCCGTTGGCCGTTCCTTGACACAGCACCGTAACAATCCAATCACCCTTCAAGAAAGTCGCTGCACATTTTCCCTCCTGCTTGGCACGACGTTCGTTCGGGTTAAGTCCCCAGATTTTTTTGATCACAACGAGGGCAGCGTCGCCACTCGGACGATCCATCGGCGCCATAGCTTCCCAGATGCCGTCGATCCGTGAACGCACCGCGACACCTTGCGCCGAATAGTCCATCAAGATGCGATCAGCCCGTGAATTCATCGCGAGCGCAAGCAAGTTTAGTGCGATCGGATAGCCAGGCAATTGACGAGCCGCTACCAGAACGCCCTGGGCTTCATTGCGATCAAAAGCAGTTGGCTTCAATTCTAATGGCGGTAGTTGCTCTTCCGCATTCGACTTCTTTTTATTCTTGGCCTTACCACCACCAAACAAACCCATATCCAATCTCTTTCTATTTCGACGTTTAAAATTTTCATTTCCTAACCCCTACCCTGGGCAGATGAAAATGCTTTATCTCGTGAGCCGTAGGCGCTAGCCTCGGGCGTCAGTCTGCCGTTCAAGTGACTGACGGAAATCGCACCCAACCTATTCCCTATTCCCTATTCCCTATTCCCTATTCCCTATTCCCTATTAAATAATCCCCGGTTGCGAAACATTAATCCCCTTCAGCATCATCTTCAGCAAGTCCGGATTCGGTGCGACTTCAAATGCCGTTGGTCGATCGATCAAGCCATCGTCGATCAACTGCTTGAGACTCATTGTGAAATCCTGCATCCCTTCGGCAGCACCAATTCGGATCGCATCGGACAACTTTTCGTCCTTTTCCTCGAGAAGCAGCTTTCGGATCATCGGGCTGAGCGTCATGATTTCGCAAGCTGGAACGCGCGAAACGCCAGGCTTAATCGATTTGAGTAGTTTCTGAGCCACGATGCCTTTCATATTGAAGGCGATGGCGTTGCGAATCGCGCCGTGCATTGCTTGTGGAAAGAGATCCAAAATACGTCCGATCGTCGACGGAGCAGTCGATGCATGGATCGTTCCAAATACCAAGTGACCCGTTTCTGCAGCGTGGATTGCCGTCATAAAGGTCTCCATATCACGCATTTCACCGACGAGAATAATATCGGGATCTTCGCGAACCGCATGTTTCATAGCCACGCTAAAGTCGACCACATCGACATAGACTTCGCGTTGGTTAATGAGGCATTTGTCCTCGGTATAGACGAACTCAATCGGGTCTTCGAGCGTCAAAATATGTTTGCGATAATTGCGATTGATCCAGTTGAGCATCGACGCGATCGTCGTACTTTTTCCCGAACCCGTAACTCCCGCCAAGAGCACCATCCCTTGATCCCACTTACAAAGCTCTTCCATGACCGGGGGAAGGTAGAGTCCCTCGAAGTTCGGAATAAAATTGTTGATCCGGCGGGCTACCAAACCGGGGCGACCAAGTTGCTTCAGCATATTCACGCGGAATCGCCAGCGCTCGCCATCAACGTTGATCGTGTACGAAAAGTCAGCCCCACCTTCTTCTTCAAAAATACGTCGGTTTCGATCATCCAGCATCGGGATCAGCAGACGAACCATCTCTTCCAATTCGATGGGACCTCGATTAAGCGGCCTCAAATCGCCTTTGACACGAACGATCGGCGGGCTTCCGACTTTCAAATGCAAATCGCTCGCTTCGATCTTGACCGAAGCCCGGAAGAGCTTGTCGACTTCCAGCTCCTCCTTGGTTTGCAACAGCCGTGCGGCGATTTCGTCGGTGGTTGGAACCGCTCCAGACGTAACCGGGCGGGCTTTTTCCGAATGCATTATGGAGGGATTCCTGCGAGACAAAAGAAAAGCGGTCATCGTTGGAACGCTCCACCAACGAATCGTACCTAGAACTATGACGCGAAGCAGTGAAAAAGTCTACCGCCGAACCGGAATTCCGCGACTTGCCATGATGTCCTTCGTTTGTTGGATCGTAAATTGGCCAAAATGGAAGATACTCGCCGCGAGCGCCGCTTCGGCATGACCCAAAAGGATAGCATCCGCCAAATGCTCTGGGTTTCCAGCCCCGCCGCTGGCGACAACGGGAATGCCAACCGCATCGGCAACGGCGCGAGTAATCTCCAAGTCATAGCCGTCCTTGGTTCCATCGCGATCCATACAGGTTAAAACGATTTCGCCCGCCCCGCGTTGTTCGATTTCTTTTGCCCAAGCCACCGCTTCCAGCCCCGTTGGCGTCCGCCCGCCATGGATATGAACTTCCCAGACTTCGCGACCGTCTCGCTGGATTCGTTTTGGATCAATGTTGACAACGATACATTGGGAACCAAATCGATCCGCCGCTCGAGTCACCAGATCTGGATCGGTGCAGGCAGACGAGTTAATCGAGACTTTGTCGCAGCCAGCTTGGAGAAGACTCCGGATATCGTCGATCGATCGGACGCCACCGCCGACAGTAAGCGGCATAAAAACCTGCTCAGCCGTCCGTCGAACGACATCCAAGATAATACCGCGATCTTCGTGACTCGCCGTAATATCAAGAAAAACCAACTCATCCGCCCCTTCGGTTTCATATCGAGCTGCCACCGCAACCGGATCGCCCGCATCGCGAAGGTTCACGAAATTAGTCCCCTTCACCACGCGTCCCGCATGAACATCCAAACACGGAATCACCCGTTTCGCAAGCATATTTCGATCGATCCTAAATAAGTAACACCCACCATCCTGAACCACCCTCGCAAGCCGCAAGCTCTTCCACAATATCAGCCGCTGGCATTAACCACGGTTTCTTAGTTGGCTTCGTGAGCCGTTGGCGCTAGCCACGGTTTCTTAGCATCGCGAACCGAGGCCCAAAAGGTCAACTTAACCTCGCATAAAGCTTCCGGGTTCGACAATCTCTGTCGGCATCAACTTTCACCAGCGCTTTCCGCAACGCATTCCCGCAAAAACCACAACAAAAGAGCACTTTACGAACCAGACAAAAGCTAGTTTCAACCGCTACAATCGGCAATAGGCCCAGCTTCTCGATGCGAATCCGCTTTTTGCAGAGATAAACGTACTTGCGGAAAGTCCTCTGAGCTACTAAATTCCAATCTTCGCGGCGGCAAGCATAGCAAGTTCGTCGATAGAAAGCGGCTGAATTAAAATCTGACTCGAAAATCAAACCAGATAACTTCGGCCATCAAATTCCCCTGTAGCTCAGTTGGCAGAGCAACGGACTGTTAATCCGTGTGTCCCAGGTTCGAGCCCTGGCGGGGGAGCCTTAGTTTTTTCATCGGAAAAAACACCGAAAAGTTAACGCCGGACGCCGAGAGATCGACGCCCGGCGTTTTTCGTTTATTCCCAAGGTTTTACGGCTTTTCCGCCCCGCAATCGCTGGCGGAAAATATCTCGGTTAGGAAAGCGAGATAGCGGGCCGCGACAGAAACGCGGGCCGTCCTCTCCGGCACCCCAGATCTCTACTGAGAACTCTCAAGATCTCCGTTTCCAAAGAGGGGTTTGATAAACACAGCGTCTGCGAATCCTAACGGCGAGAAACCTTCTCCAATTTTGGCCCCCCGAGGCGTCCGATCCCCAATTCTGCCACGGCTCCGATCGTGATGCCGACGGAATAACAGACCAGATCCGTCCACAGAAACCCGAACCCCAGTACCAATCCGCCAAGTGTTGTCTGGCGAATCGAGTCGATCCAAGGGGCGTGGTAGAGCTGGCTGATCTCTACCAAGAAAGCGAGAGCCAGCGAGATTGCCGCCCGCAAGAAGATCGGCCGACCGGCCAATAGCATGCTTACCAACAGAAACAACATCAACGCCCACAGCGTGTCGCCGGCATACTCAGCCAAGAACGCAGGCATCGGCCCTCGGTACCTGCGTGAAGCTAGGCCCGCAAGGGCGACAACGGTGGCGGCGAAGATGGTGACAAATTGAGTGCGAATCAATCAATAAGTGCTTTCAATTTAGGTTGTGCTGGGGGACATTCCTTTGAACGCTTTTCATTCAGTTCCATGTAATGTAGCCGCGGCGTCGGAACATTAGGTGTTCATCTGGTCCCGATTGGCGAGAAGTTTGTTTCGAGATAGTTCTTACAAAAAGTAAAATCTGTGTGATGCTAGGCCTTAGTTGTCCAGTTCTTGGGTATGCGATTTAACGAAGGCTGTGGGAGTTTGGACTTTTGGTCAACAATATGAGTCTCGAAGGTAAACGAATTGTTATCGCTGGTGGCAGTGGTTTTCTCGGAACGTCGATGGCGTCTGAGTTTTCTCGTTCCGGCGCGAAAGTGACAGTTCTTGCGCGCTCGAAGCAGACGTCGACGGGTGATTGGGCGCACCAGATTTGGGACGGTCGATCTGTTGGGGCATGGATCAAGTCTATCGAC
>Ga0163150_10000672_pt1 | contig 62314 bp, 47 predicted proteins | sample OliLakLV19P2IB_FD_148628 | JGI IMG/M metagenome (GOLD analysis project Ga0163150, IMG submission 148628) | Freshwater microbial mat bacterial communities from Lake Vanda, McMurdo Dry Valleys, Antarctica - Oligotrophic Lake LV.19.P2.IB | ecosystem: Environmental > Aquatic > Freshwater > Lake >...
CTCTTTCGCTCAATCTGTTAGCAGGTCACGATTTATTAGCTGGGTCGCGATGTCCGCCCCATGTCCGCCCTGTTTTTGCGTCAAAAACGAGGTCCAAATGTCCGGGCGGACACGTTTCTGTCCGGTTTTGTTCGGTTTTGTCCGGAAAATGTCCGCTTGGTGTCCGCCCCCCCTGCGGCTGCGGCGGTCCTGTTGTTCGTTCGGCGCGGCGGGTCGGCAAAGGGTGTTCAATTTTCATATTATTACATGACATGGTTCATATGATACAAAACTTGGCGTGAAGGGTCAATCGTGATGTTCAGAGGCCGCCCGCCGGCGGGATGATGTTGCGACGGCCTTCCCATTCGCCGTGCTCGCAGAGGGCCCGGAAGCGGAGGGTGGTGAACTCGTGATGAAAATCCCGTCGCTCGCGCTCCACCATCGCGTCGGCGTGTCGAAAGCACGGATCAGGCAACGTGGTGCCCTAGAATGCTGGGAGGAACGCGGCTGAACGCCGGTCCGTTCGACGAGAGAGGTAATGGCGCGGATGCTGTGGCTCGTCCGACATGGTGAGAGTGCCGCGAATGCCGGCGCGGTCACATCCGACGCCGTCACGATACCGCTCACCGACCGGGGCCGGCGCCAAGCCGACGCTGTTGCCGCGGCGTGCCCGGCGCCGCCGGCCTGGATAGGGTTGTCTGCATACCTGCGGGCCCGGCATACCGCCACCCCCTTGCTCGCCCGTTTCCCGGCGTCTCCCATCGAGGAGTTGGCCGTCCATGAGTTCACGTACCTCGCGGCCAAGCGATGCGCGAACATGGACGCGGCCGCCCGGCAGCCTCTGGTCGACGAATACTGGGCGCGGCTTGCCCCAGACTATTGCGATGGGATCGGGGCCGAGACTTTCATTGAATTGTGTGGGCGAGCCCGATCGTTTCTCACCTTGGCGAGCCTGCGACCGGGACTCGGAGTGGTCTTCACCCACGGACATTTCATCCGGGCCGTGCTGGTGGCGGCAACGTACCCAAGCGAGGGGCCGTCGGTCGGCGCGATGCGGCGATTCGCGGCCCTCCGCCACGGACTGCCGATCCCGAACGGGGCCGTCGTGCGACTGAGTTGGGAGGACGGTCGCTGGTGGACAGGCGGGGTCGACGTTTCCCATCTATCCAATGCTGAATGAACCACCGACCTGACCGCGGCGGCACAAAGGCATATTGAAACGATTCGAGAGCAATCCGAACGTCACTCGGATGTGACGTGACACGGACGCGCACCGCGGACGGTGCGGCTGAGAATAGACGGTCAGCCCGACACGACGCGCAGGATCATGCGCAGCGCGGTGGCGATGGCGATGGTGTAGAGCACCAGCGTGAAGCCGCGCGGGCTGATGCGGTGATTCAGCCGGTAGCCGAGGAAGGCGCCGAGCGCGACGAGCGGCAGGAAGGGCGCGCCGACGAGTACTGTCTCCCACGTCATGGTTTCGTTGATGAACGTGTAGGCCATGATCTTGCCGCCGTTGACCACGGCGAAGTAGATCAGCACGGTGGTGACGAAATGTTGTTTCGAGAGCTGCTTGCGGAGCAGGAGCAGGGCCATGAGGACGCCGGCGGAGTTGGTGAGGGTGGAGAGGAAGGCCTCGAAGACGCCGACGAAGATGGTGATGGCCGGGGTGTCGGGGATGGTCGGGGCGCGAAGCCGAAAGCGGCTGGGGGCGAAGAGGCGCCAGGCCTGCACGGCGACGATGATGAGGCAGACGGAGCCGATGGCGATGCCGAACACGTTGTTGAGCATCGCCTGCTGGTCGGCGTAATGAAGCTGGACCGCCCGGAACACGGCGGCGCCGAGGATGACGCCGACGACGCCGCAGGGGACGAGCAGGCGGAGGAGCGGCTTGTGGTAATCGCGGCGGTGGCAGAGCAGGCCGCAGAAATCGCCCAGGAGCAGGGCCGGCATCGAGACGGCGAGCACGCGCGGGTTGGGCGAGATGATGAGGGCGATCAGGGGCGTGGCCACGATGCCGACGCCGACGCCGAAGCCGGCTTTGCCGAGGCCGATGATGAGCATGGCGGCGGCGAGGCAGGCGATGTAGGGCAATGAGTGGGGATCGGCGGTGGCGAGCAACATGAAGGGAGAGAATAGCGACGCGAATGAGGGTTTTAGGTGATAGGCGCGGTACGCGAGCAGCCGCATTCGGGGCACGGCGCGAGTTCACCGATACCGTGGAGATCGTAGCCGCACGCGGCGCATAGGCCGGATCGCCGCCATCGGCGGGAGCGATGAATCCGATAAAGGAAGACAACAAAGCAGAGCGCAATTATGACCGTCAATACAACATCAATGACGCTAAGCCAGTGGATTTGGGTCTTCGTACCCCGGCGCCTTGCGGCGAATTCGGGCGTCAACTGCACGATCTTCCCATTGATAACTTCCCACTCGTCAAAAGGAAGCGGAGCCATGCCGATCGGAGGCGCGGGGAGAATCTCGGCGGGCTTGGGATCGCGCTGTAATTGGGCGGTTAAATAAAGAGAAGTCGCCAGCACGATGATCTTAAGCAGGAGGAGGGCGAGAAAGACCTTGCGAAATTGCCGTCGCCAACTGGCGGACAATGTGTTGGGTTTTCGAGTTCGGTTGGATTTGAACATTGGTTGCCGGACGATGATCCAAACCTCATGGGCACTCGCCTCGCCGCAGCTTCGCCAGGAGTTCGTCCCCATCGATCAATATCGAGGGGTCACGACGAGCCTCTTCGAGTCGACGATCGATTTCGGCTTGCCATTCGTCCGCGAACTTCAAGTCCTCGTCCTTCTCCAAGCTCAAGTAGATACGTTCCGCCAGCGCGATCCGCTCGGCCACCGTGAGCTTCATAGCCGCCTCGAAGATTGAGTCGAAATCATTCTGCGCGACCATGGTCTGCCTTTCAGCCAAAGCTCACGCCTCCGTCGCCGCCGGCGTCTGCTCCGCCGCAATCGATTCCACAGGCGTCGCGGCCGGCTCGGGAAGGTCTTCGCCCTCCTTCAGCGCCGCCGCCCCGCGTTTGCGGCGGTCGTCCTTGCGGAGCGATTCGCGGTAGCGGCCGGACTGGCCGACGGTGCGGTTGCGGAGGAAGAGGCAGAGCTGCTGCACCGATTTATCGTCCGGGTATTCCGCTTCCAGCGCCGCAAGTCGTTCGGCGAACGAGGCGGGAACTTTTGCATCGTCGGCGACCGCGCCGGCGTCGGGGTCGGAACGGAACCAGCTCTTGAACGCGTACCAACGCCGGCGATTCGAGGTGGGCACATGGGTGATGCGGTCGGCTCGGAACAGGCGTTTGAACGAGTCTTTCAGGCGCTTGATGGTCTGGGCGCTGAACCCGTGGCGTTCCAGGCCGATGGAGTTGATGCCGCGTTCGCGGGCCGGGTCGCCTTCGTAGATGACGAACGGCGGGACATCCTTGGCAACGGGCGTCATGCCGCCGACGTAGCAGAAGGAACCGATCGTGCAGTAGTGATGAACGGCGGCGGCGCCGGCGAGGTTTGCGTGGTCCTGCACATGGACGTGGCCGGCGAGCAGGACGTTGTTGGCGAGCAGGCAGTGGTTGCCGACGACGCAGTCGTGGGCGATGTGGCAGCCGACCATGATCATGTTGTCGGAGCCGACCTTGGTGACGCCGCCGCCGTTGCCGGTGCCGGCGTGGATCGTGGTGTTCTCGCGGATCTCGTTATGGTCGCCGATGGTGAGGAAGACGTCTTCGCCGGTGTATTTGAGGTCCTGCGGATCGCCGCCGAGGGTGGCGTGCGGCCAGATGGTGTTGTGCTGGCCAATGGTGGTGCGGCCGATGACGGTGACGTGGCCGACGAGGCGGGTGCCGGCGCCGATTCTGGCGTGACGGCCGACGAAGCAGAAGGGGCCGACGAAGACGTCGTCGGCGAGCTCGGCACCGGGTTCGATCACGGCTAAGGGGTGAATGTTACTCATTGCGGGGAGCCGTCCCACCCACGGGAGTGGGTGGGCTTTGGACCTGATTCGATTTGATCACGGCCACAATCTTCACATCTGCTGCTGCTCATCATCGACGAGCATGAACTTAACCTCCGCCTCGGCGGCGAGGTCCTTGCCAATGAACGCCTTGCACCGCATGTGGGCGATCCGGCTGCGGACGCGGATCGCCTCCGCTTCCAGCACGAGCTGGTCGCCGGGCGTGACGGGCTTGCGCAGCTTCACGCGGTCGAGCGAGAGCAGCACCGCGAGCTTGCCGGTGTGCTCGAGGCTCTGACCGATCAGCACGCCCGAGAGCTGCGCCATCGCCTCGACGACCAGCACGCCGGGCATGATCGGCGTGCCGGGGTAATGTCCCTGGAAAAAGGGCTCGTTGATCGTGACGTTCTTGATGCCGACGGCGCGGTGGTCGCCTTCGAGCTCGACGACGCGGTCGACGAGCAGCATCGGGTAACGGTGCGGAAGGATGCGGGCGAGGCGACGGATGTCGAGTACGGTCTTGCCGGCGATCAGCTCGCTGCGTTTGTGACCGGCGGCCTGCTTGATGATGGCGCGGACGAGCGTGTGATTGAGGGCGTGGCCGCTCTTGAAGGCGATGATGCGTCCCTGAATCGGAGCGCCGAGCAAGTAGAGGTCGCCGACGAGGTCGACGATCTTGTGGCGGACGGGTTCATCGGGGAAGCGGAAGCGGTTGGTGCCGAGCGGGCCGTTGCCGCCGATGACGAGGACCTCGTTCTCGCTGAGGTGGGTGCCGATGCCGGCGGCCTTGAGCGCCTTCGCCTCGTGCTCGAGGACAAAGGTGCGAGCCGGGGCGATCTCGTGCTCGAAGTCGCCGTTGCGCAGGTCGAACGCCCGCAGTTGCCGCCCGACCGCTGGGGTCTGCGTGTAATCCAGGTCGTACACCACCTGCATGCCCGGCTCATCGGAAGGCATGGCCATGACCATCGCGTCGCCCTGCCGAACGATGACGGGCTCCGTGATCTTCACGCGCTTTCGCTCGGCGTCCTGCGCGGTGAGCCCGGCCCCGGCGAGGGCGCTCAAGAACGGCATCGCCGAGCCATCCATGCCGGGCACCTCGATGGCGTCGAGTTCGATGATGAGGTTGTCGATGTTGAGACCGGCCACCGCGCTCATGCAGTGCTCGGTGGTGTCGACGCTCGCCTCGCCGCAGCGGATGGTGGTGCGGCGGTCGCGTTTGATGACGTTGGCGACGAGGGCGGGGACCTGGGCGTGGTGCAGATCGGTGCGGACGAAAACGATGCCGTGATTCTCCGGGGCGGGACGGAACGTCAGCGTGACCGGGATCCCGGAGAAGAGTCCCCGGCCGGTGAGCGTCGCGGGCTTGGCGATCGTGTGCTGAAGTTCCATTGCGTGCGTCAGGCTTTCCGGCCTGACCTATCTCTGTTTCGAGTCGGGCCGAGGTCAGACTTTCCAGCCTGACCTGTTTTCGTTCTTGAGTCGGGCCAAATGTCAGGCCGGAAAGCCTGACCTACGGGTTGGCCGCCATTATAGGTGAAGCGGCGGGCGGCTATGAAACGCCGCAAATCCTGTCAATCTCGCTGCTTCCGCATCTCTTTCAGAGCGTCGGGCAGCTTGGCGAGCGCGGCGATCTCGCGAAACAGCTGGCGGGACTCCCTGGCCGGTGCCCCCGCCACTTTCTCGCCCGGCGCGACATCGCGCATCACCGCACTGGTCGCGACAATCTTGGCGCCGGCGCCGATGGTGATGTGGTCCGCGATGGAGCAACAGCCGCCGAGCATCGCCCCGTCGCCGATGGTGACGCTGCCGGCGACCGAGGCGCACCCGGCGAGGATGACGCAGCGGCCCAGGCGACAGTTGTGAGCGATCTGGCAAAGGTTGTCGATCTTGCAGCCGTCACCGATGAGGGTCGCGGAAAACTTGCCGCGGTCGACGCAACTGCCCGCCCCGATCTCGACATCGTTGCCGATCTCGACCGTGCCGATCTGCGGAATCTTGAGCAATCCGCCCCCCTTTGGGTCCGGCCGGAAGCCGAAGCCATCGGCGCCGATGGAGACGTTGGGATGAATGATGCAGCGGTCGCCGATGGTGCAGCGGTCGCGGACGACGACGCCGGGCCAGATCAGGCCATCGGCGCCGATCGCGGAGTCGTCGAGGACGACAACATTGGGATAAAGGACGGTGCGGGGACCAATGGTGACGCGCGGGCCGACGACGCAGTTGGCTCCGATTCGGGCGCCGTCGCCGAGGCGGGCGGAGGGATCGACCACAGCGGTCGGATGCACGAAGGCGAGCGGATTGGCGGGCGCGAGCGCGGCGGCGGGCGAACCGACCCCGCCGATGGGGCGAGGCGGGGCGAACAGCTCGAGGGCGGCGGCCATGGCGATGTCGGCATTGCCGACGACGATGATCGCCCGGCTGCCGTTTGCGTCGACCACCTGACTCGCCAACGATCTCGACACCAGCGCCGCGCTTGCCCGGCAGGCGGGCCAAAGCTTCACGTATTTTTCGTTGCCGATGAACGTCAGTTGTCCCGGCTGCGCGAGCTCCACCTGCTCGACGCCGGTGATCGAAAGTTCGGGCGGGCCCTTCAGCTCGCCGGAAACCAGTTCGGCGAGGCGCTGCGTGGTGAATGTTGACATCGGCGGCATTCTAGTAGAGAGCGGCAGGCGTCGAGCGATGGATGCCGATGGTGCCACGGGTCGGCACTGCGACCCGTGCTCTACGGCGGTGCGCGTCACGGGTCGCCGAGCCGACCCGTGGCACCCGGCTAACAAAAAACCAGCCGCGGAGGGGCCGCGGCTGGTCGAGACAATCGTGAGGCTGATCGGGCGATTACTTCGGCGTGGTGCCGCTGCTGAACTCGTTATTCAGCTTCGTCGTCACCTGCTCGGTCAGGTCGAGCTCATCGGACGACCACAGCACCTTGCGGGCCCCGATGACGGCGCTGATCTGCTCCGGCTTGGTGATCTGCGACAGGTTCACGTCGGGCTCCTTGAAGAGCACGACCTTGAAGCCGTTGGCGGTGGCGACGCGGCCGACCGCATCGATCATTCGCTTGTAGATCGCCTCGATGCGAAGGGCCCGCTCGCGATTGAGCTTCGCCTGCTGGAACTGGAGCCATACCTGGCGGTCGAGGGCGGCCCGCTCGAGCTCTTCCTGCTTCTTCTCGTAGGGCGGTGTGCCGGCGGCCAGCACCTTCAGGTCGTTCTGAAGGTCGTTGAGCTTGGTCGTGCGCCGCTGGTCTTCCGTCTTCACCAGGTCGGCCGCGCTCTGAAGCTCGGCCTCAACCTGCGTCTTCTCCTTCAAGGCATCAAACGCTTTCTGCACGTCCACCACCCCGACGCCGGTGGCCTTCTGCTGGGCCTCGGCCGCCGAGGTGAAACCGATGGAGGCGACGGCCGCCAGAACCCACATGAAAGATCGCTTCGTCATTACAAGAGCTCCAAAGTAAGTGGTTGCGTGGCCCAAAAGGCACACCCGTTTATTGACCGATACGACCGGCCACCACGGGCCGATCAGAATAAAAGTACCCGCAGGGCGTGAAAAGGTTCGCGCATCGGCGAGAAAAAGTAGCAGCGGCAGTGGCGGGCGGAGTGGCAGTGGCAGTTAGGAAGGCGATCACTCCGTCTCCGCCTGCTCTGCTACCGCTACTGCTACTGCCACTTCCCTTCCCGCCACTGCCACTTTCCGTCAGAACGGCAGCGCGATGTCGAAGCTGAAAAACTGTGATTCGTCGCCGTCTTCCTGCATCAGCGGGATCGCCAGGTCAAAGGCGAAAGGGGCCTGGCCGAGGAATGGGATGCGGATTCGGATGCCGGCGCCGACCGAGACGCGGTACTCGCTGAAGCCGAATGTATCTTCGACCGTGCCGGTGTCGATGAACACGACGCCTCGAATGACTTCCTGATAGATCGGCCAGTTGTATTCGAGGCCCAGGAGGAAGATCCAGTCGCCGCCGACCGGGTCGTCACCGACCTCGCCATCGTCGTTGCGGATGCCGCGCGGGCCGACGCCGCGGAACTGGAACCCGCGGAAGCTCTTGTGGCCGCCGGCATGAAACCGCTCGAACAACGGGGCCTCGTCGCGCTGGAAAATGTATCCCGCCTCGACGCGCAGCGTCACCACCGTGGCCCGGCCGAAGAAGTCTTCATCGACCTTCCAGAACTTCCGATAGTCGAAAGTGGCTCGCGTAAAGTTAAAGTCGCCGCCGAACACGCCCACCTGCTCGATACTCATCTCCATCAGGCTGCCGTCGGTGGGGAACAGGCGGCTGTTGGTGGTGTCGCGGACGATGGCGAATGCGAGGCCGCTGATCTGATTGTTGCCCTCGACGTCGAACACGTCGATGGGTGCGTCCGGGTCGATGTCCTCGATCTTCACGTTCTGGAACCGCGGCGTCACCTGGGCCCGCCAGATGTCGCCAAAGTACTGGCCGAAGGAAACCTGCCCGCCGGAACGCGTCTCGTCCCAGTCCTCGCGTTGCCGGGCCGAATACGAAAGGCGGACATCGAAATAAAACGGCGTCTCCAGGAAGTACGGCTCGCGAAATCGAACCGCGTAGGTCGAGAACTCATCGCCCGGCGAAAGCGTCAGCGAAAAAAGCTGCCCCGCCCCGCGGAAGGCCTTGCCGCTGAGGAACTCTCCGAAATCCTCGGGCCAATCGCCGATGTCGAAGTTGCGCTGCACGAGGTCGATGGCGCCGATGATGCCCGAGTCGGAGCTGATGCCGGCGCCGAAGCTGAGCGTGCCCGGCCGCGGATTCTCTTTCACATCGACAAGCACGCCGCGGACCTCGTCGTCCGAGTCGCCCTGCACGGTCACGCTCGCCGCGTCAAACAGCGGCGATTCGCGCAGGCGCCGCTGCGTCATCTCGATGCCCGCCTTATCGAACGGGCGTCCCGGCTCCAGGCGGACCTCCCGCAGGATCACATTATCCTTCGTCAGTTCGTTGCCGCGGATCTCGATGGGGCCGACGAAGTGCGGCCTCGCCTCCACCACGCCGATGATCACGTCGACCTTTGGCTCCTTCTCGTGGAAGATGCGGTCGATGCCCTCGGTGCCGTCCTGCTTGCGCAGCCGCATGTCGATGTGGCCGAGCTTGCCGTAGAGATCGGAGATTCCTTCGCCGGTCCTTTGCACCTTCTGCTTCGCGAAAACGTCGCCCACCTTCAGATCGATCTTCTGAAGGACCTGGTCGCGCGGAAAAAGGAGCGGCTCGTCGGTGAGCGTCATTCGCCCCTCCTTCACGACCCACTTGCGGACCGCGATCGAGGACACGGTGTAGAGCGGGCCTTCGTTGATCACAAACGTCACCACCGCGTCGCGTTCGTTGGGCGACAGGTCAATCCGCCTGCCCACCTCCGCCTCCAGGTAGCCCCGGTCGCGGAAGAAATCGCGCAGGTGAGCCACGTCCGCATCCAGAACCTCGCGACTCAGGTGGCCCTTGCGAAAAATGAATGCCGCCGTCTCCAGCTTGATCTGCCCGTCGAGTTCACCGGCGGTGTAGGCCTTGTTGCCCTCGAAGCGGATGTCGCGCACCGCCACCAGCGGCCCTTCACGCACCCGATAGATGAGCAGATTGGCCTCTTTGAGCGCGTCCCGGTCGATCGTCACATCCGCCTGGAAATACCCCGCTTTCTCGTACTCCGATTTGATCTTCTGCAAGCCGCGCTCGATGAGAAACTCATCCGCCCCGTCGCCGGCCCGCAGCACCACCATGCCCGGCACCCACCCTTGCGTTCCCTGATATCCCAGGATCTGGGCGTCGGTGAACTGCTTGTTGCCGATGGTGCGGACATCCGTCAGCAGCGGCTGTTCGTCGACGACAAACGTCAGCGTCACCGAACCATCGACCTGCGGCATCACTTGAGCGGTGACGCTGCGAAACCGGCCGAGAAACGTAATGCGGCGGATGTCGTCCTCCACCACTTTCGGGTCGTAGGCGGTCCCTTTGACGGCGCGGATCTGGTTGCGGACGAGGGTGGCGTCGACGCGCTTGAGGCCGGTGATCCTAACGTCGGAGATCGGCCGATTCGCCAGGTCGACCTGGGCGTGCACCGTCTGCGCCCCTGCCGCAAGGCACAGCACCAGCGCGACCCCCGCAAGCCAACCGTGTGATGACGTATTCAAGCCGATACCCCTGTCGTGAGAAACGTAGCGGCGAAGTGTACCGGGAAGGAATTGAGAACAAAAGTAGCGGAGCGGAACCCCAATACAATCGCATGTGCATCAGCGTGCCTTGGGAGCACCATGCCGCAAGGCTGGTGCTAATGAAGGTTTGCTGTGTCCGCTCGAATCGATCGTTTTCTCGGCAGTTGAATCTCGCGCCCAGCACACCTTCACCAGCACCACCCTCCCGGGATGGTGCTCTCGCAGGTGCATGCAATTGCCCTGGGCGGAACCCTCGGCGGTAATCCCCGGCGATATCGGCCCTCACCCCTCACTTGTGGTCCAGCACGGCGACGCCGGTCCAAGGGGTTGGCCGGCCCGCGGCGATGAACTGATCGCAGCGCGCGAGCAGTGATGTTGCGGCTCCGTCCTTCGGGTTCACGCCCAGCACCTCGCGCAAACCGCGCGCCGCCGCGTCGACATCGCCCTCCAGATAAGCCGCAAACGCATCATCAAACCGCCGCTGGGTCCGCCGCTTGGCGTCGAGTTGCGCCGGGGCATCGGCATCGAACACCTCGATCACATCCACCGGGTCGCGCTTGCCCTTGACCTTCACGCGATCGACCCGCCGCAGCGCGAACGACTCTGGGGACGAGAGCTTCTGGCGCACCGACCCGCTGATGACGATGCCGGCCCCGTACATCTTCGTGAGCCCTTCCATGCGCGCCGCGAGATTCACCGAATCGGAGATCACGGTGCCCTCCATGCGCTGCTCGAAGCCGACGGTGCCGAGCATCAGCGAGCCGTGATGGAGCCCCGCGCCGATGGCGATGGGCGGGCCGCCGGCCGCGATCCAATCCTTGTTGAAACGCTCGACGCCGCGGAGCAGCCCGATCGCCGCACGCACCGCGTCATCCGTTCCGGGGGCGGGGAACAGGGCCATGATGGCGTCGCCGATGTATTTGTCGATGAACCCGCCGTACTCCTCGACGACCGGCGCGCAGAACGCCATGTAGCGGTTCACGAAATCAAAGTTTTCCTTCGGCGACATTTTCTCCGACATCGTGGTGAAGCCGCGGATGTCGCAGAAGAGGATGGTCATGTCGCGCTGCGTCTGATCGCCCAGTTGCACGTCGACGATGCTGTCGCGGCCGAGGAACTCGAGGAACTGTTGGGGCACGAACCGGCCGAACGATGCCGCCATGCGCTTCTGATGGGCGAACAGGCTTGCGTTGTGCAGGGCGGAGGCGAGGAAGCCCGCGATCGACTGGAAGGTGAACACGTCGCCGTCGTCCAGCGGCGGGAAGAACGGCTTGGCCTCGCGCAGCCTGCCGCTGAGCAGCTGCGCCACCGCGCGGCCTCCATAAACCACCGGCACGCACACGAAGAAAGGCACCTTCAGCTTCTCGCGCAGCTCGCCCATCACCATCGTCTCGACGGCCGCCTTCGTCGCCAGCAGCGCGGAACCCGCGATCAGCAGCGACTCCGGAAACGCGACCGACACATCGCCGAGCCCCGCCCCGCTCCCATCGGTGAATCCATCCCATGCAAGCGGGCGGAAACGCTGCGTCGCGCCGTCATGCTCCAGAACCACCGTGCGGTCCATCTTCAGCATCTTCTGCACGCTGGCGATGGTGCGGGCGAACACCTCGCCGGGCGGGAGGTCGGTAGTGACGGTGCGGTGCAGATCCGAGAGCAGCGCGAACCCCTGCCGGCGCTGCCGCAGCTCGCGCGTGCTGCGGGAAATGACGGCGTCGGCCTTGATCGCCTGGCCGGTGAGCTCATCGAGCCGGGCCTGAAAATAAGCGGACCGCTTCGCAAGATCGTCGGGTTGTGCAGGGGTGTCGGGCAAGGCGGCGGCCGTGTGATCAATGAGTGGCCGCGATTCTATGGCAGATTGAAGGCAATCGTAGCGGGTGCCACGGGTCGGCTCAGAGACCCGTGATGCCTACCGCCCAGAGCACGGGTCTCAGAGCCGACCCGTGGCACCGAAGGCAAACGCTACGATTGAATTGGTTCTGCTCGAACAATACACGACCGCAGCACCCGATCGCGACCTCACCGATCGAATTGAAAGACCTCCGCGTCGCGGTTCGGATTGCCCATGTGCAGGTCGCGGATGATCTGCCCGGCGATCACGCTGAAGGTGATGCCGTTGCCGCCGTAGCCGAGCGCGAAATAGGCCCGCGGGTAACCGGCGACGCGGCCGATGTAAGGCAGGCCGTCTTTGGTGTCACCGAACACACCGCCCCAGGCGTGGGCGACGTCGACCTTCAATGGCGGGAACAGTTTCGCCATGCGGCGCACGAGAGAACGTGTCTTCGCAGGAATTCGCCGCTCCATGGGAGGGCCGGTGAGAAAGTCGGTGTCCATGCCGCCGGCGAGGATGCGATGATCAGGTCCGGCCCGCATGTAAAAGTACGGGCGGGCCGACTCCCACATCATGCACCGCCGCGGCAGACGTGCCGCGGGCTCCACCGGTTCGCTGGCGAACGCGTAAGTCGTGTGCAGCGTGCCGATGCGCCGGCGCAAATACTTCTGCGTCTCGTAACCAGTGGCGAAAACGACCTGCTTGGCGCGTAGCACGCCGCCGTCGCGAAGATGCATCTTTGCGCTGCGCGGGGACGCTTCGATTCGCGCGACTTCGGTGCGGTCGTAAACACGGGCACCGTGTTTCACCGCCGCGCGCAACAGCGCGTGCGTCAAGCGGTAGGGATCGACCTGCGCCTCGCCGGTTGCGAGGATCGCGCCGGGTGCGACGAGTGCGAAGTCCTTCTTCAGATCGCGCGGCCCGAGAAGCTCGACACTCAAGCCCATGCGCTTGCGGCCTTCGAATTCGGCCCGGACCCGCGGCAGGTGCGATTCGCGACTCGCTATGTAGAGACTGGGCGTCTGCTCAAAGGCACAGTCGACCTTGAAACGACGGCCCCAGCGCCCGATCGCCGCGACCGCTTCGAGGCCGAGGCGGTAGGTCCGTTCGGCGCAGGCCAGGCCGACGTGATCGGTGAGGCCCGCGAGTTCAGTGTCCGTGCCATACAGCAGCAACCCGGTGCTCGCGGCGGTGCTGCCGGTGGCGACATCCCGGCGGTCCACGACCACCACATCAACGGCCGCTTCCGCGAGCAGGAAAGCAACGACAGCCCCGGAAATGCCCGCGCCGATCACGGCCACGTCGCACGATTCGTCCTTCCCCAGCGCCGGATAGCTGACCGGCAGACCGCTCTTCACCAGCCAGAAAGGATGATCGGTGCGCAGGTCCACAACTGGACCATACGGCAAGCATCAGCGCGTTTGAAGTATTCTGCGAATTGCCAGTACGAATTAGAGCGCGCCCGCCGCCACCTTACTGCTGCTTCGCCTTCTTGTAGCGATCCAGCGCCGCCTTCATCTGGTCCTTTTCTTCATCGTTGCCGGCCTTTTCGACGGCCTTTGTCGCGTACTCGATCGCCTTGTCGACTTCCTTCTTCTCGAAGTGGGCGAAGGCGAGCGTGTCGAGGATGGGGGCGTCCTCCAACTTCGTGAGCTCCGCCGCCCGCTTGGCCATCGCCAGGGCGACATCGAAGTCGCGCTTCTCGAGCTTCTCTTCGTCGAGGATAAACCACGCGATGCGGTTAAGGCCCTGGGCGTCGTCCTTGAGGTCGCCTTCGAGGAGCTTCTTCGCCAGGGTGTAGCCCGCGTCGTAATCCTTCTTCTCCATCACGTTGATCGCGAACTGGTAGAAGCTCAATTCCGCGGCCGACTCGGGCTTCAGCGCCTTGACCTGATCGAACAGCTTGATCACGCGGTCCCATTCGCGGGCCTGGGCAGCCTCTTGAATCTTCCCTTCGATCGAACTGATCTTCTTGGCTTTCTCGGCCTCCTTCTTGGGGTCGAATGTTCCATCAACGACAGCGGCAACGACCTTGTCGAGGCCCGCCATCGGGTGGCCGATCCACGCAATCTTGCCTTGCTTGTCGACGACGAACGAGCAGGGGATTCCGTTCTGTCCCGCCGCCGCCAGCCAGGCCTTGGCGCTCTTGCCTTCGTCGCCGGCGCCGTCGTCGATGGCGACGACGTAGTTGAGCTTGTCGCCCATCTTCTTCACGAACGGGTCGACCTTCGACTGGTCTTCCTCGAACACATTCAGGCCGATGAAGGTGACCTTCTTGTCCTTGAACTTGTCGTTCATCTTCGAGACGTGCGGGATCGCCTGGATGCACGGGCCACACCAGGTGGCCCAGCATTCGACGACGTAGACGTTGTCTTTCTCGAACTTATCGACGGCCTTGCCGTTGAGCCAGTTGCTCACGTACAGCTTCGGTGCCGGGTCGCCGACCTTGAGCGTTGGCTCGTCGGCTGCGCGGGCGTTAAGCGGCGCGAACGCCATGGCGAGCAGCGCAAACGCGAGGGCGACGGAAAGGCGTTGGAGCATGGGATGTTCCTTGTGATAAGCCGGCGGCGGCAGGACAACGGCGCTGCCGGCGCCATGATGATACGAAACCGCCGGGGCGTTGCGTTTCTTCCCGTGCGTTTTTGCAGCGAAATGTCGTTCACCCCGGGTGGCACTGACAAGGCCTGCTCTGAGGGCTTGTCAGTGTCCTGGCGAGCCGTCAATCCACACTGACAAGCTCGGCGGACTACGCTTGTCAGTTGCCACCCGGCGGATGATTAGCAACCGTAGATTGGCCGATCATTAGGAAGTCGGGGTTCGTAGCATCAAGGCATCGCTGCGCGCATGTCCGATAAGGACCGGTGATGCTGATGAAGCGATACCTGTGACTGCCGCCTCGCCTTAAAGGGAACTGCCATGTGTGGAATCGTGGGTTACGTCGGAAATAAAACGGTCGCCCCGCTGCTCATCGAAGGCCTCAAGCGGCTGGAGTATCGCGGGTACGACTCGGCGGGCGTCGCGGTGGTGAACGACAGCGGGCTGCATGTCCACCGCTCGGTCGGCCGGGTGAGCGTGCTCGAATCGCAGATGGAGCACGCCGCCGTCGCCGACACCAAGGGCTGCCTCGGCATCGCGCATACCCGCTGGGCCACGCACGGCGGCGTCTCGGCCGCCAACGCCCACCCGCACACCGGCAAGACCCGCGGCGGGCAGACCGTCGCCGTGGTCCACAACGGCATCATCGAAAACTACGCAACGCTGAAAAAATATCTCACCGAAAAAGGCCACCGCTTCACCAGCGAGACGGACACCGAAGTGCTCGCGAAGCTGATCGCGGAGTTGTATGAAGGCCCGCCCACCAACGGCGCGGCGGCCTCAACCGCCCGCGGCACATCCGGGGGCGGCGGCCTCGAAGCTGCCGTGCAATCCGCCCTCCGCGAGGTGACCGGCGCCTACGCCATCGCCGTCGTCTGCGATGCCGAGCCGCACACACTGGTCTGCGCCCGCAAGGGTTCGCCCCTGATCATCGGCATCGCCGACAAGAGCTACGTCGTCGCCTCCGACGCCAGCGCGATCATCAGCCACACCTCGCAGGTCATTAACCTCGACGATTATCAGGTCGCTCGCCTCTGCGCCGGGCCGGAAGACAAACTCAACGACACGGGCGGGCCTTGGTCCGTCGATTTCCGCACCACCACGATCGACAACGTCTCGGTCTCCCAGAGCGTGCGCGACCTCGACTTCAAGCTCGATCAGATCGAGCTCGGCGAGTACGAGCACTACATGCTCAAGGAGATCATGGAGCAGCCGGAGTCGCTGCGCAACTGCTTGCGCGGCCGCATCGATCACCGTGAGAGCCGGGTGATCCTCGGCGGCATGAGCAAGCTGTCGCGCGAGTTGGTCCGCGCCAGCCGATTCATCCTCACGGCCCAGGGCACCGCGTATCACGCGGGGTTAATTGGTGAGTATTTGTTCGAAGACCTGGCGCGCGTCCCGGCCCGGGCGGTTTATGCCAGCGAGTTCCGCTACCGCAACCCCATCATCGAGGCCGACACCGTTGCCATCGCGATCAGCCAATCTGGCGAGACGGCCGACACGCTCGCGGCGCTGCGCGAAGCGAAGGACCGCGGTGCCATCGGCATCGGCGTCGTCAATTCCGTCGGCTCCACCATTGCCCGCGAGACCGATGCGGGCGTCTACCTGCACGTCGGCCCCGAGATCGGCGTCGCATCGACGAAGGCGTTCGTCGGCCAGGTCGCGGTGCTCACGCTGCTGGCCCTCTACCTCGGCAAGCGCCGCCTACTGGCCACCGATGTCGTCGCGAAATACCTCGAAGAGATGGACAAGCTGCCGGAGTACATCAGCAAAGTGCTCTTGCAGAGCGATCACATCCGCAAGTGCGTCGAGCGCTACGTCGACCGCGAGAACTGGCTGTTTTTAGGCCGGGGCTACAACTATCCCGTGGCGCTGGAAGGCGCGCTGAAGCTCAAGGAAATCAGCTACATCCACGCCGAAGGCATGCCCGCCGCCGAGATGAAGCACGGCCCGATCGCCCTGATCGACAAGGGCATGCCGGTGGTCTTCGTGGTGCCGCAGGGCAGCCAGTACGAGAAGGCGATGAGCAACATCGAAGAGGTGCGCGCCCGCGGCGGCCGGATCATCGCGGTGGCCACCGAGGGCGACAAGCACATCGAGAAGTACGCGGACTCGACCTTCTACATCCCGCCGATGCCCGAGGCGCTGCAGCCGCTGGTGAGCGTGATCCCCTTGCAACTCGTCGCGTATCACGCGGCGGTGCTGCGCGGGCACGATGTCGATAAGCCGCGCAACCTGGCGAAGAGCGTGACGGTGGAGTGAGGCGCAGCCGCGGCCTCACCCCTCCCTCACCGCCAGCCGCACCAGCCGGTCCACCAGCTTCGGCAGCGGGATGCCCGCGTGCTTCGCCGCCATCGGCAGCAGCGAGTGGCTCGTGAAGCCGGGGATCGTGTTCACTTCGAGAATCCACGGCCGCTTGTTGGCGTCGACGATGAAATCGACGCGGCTCATGTGCCGGCAGCCGAGCACGGTGAACGCCTCGACCGCGAGCACGCCGAGGCCTTCGAGCTCGCGCGCTTCAAGGCCGATGGCGGCGGGGTCGAGCAGGTACTGCGTGTCGTCGCGGATGTACTTCGCTTCGTAGCTGTAGTGCTCGGTGGCGGGGACGATGCGGATGGGAGGGAGCGCGTGGTAGATGAGGGTAGGAGCGGTGGTCCGCACAGCGGACCCTGCGGGGGCGGCGCCCAAGTCATCGGCGAGCACGCCGACGGTGATCTCCATGCCCTTGCAGAACTGCTCGATCATCAGGTGCTCGTGCCGGGTGCGCAGGTCCTTCAGCGCGGCCTCGGCGGCCTCCGGCGTCTTGCAGATGGACAGGTCGATGCTGCTTCCTTCGCGCGGGGCTTTGATCACCAGCGGCGCCTCGATCTTCGGCTGATCGTTCCTTCCGATCAATTCAAACGGCAGCGTGGGCAGCTCGGCGGCCGCGAGCTTCATCTTGGTTTCGTACTTGTCCATGCACAGCGCCGCCGCTTTCGCCCGGCAGCCGACGTAGGGAATCTTTCGCTCATCGAGGATCGTCTGCACCCCGCCGCCCTCGCCCCAGCCGCCGTGCAGCGCGGGAAAGATCGCGTCGCCGCGCCAAGTGACGAACTCATCCAGCGCGGCGAGGTCGTCGGGCCCGATGTCGCGGACGATCACGTCGTGCCCCGCTTCGAGGAGCGAAGCGGAAACGGTCTTGCCCGATTGCAGGCTGACTTCGCGCTCACGGTCGGGGCCGCCGGCGAGGACCATGACTTTTAGTTTTGATTTCGGCATGCTGGAAACTGAAGGTGGGATGAGGGACAGGATCGGCGACGCCATAATAGAGCGAAAACTGTGACGCCTGTTTGGTGGTGCCACGGGTCGGCTCGGCGACCCGTGACGCGCGACTGGCCGCACGGGTCGCCAAGCCGACCCGTGGCACCATCAACCAGTTCACCATAGTTGCTCCACGCGCTTGCCGATCAACGCTTCGCCGCGGCGGGTTCGAGCAGCGGGTCATCAATGCAGGCGGCCTCGAACGCCGCGCGGCGGCGGCGACAGCGCGGACATTGACCGCAGGCATCATCGCCATCCAACTCGCACGACCGCGCCAGTTCCCACGGCACGTCGAGGGCCGCGCCGAGCTCGACGATTTGCCGGTCGTCGAACTCAACGAGGGGCAGTTCGATCAGGGCGGGGCTGGCAAGCTCGGTTGAGGCAAGGTGACGGGCGAGCAATGCTTGTTCACTGGCGCGGGCAATGGCGGAGACGTCGCCGTTGAACGACGCGGGCCAGATCATGGTTGTCGCGCTGTTCACAGCGGCCCGCGCCAGAGCGAGCATCAGCAGCCGGGAGGTGTGAAGCGTCATTTCAATTGACTGTTCGGATTGTGCGCGACCACCGGCGCCAATCGAAACGACCGGCTGCTCAATCACCTCAAGCGTTCGATTTCCAAAGTACCCCGCCTGCTGCTTTGCGTGCTGAAGCGCGCGATCGCCCGCCGCTTCCGGCTCCACGACATGCAGCAAGCTCACCGTCGCCGGCTCCGGCCAGGACAGCACCACCGCCGTCGCCACCAGGCTGCGGAGGCCGCCGCTCGTGAGCACGATGATCTTGGTGATCGCCACCGGACGCTTATCGGGCGGCGGCGCGGTTGGGGTTGAGAGAGTGCGGCGAGCTCGGAAAGTGCAGCGTCTGGCTTCGGTGCCACGGGTCGGCTCGGCGACCCGTGCTTTGGATGCTGCGCGTCACGGGTCGCCGAGCCGACCCGTGGCACCCACCCATTTTTTGCTTCATGTTCAGTCAGGCGATGGTCCGCACAGCGGACCCCTACTCGCTCACCGCCGCTCCCACCCGCCCCAGCCGGTGCTGTGCGAGCCGAGGTTGACGCTGGCGCCGCTGGGGGCGGTGGCGGTGAAGACGTAGCTGGAGAGGTCGTAGGTGTTGCGGAGGGCGACGGCCGAGCCATCGTAGGAAACGAGATTGCCGCCGCCGTTGTGCCAGTTACCGATGAGGTCGCTGCCGCCGAAGCCGCCTTCGACGTGGAGGGTGTTGATGTGCCGTTCGGGGGCTTCTTCAATGAGCCAGGGGGTGCGTACCTCGAGCGAGTTGTAGCCGCCCAGGGCAATGTTCGATGACTTGGGCATCTTGGTGATGCGCGCCCCGGCGAAGGCGTGGAAGGCGGAATAGTCAAACCGCCCGTTGCTGCCGACACCCGAGCCGAGCGCACCGGTTTGCAGCGACGGGCAGCGGTAAAGCTCCGGCGCCCGGCCGGCGTATCGCCAGAGGACACCGGTCTGCGGCGCGGCGCTCCATGAAGTGGCGGGTGAGACCGGATTGCTCAGCCAGCAACCCCCATCGGGGATCGAAAGGTTCACCCACACGCTCCCCCAGATGCCGGGCAGGCGTTCCTGGTGGTCGACGGTGAAGGTGTCCGTCGCCATGCCGAGTTGATGCAACTGCGACAGGCATTTCACGCCGCGGGCCGATTCACGGGAAGCGCGCAGCGCCGGCGAGGCGATCGACAGCAGCAGCGTGATGAGCGAGATCACGACCAGCATTTCGATCAGGGTGAAGGCGCGAGAGGTTCGCACGATGGAAAGGTCCTTGGCGACGACAACCGAATACTATCGTCCACTGAAATATAAACAAGCAAGATTGTCTGCTGTCCCGCTTTTCGGTAGTGGGCTACTTTGAATGGGTGGCACGGGCAGGCCGCCGCTCGGGGCGGTTTGCCCGTGTTCGAGGTGCGTCGTGAAACGCCACGGGCAAACCGCTCAAAGCAGCGGCCTGCCCGTGCCACCCAGGGTTTGGTAGTGGGCCAGTTTGAATATGCCCCTTGATCGCCGCCGACCCGCAGAATAGCTCCCCACCTTGTCTCGCGTAAAAAGCTCATGGCTTGGCCCTTGAACGAATCAAGGAGCCAAGTATGTCGGAAAAACCAAATCGTGATGTGAGCGCGGGCGCTGTCCCGCGCGCTTTGACGCTGCGCGGGCGGCGCTGGATGATGGGCCGTTGGTGGCATGAATGCGCATTTCGCTCGGAGGCATCCGGCAGTGGTTCCGTGAGCACCCCAAAGTCGAATGGGGGTGCGTTGTGGTTATAACCCTGTTGTGGATCGCGTCCCAATTTGTAGGGGCTGTTGATGACGCTATTTTGCTGGCCCAGATTCTCTACGGTGTCATCCAGTGGCTTCCGCTGGTTGCGCTGTGGGTGCTCATGGTCGTGATTCATTGGCCTGAAATCAGGGCGTTCTTATGGGTTAGTCCGTTCACAGTCACTTTGAATCACGGCGATATGCCTAACGCTGATCGAGTCGTTATTGCCTCGATTGGCGTGGTGGTTCACCGGAAGATGAAGAAGAAGTGTGTCGCTCGACTTCTCAAAGTGATTCCACTTCACCAAGGGAATCTCCTTGAGGCTGACGGGTGGCTCCACATGAAGCACAACCCCTGCTATTTGGAATGGGCGCGGCAAGAAAGATCGGCGAGCGGCGACCATCATTTGCTCGACATTCCAGCCGATTCTTCGCCTCGCATATTGCAAGTGGCGCGAGCGGATTACAAATATAAGTCGCCCAATTTCGAGTTGGCGGTACCAAAATCGGATCGCCCACCCATCCATGACGGCTGGTACAAGCTCGTGATCGAATTGTGCTCAGAGGATGACGCTGCGCCATGCTCTCACCAGATGGAATTGCTGCTTGGCTGGAGCGGTGAAGAGCCGCGCAGCAATCTGATGTGGTGGAATCCAATTACGCTTGACTACTGGATTGGGCGGGGTGAGCGCATTTTGGAATCACAGAGGAAGGCGATAGCGGATCGGCGCGCAGAGTCGAACGAGCAAAAGTAGGACTAGACACGGCGATGGCTGTGAGCGATAATCATCTCATGCCTAAACGTTCAAGCAAGCGCAAAGACCTGAACGAAACCGCGTTCGATCTGGTGGCCCGCACGACCGGCCAGTTGCCGCCGGAGCCCCCGCGCGAGATGACGCCGATCCAAGCGGCGGCGAGCGCCATGGGTAAGCTGGGCGGGCCTAAGGGCGGCAAGGCGCGGGCGGCGGCGCTGACAAAGAAGCAGCGAAGCGAGATTGCGAAGAAGGCGGCGAAGGCGAGATGGAAGAACTCAAGCTAAACGTCAAATAGATTCTGCCCCATTGTGGGCAGGTCTTCCGACTTCATCACCCGGTCAGCGAGGTTGCGGCAGTTCTCATCGTTTGAGTAAAGAACGCGAGCGCCCTTCATCTTCGCGGTCGCAATAATCATTGCGTCCGCACGAAGCGTCTTACGCCCGTCTACTTCTCCAGCCGGTCGCATCGTCTGGCCAACCAAGAACAATTCGGCTGCGAGTGAGCAGCACTCAATATCAAAGGGCATGAAATTTAGCCGCTTGCTTAGGGCGGCTCTCACGCCTCCATGCTTTGTTACTGGTATTGCGGTTAGATATTCCGAAAACGCAACGCATGGCACGATTATCGACGCCTGATCCCTTTCGAGTTGCTCAAACAGCCAATCGGCTCGGCGAATCATGTTGGGATCACCAGCGCGTCGAATACCCCACGCGAGGACCTGCGAATCAATGGCCACGATTTTGTTGCTGTCGCTCACCGCCCCCGCATCTCCGAAACGAATTTGGTCGGATCGGCTATCGCGTCCCAAGCGCCTGCACCAGCCTCATAAGCTTCTCGGAAAGCATCTCGAATTGAGCTTGTTTTGGGGGGTTCAAACGACGTTATCTCTAGCCGCTTCAATCGACGATTGTGGCGAATCCAAGTCGCATTCCCGCTGACGACGACGTTTTGATAGATGTGCTTTCCAAGATTACGCACAAGTTCTTCGCCTACTACCCGACATATGACCATCTTCTTTGACTGGTTCGGCAGCCGTAGTCCGCAATGCATATCGGTCGCGCCGCCGACGCGCTCAACCTTGGCAAACACGGAAGTATGACCGTAAATGAACGCATGATCCGCAATCGCGGCGTACGTGTGCGGCTTGATTATCGCAATAACGTCGCCTAGCGTGTGAGTCTCACCTGGCAGTCGAAATTCAATTTCACACCCTATCGAACGCGCTATCTCACTCAACTGCTTAACCGACGAAATCGTGGGCGATGTCCAGTCTGCGGTGTCGGGCTGTTCAATGGATTCGCCTGTAAGCCTCAACTGCTGCCAAGCAACGTCGCGGTTTGGAGCAGAAAACGCATACTCCGCCGATCCCGCCTTCACGCTGACGAGCTTTATCACGCGCCCCTCAGGTGTTTCCGTTTGAGGTGTAATAGCTACCTCTTCGTCATCTTCAAAATCTTCTCGCTGCTCAATCAGACGCTGAACCGCTTCCAATACTCGCGCCAGTGCGCGCGTAGGTACAAGCCACGGACGGAGGCCCGGTGCGACCAACCGGACAATAAAGTCCGGCTTAGGCTTGCGCAGCATTGGTGTCATCTTGATCCTGAAAACTTGTAATGGTAAATCGGCCAAACCAGAGAGTCAAGATAAATAGTTGTAGTTATTGGACTTGCGCGCTAACTCATGCTCTACGGCGCACTTACGAAAGGATTTGGTGCCTCAAGACAAAGCACTTGACAAAGCGTAGACGTTCAAGCATAATGGCTTTTATGAATACGCTTCCATTGGAAAAGCGAGTCGCCGTCATCCGCTGCTTAGTCGAGGGTTGCTCGATCCGCGCGACCGTGCGCATGACCGGCGTCAGCAAAACCGCTGTAACGCGGCTGGTTGTCGAGATGGGCCGCGTTTGCCGTGACTTCCATGATGAGCGCGTGCGATGCCTCAACTCGCAGCGCGTCCAGTGCGATGAGCAATGGGCCTTCGTCGGGGCGAAACAGAAGCAGGTTGATCGCGGTGCGAAGCAGCACGGCGACGCTTGGCTATGGGTCGCGCTCGACGCTGATTCAAAGCTCGTCATTACGTGGGCCGTTGGTGGGCGCGACGAATCCACCGCTTACGATTTCACGCACGATCTAGCGAGCCGTCTGCATGGCCGCGTTCAGTTGACCACTGACGGGCTTGCGACCTACCTGCCCGCGATCATGGACGCTTTCGGCGATCAGGTCGATTACGCGCAGCTTGTGAAGCTCTACGGCGACGATCCCCGGCTCAAAGCTAAAAGCCCATCGGCGCGATACTCGCCCGGCGTCTGCACTGGTTGCAAACCGTACGCGCGGATCGGCACGCCGAACGAGCGGCATATCAGCACCTCGTTCATTGAGCGGCAGAACCTGACGACGCGCATGAGCGTGCGGCGCTTCGCGCGGCTCACCAATGCGTTCTCGAAGAAGATCGAGAACCACGAAGCGGCCGTGGGCCTGCACTACGGCTTTTACAACTGGTGCCGCGTTCACCAGACGCTGCGCGTGACGCCTGCGATGGAAGCGGGCCTGACCGATCACGTTTGGACACTGGAAGAGCTGATCGGCGTTCTCATGGCCGATGAAGCGGCTAAGATCGCGGCTGGCGCGCTGAAGCGAAAGCCATACGGCCCTCGGTCAATTTCAAAGTAGCCCACTACCCAGGGTTTCAAACTGGCCCACTACCCGCTTTTCAGGGTACCGTTTCAGTTGACATGCACCGGTCTGCTCGCGATTCTCTCACGCGCGCCGACCTTTTTCCTTTCGAGGCATTCATGAGCCTGGTTGTGTTTCAACACGAGCCGCACGAAACCGGCGCCGTCCTCGCGGCGACGCTCAATCGCCACGGTCACCGCCTGCGCACCATCGAACTCTTCAATGGCGGCGCGGTGCCCGCCGACCTCGACGATGTCGACGGCGTCATCTCCCTCGGCGGCGCGGCCAATGTCGATGAGACCGAGAAGTTCCCGTGGCTCCCGCCCGAGATTGAATACCTCAAGCAGGCCCACCAGGCGGGCAAGCCCATCGTCGGCATCTGCCTCGGCGCCCAGCTCATCGCGGCGGCGCTCGGCGGCAAGGTGGCGGCCATGGCGGCGCCCGAGGTCGGTTGGAAGCCGGTGAAGCTCGCGTTTCCCGGGCAGACCGATGTCGGGCTGCAAGGCATCCCGTGGGACACCGTGCAGTTCCACCTGCATGGCCAGGAGGTCACGACCCTGCCGCCGGAATCCACGCCGCTCGCCGGGTCACGGCAATGCAAGCATCAGGCGTTCCGCGTCGGCGCCACGACGTACGCATTCCAATACCACTTCGAGTGGACGCTCGACGACGTGGACGCCGTGCTGAACGACCCGCTGATCACCAAGGCCGGCGAGAAGCCCGAATCGATCAAGGCGCAACACGTGGCCCACTTCGCCTCCTACCGTCGATTGGGCGATCGCTTGTGCGACAACCTTGCGACGATGGTGTTTCCCATCAAGCCGTGAGGTTTGATTGAGCTGTTTTAAGGCGGCCAGCCATGGAGATCCTTCTCTTCCGTCACGGCATCGCCGAAGACTCCTCGCCGCACGGCGACGGGGCCCGCCGGCTCACGAAGGAAGGCATCGAGAAGACGAACGAGGCGGCCCGCGGCCTGGCGCGGATTATCGACCGGCCGGAAGTGCTTTTCACCAGCCCGCTGACCCGCGCGGTGCAGACGGCCGACATCCTCGCCGATGCGCTCGATGTCAAGCCGCAGACCATGCCCGCCCTCGCCAGCGGCTCGGCCGACGCGGTGCTCCGCGAGGTCCGTAAGGTCGAGGAATCGTTCATCATCCTCGTCGGTCACGAGCCGATGCTTGGCGAACTGGGCGCGATGCTCTGCGCCGGGGACGGTGCGCGTTTTCTCGAAGTGAAGAAGGCCGGGGCGCTGCTGATCGACACCGGCGGCCGAGCGCCGGCGCCGGGGGTGGCCACCCTCGTGTGGATGGCGACGCCGGCCATGCTGCGGGCACTCAAGTGAATTGGTGCCACGGGTCGGCTCGGCGACCCGTGTGAGAAGACACGGGTCGCAAAGCCGACCCGTGGCACCTTCGAGGGCTGCACGCGATTCCCCGTTTACAACGTCGCTCAACTTCACTTTACCCGCGTTTCCGCTAGCATCCTCGCATGCAGGTCACCCTGCTCGCCAACGCGACCTGGCTCGACGAAGAGCTCAACGGCTTCCGCCATCTCACGGTCGGACTGTTCGATGAGCAGGTCCGCGTCGCCCAGGTCGTCCCGGATAACCTGCCCCTTTCCGACGCCATGGCCTGCGGCGAACGCATCCCGTGGAACGACACCGCCTGGCCGTGGCTGCGCAAGCGCCGGTTGATGGACCTCGCCGACCGGCTCGAATCGCTGGAGCCCGACGTGATCCACATCCTGCACCACACGCTCTGGGACGGCGGGCTGCGGCTGGCGGAGGAAGTCGAGTCGGCCGTCGTGCTCCAGGTCTCCAGCGACGACGACATCACCGCCGCCGAGCGCGTGAAGCGCGACCTCGACCCGACGCGCGTCGCCTTCGCCGCCTCGACGCAGCCGTTGGCGCGGGCCGTCGCAGAACTCGTGACCGCTGACTTCACCGTGAAAACGATCAAGCCGGGCGTTCGCGTGTCGACGCCGGGCCAGCCGTCAGCGATGGCCGCGCCCGCCGCCGAGCCGCCGCTCTGCGCCATCATCAGCGGCCGGCAAAAGCACGATGCGCATTACGAATCGCTCTTCGCCGCGATCAAGCGGCTCGTCGCCGACTACCGCGACGTGCAGTTCTTCCTCGACACCGCCACCGACGGCGACCCATCGCTCTGGAAGGCCGCCCGCAAGCATGAAATCCTCCCCAACCTCAGCATGGTGCCCCACCGCCTTGGACACCGCGAGCTCGAGCTCGCCGCCGATGTGATCATCCACCCGCAGGCCATGAACCGCTCGCGCAGCATGACGCTCCAGGCGATGGCCAACGGCATCCCCGTGATCGCCCACCGCGACCGCTGGCTCGATTACCTCATCGACGACCAGACCGCGTGGATCGTCGAGGAACCCAAATCGTCCCGCTGGGAGGAGATGCTCCGCCATCTCATCATCGAACCGAATCAGGGCGAAGCCCTCGGCGCCCGCGCCCGCCAATGGGTCGGCCAGCACCACCTCGTCTCGCACCAGATCACCGAGACCGTCGCGCTCTACCGCAAGCTGGCGGGTGAAGCGATCAAGTTCCCCGGATGAGGGGAGGATGTCGGCAGGAGGGCAAGGCACCAAGCCCGATGATGAGGCTCGGCGAATCGTCGGGGTGATCGGTTGGCCTATTACCCCGACAATTCGCAAAGCCTCATCATCGGGCTTGTGAGTTTCAGTATTACTCCCCCTTGCCCCTTGCGCGCTTTTCTGCTTTTCTTTCAACCATGTGGACCACCCAGACCGTTTCGGATTTGCGCAGTCTTCGACGCGACCTCAAGGGGACCGTCGCGCTGGTGCCCACGATGGGCGCGCTGCACGCGGGCCATCGTTCGCTGATCGACGCGGGCCGGAAGCTGGCCGATCATGTCATCGTGACGATTTACGTGAACCCGACGCAGTTTGGGCCGAAGGAGGATTTCTCGAAGTATCCGCGCACGCTGGCGGACGACCTGGCGATGTGCGAAGCGGCGGGCGCGGCGGGCGTGTTCAACCCGCCGACCGATGAGGTGTACCCGCCCAATCAGGTGGAGTGCGATGTGAGGATTCCCTCGCTCGACGCGGTGCTAGAAGGCGAGTTCCGCCCCGGGCATTTCGCGGGGGTCTGCCGGGTGGTCGCGAAGCTGTTCAACATGGCGCAGCCGGATGTCGCGTGCTTCGGGCGCAAGGATTTTCAGCAGTTGAAAGTCATCGAGGCGATGACCGACGACCTCGCGCTGCCGATCCGCATCGTCGGCTGCCCGACGCTGCGCGCCCCCGATGGCATGGCGATGTCCAGCCGCAACCGCTACCTCCCGCCCGAGTCGCACCGCCACGCCCTCGGCCTGTTCAAGGCGCTCAGTGAAGCCCGCGCGATGGTCGAGGAGCGCGGTGAGACCGATCCCCGCGCGGTCGAATCGGTGATGCACACCGTGCTCGCCGCCCACAAGGTCCAGGTGCAATACGCCGTGGTCCGGCACCCGCACACGCTGTTGAAGCTCGACTGCATTGAGCCGAGTCTCACCGGCGGCGTGGTCGCGCTCATCGCCGGCAAGGTCGGGGAGGTCCGGCTGATCGACAACATGATGCTGGGCGAGCAGTCGACCTGAAACCGACCACATCCCCAAGCCCGATGGTGAGGTCCGCCGAACCGTCGGGGTACTCTCCAAGGCAAGAACCGTTACCCCGACGATTCGCAGAGCCTCATCATCGGGCTTGGTCCCGGCGGCGCATTGAGCCACGCTAAGATGGCCGCGATGTCCGCGTCCACTTCCACTCCGCCCGCTGCGCCCACCGCCCTCTCACGCTTCACCATTCTCGCCCGCGACATCAAGATCAGCCATTCCATCTTCGCACTCCCCTTCGCGCTCCTCGCGACGTTTCTCGCCCTTGCCCACATCACGCCCGCCGGGCAAACGCCGGTGCCCAGCGCGATGATGCTCACCTTGATCGTCCTCTGCATGGTGCTGGCCCGCACGTTTGCGATGGCGTTCAATCGCTGGGCCGATGCCAAGCTCGACGCAAAGAACACCCGCACGAAATCTCGCGCCATCCCCAGCGGCCGGTTGAGCGGGTCGTTCATGCTCGGCGTCGCCATCGCCTGCGCGTTCGCATTCATCGGCACCTGCACGGTGTTCTGGACCACCGATGGCAACGCCTGGCCCTTGCTGCTGTCGCCCGTGCTGCTCGCCTGGCTGGCCGGGTACAGCTACACGAAGCGATTCACCTGGCTCTGCCACCTGTATCTCGGCGTCGCGCTGGCCTTGAGCCCGATCGCCGCATCAGTGGTCGTCGCGCCGTCGTTCCTCTCGCGGCCGGAGCCGTGGCTGCTCGCCGGCATGGTGATGTGCTGGGTCGCCGGCTTCGACATCATTTACGCCATGCAGGACGTCGAGGCCGACCGGGTCGCCGGCACCTTCTCGATGCCCGCGCGGTTGGGCGTCGAGCCGGCGCTCTGGATCAGCCGGTGGCTGCACGTCGCCAGCGTCGCCCTGCTCGTCGCCCTCGCGCTGGTCAGCCCGGTGTTGCACACGCGCTTCCACATCGGCATCGGCATCGTCGTCGCTCTGCTCATCCTCGAGCACGCCCTCGTCTGGAAATCCAACACCCACCACATCGACATGGCTTTCTTCACCCTCAACGGCATCATCAGCGTGGCGCTGGGGGCGCTGGGGATCTGGGACGTGTTGGGGTGAGGAAGTCGGCAGTAAGCAGGCAGTGATCCATTGCCCGACGCCTTCCGACTGCCTTCCGACTGGGTGCTGCCGACTGCCTACTGCCGACTGCCTACTTTCTCTATCATGCCGCCCCATGGCCATGACCCTCAACATCCTCCTCATCGGCTCCGGCGGCCGGGAGCACGCGCTCGGTTGGAAGCTCAAGCAGTCCAAGCGCTGCGGCAAGCTTTTTTTTGCCCCGGGCAACGCGGGCACCGAGTCGCTGGGCACCAATGTCGACCTGCCTTATGAGCCGGTGAACACCAAGCACGCCGACGCCATCGATTATTTCGCGCGTCAGAACAACATCGAGCTCATCGTGATCGGCCCGGAGGACCCGCTCTGCGGCGGGCTCGCGGATCGTCTGGCCCGGCCCGGGCGGTATGTCTTCGGGCCCGTCGCCGCCGCCGCCCGGCTCGAAGGCGACAAGGCGTTTTCCAAGCAGCTTATGCGGGCGGCCCTGGTGCCCACCGCCGAGGCGAAGTCGTTCAGCGACGCCTCCGGCGCCCTGGCCTATGTCAACGCGAAGGAGACGCCGGTCGTCGTGAAGGCCGCGGGGCTGGCGAAGGGCAAGGGCGTGGTGGTCTGCGACGGCCCGGCCGATGCCGCCGCGGCCGTCGAACAGATCATGATCAAGAAAGTCTTCGGCGACGCGGGCAACACTGTCGTCGTCGAGGAGCGGCTCGTCGGGCAGGAAGTGTCGGTGCTCGCGCTGGTCGATGGCAAGAATATTTTCGTGCTCGACCCCGCCCAGGATCACAAGCAGGTGAATGAAGGCGACAAAGGGCCCAACACGGGCGGCATGGGCGCGTATTGCCCGACGCCGCTGATCGATGACAAGCTGATGGCGACGATCCAGCGCGAGGTGCTGGTGCCGATGGTTGACGCGATGCGGCGCGACGGCGTGACGTACCAGGGCGTGCTCTACGCCGGCCTCATGCTCACCGCCGGCGGCCCCAAGGTGCTCGAGTTCAACACGCGCTTCGGCGACCCCGAGACGCAGCCGCTGATGATGCGGCTCAAAGGCGACCTCGTCGAAATCATGCTCGCGACTTGCACCGGCACGCTCGACGAAGTTGATTTGAGCTGGGACCCGCGGGCCTGCTGCTGCGTGGTGATGGCGTCGGGCGGCTACCCGGGCGATTACAAAAAAGGCGTGGTCATCACCGGCATCGAGCGGGCCGAGGCGGACCCGGCGGTCACCGTCTTCCACGCCGGCACCGCCCGCAATCGGACGAAGGACCTCGTCACCGCGGGCGGCCGGGTGCTCAACGTCTGTGCCCTTGGCGTTGACCTTGCCGAGGCCCAGCGCCGCGCCAACGCCGCCTGCGAGAAGATCCATTTCGACGGCGGCTTCTTCCGACGCGACATTGGGTTTCGGGTGATGAAGAAGTAAAGCGGGCGATGAGCTTGCGGGTGCCACGGACAGCGAAGCGAGGTCTGCCGAGCGCAGTCGTCCGTGTCTAAAAATCGCGGGCGCCAGAAGCACGGACGACTCCGCTCCCCGAGCGTCGCTGCGCTGTCCGTGGCACCCGTGGTGGGACAGAACCCCCGCCGCTCAGCGATGACCGCGGTGCCCATCGTGGTGGCCTTGATGCCCGCGGTGACCGTCGTGATGGCGCCGGCCGTGGTCGTGGTGTCGCTGGTTATGGTGATAGTCGCGCCGTTGGTAATGGGACTGGCGGCGATGACCGTCGTGGTCGTGGCCGTCGTAATAGCATCCGCCGGCAACCGAAACAGCGGCGACGAGGGCGAGCATTGCGAACATTTTGGTAAACATGGGGGGTCCTCTCTTGGGGCGTTTCTCCCGCCGACTGGGGCAATTTTCCCGGCGTCAGCGGGTCGCGCCGCCGGGCCTCACCGCGATAGTACGCACACGTACGCACCGCCATTGCCCCCCTGCAAATTCAGCAGCGCTCCACCCGCACCGCCGCCCGTCCGCAGCGATATCATTCACCCTCGCGGCCTGTTCCGCGGCAGGGTTGAATCGGCATGAACATCATCATTTGCGGCGCGGGCGAAGTCGGCAGGCACGCCGCCGAGGTCCTCGGCGAGGCGGGCCACAACGTCACCATCATCGATCAGTCGCAAGCCAAGCTCGCCGCCCTCGAAGAGGTGATGGACGTCCGCAACCTGCTCGGCAGCGCGACCCACGTCGACACGCTGCTCGAAGCCGGCTGCGACCGCGCCGACCTTTTCATCGCCGCCACCAACGTCGACGAGGTTAATCTCCTGAGCGCCTCGCTCGCCAGCGGCGTCGGTGCCGAGCGCACCATTGCCCGCGTGCATCACAGGGCGTACCTCGAAACCAAGGGCCTCAGCTACGCCCGCCACCTGGGCATCGACCATCTCGTCTGCCCCGAGCAGACCACCGCCACCGCCATTGCCCAATCGCTGCGAAGCCCCGGCGCCATCGCCGTCGAGCGGTTCGCCAAGGGCCGCATCGAATTGCAGCAGATCCCCGTGAGCGCCAACGCCCCCACCGTCGGCAAGCAGCTCATGGCCGTGCGGATGCCCGCCTCGACGCGGCTCGCCATGATCGAGCGCGACGGCGAGACGTTCATCCCCGACGGCACCACGTCAATCCACAGCGGCGACGTGGTGACGCTCATCGGCGAGGTGGCCGGCATCGAGGTCGCCCGCCAACTCTTTCACACCACGCGCGACCGCCGCAACCGCGTCATCATTGTCGGCGGCACCTCGATGGGCGTCTGGCTCTGCCGGGCCCTTAACAGCCGGGATTTCTCCATCCGTCTCATTGAGCAGGACCAGAAGCGGGCCGAGGAACTGGCGGGCAAGCTCGACTGGGTGACCGTGCTGCGGACGGACCCGACGGAGCCGGATGCGTTCAGCGATGAGCAGTTGAGCGACTGCGACGCGTTCGTCGCGCTCACCGCTGACGATGAAAACAACGTGCTCATCGCCGCCCGCGCCAAGAGCGAAGGCGCGAAGATGGTGATCGCGGTGCAGCAGCGCGGAACGTACCTGCACCTGCTGTCGCACGTCGGCGTCGATCGGGCGTTCAGCCCGCGGACCACCGCGGTGACGCAGATCCTCTCGCTCCTCGATCGCGGGCCGTTCCGCCGGCTGACGACCTTGTCCAAGGGCGTCGCCGACGTGTTCGAGGTGCGCGTGCCGGAGAAGGCCAACGGCGTCACGGGCCGGCCGCTGAAAGATGTGAAGTTCCCCGCCGGCGGCATGGTGGCGGCGATCCAGCGCGGCGACGACGTCTTCGTCCCCGGCGGCACCGACGCGGTCAACCCTGGCGACGCCGCCATCGTCATCGCCCCCGAAGGCGCGGCGGCCGAACTGCGCAAGGTGTTCGGCGTGAAGTGATCCGGCGCGGCGGCTTGAGCCGCAGGGGACAGGAGGCAGGAAAAGGGAGACAGGGAACAAGGAACAGGAACAGGAATAGAGAACAGCGAACAGGAACAGAATCAAATGCACGAGGTCCGCATGTTGATGGCAGATCAAACAACAAGCGTCGGAACCAAGCCCGATGGGGAGGCTTTGCGAACCGTCGGGGTACCGCCCGTGCCGGCGGCGGACTCCCGCACGGCGTCGACAACGCCAACGTTCCGCAGCGCTCCCCTTCTATTCCTCATGCTCCTCCTGCTCACCGCCTGCAATACCACTCCGCCCGCGCCGGTCGAACACGACCCGCGCCTCGACATCGTCATGCCCTCGCGCCAGCTCACCGACCCGCAGGCCCTGACGCTCGAGTTCGACCTGATGACCAGCCCGTCGAACATTCAGTATCGCGTCGACCTGCTCTGGCATTACCGCTCGCAATTCGGCAGCCCCGATGCCGAGCGGACGGCGAACCGGCACGTGCTCTGGCTGATCGAGAACCGCCCGCGCGCCGCCGTGCTCGCCACCCCGGTCGCCGAGATGTCGATGCTGCCCGACCGCACGGCGTTCGAGGCGGCGAAGGCGACGTGGCTGAAGGTGATCGAGGCATTCCCGAATGACGCCAAAGTGCTGGGCAACGCCGGGGCCTTTTTTTTAAGCGACGACACCGGCCGCGCTGTCGAGCTGCTGGAGCAGGCCAATCGCCTGGAGCCGGAGAATCCCACGTGGGCCCGCCACCTCGCCGAGGGCTACCGAGCCCGCGCGCTGTCGGCGAAGGGTGATCAGAGCGTCGTCCTTGGCCGGCTCGCCCTCGGGATGTACGAACGCGCCGCCGAGCTCGCCCCCAGCGCGCGAGAGAAGATCATCCTCCTGTTGCGGGCCGCCACGCTCGCCACGAGGACCACCGACACCACCGAGCAGGCCGTGACCCTCGCGGGCCGCGCCGATGAGCTGCTTCCCTCGCTCGACGCCGACGCCGATGCCGCCGCCTTCGACCACAACATCCACGTGATCATCGGCCTCGGGGCCATCCGGCAAGGCCGGCTTGAGTTTGCCCGCGACAACTCCCTGTCCCTCGCCGCCGCCGCCGTCCGCGGCCAAACCGTGTCGCTCTCCGACCTCGACATGTCGCTCGTGGCCGTGCTCTACGAACGCGGCGAGAAGGACGCCGTGCTCGCCTACCTCAAGGCTTGCGAGACCGCGGCCAAATCCACCGAGGTCACCCGCTGGATGCAGTTCATCCGCGCCGGCGAGAAGCCCGATTTCTCCGCGTACCGGCACTGAATCGGCGACGGTCATGGGTCAGGTCTGTGGGTGCCACGGACAGCGCAGCGACGCTTGGGGAGCGAAGCCGTCCGTGTTCCCCGCCGCAGCGGTGCTCGACACAACAGCGATCACCCCGCACGGACGACTGCGCTCGGCAGACCTCGCTCCGCTGTCCGCGGCACCCGTGCTGACCGATTCCAGTTCGTCCCAATCCTGCTAATCTCACCCGCGTGAACTTCCGCTTCGTTCTCCGCCAACTCGGCCTGCTCCTGCTCGTGCTCGGCGGCGCGGTCCTTGTCGTTGGGCTGTGGGACCTGTTCGAGTGGCTGCGCGGCGACCAGTCGCAGTCCTACGCCGTCGCCGCCCAGCTCGCCGCCGCCGGCATCAGCGCCGCCATCGGCTTCACGCTCTGGTTCCTCAACCGCCGCGGCGACCACCGTCTCGGCCGCCGCGAAGCGCTCCTGCTCGTCGCCCTGGGCTGGATGTTCGGCGCCGCTCTCGCCGCCCTGCCGTTCTTTCTCTGGGCCAAACTAAGTCCACGCGCCGCGCCCGAGCATCCCTTCCAATCCTTCGTCGACTGCTATTTCGAATCGATGTCCGGCCTCACCACCACCGGCGCTTCCGTTCTGGGCACCCTCCCGGGCGATATCGAGTCGCTGCCGCACGGCCTGCTCCTCTGGCGCGCCACCACCCACTGGATCGGCGGCCTGGGCATCGTCGTCCTCTTCGTCGCCGTGCTCCCGTCGCTGGGCGTCGGCGGCAAAAAGCTTTTTAACTTCGAGTCCACCGGCCCCACCAAGAGCGGCGTCAAGCCCCGCATCCGCGAGACCGCGCGCGTCCTCTGGATCATCTACCTTGCCATGACCGTCGTGCTCGCCGCCGCCCTGCTCCTGTGCGGCATGAGCTTCTTCGATGCCATCTGCCACACCTTCGCCACGCTCTCCACCGGTGGCTTCTCCACCCGCAACGCCTCCATCGGCGACCCGCAATACGGCCCCGCCGTCTACATCGTGCTCACCGTGTTCATGGTCCTCGCCGGCGTCAACTTCGGGCTTTACTACCAGCTCATCCGCCGACGGCACGACCTCATTTACCGCGACCCCGAACTCCGCCTCTACCTCGCCGTCATTGCGGTCGCTTCCGTCATCGTCACGCTCAGCCTCGTCAACATGCCGATCATCACCACCGCCGGCGAGCGCATCGACAACGCTTCCATCGGCGCGGCCGCGCAGCACGGCATCTTCCAGGTCGTTTCCATCCAAACCACCACCGGCTTCTGCACCGCCGACTACAACTACTGGCCCTTCCCCGCCCAGGCCGCGCTCATCACCCTCATGTACATTGGCGGCTGCGCGGGGTCCACCGGCGGCGGCATCAAGGTCATCCGCGTCCTCATCGCCTTCAAGGTCATCCTCGCCTCCGTCGAGCGAACGTTCCGTCCCAACATCGTCCGCCCCATCAAGGCCGGCCGCGTGCCGATCGATCCCGATGTCCGCCTCGACACCGTTGTCTACGTGCTGGGCATCCTGCTGATGAGCGTGATCGGCGGCGTGCTCATCATGCTGTTCGAGGGCGGCCGGCCCAAGGGCGACATGCTCACCGCCTTCACCGCCAGTGTCGCCACGCTCAACAACATCGGTCCCGGATTGCAGATGGTCGGCGCGATGGAGAATTACAGTGGGTTTTCCGCCCCGAGCAAGGTCGTGATGAGCCTGCTCATGCTGCTGGGCCGCATCGAGGTCTACGCGGTGCTGGTGCTGTTCGTCCCGCGCTTCTGGCGGCGGGATTAGAGCAGACTGAACGCAACCGTGCCGGTGCCACGGGTCGGCTTTGCGACCCGTGTCCTCTCACACGGGTCGCCGAGCCGACCCGTGGCACCGTCCATCCGAGCCGCCACGCGCAAGCGTGCGGGACCCCGGCAACAGCAGACGCGGTCCGGCATCCGCTCGCTTACGCTTCGCGGCTCTGACTCGTTAACACCTCCCCCGCTCGCGCCTCTACAATACGCCGCATGCTCGGCGCAAAGATCGACTACTTCGGCAACCGGATCGCCAGCGTCCTCGAAGGATTCGGGCGGTTCACGGCGTTCTGCGCGTCGACGTTCTCCTGGTCCGTCCGCGGCATCCGCAGTTGGTCGCGGCCCGCCCAACTCATGCCGCTCTTCTATCAGATCGGCACCCGCTCCATCGGCGTTGTCATTGTCGTCGGCACCTTCATCGGCATGGTGCTCGCCATCGAGGCCTTCAACCAGTTCAAGTCCATCGGCCAGGAGACGCGGCTCGGCGGCATCATCGGCATGTCGGTCGTCAAGCAGATCGGCCCCGTGCTCGCCGCCGTCATGATCGCCGGCCGCGTCGGCGGCAGCGTCTCCGCCGAGCTGGGCACCATGCGGGTCACCGAACAGATCGACGCCATGCGGGTCATGGGCGCCGACCCCATCGCCTTCCTCGTCGTGCCGCGCGTCGTCACCTGCCTGATCATGCTGCCGCTGCTGACGGTCTTCAGCGACCTGATGGGCGTCATCGGCGGCTGGTTCGTCGTGGTGCGCGGCTATGGCGTCAACAACGCCGATTACTGGGAGTTTTCCGCACGGTTCGTCACCAATTACGACATCCTCAGCGGCCTGGTGAAGACCTTCTTCTTCGGCCTCGCGATCGGACTGATCAGTTGTTACAAGGGTTTCAACTGTGACTCCGGCGCCGCCGGCGTCGGCCGCGCCGCCACCCAGGCCTTCGTCACCAGCTTCATCGCCATCATCGTAATGAACTTCTTCCTTGCGAAGTTCCTCCGCGACTTCTACATCCTTCTCTACGGCCAGCACGGCGTCGGCGCCTTCTCCGGCTGACGCCTGCGCATCGCTTGCGCCTCCGCGCGCCCGCGCTAACCCAACCTCCTTCATTCATCCGACAATAGAAGCGTGACGCCGCACCGCGACATGCTTGACTGGATCGACGCCCAGGCGCACGACATGCTCCGCCTCGTCATCGACCTCGCCGGGGTCAACTCCGGTACCGCGAACCTCCCCGGCCTCGCGCACGTCGCCCAACGACTCGAAGCGGAACTCGCAATCCTCGGCGGCCCCGTCGAACGCCTCGACCTGAAGCCATGCACCGAGATCGACACGCGTGGAGAACCAACGCAAACCCCCCTCGCCCAAGCCCTGCGCTTGCGAATCCCTTCCGTCGCGCCGGGCGCCCCTCGCGTCTTCCTCGGCATCCACTACGACACGGTCTATCCCGCCAATCACCCCTTTCAGCACGTCGAACGCATCGACGCCAACACCCTCCGCGGCCCCGGCGTCGCCGACGCCAAGGGCGGTATCGTGGTCATGCTCACCGCCGTGCGTGCGGTCCTTCGCAGCGACCTCCGCGGCCGCCTCGCGTTTGAAATCCTGCTCAACCCCGACGAAGAGATCGGCTCGCCCGGTTCCACCGCGCTGCTGCGCGAAGCGGCCACGCGCAATGATGTCGGCCTCGTCTTCGAGCCCGCCCTCGAAGGCGGCGAGCTGGCTGGCTCACGCAAAGGTTCGGGCAATTTCACCGTCGTCGTCCGCGGCCGGTCCGCCCACGTCGGCCGCCACCCCGAGCTCGGCCGCAGCGCCATTCACGCCGCCGCCGACCTGGTCTCATCACTTATCCGCTCCCCTGAACATCGCGACGGCATCACCCTCAACGTCGGAAAGGTCGACGGCGGAGGCCCGTCCAACGTCGTCGCCGACACCGCCATCGTCCGTCTCAACATCCGCGCCGCCACCGCCGAGCATGCGACCGAGGCCGAGGCGCTCCTGCGTCGACACGTCGATGCCGTCAATGAACGCGACGGCCTCCGCGCCGAACTGCACGGCTCGTTCACCTCGCCGCCCAAACCGCTCGACGCTCCCACGCTCGCCCTGTTCACCCAACTGCACGACTGCGGCCGTGACCTCGGCCTGAACATCCAATGGCGCGACACCGGCGGCGTCTGCGACGGCAACAAGCTCGCCGCCGCCGGACTGCCCACCATCGACACCCTCGGCCCGCGCGGCGGCAGCATCCATAGCGCGCAGGAGTTTCTGCAAATTGATAGTCTGACGGAACGCGCCAAGCTCACGGCGCTGTTTCTCGCACGACTCGCGGGCGCCTGATCGGGTGGCACTGACAAGCGGAGTCCGCGGAGCTTGTCAGTGGCTGTCCGCCAGCGACGTCCGCCACTGACAAGCCATCCGAGCAGGGCTTGTCAGTGCCACCCAGCCACTCCCTTTTTTCCCTGACGCCCATGACCACCCCCCTCCTCGCCGAAAAGCTCGCCGCCGACCCCCGCGTCGCGCAGGCGAAGAAGCTCATCCTCGATGCCCTCGCGGACCAGCAGCGCTCGCTCACCGGCGTCAAGCCCGCCGACCCCGCCCGCAAGATCGCCTACGACGTGCTGGTCAGCGCCTTCAGCGCCGCTCGCGCCGGGGCTCTCTACTTTCCTTACCTTGGCAGCGGCATCGGCAAGGGCGCGCTCGTCGAGCTCGCCGACGGCAGCGTCAAGTACGACTTCATCAGCGGCATCGGCGTCCACTTCTTTGGCCATTCCAACCCCATGCTCGTCGCCGCCGGCATCGATGCCGCCCTCGGCGACACGGTCATGCAGGGCAACCTCCAACAGAACACCAATTCCGTCCAGCTCTCGTGCACCATCCTCAAGCACGCGAAAGCGCCCGGCACATCGGTATCTGCCTCAAAGCTCGAACACTGCTTCATCTCCACCAGCGGCGCGATGGCCAACGAGAACGCCCTGAAGATCGCGCTCCAGAAGAAGCACCCGGCGTCGCGCATCCTCGCATTCGAGAACTGCTTCATGGGCCGGACGCTCGTACTCTCGCAGATCACCGACCGCCCGCAGTACCGCGAGGGCATGCCCACGGTCATCAACGTCGATTACGTCCCCTACTTCGACCCCGCCCGGCCGAGCGAATCGATCGCCGAGGCCGTGCGCGTGCTCAAGCACCACATCGCGCGCTACCCCGGCCAGCACGCCGTCATGCCGATGGAACTCGTCGTCGGCGAGGGTGGCTACCTCGTCGGCAGCCGCGAGTTTTTCCTCGCCATCATCGAAGTGCTCAAGGCCAGCAAGATCGCCGTGTATATCGACGAGGTGCAGACCTTCGGACGACTCTCGCGCCTCTTCGGCTTCCAGGCGTTCGGCCTCGATGAGCACGTCGACATCGTCACCATCGGCAAGCTAAGCCAGGTCTGCGCCACGCTCTTCACCGACGAGTTCAAGCCGCGCCCCGGCCTCGTCAGCCAGACCTTCACCGGCGCCAACAGCTCCATCGTCGCGGGTCAGGCGATCATCGACGCCCTGACCGCTGGTGACTTTTACGGCGACGACGGCCGCGTCATGCGCATGCACCGCAAGCTCACCGGTAACTTGGACGCCATCGCCAAGCGCCACCCCGGCTTCGTCCGCGGCCCCTACGGTATGGGCGGCATGATCGCCTTCACCCCCTTCGCCGGCACCGCCGACGATGCGAAAAAGGTCGCACTTGCGCTCTACGACGCCGGCGTGATCTCCTTCATCTGCGGCTCCAACCCCACCCGCATCCGGTTCCTGATGCCCATCGGCGCGGTGACCGATGAAGAGATTGACGCGGTGAGTGCGATCGTGGAGGCGACGATGGCAAAACTGGCTCGTTGACGCGATCGCGAAATTCCAAGCTCCAAGATCCAAACTCCAAACAAGCTCCAACCTTCAAGTTCCAAGCTGTGATTCGAATCATCATTGCACCATTGCGGCCTTGGCATGGATCGCTAATCCTCAACTTGAAGATTGGAATTTGGAGCTTGTTTGGAATTTGGAAATTGCGATTTTGGAGCTTAACCCCCATGGTCGTCATCAGGCCCGTCTCACTTGACGATCTCGACGAGCTGGTCGCGCTGGTCGCGCTCGCCGGTTTCGGTCTCACCACCCTCCCGGCTGACGCCAACCTCCTCGGCCAGCGCATCGAGGGCTCGCAGCACGGATTCGACAAGCTGCGCGAGGAGCCCGAGGGCGAGCCATACCTGTTTGTCATGGAAGACTTCACCACGGGAAAGGTCGTCGGCACCTGCGGCGTCTTCTCCAAGGTCGGCGGGTTCGAGCCCTTCTACGCCTACCGCGTCGAGACCACCGTCCACGAATCGAAAATGCTCAAGGTGCGCAAGGAAATTCCCACGCTGCACCTGGACATGAATCACAACGGCCCCAGCGAAATCGGGTCGCTCTTCCTGCACCCGCAGTACCGCGGCGGCGGCAACGGCCGGCTGCTCTCGCTGGGCCGGTTCCTTTTCATGGCCGAGTTCAAGAAGTTCTTCGACCCCATGGTCATCGCCGAGATGCGCGGTGTTATCGACGGGCAGGGACGGTCGCCGTTCTGGGACGCCATCGGCAAGCACTTCATGGACCTGGAACTCCCCCGCGCCGATTACTTGAGCATCATCAACAAGCGCTTCATCGCCGAGTTGATGCCCAAGCACCCGATCTATATCCCGCTGCTGCCGCAGCCCGCGCAGGACGTCATCGGCAAGGTACACGAGCAGACGGCGCCCGCCCTGCACGTCCTGGAATCCGAAGGCTTCAAATACAACGGCATGATCGACATCTTCGAGGCCGGGCCCTGCGTGAGCTCGCCGCTGAAGAAGATCCGCGCGGTTCGCGACAGCGTGAAGCGGCGGGTGGCTCATATCATTGAAGGCCCCATCGAGTCGCCGGCGTTCATCATCAGCAACACCAGCCGCGACTTCCGCGCCTGCATGGGTCAGGTCCGCGAGGAACCGGACGAGTCGGTGACGATCACGAAGCTCGTCGGCCTGGCGCTGAAGGTGAAGGTGGGCGACAAGGTGCGGTTCGTGGGTGCGAGGCCAAATGCGGGCGCTGGGACGGCACAGAAGCCTTGATGACTGCTCGCAAAATGCCTTAACAGAGCCGGGCTTTGTAAGCCCGGTCGGATTGCCTTATCAGAGCCGGGCTTTGTAAGCCCGGTCGGATTGCGAGGCTCGAAGCCGAGCAATCCGCTTTGAGCCGCGACCCCACGGACACCACGCGACCCCCCGCGAATCAGACACACTCGGCCCGCGGACGGGCCTCGCATGTCTGACCGGACTCGCAGAGTCCGGCTCCGAATGATCGATGCAACGCAATCACTACATCAACTCGCAGTGGCGCGACGGCAACGGTCCCGCGTTAGCGTCGACCGATCCAACAACCGGCGAACCGAGCTGGCAAGGCCGCAGCGCCACAACGTCGGAAGTCGACGCCGCGGTGATTGCGGCGCGTGGTGCGTTTGAAGCATGGTCAAACCGCCAGCTCGTCGAGCGCATCGCGTTCGTCGAGGCGTTCGCAAAGGCGGTAAAGCAGCACGAAAAACCGCTCACCGAGGCGATCTGCATCAGCACCGGCAAACCCATGTGGGAGTCGCTGACCGAGACCGGCGCGATGGCGGCGAAGGTGGCGGTGTCGATCGAGGCCTATGCGGAGCGCTGCGGCGAGAAAGTGCGCGATGTAGGCGGGGCGAAGGCGATCACGAAGTACAAACCACACGGCGTCGTCGCGGTGCTCGGGCCGTTTAATCTGCCGGGGCATCTGCCCAACGGGCACATCGTGCCCGCGCTGATCGCGGGCAACACGGTGGTCTTCAAGCCGAGCGAGCAGACGCCGCTGGTCGGGCAGCGGATGATGGAGGTGTGGGAGACGGTGGGCATGCCGGCGGGTGTGGTGAACATGGTGCAGGGCGGGCGCGACACCGGCGTCGCGCTCGCGCAGCACCGCGGCATCGATGGCCTGTTCTTCACCGGCAGCTACGCGGCGGGGCTCGCGCTGAGCAAGACGTTCGCCGAGACGCCCGAGCGCATCCTCGCCCTGGAGATGGGCGGCAACAACCCGCTGATCGTGCACGGCGTCGCCGACCTTAAAGCCGCCGCGTATCACACGGTGCAGTCGGCGTACCTCACGGCGGGGCAGCGCTGCACCTGTGCGCGACGATTGATCCTGATCGATGGCGACGAGAGCAAGCGATTCCTTGCGGCGCTGACGCCGATGGTGCGGAACATCCGCGTGGGACGATGGAACGACACGCCGGCGCCGTTCATGGGGCCGGTGATCTCGAAAGCGGCGGCGGAGAAATTATTGTTGGCGCAGGTGGAACTCATCGGGCGCGGGGCGGATGTGCTGGTGGCGTGCGGAGGCGCAAGCGGTGACCGGGGCGGGGCGATGCTGACGCCCGGGCTGCTCGATGTGACCGGCGTGCCCAAGCGCGGAGATGTCGAGCTGTTTGGTCCGCTGCTACAGGTGATCCGGGTGCGCAACTTCGACGAAGCGATCGCGGTCGCCAACGACACCGAGTACGGTCTCGCGGCCGGCCTGCTCTGCGACGACCGCGCGCTGTACGAGACTTTTTATCGCCGCATCCGCGCCGGTGTCATTCAATGGAACAAGCAGACCACCGGCGCCAGCGGGCAACTCCCCTTCGGCGGCGTCGGCAAGAGCGGCAACCACCGGCCGAGCGGCTATTTCGCCGCGGATTACTGCTCGTATTCGCAGGCGGTCTATGAAAGCGAGAAGGTGACGATGCCCGGCGCGGTGTCGCCGGGGTTGATCGTGTGATCATCGAGCCGCGACGTAACACGTCGCGGACGTCGACGACTGTCCGTAGCAATTGCCCGCGCAGAAAAGCTGCGGCCTAAGGTTCGCCGCACGAATGACCCGCAATGACGCAGTTGCCATCCGCGACGCGTTGCGTCGCGGCTCGTGAGTGATTCCACAATGCCCCGCGCATACGAAGTCAACTTCGACGGACTGATCGGCCCGACGCACAACTATGCGGGGCTGTCGTACGGGAACATCGCGTCCACGTCGCACAAAGGCACCGTGTCGCGGCCGAAGGAGGCGGCCCTTCAAGGCCTATGGAAAATGCACGCCGTCGCGGAGCACGGCGTGAAGCAAGCTGTCCTTCCGCCGCAGGAGCGCCCCGACCTGTCGCTGCTGCGGCGGCTTGGATTCACCGGACGCGACACGCAAATTGTTGAAAAGGCCGGCCGCGACGCGCCACACCTCCTCGCCGCCGCTTACAGCGCGTCGAGCATGTGGGCCGCCAACGCCGCGTCAGTTTCACCGAGCGCCGACACGGCGGACGGGCGCGTCCATTTCACTGTCGCCAACCTCCAGGCTAACCTGCACCGGTCGATCGAGGCGGAGGCAACCGAGCGCGTTCTGCGCCGGATCTTCAGCGATCCAAAGCACTTCGTTATCCATCCCCCACTTCCCGCGACGCCGTCCTTCGGCGACGAAGGCGCTGCCAATCACATGCGCTTGGCTGCGGCGCACGGCGAGCCTGGCATCGAGGTGTTCGTATACGGGCGCGACGGCTCGCCCGCTTCCGCCAAGCCCCGCAAGTTTCCCGCACGGCACACGCGCGAAGCGTCTCTCGCCATTGCCCGCCGGCACCTCCTCGACCCGCGGCGCGTGCTGTTCGTGCAGCAGAATCCGCGGGCGATTGACGCAGGCGTGTTTCACAACGATGTCGTGGCCGTGAGCCACGAGCGGTATCTGATCTGCCACGAGGAGTCATACGCGGATCAGGACGGTTTCATGCGTCGATTGCGACAGGCCATGAAGCGCGTTTCGCCGCTGCCCCTGACGATCGCCGTCGTCCCCCGCGCTGACCTGTCGCTGCGGCTTGCGGTGCGGAGCTACCTGTTCAACAGCCAACTGGTGCACGAAGACACCGAACACCGCCGCGGACTCACGATGATCTATCCCTCGGCGTGCCATTCATCCAAACGTGTTTTCATGGCGCTGTTCAGCATCGACCCAGACGGGGAAGGAATCGGACGTTGCATGATGTCGGTCCGCCAGAGCATGGACAACGGCGGCGGGCCGGCCTGCCTGCGGCTGCGCGTAGTGCTCACAGAGAAAGAGATATCACGCGTTCACCCGGGGGTCACGTGGACACCCGCGCTCAATACCCGCCTTGAAACGTGGGTCGAGAAGCATTACCGCGAACGGCTGTCGCCCCGCGATCTGCGCGACCCCCGCCTGATCCGCGAAGGGCGCGATGCGCTCGATGAGCTGACGGGCATTCTTGAACTACCGAGGCTTTATCCGTTTCAGCAGTGAACCCAATAAAGAAACCCACGCACGGGAGTGCGTGGGCTTTACAGGATCAGATTGAACGCTTCAAAGCCCACGCACTCTTGTGCGTGGGTTCCGCGCTGATTCACATCGCGGTGCCGACATTGCGGTTCGTGCTCTCAAAAATCTTGTCCGCGCTCTTGGCGACGAACCCGCTGTAAAGCAAGCCATCGGGCATCGGGTAGCGCTTGGCGAACTCGTAGTAGCAGCACGGGATCACCTTCTTCACGCCGTCGTCGAACGCGACCTCGACCTTGTCCGCCAGCGTCGACGATTGCTCCAAAAACACCTCCGGCGTGCCCTTGATCTCGCCGCCGGCCGCGTTGAGCTTGAAGCCGTTGTCCTTGAGGAACTGATTCAGCACTTCGAGCGTGTCGAAGGTTTCCAGGTAGTTCACGAAGACGGTGAAGTGGTTGGCGCGATAGCCCCAAGCGGCGAGCCAGCCCGCGTATTCGCTCTCGGCGGCCAGCTTTTCGTAGTCCGCCGAATTGATCTTCCACGGCCGACCTGACACCACAAAATCGTCCTTTTTCGCCGCCACGTCCGACACCTGATTGATCAGCACGTTCACCCGCTCGCGCAGCTCCGGCGAGCAATCCTCCAGCCGCAGCTCGCTGATGAAAACCTTCGGGAGCGTGGGATCCTCATGCTCATAATGCCTGGCCGAAAGCTTCTTGTCGGTGAAGTCGTATTCGCCCTTGGCTTCGTAGCCGCCCTCAAGAAACGGCCGGGCGATCACGTCGATGCCGAGCTTCGGGTGCCGGAACGTTCGCAGAGCGATGTGGTCGTTCACGATCCGCTCGCCGGCCGCGGTGAGCAGCTCGTGGATCGCGTTCACGCTCGGGTTGAGCGCGCTGTAATCCTGCCAGAGTCGGTCGAGCAAGTCGCGAGGATCGTTCATGGCAGAACTCCGGGGGAGCAAACGATTGTAGGCGGTTGATGGGTGGCACTGACCGGGCGCGCTTGCAATCACGCGTTGGCGTCGGCCTGTGGCTCATTACACTGACAAGCTCCGCGGACTGCGCTTGTCAGTGCCACCCCCGTTCCCTCACTTCGCCTTCGCGTAGTTCGCCGCCACCTTCGACCAGTCCACGACATCCCACCACGCCTTGATGTAGTCCGGCCGGCGGTTCTGGTAGTGCAGGTAATAGGCGTGCTCCCACACGTCGATGCCGAGGACCGGCTTGCCGATCGTGTCGATCGTGCCCTTCATCAGCGGGTTGTCCTGGTTGGCGGTGGACACGATGGCGAGCTTGCCGCCCGCGTCGACGATGAGCCACGCCCAGCCGGAGCCGAATCGCTTGACGCCGGCGTCGGCGAATTTCTCCTTGAACGAATCGAACGACCCGAACGCTGCATCAATGGCCTTGGCGAGGTCGCCGGTGGGCTGTCCGCCGCCGCCCTTGCCCGGGGTGTTCATCAGGTTCCAGAAAAACGTGTGGTTCCAGTGCCCGCCGCCGTTGTTCCGCACCGCCATCCGCTTGGCCTCGGGCACCTGCGCCAGGGCAGCGATGATCTCCTCGACCGGCTTGTTCTCCAACCCGGTGCCTTCGAGGGCGGCGTTCAGGTTGGTCACGTAAGCGTTGTGGTGCTTGCCATGGTGGATCTCCATCGTCTTGGTATCGATGATCGGCTCCAAAGCGGTGGGAGGATAAGGCAACGCAGGCAGAGTGAAAGCCATAAGTTCGCTCCAAAAAATGAATTAGAAACTTGCCCTGATAAAGGCGACAGGCGTCAAAGGCATTGCAGACGAATCCGATAACTGATGCCCCGAAGCGGAATTCTGTCGGCAAAAACCCCATTTGGGCCGATATCTTCAAACGTCAGGGGGCAGGTTCCGCATCGTAGTATAAGGTTGAAGGGTGTCAATTGGACCGTATCAGGGACAACCCGCAGCGGTCTCGTGGGTACCCGCCGATTTTTTGTGCAAACGCCGCATTAGCCAGAACAAAACCGCTGAGGAGCGTGTAATCTATGTTAGAAGTTCAGACCTGCCCAAAATGCCCGATCCCCGCGGGCGGCTGTAAACCGTATAAAAGTGAATAGATACGGAACCCCGTCCAGGATCGGACCTCCAAGCATTGGGGGGCTGCTTCCAGGGAAAGGTAGGTGTTTTATGCCACAGGTTCTCAACAACAAGAAGCCGATGTCGCCGCTCGAGCAGGCCCGCCGTGGCAAGCGCGTGTCGCTTGTGAACTCGGCGCAGCAGCTCAGTGACAACGATCAGCGGGTGCTGTCGATGTTGCTCGCCCAGGAAGCGGATTTCGTTCCGAACGTCCTGTTCGACGAGCCCGACGCGGCCCGCAAGATTTTCGACGAGGCCCCGCCGATCAAGCGCCCGGACACGAGCTGGTACCACCCGCTCATGGAAAATCTCACGCCCGAGGTGCGCGTCAAGAACACCGGCAACGTGCTCCTCACCGCGGCCGAGGAGCGGGCGCTGTTCCTCCAGTTCAACTACAGCCGCTTCATGGTCGCCAAGCTCAAGGAACAGATCGGCGCCGGAGCCGTCAAGGCCAAGCCGGCCCGCGAGATCCTCGACTGGCACCGCAAGAGCGAGCACTACCGCGACCAGATCGCCCAGACCAACCTCGCGCTGGTGCTGGCGATGGCGAAGCGCACGCGCATGAGCGAGGTCGATTTCAGCGACCTCGTGAGTGAAGGCAACATGGCCCTGCTCCGCGCGGTCGACAAGTTCGACGTGGCCCGTGGGTTCAAGTTCTCGACCTACGCCTGCCGGGCGATCCTCAAGGCGTTCAGCCGGTCTGGCGTGAAGCTCAGCAAGTACCGCAAGCTCTTCCCCACCGACTTCGACCCCAAGCTCGAGAAGTCGGACTTCATGCAGAAGAAGCGTGAAGGCCACGAGGACGACTGCGTCGACGAGCTGCGGCTGATCATGAAGAACAACCGCGCGGACCTGACCGACATCGAGCAGGAAGTGATCGAGCACCGCTTCGGCCTTGGCAAGCGCATCGAGATGGACCCCGAAGCCTCGCCGCTGACGCTCGAACAGGTCGGCCGGATCATCGGCGTGACCAAGGAACGCGTCCGCCAAATCCAGAATAAGGCGCTTGAAAAGATCCGCCTGACGCTGGAAACGGATTACCTCGGTTGAGCGCCAGGTCGATCGGATGACAATTTAGAATCAACCAGCCGCGAGGTCCCTTGGCCTCGCGGTTGTTTTTTTTGGGCGCCTGGCACCGCAGCGGGAGCGGACTCTGTGAGTCCGGACGGCCTTGCGAGGCTCGACGCCGAGCAAGGCCGACTCGCGCGGAAGTTTGACGAATCAACGAAAACGGCTCAGCGCTCGACCGACCCGCGCCGTTAGTCCGCTCGTCCGCCGCGCGAAGCGGCTCGCTTCGGCTTCGAGCCTCGCGAGCCGACCGGGTTTACAAAACCCGGCTCTGATAAGGTGAGGCATTCACGGCAAGGAAATACTGCCGCCGTCATGGGTCACTGCGACGTCGGTCTTCCCTTCGTGGGTGTAGAAGACGACCAAGGCCTTCGTGACGCCGTTGATTGGATCATCAATGCCAAGAACACCGAGGTCGGCCCGCACCGTCACCGAATTCCGATTCGACTTGTCACGCACGACCTTTGTTACGTCCACCCATTTGTCTGCCGCGCCGTAACGGGCCTCAAGAATCTGGAGCTTGCCGCTGGGGTCGGTGCGAACCGGGGCAATAATCGCCAGCGCGCGATGTTCTCCGACTTCAGCTTTGTGTTCGACCTTGTCGATCCGGTATCGAACAACCAGCGACTTGGCGGCGAATGGGCGTGGGTCGCTGCCTGCCAGCCAATTGATGGCGGTCACCGCGACGCGATGATTCGTCACCATGTTTTGGACTTTGTCGGTGACATCCGCCCAGCCACCGTCGGCACCGTACTTCGCTTCGATGATGGTGAGTGCCTGGGCCTTCGTCAGTTTCGGCCGGGCCGTCGCCGCGGGGGTTGTCAGTTTTGCTTTTGCCTCCTGCACTTCCTTCAGAAATACTTCCGCTTTGGTCCGCATCACGCCGGCGGAAAACTCCAATTCCAGGAAGCGCTGAAAATACTGTTCAGCGCGGTTGAGCAGTTGCAGGCCAGCCGGGCCGCGATTCGCGTCAGCGAAACTCTTATACAACTCGGCCAGGGGCATCGCCTCATCGGCGGAGAGTTCGCCGATCGCCTTCGCCGCCAAGGGCACGAGTTTTTTAAGTTGCTCGCTCTTCACGCGACCCAAGAGCGGCACCGCCGATGCGGGGTCGTCGAGGTCCACCACGAGCACCTTCACAACCTCCTCCGCCGTCGCGCTGTCCGCATCCTTCAGCAGTTTCTCCTGCAAGCGCGCAAGCTGCTTCATCGTGCGGTCGCGCGACAAGGCGAACTCCATCTTGGCCTTCACCTCGTCGAGCGATTCCGATTTTTTCTGCTGCGCGATGGTGAACGCCCGGCGGTAGTCGGCGGCGGCTTCGGGGTATTGCTTTTTTTCGAGCTTCTCGTCGCCGATGATGATGAGCAGCGCGATCAGCGCTTCGCCGGCCGGTTCACGCTCGTCGGGTTTGCCGGCGGAGGACTGCTTGGTGAAGAGCGCGATGAGCTTCTCTCTGGCGGCCGGTCGCTTCGCCTCCACCGTCTCGGCCAGCAGCGTCATCGCCTCGGCGGCGACCGCGTAGCCGTCGACGGTCCGCACCGTGAGGTCGTGGGCCGCCTCGCAGAGGTGCGCCACCAGCGCGGGCTGGTCCGTGCTGGTCTTCGCCAGCGCCAGCATGTCCTTCGCCAGCACCACATCATCGGCGCGTTCGGCGGTGGCGGCGACAGCCTTGATCTTCGCGGCGAAGAGCGTGTCGAAGACCTGCTTCGCTTCATCCGCGGCCGAGGCAACGCCCGCCGCGGCAATGACGATCAAAATGAGCAGCATGGTTCGCATCGCGTGACTCCCGGGCAAAAACAGTTTCACTGCGGACGGAATGCCCAGCGCGTTCGCCGCGCCCGCACCTACTTCACCTGCTTGATCAGCGGACTGCCCCAGGAGCTGTCGTCCCAGCCCTGGCTCGCGATGCAGTGGACCTTGAGCGTGATCTCGGCGGTGGAGCCGGCGAACTTGGTCAGGTTGATGGATTGCTCCGCCTGCCGGTTGTCCTTCTGCACGTGATTGAACACTTCCTTGCCGCCGACGAGCACGATGAAGCGCACGCCATCCTGAGACTGCGCGTTGACCTGCGTGGTGAAGGTCATGAGCAGCTTGCTGCCGCGCGGCACCTTCGGGAGCGCAACGGCGAAGGTGCCGGCGTTCTCGCCGTGGGGCAGCGGGTGCATGTGGATCCACTGGGTGGCGGCGTCCTTGCGGATGGTGTAGTGCGAGCCGGGGGAGCCCGACTTGCCGGAGGCGAACTGCTTCACGAAGTCGAATACCGTGCCGGCGTCGCTGGATGCCGTTGATGATTCGGCTGCTGGTTTCTCCGACGACTCCAGGCGGATGGAATGGAAATCAAACGCTGTCGCCCAGGCGCCAAGAGCGATCGCTTTTGAATCCCCGAGGTCCCAGTATTTTTCCAAGCTCAGGCGTGACTGCATGCCGGACCATTCGAAGAGCCTTTTACGATCCAGCGTAGCGCGAACAACGACCTTTGATTGCTCCGGCCGGACCTCGATGTCGAGAAGCTGGCGCTTGCCCTTCTGCAGGTAGATGCCCTTTGTGGCCCCATTGTTCGGGGCGCGTTCGCCGTCGATCATTTCGAGGCCGCTTCGTCCGCCGAACTCGAGCCACCCATCAACGAAAAAAAGAACCTGCGATTCACCGACCGGCAAGATGACCGCCAGAGACGAGTCGCCCTTCCGCGTGAACTCGATCGACAGGCGGTAGGCACCATTGACCTCGCACGGCAGCTTAAGCCGGGCCCGTTCTTCATTCGAGCACGTGAGCGTGCCATTGACGAGCGACCACGTCCCAAAAACCGCGTCGCGCTTCACGTCGATCTGCTTCATCACATCGATCGTTTTCGACCTCGCGGCCGTTGAAGCCGGGGCGGGCGGCAGGGTCAGCTTCGCGAGCTTCTCGGCGACCTCGCGGCGCAGCTCCGTGGCCTTGACCTTTGCGACGTCGTCGGATTCGTGGAGCTGAAGAAACCGATCGAAGCACGACACCGCCCGAGCGAACGGGACGGCCTGCGCGTCGCCCTTGACGGTCGCCGCAAGGCCACGGTACCACTCGCCCAGCGCGAGCGAGGTTTCCTTTGCGACCGTGTCGATGCTTTCGGCCGCGGCGTTGACGAGAGTCGTGAGCTGCGCCTTCTTGGCGCGGTCGAGGTAAGGCTTTGCCGCGGCGGGATCATCGAGTTCGATGACGTAGAGCTTGATGATGTCCTCGGCGGTTGCGCTGTCGGTGGCGTCCTTCAGCAGTCTTTCCTGAAGGCTGCCGAGGCGTTTCATGGTGCGCTCGCGCGACAGGGCAAGTTCCAGCCTCGTCTTCGCCTCATCGAGGGACGCGGACTTGCGAACCTGGGCCAGCGTCATCGCCCTCCGGAAGTCCGCCGCGGCTTCAGCGTACTGCTGTTTTTCGAGATCCTCGCCGCCCATGGCGATGAGCAGATCAATCAACTCCTGCGCGGCCGACTCGCGCTCATCGGCTTTGCCCGCCGTGGACTGCTTCGACAGCACCGTAATGAGCTTCTCTCGCGCGGCGGGTCGCTTTTCATCCACGGTCTGCGCGAGCAGCGTCATGGCCTCCACCGCGACGGCGTACCCATCGGCGTGTCGCACACCCAGGTCATGGGCTGATTCGCACAGCAGCGCGACGAGTGTGGGTTGACTCACGCTCTTGTCGGCGAGCATCAGCATGTCCTTCGCCAGCGCGACGTCGTCGGCGCGATCGGGGGTGCCGGCGACGGATTTCAGCTTGGCGGCGAAGAGGGTGTCGAAGACGGATTTGGCTTCGGCACCGGGATCGGCCAGCGCGGCCAAGGGCAGCGCGAAGGCGCAAGCGAGGGCGGCGACAATCGGGATGAACCGCATGATCGGCCTCCGGGAGATGGTCGTAGTTTAACGGAAGCGCGAGGTGGGGGAAGGAAAACCGTGGATCCGGGGGCTTTCAGTTGTCTTGGCGATCACCCTCACCCGGCTCGCGGACTCGCCGACCTCTCCCTCGGAGGGAGAGGTGGGGAAAGAAAAACCCACGGTCAGGGGACCGTGGGTTTATTATGCGTTTCAGTTGTCTGGGCGACTCACCCTCACCCGGCTCGCGGACTCGCCGACCTCTCCCTCGGAGGGAGAGGTGGGAACATCAACCCCGCGAGGTCAGTTCTTCGGCGGGGTGACGCCGGGGGCGTCTTCGCCGAGGAGCTGGGCGACCAGACGGCTCTCGCCGATGGTGGTTTTGATTTCGCCGGGGGCGACGGCGCCGGCGGCGACGGCGACGGCGGCGGCGTCTTCCAGTTCCTCCTCGCGGGTCGGGGTTTCCTGGGCCGGGGGCTCGGCGAGCTTGATGACGCGGAGCTGCGTGTACGGCTTGAAGCCGGTGCCGGCGGGGATCAGGTGCCCCAGCAGGACGTTTTCCTTCAGGCCGATCAGCGTGTCGGTGCGGGCGGCCAGCGCCGCTTCGGTGAGCACCTTCGTCGTCTCTTGGAAGGAGGCGCCGGAGAGGAACGACTCGCTTTGCAGAGACGCTTTGGTGATGCCCAAGAGCAGCGTCTTCGCGGTGGCGGGTTTGGCCTTGACGGCCTTGGCGCCGACCTTGCCATCGGCTTCGGCGCGGGCGTTGGCTTCCTTGATCTCGGCCTTGGTGTACAGGCCGGTCAAGGCGAGGCCGGTGTCGCCGGCGTCCTTGATGCGGCCCTTCTTGTGGATCGCCTCGTTGGCGTCGCGGAAGCGGAACTTGTCGACGACCTCGTTGGGGAGCAGGTCGGTGTCGCCGGGGTTTTCGAGGCGGACCTTGTGGAGCATCTGCGACAGCATGATCTCGATGTGCTTGTCGTTGATGGGCACGCCCTGGGCGCGGTACACGTTCTGCACTTCATCGAGCAGGTAGGAGAAGAGCGCCTCTTCGCCCTTGATGCGGAGGATGTCGTGCGGGACGAGCGGGCCGTCGATGAGGGGGTCGCCTGCCGTCACGTAGTCGCCGGTGTGGACGAGCAGGTGGCGGTCCTGCGGGACGTGGTGGTCGACTTCGAGGCCTGCCTCGCCGTCGCCCTTGATGATGATGGTCATCTTGCCGCGACGGCGGTCGCTGCGGAGCTCGATGGTGCCGGAGATCTCGGCCATGACGGCCGCTTCCTTCGGCTTACGGGCTTCGAAGATTTCGGTGACGCGGGGCAGACCGCCGACGATGTCGGACGAACGGGAGACATCGCGCGGCTGGCGGGCGAGCATGTGGCCGGCCTCGATCTTGTCGCCTTCCTTGACCTCGATACGGGCCTTGGCGGGCAGGTAGTGGAAGTCGAGGATCTTGCCGGAGGAGTCTTCGATCTTGATCTGCGGGTGCTTCTCGCCCTTGTGCTCGATGACGACGAGGGCCTCGCCCTTGCTGCCCTTGCGCTTGCCGCCGCCGGTCGCCGCCGCCTCGCTTTCGGGGCGGACGGTTTCGCCGAGCTCGATGTCGGTGAAACGGACGATGCCCGCCTTCTCGGCGAGAATCGGGGTGCGGTGCGGGTCCCATTGGACGAGCACCTGGCCCTTGCGGATCTGTTCACCGGTCTTGACCATGATGTACGAGCCGTACTGAACCTTGAACTTCTCGAGCTCGCGGCCCTTGGCGTCGAGGATGCCAATCTCGCCGTTGCGCTTGAGGGTGACGAGGACATCGTTGCCGTCGTCGTCCTTGGTGGGCACCTCGGCACAGTCGCGGATCTGGACGAAGCCGGCGTTGTTGGAGCGGAAGCTGTTTTCCTGCACGCCGGAGGTGGAGACACCGCCGGTGTGGAACGTACGCATGGTGAGCTGGGTGCCCGGCTCGCCGATCGATTGAGCGGCGATGATGCCGACCGCCATGCCCTCTTCGACGGGGGCGCCGGTGGACATATCGTGGCCGTAGCACTTGCAGCAGGCACCCTGGCGCGACTCGCAGGTCAGCGGGGAGCGGACCATGAGGCTGTTGATGTTGAGCGCCTCGATCTTGGCGGCGGCCTTGACGTCGATGTTCTGATTCTCTTCGACGATGAGCTCGTCGGTGATCGGGTTGCGGATGGTCTCACGCGCGGACCGGCCGATGATCGAAGTCCGCAGGGGGACATCGATCTCTTCACCCTTGAAGATGGCCCGCTTGGTAATGCCCTGCTTGGTGAAGCAGTCGTCCTCGCTGATGAAGACGTTCTGGGCCACGTCGGCGAGCTTGCGGGTGAGGTACCCGGAGTCGGCGGTCTTGAGCGCGGTATCGGCCAGGCCCTTGCGGGCACCGTGCGTCGAGGAGAAGTATTCGAGGACGGAGAGACCTTCACGGGCGTTGGCCTTGATGGGCGTCTCGATGATCTCGCCGTTGGGCTTGGACATGAGTCCGCGCATGCCGGCGAGCTGTTGAATCTGGCTGACGTTACCACGGGCGCCCGAGTCGCTCATGAGCCACACGGGGTTGAGGTAGCGCGTGCTGGCGGGGCCGTCGATAGGCGCGGGCAGGCCGTTGGCGTCGCGCTTGTCGTTCTTCAGCTCGATGAGCAGTTCCTTCTGCACGGCCTCGCGGCAGTGCGTCCAGAGGTCGAGGAGCTGGTTGTAGCGTTCGCGCTCGGTGATGGCGCCTGCGTGGAAGGCCTTCTCGACGCGGTCGACCTTTTTCTGGGTCTCGTCGATGATGGGCTGCTTCTTGGCGGGGATGCGCAGGTCGGTGATGCCGAACGACAGCCCGGCGAGCGTGGCCCGCTTGAAGCCGGTCTCCTTGAGCTTGTCGAGCAGGTCGATGGTGGCGGGGCGGCCGGCGCGGGCGTAGGTGTCGTCGATGACGCGCGAGCAGCCCTTCTTGCCCAGCGAGCAGTTGTAGTACGGCATCTTCGGTTCGAGGATGTCGTTGAACAGGAGCCGACCGACGGTGGTGACGACGCGGCCGTTCGTGGGGAACGGCTTGGTGTCGCCGCGCTGCTCGACGACGATGTCGGTGTACTTGCCGACGGGCATGCGGACGACGATCGGCGTGTGGATGCCGATCTTCTTCATGTCGTAAGCGAGGAACGCTTCGACCGGGTCCTTGAAACGCATGCACTCTTCGGGCTTGACCTCGGCTTCACCGGGCATGGTGGTGACGTAGTAGACGCCGAGCACGATGTCCTGCGACGGGCTGATGATCGGGTTGCCGTTGGCGGGGCTGAAGATGTTGTGCGTCGAGAGCATCAGCACATGGGCCTCGGCCTGGGCCTCGACGGACAGCGGCAGATGCACGGCCATCTGGTCGCCGTCGAAGTCGGCGTTGAAGCCGGTGCAGACGAGCGGGTGGATCTTGATCGCGTTGCCTTCGACGAGCACCGGCTCAAACGCCTGGATGCCCATGCGGTGGAGCGTCGGGGCGCGGTTCAGGAGCACGGGGTGCTGGTAAATGACCTCTTCGAGAATGTCCCAGACCTCGGGGTCGCGGCGCTCGAGCATTTTCTTCGCGGACTTGATGGTGTCGGCGAGGCCGTGCTCCTTAAGCTTGCGGATGATGAACGGCTGGAACAGCTCGAGGGCGATCTTCTTGGGAAGGCCGCACTGGTTGAGCTTGAGCTCGGGGCCGACGACGATGACGGAGCGGGCGGAGTAATCGACGCGCTTGCCGAGGAGGTTTTCGCGGAAGCGGCCCTGCTTGCCCTTGATCATGTCGGTGAGCGACTTGAGCGGGCGGTTGCTGGAGCCGAGCACGGGCCGGCGGCAGCGGCCGTTGTCGAAGAGGGCATCGACCGACTGCTGCAACATGCGCTTCTCGTTGCGGATGATGACCTCGGGGGCGTTGAGGTCCATCAGCTTCTTGAGACGATTGTTGCGGTTGATGATGCGGCGATAGAGATCGTTGAGGTCGCTGGTGGCGAAGTTGCCGCTTTCGAGGAGGACCAGCGGCCGCAGGTCGGGCGGGATCACGGGGATCACGTCCATGACCATCCACTCGGCCTTGTTGCCCGAGTGGCGGATCTGCTCGACGATCTTGAGGCGCTTGGAGAGGTCCTTGATCTTCTGCTTCGAGCGCGTTTCGCCCATGTCCTTGCGGAGCTTCAGATTGAGTTCATCGAGGTCGAGGCGCTGGAGCAGCTCCTTGACGGCCTCGGCGCCCATGAGGGCCTTGAACTTGTTGCCGTGCTCGGCGAGGGCGTCGCGGTGCTGGTCCTCGGTGAGGACCTCGCGCTCCTTCAGCGGAGTGTCGCCCGGATCGACGACGACGTAATCCTGGAAGTAAACGATCTTTTCCAGATCGGTGGTCTTCATGCCCATGAGGTTGCCCAGGCGCGAGGGCATCGCCTTGAAGAACCAGATGTGCACGATCGGCGCCGCCAGGTTGATGTGGCCCATGCGCTTGCGGCGGACGCGGCTGTGCGTGACCTTGACGCCGCAGCGGTCGCAGATGATGCCCTTGAACTTGGTGCCCTTGTACTTGCCGCAGGCGCACTCGTAATCGCGCTCGGGACCAAAGATGCGCTCGCAGAACAGACCGTCCTTTTCCGGGCGGTAGGTGCGGTAGTTGATGGTCTCGGGCTTCTTGACCTCGCCGAAGCTCCACGAACGGATGTCGTTGGGGCTGGCAAGGGCGATCTTCACGGCGCCGTAGTCGTTGACGCGGTCGTAAATGGCTTCGCTGTTCTGCATGAGTATCTAACTCCGTTGTCGCTGTTTATTTTAAGTCGGCCTATAATAGATGCGGATTACGCCGCATTGCCCGATGCCGCCCCCGGCTTCGGCTGCAGCGGAATAATGAGCACATTTACATGCTTGTCCTGTTCGATCTCCCGCTCCGCCTTATTTAACTCGTCGTAATACTTACCTCGCTCCTCGACCGACACGTCGGGCCGTACCGGCACGTGCCATACGTTATCGTCGTCCTCATAAATCTTTTCATCCACCACTTCAAACCTGCGGACGTCCAAGACCTTGGCCAGGGCCGCGAGGCGTTCTGCCACGATCTTTGCCACATCGGTTGCTTTCATATGGGCAGCCCCAAGTCGCGAAGTATTTGCTCGGCACGTCGCATACATTCACGGGCATCCTGCTCCTCGATACTGTCCTCGGCCATGTAATCAGATCGTTCGCGGTCTCTACGAAGGCCTTTGATCGCACCTTCGACGTCGTTAATCAGTTGCGATGAATGTCCAAGTGATGGAAATCCGCGCTGTATATAGTTGGGTAACTTTCCATGAGCAGGATTGTTGCCCGCATAGTCGAGCGTAATACTTGGCACCTTCTGCAGTTCATTCGTGATCGCAGCATATGCCGCGTAATACGCTCGGCTGATGCAGCTTCGGTAATGCCGTGTCTTCAGACGCTCGGCGGCTTTGAAGGCATCGATGCTCACGTCGGTCCAACTCACGGTAACCACCCCCGGAATCGTTCACAAAATCCCGCCGCCTTCAATCGCGGCCTTCTCGAGCGTGATGTTCAGGCCCAGGCCCTTGATCTCGTTGCACAGCACGTCGAACGCCACGGGCATGCCGGCCTCGAGCTTGTTGGTGCCCTTGACCATCGACTCGTAGATCTTGGTGCGGCCTTCGACGTCGTCGCTCTTGACGGTGAGCAGTTCCTGAAGGATGTAGGCGGCGCCGTAACCTTCGAGCGCCCAGACTTCCATTTCGCCGAAGCGCTGGCCGCCTGTTCGCGCCTTGCCGCCCAGGGGCTGCTGCGTGATGAGCGAGTACGGGCCGGTGGCGCGGGCGTGAATCTTGTCGTCCACCAAGTGGTGAAGCTTCAGGAGGTACATGTAGCCGACCGCGGTCTTCTGATCGAAGGGGTCGCCGGTGCGGCCGTCATAGAGTTGCACCTTGCCGCCGGGGGGCATCTTCACGAGGATTTCGCTGGGCCGCGGGGCCTGCTTCTTGGTCGCAAGCTCCTTGGTCCGCGTATCAACATACTTGTTGGCCTCTTCGACGACTTTATGGATTTCATCTTCGGTGGCGCCGTCGAATACCGGCGTCACGGCTTGGAACCCGAGGACACCGCAGGCCCAGCCCAGGTGCAGCTCGAGGATCTGCCCGACGTTCATGCGCGAGGGCACGCCCAGCGGGTTGAGCAGCACGTCGACGGCGGTGCCGTCGTCGAGGAACGGCATGTCCGCCGACGGCACGATACGGGCGATGACGCCCTTGTTGCCGTGCCGGCCGGCCATCTTGTCGCCGACCGACAGGTGACGTTTGGTGGCGAGGTAAACCTTCACCATTTCCAGCACGCCCGAAGGCAGCTCATCGCCGCGCTTCATGTGGGCGAGCTTGCGGGCCTTCTCTTTCTGGACCGCCTGGATGCGGGGCCAGAAGGCGTTGAAGGTGGCTTCCGCCTGTTCCTTGGTTTCCTTGTTGCCCTTGATCCACTTCGGGCTGAACGTCTCGATCTGCTCGAGCACGACCTCGGCGATGTCGGAGGCGCCGACCTTCTGCTTGGTGCCGGGATCGACCATCGGCGTGCCGGTGACCTCGTTGATGCGCTCGACCATCTGACGGAACAGCTCGCAGGCCCGTTCGTCCATCTCCTGCTCGTACTGCCGCATCTCTTTCTTGAGCTGCTTCTTCTGGTCCTCGTTCATGTGCATGCGCCGCGAGAACCGCTTGGCGCCGATGACCACGCCTTCGGTGCCGGCCGGCACTTCGAGCGAATCGTTCTTCACGTCCTCACCCGCCCGGCCGAAGATCGCGTGCAGCAGCTTCTCTTCCGGCGTCAGCTCGCTCTTGCTTTTGGGGCTGACCTTGCCGACGAGGATGTCGCCGGGACGGACATAAGCACCGGTGCGAATGATGCCGAACTCGTCGAGCTGCGACAGCATCTTCTCGCTAACGTTGGGGATGTCGCGGGTGAACTCCTCGCGGCCGAGCTTCGTCTCGCGGATCTCGACGTCGAACTCCTCGATGTGGATCGAGGTGAACACGTCGTCGCGGACGAGGCGCTCGTTGATGACGATGGCGTCTTCAAAGTTGTAGCCGTCGAAGGTGTTGAACGCGATGAGCACGTTCTTGCCCAGGGCCAACTCGCCCTTCTTGGTCGCGGCGCCGTCCGCCATGATCTGGTCTTTTTTGACCTTCTCGCCGAGCTTCACGATCGGCTTCTGATTCTGGCAGGTGCGCTCGTTGAGGCCGGAGAACTTGCGGAGGTGATATTCATCCGCGTTATCGATGACGATGGTCTTGGCGTCGCAGAAGGTGACGGTGCCGGCGTTGCGTGCGCGGACCACCATGCCCGAGTACTTGGGCACCTCTTTTTCCATGCCGGTCGCCACGCAGGGCGGCTCGGTCTTGATCAGCGGCACGGCCTGGCGCTGCATGTTCGATCCCATCAGCGCCCGGTTGGCGTCGTCGTGCTCGAGGAACGGGATCATCGCCGCCGAGACGCCGACCACCTGCTTCGGGCTGATGTCGATGAAGCCGATGTCCTTGCTGTTGATCTGCGAGAGCTCGCCATCGACGCGGGCCAGCACCAGGCCGTCGACGAGTTTGCCTTCGCTTTGCAGGGCGTCGGTGGAGCCGAGCGTGATTTTCATCTCTTCATCGGCGCGGAGATAGACCACCTCACCGGTGAGTTTGCCGTTCTTGGCGACGCGGTACGGCGTCTGGAGGAAGCCGTAGTCGTCGATCTTCGAGTAAATACCCAGCGACGCGATCAGGCCGATGTTGGTGCCTTCGGGCGTCTCGATTGGGCAGATGCGGCCGTAGTGGGAAATATGAACGTCGCGGACCTCGAAGCCCGCCCGCTTGCGGTTGAGGCCGCCGGGGCCCATGGCGCTGAGCGTCCGCTCGTGCTTGAGCATCGACAGCGGGTTGGTCTGATCGACGACCTGCGACAGCTCGCTGCGGCCGAAGAAGTGCTCGATGGCGCTGCTGATCGACTTCGAGTTGATCAGGTCGGCGATCTTGGCGATCTCGTCGGGGTCCTTGATGCTCATGCGCTCCTGCACGGTGCGGCGGAGCTTGAGGAAGCCCTTGCGCAGCTCCTCGACAGCGAGCTCGTCGAGCGTGCGCAGCCGGCGGTTGCCCAGGTGGTCGATATCGTCGACGTGGGCCTTGTTGCGGTTGCTGCGCAGGTCGAGCATGTACTTGATGACCTGGAGGAAATCCTCCGCGGTCAGTGCCATGTTGTCTTCCGCGGTCTTGAGGTCGAACTTGCGGTTGATGCGGAACCGGCCGACCTTGCCCAGGCGGTAGCGGTTGTCATCGAAGAACTTCTCGGCGAACAGGGCGCGGGCCTTCTCGACCTGAGGCGGGTTGCCGGGACGAAGCCGGGCGTAAAGCTGGAGCAGCGCACCCTCGTGCTCGCTCACTTCCATGCCCTCGACGACGACGTGCTTCTCTTCGCTGATGGTGTTGAGCATCAGCTCATCGCTGACATCAGCGATGACATCGACGGTCTTGAGGTTCGACGCCTGGATCTTGCCGACGACTTCGCCGACCTGCTTGCCTGCACCGACGAGCTCTTCACCCGTCTCGGTGTCGATGACCGCGCTGGCGACGTAGTGCTCGGGACGCAGGTCGGTCGGACGGATGGTCACGACCTCGTGGAAGATGCGGATGATCTGCTCGGTGGTCGAGTACTTGACGTCGATGGCGCGAAGGAAGGTGGTGGCCGGGATCTTCGTGGACTGGTCGATGCGCATGACCAGCACGTCTTTTTTCGTCACCTCGAGTTCGATCCACGAGCCGCGCTCGGGGATGATGCGGGCCGAGTGCAGCGGACGGTCGGCCTCGGAGGAGGCGATCGAGAAGTCCACACCGGGGGAGCGGTGGAGCTGATTGACGATGACGCGCTCGGCGCCGTTGATGATGAACTCGCCGCCGCCCATGATGACGGGGATTTCGCCGAGGTAGATTTCTTCCTGCGGGATCTCGGCAACGTCCTTGCGGACGAGGCGCACACCGATGCGGAACGGCATGCCGTAGGTCAGGCGCAGCTCCTTGCATTCCTGCGGGGTGTAGCGCGGCTCATCGAGCTTGAAGTACAGGTACTCAAGCTGCATCGTCTGGTCGTAACTGACGATGGGGAAGACCTCGCGCAGCAGCGCCTCGAGGCCCATGTCCTTGGACCGCTGGTCGAAGGTTTTGTTCTGCTGCAGGAAGCGGTCGTAAGCCGCTTGTTGAACCGCAACGAGATTGGGGATGGGCATGCCATCGCCATGTTTGGAGAAATCGCGCACGGTGTCCATCAACATCGATCACCTCGCCAAAAAGCAGCTAACCTTGTGTGGCACAAGGTTTTACGCTGAACATTGAGTATGGGGGTCGCGGCCGCAAGTCCGGTATGATAGCGGAGATGCAAATGGCTCGCAAGGGGTTATCAGGACGCGTGAATTATTTTTTCAGTTTTTTTAAGCAAAGTTGGGTGTCGCGGTCCCGAGTTTGCGGTAAGTGGTGGAGATTTGAGAGGTTTCATTACAAAGTTTTGTCGTTTGTTGATGGTGCCACGGGTCGGCTCGGCGACCCGTGCGGCCGTCGTAAGAAGCACGGGTCGCCGAGCCGACCCGTGGCACCGACGCGGTTAACTCTTTCCGTGGCACAATGCCTGTTATGCATCATCCGCTCGTCCATTTGGCCAATGCCGCCGCCGCACGCTGGCAGTTGGACCCATCCATCACGTTCCTGAACCACGGCTCGTTCGGTGCCTGCCCCACCGCCGTGCTCGACGCCCAGCGCAACTATAGAGATGCGATGGAGGCCCAGCCCGTCCGCTTCTTCACACGGACCGCCCCGCCGCTGCTCGACGCCGCCCGCCAATCGCTTGCCCACCTGCTGCACGCCGATGCCGACGACCTGGTTTTCCTGTCCAACGCCACCGCCGGGGTCAACGCGGTGGTGCGTTCACTGCGATTCGCACCGGGCGATGAGTTGCTGGTCACTGATCACGCCTACCGCGCCTGCCGCAACGTGTTCGATTATGTCGGGCAGCGCGAAGGCGTGAAGGTCAACGTCGCGGCAATGCCCTTCCCGCTGCGATCATCGGACGAAGTCGTCGAAGCTCTGCTGCGGGCCGTGACGCCGCGGACAAAGCTCGCCATGGTCGATCACGTGACCAGCGCCACCGGCCTTATTTTCCCGATCGAAACCATCGTCCGGGAGCTTCAATCGCGCACCATCGATGTGCTCGTCGACGGTGCCCACGCGCCGGGCATGTTGCCGATCGACCTGATCGCGCTCAACGCCGCCTACTACACCGGCAACCTGCACAAATGGGTCTGCGCCCCCAAAGGCGCCGGCTTCCTGCACGTCCGCCGCGACCGGCAACATCTCATCGCCCCGCCGATTGTCAGCCACGGCTACAGCGTCCCGCGCCCCGGCCGCTGCCGCTTCCACGACCTCTTCGACTGGGCCGGCACGCTCGACGTCTCGCCCTGGCTCTGCGTGAAGGACGCCATTGCGTTTCTCGAAACGCTGCTGCCCGGCGGCATCGCGGCGCTCATGCAACACAATCGCGAGCTCGCGCTCACCGGCCGGCGGATGCTCTGCGACGCGTTTCATGTCCCCCTGCCTTCACCGGATGACATGATCGGTTCGCTCGCCGCCGTGCCGCTGCCGGATGACCCCGACCCCGAACATGGTGTCGATCCATCGACCTCGCCCACGCCGCAGCACGCGCTGCAGACCGAACTGATGAACCGGTTCCGGATCGAGGTACCGACGTATTACTTCCCCACTCCGCCCCACCGCCTGCTGCGCATCAGCGGTCAGATTTATCTGCACCCCGGCCACTACCAAGCACTTATCGCAGCCCTGGGCTCATTGCTCGCCGAAGGACACTGATCGCGCGAAGCGCGGGGCTGCGTCATATCTTTAATCTTCGCCCCTTGAATCGGCCGACGCTAAGGGCCGTGCGCCTCCCGTCGCGCCCCCATTTCGACGCTCCGATGTCCGCAACGTCCGGATAACGCGTCCAAAGCACTGAAAAGTGCCCAGGCTGTCCACATGATTTCCACAAAAAGACACCCGCCCATAAAAGGCTTGCGGCGTGGGGCGAAGTGGGGTACATTCCCATAACGAGACGGGAACGAATATTTCAAGCCGGCCGCTCCAATCGGGTGATGTCGCAGGGAGCCAAGGCAGGGGCGCACATGCTTGCTCTTCACGGGAACTTACAACCATTCGATTGACACTAAGAACCGCCTGGCGGTCCCTTCGGAAGTCCGTCGCCGGTTGCAAGCCGCCGAGATCATCGCCAATCCGCATGTGACCTGCGAGTTGCCCGTGTTTATGTACGTGACCCTCGGCGAGAGTAACACACTCTGCCTGTACGCGGAAAAGGATTTTGAAAAGCGAGCCGAGCAGCTTGAATCCAGCGAGTTGGACCCGGTCGAATTGCTCGCCTACGAACAGTTGATGTTCAGCCTCGCGGAACGGATCGAACTCGACGCCCAGGGCAGGCTCCGCGTGCCGGACCACCTGCTTAAGCGGGCGAAGCTCGGGACGGATGTCGTGGTGATCGGCGTCAGGGACCATTTGGAAGTAAAGGATCGGGCGGCCTGGCAGACCTACGTCGAAGAGACGCTGGCGGCAAACCCGAACATGCTGATGAACCCGCGGCGGGCCATGCGGCCAAGGAAGGCCGACAACGGCGCGGAAGCGTGAGGCGCGGCGGACGGTTCAAGGACGAGCCGCCCGTCGGAGCCTTGGCGAAGAAAAGGAGACGGGGGCGGGGGCAGGGTCAGGGATCAGAGGTCAGGAGTCAGGTCAGAGTCGTCAGGAGTTCAACACAGGTATTTCAGATGAGCGTTGGCTAACGGCTAATGGCTCTTTCCCAGGCAGTAGCGGTCCGCGAAGCATGAAAGGATTCTTGGCCGATTGGTGACGGGTGATTTGCCGGACGAGGCTCAATCAAGGATGAACGAGCCTAAGTGCCGGGCCAGAAAACGCATCAGTGGTTGGGTGTTCGCAACAAACGACCCCTGCTGGCGAATCACACGGCACCATCGGCCGCTTCGCTGATCGAAAAAGTTCAGAGTCGGCCCCGGCATGACCCGAGGCAAGGCCGCCGAGGGTGCCAAAGGCCGACGAAGTCCGCTGCGGACGTGCGACAGAACCCGTGCTGGCGTCAAGGATGACGCCCCCGCGGGTTTTGTTGTTTTCGGGGGAAGGGAGGAGCGGAGGAACAGGAAGTAGAGAAGGTAAAGGAGGCGAAGCGACACACCCGTTCGGCAACTCGGCCTCCTTCTACCTCCTTTACGACCTTTACCTGCTCTACCTCCTTTACCTTTTCGACCTCCCTCCTTACTCCACCTCCGCCCCCTCCCCACCCGATAACCATAATGA